>JGI12316J15309_10000204_pt1 | contig 166718 bp, 128 predicted proteins | sample MarCyaLeptolynsp_FD_15309 | JGI IMG/M metagenome (IMG submission 15309)
GTTGTGCAGCGGAGCGTAGGCATCGCCTGTCTTCCACAGGGTCAGCATGAGGACCGCTAGTTTGCGGGCTAAAGCGGTCTTGGTGATCCGGCGGTGGCCGGCGGTTTGGTCAGGTCGTGCCAGAGCCCACCGGCGTAGATCGTTGTCCGCTCCGAAGGGCCCTACGATGTGGGAGGCCGCATTGCCGAGGAGCGCGCGCATGTAAGGGTCACCAGCCTTGGTGATGTGCTGCTCGGACTTCTTCTTACCGCTGTCTTTTCGTCCTCGGACCAACCCCAAGAAGCTCCCGATGCTTCGGGTCTTCGAGAATCGGTGCGGGTCTCCAACGAGGGCGACGAAGTAGAGCGCCGTGAGCGCCCCAACCCCATGAATGGCGGTCAAGTGGACGGCCTCGGGAGCAAGCTTCTCAAGCATCGGCTCGACCTGTCGCTCGTAGTCTTTGATGGCTTGGTTGAGGGCTTCCAGGGTCGCTAGGAGCGGCTCGATGAGCGGCGCCAGGTCGGCAGGGAGCTCGTTTCTGCAATAGGTGATGAAGGTCGAAGCCCGGCCATCCTTCCGAATCCGGATCCCGAATGGCTTCAGTAGTCCACGAATCGCATTGATGGTCAGCGTGCGGCACTTCACAGCCTTTGCTCGAGCACGAACCAATACCAGCGCGCGATGATGCTGCTCGCTTCGTACCCGCACGACACCTAGTAGGTGGGGGACGGATTGACCCAGATCGGCCAATCGCTCTGCATCAAGCGTGTCGTCCTTATAGAGCGAATCGGACACAAGCTTGAGCTTACGAGGATTCACGACGAGAACCTCGTGCCCCATCTCCGTCAGATCCTCAGCAAGCCAACGCGAGTGAGAACCGGCCTCCAGGACGATTCGGCAACGCTCAACGCCCTCAAAGCGCTTCCGAACATGATGGCGACCATTGCGGAACTTGGCGGTCTCGATGACCCCACTCGTCGCATCCATTTCGCAGAGGTGAATGAACTGCTCACCCACATCGAGTCCTACGGTCACAGTTGGTGTAGATTTCTTCATGGCGGCTGGTCTCCTTTTCGTTTGCAGCCATGATTCCATGGACTGCGTGGAGTCAGCCGCCTCAGCCCATCTCCGCCACCTGCGACAGGGAGACCCGGCGCGCTCTACGTCGGGGAGATGTGGGAGGTGGCCACAGGGAGACGGCTGGCGCCGCCAAACAAGCTCGCGTCCTCGTAGGCTCCGCCACCTGCGACAGGGATACCCGGCGCGCTCTACGCAGGGGAGATGTGGGTGGTGGTCACGGAGACGGTTGCGCGCTGAGGTTTGGTCAGCTCACCAACCTGAGGCGGGGCTTGCTGCTGCGCTTGCGCTTGCCGGCGTTGCTCGCCTGATCGGCCTTCAGCTCGTCCATGCCGCGTTCCAGCCGTGTGCGACTTACCTCGATCCCGTAGGCGCCGAGAATTCGCCTCAGGGTCTCATGGTACTTGAACAGCGACCCCTTCACCGATTCGTACCCATGTTCGGCGGCTTCGGTCCGTTTCCAGAAAGCCAACGGGTTCATGGAGAAGAACCGGGCGTCGGTCTCGGCAGGCTCGATCAGGATGACGTCACCCCGGAAGTTGTCGTCCAGCTGGAGCTTCTGGATGCCCAGCCGCAGTCGGCTGTGGAGCAGGGTGCGGAACGACTGGTTGATGACCGCCGCCATGCCCAGGTCACTGATGCTTCGATGCGTCTGACCGGCGCGCTTGTGGGCGTAGTTCACGAACGGGCGGAAGGGGTTGTAGCAGATCACCAGCTGGGCGCCGTGACGGACCGCCGTGCTGACGTTGGCCGTCTTGCGGACGGCCGCGTCGACGTAGTGCTGCTCGCGGCCAGGCTGTCCGACGAAGGCGGGCTTGAAGTACCCTGGAATGGCTGAGGAAGCCTGCACCGCCTGGGAGATCGTCACCGAGGTGTCTTCATCGTGGCCGAACACCACACCCTGGGCGGTGTTCAGGTTGGTCGCGCCGATGTAGAGGCTTTTGCCGGTCTGGAGCTTGTGCTGCCGGAACGTGTTGGGCAGGCCGTTTCGCTCGAGGTTGGTGCGGATGTACTCCTCGAGGCGGTGGTTGTCGAACAGGCCGGAGGGCAGATAGCCGCCGCGGTCACCAAAGTGGCGGTCGAACAGCTCGCGCAGGACCGGTTCGACCACGTACTCGGCGGAGGCGACCGAAGGCTGGTCGAGGAACTGTCGCGCGCGCTGGCGCAGCTCGCGGTGGTGCTGCGGGATCATCCGCAGCAGCCGCAGCGTCAAGCGGGGGCCGTAGAGTGCCATATCGCGCACGAGGCGGGCCGGATGGGTCACGAACTCGCGGGTGTTGGGCAGGTAGAAGTGGGTGTGGCGGAACTTCGTGAGCCGCTCGCTGTCGTTGTACAGCGTGTTGTAGAGCTCATCGGCCGTGAACCCGGCGGATAGCGGCGCGGCGAGGAACGCGCCGGCACTGATGCCCATGTAGATGTCGAACTCGGTGACATCGAGGTTCTTCAGGTACCGGTCCAGCGCCATCAGGCCGCCCACCTTGAAGGCGCCGCCCGAGATGGCGCCGCCGGCGAGCACCAGGGCACGCCGCGCGTTTGGGCGAGGGCGCGAAAGATCGGATTTCTGAACGAAGGTGATGCCCATCGAAACTGGCCCCGTGATGAGTGACCCGCGCATCGTACGGCGGCAGCCCGCGGACAGCAACGATTCTCGCCATAGTCGCGGCCCTGGGATTGTACTTGACCTAAATAAATGTCTGCTTATTTAATGCCCGTCCCCGACATGAACAGCTTTTCGAGCTTGAAGGGCGATACACACCAGGAGCTTCGATGGCGCGCATCAAAGGACGTACCCGCGAACAGACTCACGCTTCCGCGTTGAACGCAGCGGCCCGTGTGTTTGCCGAGTTTGGTTTCGAAGGCACCACGCTTTCACGCATTGCATCCCTGGCAGGCGTGACGCCGGCAACACTGTGTCATCACTTCGGGAGCAAGCAGGGGCTCTACGACGCCGTTGTCGACACCATCTACAAAGACATCTTGGGCCTGGCGCAGCACCTTCAAGGTGACCAGAGCTTCGCGCAACTGATCCACCACATCTATGGCTACCTTGCCGTCCGACGCGACTCGCTGCGGCTGCTCATGCGCAACATCGTCGACAGCGGTGGGGTGACGCCGCGGGTTCGCGAGGTCCACATGGGACCGCTGCTGGCCAACGTGTCCAAGCTCCTGGCGGCGCGCTTCCAGGTCGAGCTGCGCGCTGCGCGGCGGGCCGTGGTGGCGATGACCCACCTCATCATGCGGTTCATCACCAACAGTGATGAGGACAACCGCATCGCCTTCGGGCTCGAAAGCGACGCCGATACGCGGGTGGAGATCGAAGCGACCCTGGTGAGCGTCGGTGAGCACCTCCTGGGCTTCTCGACGCCTCGTACGACGCACTGACCAGGGCTTGGATGAGAGGGCGCACCCGACAACGACAACGGTAGCGGGCGGCTGCTCGGCGCGGTAGGGTCCTGACAATGAGCGCCACCATCGCCACCGGCTTCTGTGAAGGGGCCCTCTCGGCCCGCCTGTTCTACCGCCATCTCGCAGCCAAAGAAGCGCGCGCCCAGCTCGTCGTGATTCACGGCTTCGGCGAGCACTCCGGCCGCTATGAGCCGTTCATGCGCGCCATGGCAGACCGGGGCCTCAGCACGCTGGCCATCGACTATCGGGGCCATGGTCGGGCGGATGGGCGCCGCGGCCACGTCAATCGCTTCGAGGAGTACCTCGGCGACGTGGACTGCGCCGTCACGCTCGCCGCCAAGCTGGAAGCGGACGTGCCGCAGGTGCTCCTGGGGCACAGTATCGGTGGCCTCATCCTGGCCCATCGGCTCCAGCGGCCCGTGTCGCCGCGGGTGGTCGGCGGGGTCATGAGCAGCCCCTCGCTGGGGTTCAAACTGCAGGTCAGCGCCTGGAAGGACGCCGTTGGGACGGCCGCCGCGTCGCTTTGGCCGTCGTTGACGCTAGACGCCGGCGTGGACGCCTCGCTGCTGTCGCACGACCCAGCGGTGGTCGAGGCCTATGAGAAGGACCCGCTGGTGGTCCGGGAGGTCACGGCGCGCTGGTACCACGAGGCCCAGGAGGCCCAGAAGCTGGCCATGACCGGCGCCGGGTTCATCAGCCTCCCGCTACTGGTCATGCACGCTGGCGACGATCAGATCGCCGACCCGGTGGTCAGCCGCACCTTCGCCGAGTCGGTCCCCACGGCGACTTACGAAGAGTTCCCCGGCATGTATCACGAGCTCCTGAACGAGACCGAGCGCGACAAGGTCTTCGAGACGCTGAGCGGATTTGTCGACGGGTTGGTGCGCTAGATGCTCGCCCACCTCAGCATCTCCAACCTGGCCGTCATCGAGTCGGCCGAGCTCGGTTTTGGCCCCGGCCTCAATGCCCTGACCGGCGAGACCGGCGCCGGCAAGTCCATCGTCATTGGCGCGTTGTCATTGGTGCTCGGAGACCGCGCTCGAAGCGATACGGTTCGGCACGGGGTCAAGAAGGCGGAGGTCCGCGCCCAGTTTCATCTGGCGCCGGGGTCCGAGGCGGCGCAGCGGCTCGAGCAACTGGACCTACTCCCCGATGACGCCGAGGGAGCGGACGCCGACGAGCCCGTGGAGCTACTGGTTCGCCGTATCGTCGGCGCCAACGGCCGAGGACGGGTGTACATCAACGGCGTACTGAGCACGGTCGGAACGCTCGCGTCGGTCACCCGGGGACTGGTCGATATCTCGAGCCAGCATCAGCACACGGCCCTGCTCGCCAGCGCGGCCCATCTCCCTCTGGTCGACCGGTTCGGGCGGCTGGAGGTTCAGGTCGCCGACTATCAGGAGGCATTCGATGCCCTCGTGGCTGCACGCCAACGCCGTGATGCGTTGAGTCAGCGCGAGCAGGAACGGGTCGAGCGCGAGGACTTCGTGCGCTTTCAGCTCGAGGAGATCCGTTCGGTGAGCCCCGAGGCCGGCGAGCTCGAGCGGAAGACCCAGGAGCGGGATCGGTTGCAGCACGCCGACCGGTTGGTGCAGGGAGCTGGGGACGCGGAGCGGCGAGTCGCCGGGGACACCGGCTCGGCCGCACATGCCCTGGCCGAAGCGGGGCGGGCCGTGGAGCAGTTGATCGCCTTCGATGCCGGGCTGTCTCCATTAGCCGAGCGCATCGAGCAGGCACGCATCGAGGTCGACGACATCGCCTATGACCTCAACCGTTACGCCAGCGGTATCGACGCCGACCCACGGAGGCTCGAGGAGCTGGAGGACCGTCTCGACGTGCTTCGTCGGCTGGAGAGGAAACACGGCGGCAGTCTCGAGGTGGTTCTGGAGCGTGCCGCCGAGCTGGAGCAGGAACTCAACGGGTTCGAGTCCCTCGAGATCGACATCAAGGAGGCGGAGCGTGACGTTGCCACCTGCCTCGAGCGGGCCAGAGAGCGCGCCGACACCCTCACCGAGGCTCGGCGTGCCGCCGCCGAAGAGATGGGGCGTCGAGTCACCGAGGAACTCCAGAGTCTGGCCATGGGGACGGCTCAGGTGGCGATGCAGCTGGACGTGGTCGAAGCGCTCGGACCCCACGGGCAGGACACCGGTGAGCTGCTCATCCAGACCAACGCCGGCGAGCCGCTCAAGCCGCTGGCCCGGGTGGCGTCGGGGGGCGAGCTCTCGCGCCTTCTGCTGGCGCTCAAGCGTGCGCTGATTGCCATCGACCCCGTGTTCACCTGTGTGTTCGACGAGGTCGACACCGGAGTGGGCGGCGCCGTCGCCGAGGTCATCGGGCGCAAGCTGTCAGAGATCGCCCACGGCGATGGCCGTCAGGTCATCGCCATCACGCACCTGGCCCAGATCGCGGCCTTCGCGAACCATCACCTGGTGGTCGTCAAGGAGCAGCGGGACGACCGGGCCGCTACGAGCGTCACCCAACTCTCGCAAGAACAGCGGGTGGACGAGGTCGCTCGCATGTTGGGCGGGGTCGAGATCACCGACACCACCCGCGCTCACGCCCAGGAGATGCTGCGGCACGGGACGGCTCCCTGAGCAGCCCAGGTCGCCGGCGCGGCAGGCCTTACTGAAGGTCGACAAACAGGAACGGCGCCGCGAAGCGGTGGGAGTGCTTGGCGTCGGCCTTCAACGAGATGGTGTAGACCGCGCCTTTGCGGCGCTGGTTCTTGCCGCGGATCCACTTGACCGGTCCCACGAACTGGTCGGTGTAGAGGTAGCGCCGGTTGTTTCTGAGCCCGATACGACCGCCCGGGAAGAAGACCTCGATGGTCTGGTTGTCGACCTTGGTGACTTCGTAGCGAGGGGCGGCGTGCGTTAGCTGCCAGAAGACCCGGGACATCGTGGACATCGGCTGAAACCCGACCCAGCACACCTTGTGCTTGTCGTTCCGCTTGGCGAAGCGGTCGAGGTTGAACGCGTCCCGAATGCCCGGGATGATCCCGTGATAGTTGCGGTCCTTGTAGATCTTGCCGGTCGCGTCGACCACCACGATCTCGCCACCTTCGCCATCGCTGATGACGTCGTAGCCGGCGTCCTTGAAGTCCTTCGAGTCCCCCGTGGGGAGCCGGTCCTTCACGATGACACCGCCCCCGAAAGTGGTCGCCTCGCCGTCCTTGGCCTCACCACCTTCGCCGCTGGACTGAGCCAGGGCGGTCGTGGCGAGCATGAGTGACAGCGTCAGTGCGACAAGCGTCTTGAGGAGTGTGGACATGGAGGCCTCCAGCCAAAGTGCCACCGAAGAAGACGGGCGACCTTTCCAGCGTAACACAGCGACCCCACACATAGAAAAAGGGCTCGGCGACGTGCGCCGAGCCCTTCTTTTCGAACCGGAGTTCGACGAGTGCCTACAGGCCGGTCAGCGGGATGCTGGCGTCACCGTAAGCCTCGGAGCTGAGCTCCACCGAGCAGGTGTTGCCGAAGACATCACAGCTCAGGTCGGTGGCGACGCCCACCTGCATGGGGTCGTCCTTGCAGTTCAGGTCGCCGCAGATGTCCACGCCCACCTCGTACACCTGGAGGGTGTAGGCAGCAGTCAGCTCGAGCGAGCCGAACTCGCCGGTGAGGTAGCCGCCGGCGAGGGCGACGAAGCCACCGGAGAAGGCGCCGTCGGGCGCGCCGGTGAACTCGTTGGGGACCTGCTTGTCGGCGGCGGGAGCACCGCTGCAGACCGGGCTTCCATCACCCAGCACGCCGGAAGCGTTGGTCACGTAACCCTGGGAGTCGCCGGTCAGATCATCGAACAGCTCGGCGGCGTCGACATCAGCGCCGTGGTTCTTGGAGTTCGGCGAGCAGTCGAAATCCGGCACGTCCGCCACGTAGATGGCGAAGTACTGCGTGGTCGTGGTGGCATCGGGCGTGCCGCCGTCGGGGGTACCCGTTCCGTCGCCAGTGGCGTCACCGGCGGTGCCGTCCGGCACGTTGGTGACCGCGTCACCGAACGGATCGATGGTCGTACCTTCGTCACAAGCAACCATTCCAAAAGTCAACGCGGCACAGCCGAGCAGCGTCGTGATGATGTTTCGCATGTCTTGTCCCAGCCTCATCAATTGCGTCGTGGATGCCGGTCAAACCGACGTTCGGCATCACCATAACAGTGGTCACGATTGGGTTCCACTAACCCAGCAGACTCGATGACCACCCCTTTTCTATGCCGCAAGCTCACCGTGTTCAGCCAATCCCGAACCCGAGTATCGCCGGCGACGCGTGATAATGGTCAACCCGTTCAGGTCGTGTCAACCTGTTGATGACGTTCCATCGAGGGGCGCTTTGGCGGCGTCCCGTTCAGCGCGCCGTTCCTGCATGATCCGCAGCAGGATCGATGCGGTTTCTTCGATCGCTTTTTGGCTTACATCGATGACCGGCCAGTTCTCATGGGCGTCGAAGATACGGCGCGCGTAATCGAGCTCACGCATGACGTGGTCGCGGCGCGCATAGTCCGTGTCCACTGGCATGTTCAGCGCCTTGAGCCGGGCTCTGCGGATGCGGATGAGGCTGGCGACGTCGATGGTCAGCCCGAAGATGCGCGCCTGGTCCACCGCTTCCAGCTCTCGGGGTAGCGGGAGCCCGAGCACGATAGGCACGTTCGCGACCTTCCAGCCCTTCTGGGCAAGATAGGTCGACAGGGGCGTCTTCGATGTTCGGGACAGCCCGACCAGGACGATGTCGGCCTGAAAGAGGCCCTGGGAGCTTTGACCGTCGTCGTGCTTGACCGCGAACTCGACCGCTTCGATGCGACGGAAGTACTCCTCGTTGAGTCGAGGGAGGCCCGGGCGTCCCGCCGGGGCGGCCTGCAGGAAGCTGGCCAGGCGTCCCATCAGCTGGCCGATGAGGTCACAGGTCTCCAGGCCCAGCTCTTTGGCCCGCTTCTCGAGTAGGGCTCGCTGCTCGGGGTTGACCAGGGTGTGCACGATGAGTGCGCCTGCGCCCGCGGCCCGGGTGAGGATCTCCTCGACCTCCTGATCCCGGCGTACCAGGCTGAAGACCCGAACCTTGGGAGTGAAGTCATCAAACTGGATGAGTGCGGCGCGCAGCACGCGCTCGGCGGTTTCGGCGGTGGCGTCACTAACCACATAGATGGCGGGCGGGGCGCCGTTTTCGACGGAGGTCATCCGATAAGCCTCGTGGAGATCCAGTCGATGAAGTCGATCTTGGTGAGGATGCCGACCACCTTGCCGGCGTCTTCCACCACCACCACCTTGCCCTGCGCAAACAGCTGGCTGAGCAGGGTGGTCCGGTTGTGGGCCTCGACGAGGGCGAAGTTATTGTCGAGGAAGCCTTCGATGGCGGTCGAGTTCTGGGCCCGCTTCTCCAGCATAGCCTCCAGCAGGTCCACCTCGCCGATGAGGCCGAGCATCTTGCCGTTGTCGATGACAGGCAGCTGCGAGTAGCCCATCTGCTTCATCCGGCTGATGACGCTTTCGAAACTGTCGCCGGGCTCGGCGTACACCAGCGCGCGCCCGCCGCTGTGGCGCAGGACGTCACCGACCCGGGCCTTGGACGGGTCCATGTCCAGGTAGCCGCCTTCCTTCATCCAGGTATCGTTGAAGATCTTGGACAGGTAGCGGGCGGCGCCATCCGGGAGGATGCACAGGATGTTGAGGGTCCTGCTCGCCTGGCGCTCGGCGTAGCGGACCGCGGCACACACCGTGCCTCCCGCGGAGCCACCGGTGTAGAGCCCCTCCTCGCGGACCAGGCGCCGGGTCCAGACGAAGCAGTCCTTGTCGGACACGCGAATGACCTCGTCGATCATCTCGAAGTCGATGGTCGATGGGATGAAGTCCTCGCCGAATCCCTCCACCCGGTAGGAGTGGGCGCGCGTCATGCGGCCGGTGCGGAAGTAGTCGTAGTAGATACTTCCCACGGGGTCTGCGCCGATGATGTGGATATTCGGGTTCTTCTCTTTGAGGTACTTGGCGGTGCCGCTGATGGTGCCGCCAGTCCCCATGGGAACCACAAGTGCGTCCAGCTCGCCGCCTGTCTGCTCCCAGATCTCCGGACCCGTGCTGAGGTAGTGCGCTTTGGGGTTGGAGGCGTTGTGGTACTGGTTGGCCAGCATCGCGTTGGGCGTCTCTTCGGCGAGGCGCCGAGCGACCGAGTAATAGCTGCGCGGATCGTCGGGCTCGACATTGGTCGGGGTGACTTGCACTTCAGCCCCGAAAGCACGCAACGCCGCGATCTTCTCCTCGCTCATCTTGTCGGGCATGACGAAGATGCATTTGTAACCGCGGACCGCCGAGACCATCGCCAAGCCCATCCCGGTGTTGCCGCTGGTGGCTTCGACGATCGTGCCACCGGGGCGAAGCCGGCCGGACGCTTCGGCGTCGTCGATGATCTGAATGGCCGGCCGGTCCTTCACGCTCCCCGCAGGGTTCAGGTACTCCAGTTTGGCGTACACGCCCGAGCGCACGTGGGAGGCGACCTTGTTGAGCTTGACGATGGGCGTTTGCCCCACCGCGTCGATCACGTTGGCCACCGCCCCCTTCATGAGTTTGGGGGTAGCGGTCTTGGAGTCCGGGGTGGGCGTCTGTGCTGCTGTCATGGCGTCACGTCATCACTTTGGGCCGCCTCAAAGTCGGGCTTCGAAGCCTAGCGCGAAGATGGGTTGTATGGCCGTATACCCCACCATCTCGCTGCCGTCTTGCATGTCGGTCAAGGTCGTGACGACCTCGAACTCGAGATAGCCCAACAACCACCGCTCGATGTGAACCACGAGGCCAAGGCTCGCGCCAAGGGTGAACGCAACGTTGAAACTGTCGATGTTGGCGATCTGGTCCCGTTGCAGGTCCAGCTGCACCGCGACCTCGGAGCGAAGGGCATCGCTGTGTTCCAGCAGCGCCACACCGGGGGCCAGACGCAGGAAGAAGCCCCCCCACGGTTCATCGACGTAGCGCCAACGTACCGAAGCGCAGACGCGCGCCTTGGAGCCCGCGTACCGGTCGGTTTCCAGGCCCTGTACCGAACCACTGCCCATCCCGCCGGCCAGGACGCCGACGTCGAAGCGTGCAGTGCGGTAATGAAACCCGATACCGAAGCTGGGGTGGACGGCGCCGCCCGTGCTCAGATCGGCCTCGTCGGCGTTGTGGGTCAGCGTCGTCGCGCTGCTGAACGTGGCTCCGAGGGCCCCGTGGATCCACAGGGAGCCGCTCGGAATATCGGTCTCAGCCAACGCCTTCGGGCCAGCGCCGACCACCAGCACGCATGCCAGCAGTCCCGCCCAAACGCGACCCCCGGTGGACCTAGTCCTTTCCACCGCCGTCGCCGCCGTTTCCGCCGCGGCCGCGCTTGCGCCGTCGGCGACGCCGCTTCTTTTTGTCACCACCCTGCCCGCCGCCCTTGTGGGGGCTGTCCTTGTGGTGACCGATTTCGGCGGCGACTCCGTGGCCGGCATTGATGGCGGCGATGAATCCCGCGGCATCGAGGCTCTCGGCGCTGACGAACGTCGCGTAGCGGCCCAGATCGTCGAGCGAGCCGAAGGGGCCGGTCCCGCCGAACACGCGGCGCTCTGCCCGAGCGGCTTGCTCGATGTCGAGGTCCCGCGCCAGCGCTTTGGCGTCCGCCACCAGGGCGACCACTCCAGCGGAGGTACCTTCGGGCAGCCGTGCGGCTTGCCGCACCACCTCGCCCTCGTCGGTCTGGTGGGGGCATACGGCGTAGGCTGCGCCCCCCATCTCGGACACCGCGGTGACCAACAGGTTGAGGTCGTCGGTGGCCTCGAGGACGTCGTAGTTGGCGTCCTCCCAGTCGGGCACCACGACCGACATCCGATACCCAGCCCCTTTGAAGCTGCAGCCAAGCAGCACCAGGGGCTGGCCATCGTCGTCGGACCACTCGTCGGGCGAGGGAAACTCGTCCGGGTGGTGGGCGACATAAACGAGGGCATCCAGTCCCGTCTCGGCAGCCTTGGCCTGGGCGTCAGCCACGGAGCCGGCGCTCGACGGGAAGTACAGATCGATCATTACGTGGCGTGTACTCATGGGGGCGCGACACTACATCGACCCAACAGGTCCCACAAGAGCGGCCGGGCCGGCGTCAAAAGACGCGGAATTCGGCTCCGAAGGTCATCCCGAAGGATCCCTCGGTGAGATCGATTTCCTCGCCGTTGTCGGCGGTGATGCTGGTCTCGGCCCCGCTCAGGGCGGCCTCGAGTCGAAGGATGACCCACCGGGCAGGGTGCAGGGCGAGCCCCACGCCGATCTGGAAAGCGAACCCCGAGTTGAAGGTGTCCGTCTTTGGCCGCACCGCGCCGGCGGGCATCTGGGCGACGACCTCCACACGGTTTCTAACGTCCTCACTGTGCTCGAACACCTGAACGCCGATCGCAGGCGCCACGTAGATGCTGCCCCAGCCCTTGTCCAGGGCGCGCCAGCGCGCGGCCGCCAGGACCCGCAGACGCCCACCGAGGTCGCGAACCCTCTGCAGCCCGTCGAACTCTCCGCCGCCCCAACTGTCGAAGCGCACACCAGCGTCGAAGCGACGCAACCGTGCCATGAGATCGATGCCGAAAGACCCCGTTGGCGTCGCGTTGACGTCGAGCGACTCGCTGTTGAGGAACTCGCCCTGAACGTCGAGCTCGGAGGCGAACGGCATGCTGAAGCCGCCCCGGACCCCGCCCCACAGGGTGTTGTGCGGTGGAGCTTCCCAGGAGGACTCCAGCTGCCCGTATCGACCCTGGGTACAGCCCCCCGTTCCGACCCCGAGGACAAGGAGAGGCAGCAACCATGGCCAGTGGGAGACCGTTGATGGGCCCGACGAGCCCATCAGAAGATACGAAGCTCGACGCCCAGGTTCACCTGGATGCGCAGAATACCGAACTCGACCTCTGCTTCGCCCTGGGCGGCGGTGATGCTGGTCCCCCCGCCAGCCATCTCGGCCTCAGCGAAGATGATCATCCATCGCGTGGGGTAGACCATGATCCCCGCGCCCAGATTGAAGGTGAATCCCGAGTTGAAGCGGTCGGTGTCGGGGCGGATCGCGCCCGAAGGGAGGCCCGCGATGGTCTCGGTGAGGTCCAACAGGTCGTCGTGATGGTTGAAGAACATGACGCCGACCCCCACGCCGCTGTAGATCGAGCCCCAGGTGGCCTCGAACCCACGCCACCGAACGGCCGCCAGTAGCCGGCTGCGGGCGCCGATGTGACGCGTCTTCTCCAGCCCCTGGAACGTGCCTCCATAGAGGCTGTCGAACTGGGCCCCGACGTCGAACCGCGAGGTGCGGAACATCATGCTGGCCCCGAACAGCGGCCACGGCGAGCCGTTGAGGCGGAGGATCTCAGCTTCGGTAGCAGAGGCAAGGGTCGCTGAGAGGGGAACGCTCACGCCGGCCCGGACACCGGTCCAGAGCGTATTCGAGGGGGGGACGCTCTCGGCTCGGGCGGCCGCCGACCCAAGGCTTCCACACCCCGAGACCGTAGCTGCGCCCAGCAGGAGGGCGGCCAGCGCGGCGAGGACGGCGAGCTGTGGAGGGAGGCGGCGCTTCATCTGGGTCACACAGTAGCTGCTGGGAGAGGGCGGGCCAAGAGGACGGAGCGTTGGCCTCACCGCGCTACAGTGCCTTGTGCCAGCGGACCGTCCATCGCAGGAAGCCGCGATGCTCGATAGCCACCAGGTCGACCCGTGTGGACGCTGGGCGCCATTGGGGGTGGCGGCGCTCCCAGGCGTCGGCGAGTCGGTACAGTCGCTGGCGCTTGGCCGGTGTGACGCTGGACTCCGGGGACCACGGGCCGGCGCCAGCGCGCCGCGTCCGTACCTCGACGATGACGAGCTGGTCACCGTCGCGAGCGACGATGTCGATTTCACCCACTCCGGCACAATGCCAGTTTCTGGCGATCACCCTGAGACCTGCGCGCTTGATGTGACGGGCCGCGACCCGCTCGCCGGCGCGACCCAGGCGGCGCCGGCTCAGGCTCACAGCAGGCTCATCTGGGTGGGCAGGTTGAAGGACCGCCGGTGGATGGGGCAGGGGCCGTGTTTGGCGATGGCCGCCCGATGCATCGGCGTGGGGTACCCCTTGTGCTGGTTGAACCCGTAGTCGGGGTAGTCCTCGTGGTAGGCCACCATCCGCCGGTCGCGGGTCACCTTGGCGAGGATGGAGGCCGCGGCGATGTTGTAGGACCGAGCGTCCCCTTTCACCACAGGGTGCTGGATGATCGTGTCCGGCAGCTTGGCCCGCATCTTACCGTCCACCAGGACGTGGGCCTCGGTGAGGTCGGGGAGCTGATCGATGACCTGTTGCCAGGCGCGGGCCATCGCCGTCAGCGACGCCTGAAGGATGTTGATCTGGTCGATCTCGGCCGGCTCAGCCGCAGAAATGCCGAACGCGAGAGCACGCTCGACAATACGGTCGAACAGCTTCTCGCGCGTCGGCTCGTCGATGAGCTTGGAGTCGTTGAGCCCGCGGATGGGGCAGGGGCTCGGCAGCGCTACAGCGGCTGCCACGACGGGACCGGCCAGCGGCCCGCGGCCGGCCTCGTCGAGACCCACGAGGAGCCCGACGCCGGCCTTGCGGGACCAGCGCTCGAGCTCACCGCATTTGGGCTTGCCCTTGGGGTACTGAGGGGGAGTCGGGACCTGCACTGGCGTGCGCGTCTCGACGGACTGCTCAGTAGTCCCGGATGGCGCGGATGCGGGCGGCCTTGCCGCGGCGCTCGCGCAGGTAGTGCAGCTTGGCGCGTCGCACGCGACCCCGGACCTTCACCTCGATGGTGTCGAGCCGTGGGCTGTGCAGCGGGAAGACACGCTCCACGCCGACGCCGTAGCTGATCTTGCGCACGGTGAACGTCGAGCGGACGCCGTCGTTGTGGCGTCGGATGCAGACGCCCTCGAAGACCTGGACACGCTCCTTCTCGCCTTCCTTGATGCGGACGTGGACGCGGAGGGTGTCGCCGGCGCGGAACAGCGGGATGTCTTCCCGCATGTGAAGCTGCTCGAGGCTCTGGATGATGTTGAGGCCGCTCATGGTCTTGCTCACCTGGTGTACGCGTTGCGCTCTGAACGTTCGGGGTCGATGTCGCGGGTGCCGAACGGAGCGGACGGGGTTGTTACTCGTCGGAGGGCTCACGGTCAAGGAGTTTGTGTGGGTGGTCGCCCAGCAGCCGATCCAGGGCGATGGCTACCGCCGCGCGGACGGGGAGATGGTTGTATCCCTGTCGTCCCGGGGCAGCTTCGATCGCGGGGAGCTTGGCGTCGCACAGTCGGTCGACCATGGTGTCGTCTAGACCCCAGCCCGTACCGAACACGATCAAAACCGGTGCTTCGTCTCCCGCCAGCAGGCGGTGCCGTGCCTCGCTCCATCCCACGACGCCATCGCGGTAACCCGCCCCAGTGGCGACTACCCACGGGCGTTGGCCATGGCGCTCGGTCAGGGTCTCGATCGCCTCCTCGAGCGAGGCGGCTACCGACAGGCATTCGAACGCACGCGCCCGGATGGGGTTGCGCTCGCGACCATCGCCCTCCCGCCAGTGGCTTGCGATGCGACGGACCATTTCCCGCTGCTGCAGCAACGGGGTCATAGCCTTGGCAGCCGTACGTGACGGCAGTGCGGGCCAGATCATGGATGTCGAGGTTGGTCACCGCGGTCGAGACGATGTCGCCCAGTCGGTTCTTGATCGGGTGGTGGACGAGGGCGATGTGGACGTGGGCGCCCATCAGTCGTTTCCGTCGTCGCCGTCGTTGGTGAAGTCTCGCCATAGATCCGGGCGTCGCTGCTCGGTCCGCTCCAGGCGCTGCTCGTGGCGCCAGGCGGCGATTTTCTTGTGGTGCCCACTGAGCAGGACCTCGGGCACCTCGTGACCCCGCCACTGGCGCGGCCGGGTGTACTGAGGGAACTCCAACAGGGCCGCGTCGGTGAAGGACTCTTCGTGGGCGCCCGCGGCGTTTCCGAGGACCCCAGGGAGCAGACGGCTGACCGCGTCGATCACGACCATGGCGCCCAGCTCGCCGCCCGTGAGGACGAAGTCGCCGATAGAGAGCTCTTCGTCCACGACGTGGCGGGCGACGCGTTCGTCGACCCCTTCGTAGCGGCCACAGACCAGCGTCACGCTCCCCAGGCCAGCGTACTCGTGAGCCACCTGCTGATCGAACACCCGGCCCGATGGGCTCAGAAGCACCACGCGGGCCGGCGCCTCTTCGGCGCGGACCTTCTCTACCGCCTGAGCCAGCGGCTCGGGGGTCATCACCATGCCGGCGCCACCACCGAAAGGGGCGTCATCGACGCTGCGGTGGACGTCGTGGGTGAAGTCTCGCGGGTTGGTGTAGCCGACGCTGATCAAGCCCTTGTCGGCGGCCCGCCCGAGCATACTGCCGCTCAGGTAGGGGGCCATGAGGTCAGCGAAGAGGGTCACGACGTGGAAGCGGTAGGCCAACGTTGTCTCGCTCAGGCGTCGTCGCCGGGGATGAGGCCCGGCATCCGCCGGATGACGACGGTCTTGGCCGGGCGGTCGAGCTGCACCACGACGTCGCTGATCATGGGGAGGTAGAACGTGTCGCCACCGGCGGCGGGGCGGACCTCGAGCAGGTCGATGTGGGTCTGCATGGTGTCGACGACGACGCCGATCCGGCTGCCGGTCTCATCGGCGATCAGCCAGCCGGGCATCTCGACGAGCCAGAACTCGTCGGGGTCCTCCGGCGCTTCGAACAGCTCACGGTCGGTCGCGATGCGCCAGCCGTTGAGCGTCTCGGCGTCGTCGCGGCCGGCGACCTCGGCGAAGCGAACCACCAATCGGCGCTTGGCGCCCCGTCCGGAGCGGGCCACGGTCACCAGCGACAGGTCGTCGAGGGTCGCCTCGAAGGTATCACCGTCGGGCTCGCGCTCGTCGCGTGGCGGGGCCAACAAAAGCGAAGACCCCGACTCCCACAGCGAAGAGTCGGGGTTCGATGCTTTGACGTAGACATCCCCCGCGAGACCGCGGGGCTTACCGATCACGCCGAGAACGACGAGCTCTCGGCGCTCCGAAGGCGGTGCCGACGGCGACATGGCCGCGACGTCTACTCGACGATCTCGAGCTGGGCCTTGCGACCGGTCTTGGCGGCAGCGGCACGAACGACCGCGCGCAGGGCGCGAGCGGTGCGACCGTGGCGGCCGATGACGCGACCGAGATCGCTCTGTTCGACCGTCAGCTCGTACAGGTCCTGGTCCGAGCCTTCCTCGCCAAGGGTCGCGTTTACGCTGACGTTGTCAGGGTTGTCGACAAGCGCGCGGGCGACGTAGGTGATCAGCTCTTCCATCAGGAGGCGTCGCCTTCGGCGGCGGCCTCAGCCGGAGCGGCCTCTTCGGCCTTGGGCGCTTCGGCCTTGGGCTCCTCGGCCGGGGCGTCCGTGGGGACGTAGGCCTTGCGAGCGGTCGGCACGCTGTCTTCGGCGTTCAGGTAGGTCTTGAGCAGGCTCTTGACCGTGGCCGTGGGCGCGGCGCCCTTGGACAGCCAGTGCTGGACCCGGTCACGCTTGAGCGTCACCGCCGGCGGGTTCAGGTTGGGGTCGTAGGAGCCGATGTGCTCCAGGAAGCGTCCGTCACGACGGGCGCTGTTGTCGGCGGCCACGATTCGGTAGTAGGGCTTGGCTTTCGCCCCGTGGCGCGCGAGGCGCAGTTTCACTGCCATGGGTCTTGTCTCCGCTGTGTATTTGGCGCCCGCTCGGACTCCCCGGGACGCGCAGGGCGCGGAAGCTAGCCGCGAGGCCCTACAGTGTCAAGGACGAAAACGCCTCGCCCAGGGAAGCCACCAGGAGCTCTTCCTCGTCCCGGTCGATGGTGCGCACGTGGAGCCAGAGCGCGCCGTCGTGTACGACGCCGATCACCGGAGTTCGGGTCCGCCGCAGGGCGTTGGCCAGAACCGACGCGTCGCGGACCAGCTCGACCTTCACCGCCATTCCCGGGATGCGCCGCTGGGGATGACTCCCACCGCCTACCGCGTCCTGGCATGGGGCGACGCTGAATCCTGCCTTTTCACGGGGGAGCTCCGCAGAGAGTCGCTCGACGATGGTCCTGGCGCGATCGGCGAGGGCCTCGGGGGTCGCGTTGACCATGCGTGACACCGGGATCGTGTCGGCCTGGTCCAGAAGGTAGGCCCTCAGCGTGTGCTGAAGTGCCGCGAGGGTGAGCTTGTCGGCGCGGAGCGCGCGGGCCAGGGGATGCTTGGCGCAGCGGTTGATCCACTCGCGGCTCCCGAGCATGAGGCCGGCCTGGGGCCCACCCAGGATCTTGTCGCCGCTGAAGCTCAGGATGTCGACGCCAGCCTGTAGCTCGCTCTGGACGTTGACCTCTTCGAGCCCATCCGGCAGGGGACCGAACGTGGCGGCGCCCCAGTCGTACAGGAACGGGACGCCATGGGCTCGGGCCACCTCGGCCAGCTCGGCGGTGGTGGCCTCATGGGTGAAGCCCACGATGCGGTAGTTCGAGGGATGCACCTTTAGTATGGCGCGGGTGTTCTCGTTGACCGCGGCCGCGTAATCTCGCGGATAGGTCTTGTTGGTGGTACCGACCTCGACCAGCTTGGCGCCGGAGGCTTCCATGATCTCAGGGACCCGGAAGCTGCCACCGATCTCGATGAGCTCGCCCCGGCTGATGATGACTTCGCCACCCGACGCCACGGTGGCCAGCATGAGCACCACGGCGGCGGCGTTGTTGTTCACCACCAGCGCCGCCTCGGCGCCGGCCAGCTGAGCCAGCAGTTCGGAGGCGTGGAGGCGACGGCTGCCGCGCCGCCCGGCCTCGAGGTCGTACTCCAGGGTGGAGTAACGGAGGGCGTCGGTCAGCGCCGCGGGGCTGAGCGGCGCGCGTCCCAGGTTGGTGTGGACGATGACACCGGTGGCGTTGATGACTCGCCTGAGGCTGGGAGTCATGCGCCGCGCCAGGTGCTCCACGGCGGCCTGGACCATGTCGTCTGCGGTTACAGGGGAGCCCAATCGAATGGCTTCGCGAGCGGTTTCTATAGCGGCTCGGGCGGCTTCCATGCGCAGGGGCGGGGGGGCTCCCAGGCCGTCGAGGGCGGGGTCGACCGCCAGGGCGTCGACCTTGGGGAGGCTGCGGTAGGGGTTGTCGGGGGACAGGCGGACCTCGCTTTGACCTTGCCGTTGGGGTCGGCCCAGGGTAAGAAGCGGCGCTTTTTTCCTCAAGCCGCGGCAGAAAGGCGACGCCTACCGCGAACGTGTCGCTACAACGGGCCGCTCGAGATGACCGAATGAAGAAGACCACTGCGTTCAAGAACATGCTCCAGTCCAACGAGCTGGAGTTCATCCTGGAAGCGCACAATGGCCTCAGCGCCAAGATCGTCGAAGAGGCGGGTTTCAAGGGGATCTGGGGCAGCGGCCTGTCCATCTCCGCCGCCATGGGCGTCCGCGACAACAACGAAGCCAGCTGGACCCAGGTGCTCGAGGTCCTCGAGTTCATGTCGGACAACACTGAAATTCCGATCATGCTCGATGGCGACACCGGCTACGGCAACTTCAACAACATGCGCCGGCTGGTGACCAAGCTCGAGCAGCGCGGCGTCGCCGCGGTCTGCATCGAGGACAAGATCTTCCCCAAGACCAACTCGTTCATCAAAGGCGAGTCCCAACCGCTGGCCGACATCGACGAGTTCTGCGGCAAGATCAAGGCGGGCAAGGACGCCCAGACCGACGATGATTTCTCCATCGTCGCCCGCACCGAGTCGTTCATCGCCGGGTGGGGTCTGGAGGAGGCTCTCAAGCGAGCCAGCGCCTACCACGAGGCCGGCGCCGATGCGATCCTGTGCCACTCCAAGATCAGCAAGCCCACCGATGTCGTGGCCTTCATGAAGGAGTGGGGGGACCGATGCCCGGTGGTCATCGTTCCGACGATGTACTACTCGACGCCGACCTCGCTGTTCCAAGAGCTGGGCGTGGCGATGGTCATCTGGGCCAACCACATCCTTCGCACCAGCATCGGCGCCATGCAGCATTCGGCCAAGCACATCTACGAGCAGCGTTCGCTGATGAACATCGAAGACCGCATCCCGCCGGTCAAAGAGATCTTCCGACTCCAGGGCATGGCCGAGTACAAGGAGTGGGAGGCGGCGTACCTGCCCAAGACCAACCTGCAGGCCAAGGCGGTTCTGCTGGCGGCCAGCAAGGGCAAGGCGTTTGGCGAGCTGACCGACGAGGTGCCCAAGTGCATGCTCAAGGTCGAGGGCGAGCCCATCGTCAAGCACGCGGTGACCACGCTGCGCGAGACCGGTATCCGCGACATCACCATCGTCACGGGCTACAAGCCTGAGGCGTTCACCGTCGGGACGGTCAAGTACGTCAACAACGCCGAGTGGGAGAACAACGGCGAGGTGGGCTCCCTCCTGGCGGCACGCGACCGGCTCGACGGGGCAGTCCTGGTGGGCTACGGCGACGTGGTCGTGCGCAACTACGTGATGGAGAACCTGCTCCGCTCGGAGGCGCCGTTCACCGTCGTGGTGGACTACGCCAAGAGCAAGCGCGGTACCCGCACCGACGTGGACTGGGCCCAGGTGACGCCGGAGCGGGCGGAGACCGTGGGGCTCAAGGACACCACCTACGAGCTCAAGTGCATCGACAACACCCTGAACACCGATGGCGCCAGTGGTGAGTGGTGCGGGCTGCTGTGGTGCTCGGAGGCCGGTGCGGAGATCCTGCGCAACACCATCGCCAAGCTGGAGAGCGACGGCGTGGACGTGGGTAAGTGGACGCTGCCGCAGCTCATCAACACCATCGTCGAGAGCGGCAACACGGTGAACGTGGAGTACATCCACGAGAGCTGGCTGGACGTGGACGACGTCCTCGACCTGAGCGACCTGTACAGCTTCTACGCGGTCTAGGTTTTGCCCATGATGGAGTTCGTGGTCAGCCAAGAGGACGCTGGGAAGCGTCTCGACGCCTGGCTGGCCGCCTCCATCGACGGCGTCAGCCGCAGCGCGGTGGGACGCGCCCTGGACGAGGGGCGCGTGCTCATCGGCGGCGCGGCACCCAAGAAGGCGGGGCAGAAGCTTCGTGTCGGCGACGTGGTGAGCTTCGAGCCGCCCGACGCCAGCGCGCTGCCCAGCGCGGAGCCTGAAGACATCCCGGTTACCATCGTGCACGAGGACGACCATCTGGTCATCGTGGACAAGGAGGCCGGGATGGTGGTGCATCCAGCGCCCGGCCACCCGCGAGGGACGCTGGTAAACGCGCTGGCGTTCCACATCCAGGGAACCCTTGCTGCCGAGCTGCAGCCGGCGGAGTACGGGGTCGCCCGGCCCGGGATCGTGCACCGGCTGGACCGGGGGACGTCGGGGCTGCTGGTGGTGGCCAAGACAGAGCAGGCGCTGCGGCGGCTGCAGGCGCAGTTCAAGGCGCACACCTCCGAGCGGGTGTATCTGGCGGTGGTCATCGGGACCAAGCTGGACGACCAGGGGACCATCGAGACGTTGTTTGCGCGGTCCAAGCGGGATCGGAAGCGGATGACCGGCAAGACGACCGAGGGCAAGGTCGCGGTGACGCACTGGGAGGTCCTGGCGCGCAGCGAGGGCTTCTCGCTCCTGAGGCTGCAGCTGGAGACCGGCAGGACCCACCAGATTCGCGTGCACCTGGCGGAGAAGGGCTACCCGGTGGTGGGGGACCAGGTGTACGGCAGACCCGTGCCGAAGGGCAGGGGAGGCAAGCTCGCCGGGGAGTTGGCGGCGGCACGGAGGATGGAGCGCCAGGCGCTTCACGCGGCCGTGCTGGGGATCAAGCATCCAGAGACCGGAGAGATGGTGCGGTTCGTGAGCCAGCCGCCGCGGGACTTCGAGGTCTTGATGCGGCGGTGTTTTGGGGAAGACGCCGTCGACGAGGTGATGGCGGAGCTGGGTTAGTCGGCCCCGGCAAACGGCCCCGGCAAACGGCCCCGGCCCCGGCAAACGGCCCCGGCAAACGGCCCCGGCCCCGGCCCCGGCTCCGGCCCCGGCAGCGGCCCCGGCCCTACCTCACTGCGTGCGCTTCCACGCCACCCGCGCCAGCCAGTCTTTCCACGTCAGCCGGTCGCTCTCGAACCCGGCCAGCTCGACGGCCTTCTTGAACGCCGCCTCGGCGTCGTCCAGCTGCCCGTTGAAGTAGTACGCCTGCCCCATCAGCCGGTACGTTTCGCGTTCCACCAGCACCCTCAGCGGCGCCTGGTCCTCCTCGGGCATCTCGTCCCGCCAGCGCAGTAGCGCCTGCTGGAACATCCCTACCGCCTCGGCGTAGCGCTTCGCGCCGTACAGCCGCCGCGCCAACAGATAGGGCGCCAGCGGCTCGTCGGACAGGTCCACGACGGCGTCGCTGAGGTACTCGATCGCCTCGTCCGCTGTCCCGGCAGGGCTCATCAGATACGGCCCCAGCACCGGCTCCATGTCTGCCGACCGCGCAATCACCAGCTTGGCGAGCACGTTGCGTCGCCGAAACTCGGACAGCGGTGCGCCCACGATGGCTGCGTAGTGTCCGGCGGCGGCCTTCGCATCGCCCTTGCGCCACAGCGCGTCTGCCAGGAACTCGCGTCCCCGCGCTTTGGCCGTGCGCGTCGCCTTGTCGAGGGCAGCGAGCTGCTCATAGGCGGCTCGAGTCTCCTCGACCCGACCTTCCCGCGCCAGCGTCGCGATGAGCGCCAGCCGCTTGCTGCTCGAGTCCGGCACCCACTCGATGACCTGCTTGCGCAGCTCCAGCGCGTCGTCGACCTGCCCGGTGCTCAGCAGCAGCTTGGCTTTGGCCTCCACCCGAGGAATCTCCAGGGGACACACCCGCATGAGAACGCCCCGCACCGAGAACCGTTCCTTGGCCAGGGCCATGGCGTCCTTGGGAAGCGCCACCTGGGTGTCGAGGAAGGTCTCCCAACCGGCCACCAGGTCTGGAAGCGTTGTTCCGTACGCCTCCTCGAAGTCCCCGTCGCGGTACGCCGTCTTCAGCTTCTCCGCGCCCTGGGTGTCGATCAGCCAGCGGATGAAGGACCCGGCGAGGGTATAGGCCTTGCTCGCGGACTGCTTCCAGAACCCCTCTGGGCCCACGATGCTGACCAGGTTCGGTGCGATCCCCTCGCGACGCATGGCGGCCGCCCACTGATGGGCCGTCAGCTGGCCGCCGTACCATTCCATGGCCTCGGCGGCACCCTCGACCAGGGCGACGTGCGGTAACACCCCGAGCTGCGTCGGCACGTCGAACATGCCGTCGGCGTATTTGCCCAGCACCACGTGGGCCAGCTCGTGGTGCACGACAGGCGCGGCGTAGACGATGGCCGCGATGTGGATCTCGGACTGCCACGGCTTGGCGATGAAGACCCGGTCGGCGCCCATCAGTGCACGCTTCTGGGCGTTGTTCTTGTAGACGTAGCTCGTGATCTTCCGGTCGAACCGGTCTCCTAGCGTCGCTTCCAGCTGCGCCAACCGGAAGGTGTGATCCTCGAACATCAGCGCCGCTTGCTCGGGCGTGATGCTCTCCCGGTCGTAGATCAGCTCGAGCCTGTCGTTGCCGATGCGCCCGCCAAGTTGCTGGACGATGGCGTCCCGACTCATCTCGTAGCCAATCGCGCCTCTGGCGCCGTACATGGCGCTCACCACGATGACGCAGCCCACGGCGGCCGCCCACGCCCCTCGCGACGCCCGCATGGCGTTGCGGCCTACCACACTGAGGTCGCCACCCACGGTCAGCGCGGCCAGGCTCCACATCAGCCCTATCTGCACGACGTTGTTGAGTCGGTACAGCATCAGTCGACTGTCGAGCTCGATCAGGTCGTCGTAGATGGCGCCGCTGAAGAAGCCGCTGAAGGGGTTGTAGGCGAAGATCGGCGGGTGATTGTAGAAGTGCAGCAGGTCGTACAGGACCCACAGCAGGAAGGCGCCGATGAACAGCAACCCCGCGAGCCACGCCTTCTTGGTCCAGCGCAGCAGACCCACCAGCGTTCCCAGCTGACTGGCGAACACGGCCGACAGGCCCGCACCCAGGAGGAAGAACGCAAAGCCCTCGACCATGTCGCAGTTCTTCACGAAGAGCGCGTTGAACAGCAGAGGGACCAGGGCGGCGGCTGCCAGATACCCAGCCATCGCGGCGTTGCGCGAAAACGGGCCGCGCAGCGCGGCCTCGTGCTCGGCGGGGAGCTCGAGCCGCGCTCTGGCGGCCGACACCGCCGAAGCGACTCCGGTCAGCAGCGACAGGACCAGGGCCAGCGCCAGCGACGAGTAGTAGTTGAGGGCGTTGAAGCCCGGCACAAAGCACAACGCCCCTGCGGTGACAACCGCAAGGGCGAGGGCGATCTTCGAAGCGCGCGTAGCGAAGACGGCGCTCAGATGTTGGCGCAAGGCGTGCGCCACGAACCGACTACAGACGGGCCAGCTGGCTCATCAGACGGCCCTTGACGCGGCTCGCGCGGTTCTTGGGGATGATCCCCTTGCCGGCGGTGCGGTCGAGCATCGCGGCAGCCTTCTTGACCGCCGGCTCGGCAGCCGCCTTGTCACCCTCCGCCAGGGCCAGACGAGCGGCCTTGATGTAGGTGCGGCAAGTGGTCTTGAAGTAGTTGTTGCGCTCGTTGCGCTTCAGGCTCTGGGTGTGGCGCTTGATGGCCTGCTTGTGATTAGCCACGTCCGGCTCCTGCTGAGTTGGCTCGAATCGTTTGGAGGCGGGCTTTTAGCAATGAGCCTCGCCAGGGTCAACACTTTGTTTGGTTGCCGCTGCTATCGGCGGGTCAGACCATCTCGACGAGGGTCGCGACTCCCTGGCCGACGCCCACGCACATCGTGGCCAGACCCTTGGTCCCGCCGGTGTGTCGCAGCCCGTGGAGCAGCGAAACGAGGATGCGGCCACCGGACATTCCCAGAGGGTGCCCCAGCGCGATGGCGCCGCCATGGATGTTGGTCTTTTCCATGGGCAGGTCGAGCTCACGGATCACGGCGAGGCTCTGTGAAGCGAAGGCTTCGTTGAGCTCGATGAGGTCCAGGTCGCCCACGGTCCAGCCGGCCTTCGTCAGAGCCTTCCGGCTCGCGGGGACTGGGCCGATACCCATGATCGTGGGGTCGACACCGGCCGATCCGGTGGCCACCACCTTGGCGAAGGGTTCCAGATTGCCCATCTTGACCGCGTTCTCCGAGGCCACCAGCAGCGCCACGGCGCCGTCGTTCAGCGTCGAGCTGTTGCCCGCGGTCACCGAGCCGCCCTTGCGGAACGCCGGTCGCAGCCTGGCCAACTTTTCCATGCTGGTGCCGCGGCGCGGGCCCTCGTCAGCCGTGACGATGATCGGGTCGCCCTTGCGCTGCGGTACGGGCACCGGAACGATCTCGTCGTTGAACAGCCCGCCGTCGGACGCCGCGATGGCCCGCCGGTGGCTTTCGAAGGCGAAGGCGTCCTGGTCCTCGCGGCTGATGTCATACGTGTCGACCAGGTTCTCAGCCGTGCAGCCCATGGGCTCCAGGGGGAACATGGCCTCCATCTTCGGGTTCGGGTAGCGCCAGCCCAGGGCCGTGTCGTAGGCCACCAGGTTACCAAACATGGGCTTGCCGGTGGCGTTGCGCGGAACGGAGTAGGGGGAGCGCGACATCGACTCGACGCCACCGACCAGCAACAGGTCGGCGTCGCCACACCACACCGAGCGTGCCGCCAGGTTGACGGCGGTCAGGCTCGAGGCGCAGAGGCGATTGATGGTCACCGCCGGCACGCTTTGCGGAAGGCCGGCCAGCAGGGACGCCATGCGGGCGACGTTGCGGTTGTCTTCGCCGGCCTGGTTCACGCACCCGGCGAGCACGTCGTCGATGGCCCGGGCGTCGATGTCGAGGCTCTCGATCACCGCCCTGAAGACGTGGGCCAGCAGGTCGTCCGGTCGGACCGTCGAGAGGGCTCCGCCGAACCGGCCGACCGGGGTTCGCATCGGGGCACAGAGATACGCTTCGGAGGTCTGTCTCATGCCCGACCCCTACCACAAAACATGTCGACGGGGGCCACCCCTGCACGTTATGACACGCCGATGAGTACGCACGCGGCTATCAAGCGCAGGACGATCAGAGACATCCTCAAGCTCAAGCAGGCTGAGGAGCCGATCGCCATGGTCACCGCGTACGACGCGACCTTCGCCAAGCTGGTGGACGCCGCCGGCGCCGAGATGATTCTCGTGGGCGACTCCCTGGGCATGGTGATTCAAGGCCACGAGTCGACCCTGCCGGTCACCATGGACCACATGGTCTACCACACCCAGGCGGTGGTTCGCGGCTCGGGGCGGGCGCTGGTGGTCGGCGACATGCCGTTCATGAGCTACCAGGCCTCGGTCGAAGACGCCGTACGCAACGGCGGCCGACTGCTCGCCGAGGGCGGCTGCCAGGCGGTCAAGCTGGAGGGCGGCGAACGCATCGTCCCCCACATCCAGGCGATGGTGGCGGCAGGCATTCCGGTCATGGGCCACCTCGGGCTGACGCCGCAGTCCGTCAACGTCTTTGGCGGTTTCCGGGTGCAGGGCAGGGGCAACGGGGCGCGCGAGACCTTGATCAACGAGGCCCAGGTCCTCCAGCGGGCAGGGTGCTTCGCCATCGTGCTCGAGACCATCCCTATGGACCTCGCCCGCGACGTCACCCAGGCGCTGGATATCCCGACGATCGGGATCGGCGCGGGCGCGGCCTGCGATGGCCAGGTCCTGGTGTGCTATGACTACCTGGGGCTGTTCGAGGGGTTCACGCCCAAGTTCGTGAAGCGCTTCGCCAACCTGGCTGGCGACGTCCGGGAAGCCACGGCCACTTACGTCAAAGAGGTGAAGGCCCGGTCGTTCCCCGCCGAGGAACACTCCTTCGACTGAAACGACCTAGGGGCTTGCCATGATCGTTCTGGAGACGGCGGACGCCGTACGCGCCTGGTCACGCGAGTGCCGCGGGCACGGTGAGGTGGTCGCTTTCGTCCCGACCATGGGCTACCTGCACAAGGGGCATCTGTCCCTGGTCGAGGAGGCGCGGCGTCGCGGTGACAAAGTCATCGCCTCGGTCTACGTGAACCCCACCCAGTTCGCGCCGGGCGAAGACTTCGACGTCTATCCACGGGACACCGACGGCGACCTGGTGAAGCTTCGCGACGCGGGCTGCGACGCGGTCTTCCTGCCCGAGGACCTCTACATTCGCCAGGGCGGTGACGCGCCGCCCCACGAGACGTTCGTCACGGTCACCGAGCTCCAGCAGCCCCTCTGCGGGGCGAGTCGGCCCACGTTCTTTCGTGGCGTGGCGACTGTCGTGGCGAAACTCTTCAACATCGTCGAGCCCGACATCGCGGTGTTCGGCATGAAAGACTACCAGCAGTGGCGCCTCATCCGCCGGATGGTGCGCGACCTGAACTTCCCCATCGACGTAGTGGGGATGCCGATCGTACGGGAGGCCGACGGGCTGGCCATGAGCTCGCGTAACGCTCGGCTCACCCCCGACCATCGCCGCAACGCGCCGGCCATCTTCCGGGCGCTCTCGGAGGCCGCCGCCTCGGTCGCCGCGGGAGAGACGGACGCGGCCGCCATCGTGGCGTCGGTTCAAAAGCGCATTGCGGGTGCTGGGGGACGGATCGACTATGTGCAGCTGTCGGACGCGCTGACGCTCAACCCCATCGACGTCATCGACCGGCTGGCTCTGCTGGCGGTGGCCGCCCACTTCGGTGAGGTGCGCCTCATCGACAACGTCGAGCTGGTGCCCCCAAAAAGTTGACGGACCTTCGGCCTCCGCTGACCGTGACAGGGTCGAAGGAGGAAAGGCTCATGGCCGTTCAGACCGAAAAGCGTGTCCGCCGCATCAGCCGCGCCATCGAGCGCGCCATGCACAACAGCGACATCCCCGGTGTCACCGTGGTTCAGGTACGTCACGGGGTCGCCGCGACGTCGGCGGGTCTACCCGCTACCGACGAGCTCCTGGCGGCTCTGGAAGACGCCTGGAACCCGATCGACAGCTACGAGACCCATCCCAACCAGGGCTGACTCAGCCCTGGTCGGAAGGTGAACGTCAACTAGCGGGAAGCCGCGTTGTCGTTCAGGTGCTCGAACTTCTCCTCGACGTCGCGGAAGTCGTCCGCCGTGTCGAGGGGGTCTTGCTGCTCGGTGATCACGGGCCACTCGGCAGCGAGCCGCTCGTTGATCTCGATGTACTTGTTCCACTTCTCGGGCAGGTCATCCTCTTCGAAGATGGCCGTGACCGGACACTCCGGCTCGCAGGCGCCGCAGTCGATGCACTCATCGGGGTTGATGACCAGCATGGTCTCGCCCTCGTAGAAGCAGTCGACGGGGCAAACCGCCACGCAGTCGGTGAACTTACATTTGATGCACGGCTCGGCGACGATGTAGGCCATGGGCTTCACTCCTGGTCCATTTCATGCGCGACTCGCTTCGGTCGCGCTCAGCCCGCGCTGAATGTGCACCATGGCAGCGCGGTCGGCAAGTCTATGGGGGAGACGATGCCTAGACCGTGACGAGGGTGTGCCCCAGGCGCTTTTTCAGCCGCTTCACCGCGCGCTCCCCAAACAGCCGCACCAGCGGCCCCAGCTTGCCCACCGGCAGGTAGATGCGGTCGGGTTGGTGCCGCTCGTTGAGCGCCATTACCGAGGCCTCCAGGCCCCCGTCGAGCAGCTCGGTCTCGACCCTCAAGCCCTTGTTCTCGGCCCGGACCCGGAACTCGTCGAGGCGCTGCTGCCCCTCCTCGAGCGCGGTCTCGTGCATCAGGCGGTCCACATCGCCTGCGGGACCGGTGCCCACGAAGCCGCGGCTCTCGAGGCACTCGCGCACGTGCTCGCGTCGGTCGTCATCCATGAGCCACACCAACGTCACCAGACCTTCCTTGCCCTGATGCAGTGCTGCGGCCTCCAGCGCTTGCTCGACGAGGAGCTCACAGCGACGGGCGGGGGTCATGACGACCAGGATATGGGGGCTATGTTCAGCAGCTTGGGACATGGTTACAGCAGGCCAAATGCTGGCCAGATTACGAGGATGGATAGGATCATCGCCAGGAGACCGGCGACGTGCAAGAGGATGCCTCGGCTGACCACCTGGCTGGGGGTGTAGTACCCCGCCGACCAGGCGATCGCCGTCACCGGCGTGGACACGGGGAACATGAACGCGAAGTTGGAGGGGAGCACGACCACCATGGTCATGGCGGCCAGGTCGATCCCCTGGGCGTGCGCCAGCGACAGGGCAGGGGGCATCAGCATCGCGACCACCGCCGAGTTGCTCATGAACTCGGTGAGTAGGGCCGAGACCAAGGCGATTCCGATCATGAGCGTGCCGGGGGAGAGCGCGTCTGCGTTCAGGACGGTCTGCGTGAGCCAAAGCGCGGCGCCCGACTTCTCCATGGCGCCCCCCAGGCAGATCGCGCCGCCGTACATGACGATCACGCCCCAATTCACGTTCTCTTCGACCTCGCGCCAGCGCATGGCCCCCAGCACGAACAGGGTGGCCATGCCGACGATGGCGATGTTGGCCAGGCCCAGCCGGTCGCCGGCGAACAACCACAGGCCGACCGTAGCGGCCACGGTGAGCCCAACGATGCGCTCGCGGGTGGTCATCTTGCCCATGTCGTGTAGCGCGGCTGCGAGCCGCTCGCGGGCGGCCTCGGTGGAGGTGACCTCGAACTCCAGCCGGGTGAGTACGAAGGCCGCCGACCCCAGCATGATGAGAACCATGGGGGCGGCGTAGGCGATGAACTGGCCGAACCCGATGGTCTGGCCGCCACCGTCAGCGAATTCTTCCAGCAGGCCGATGGCGAGGGGGCCTCGGCCGCCGCCGAGGATGGTCAGGCTACCGCCCACGATCGACCCCCAGGCCAGGGCGAAGAACAGGGCCATGCCGAGCTTCGACCGTAGCGGGCGCAGCTGCAGTGCGCGGGCGATGTCGACGACGATGGGGAAGACCATGGCGGCCACGGCGTGGCTACTCATGACGGTCGCGGCGGCGGCGCACAGCAGGAAGACGGCGATGACCAGGGACGTGGGGGTTTTGCCGAAGCGCTGGACGACCATGGTCGCCAGACGTTTGGACAGGCCCGAGCTGGTCAGGGCGGCCGACAGCATGAAGGCGCCGAGGATGAAGAAGACGACCTTGCTACCGAAGTAGCCGTAGGCGTCCGAGGCCGGCATGACGCCGAGCATCGGGACCAGCGCGATGGCCAGCAGGCTGGTGATGGCCAGGGGCAGGAGCCCGGAGGCCCACAGCGCGACACACATGGCGAAGATGCAGAGCGTTCGCCAGCCCTCGACGGCGAGACCCTCCGGGGGGGCGAGGCCCACGAGGGAGGCGAAGACGATCAGGATGCCGGCGATCCAGAGCTGCCGCGAGAGGCGGCTGAGCAGCACCACCAGCATCGGCCGGCGGTCGATCTCGAAGCGGGTCCCGGCTTCGGGTTGGGGGTTCACGCCGGTGGCCATGGTGCTGACCTGGACCGATCGTTTGGTTGGTAGGGCAGTGCCGGGCCTTGGTCTCTTTGATGGGAGGCCAGTGTTGGGCGGAGGTCGCGTTGTTGGGAGGCCTGTGCTTGGCGGAGGTCTCGTTGTTGGGAGGCCTGTGCTTGGCGGAGGTCGCGTTGATGGGAGGCCTGTGCTTGGCGGAGGTCGCGTTGATCGGAGGCCTGTGCAGAGCCGTCGCATCGTAGGACGTTCTCATTCGCCCCCCAAACCCCCCGCTGGGGGGCTTCCGCCCCCCTTCGGGGCGGCCACTGCGCTCCTCCGTTCCTCCGCTCGCAAGCTCGCTCCGTCACTCCGTCGCTCCGGGCCGTCCGACGGAGTCGGATGCGGATTGAACGCGCGCCGTGGTTTGGTCGCTGGCCGTTGCTCAGCGCCGCGCTCGGTGGTCCCATCGCGTCGGGAGCTCTAAGCAAGTCCTGGGTGGACCGGACCTGCATCGGCCGTCAGAGGTCCAGCATGCCCGACACTTCGCGGACTCGCAGGGAGCGGCGGAGGTCGGAGAGTTTGGCGCTCGTCCGGCGCATGACGCGGCTGCTCATGACGCGGTTCTTCAGCCCGTCCCAGAAGCCCTGCTTGCCGGCGAAGAAGCGGGCCTCGAGCGGGGTGGTGACGATGCTGATGTCGCGCACGATGTGCATGCTCAGCTTGTTCTTTCGGACCTCTTCGAAGAGGAAGGCGTACAGCTCAGCCAGCTCGTCCAGGGTGGGCTCGCCGATGGCGCTCGCCAGGTGGTCGTCGCGCATGTCCCGGCCCTTGAACGGGCGGTAGACGGGGAGCACGGGGACCACACCGCGGCGGGTCAGGTCGACGATGCCGGCGCGGGTGGCTTCCAACGGCTCGAGACCGACGATGAGGTGGCAGGTAACGGCACCGGACGGGAAGACCGTGGTGGCGTACTTCAGCGCGTTGAGGAAGCGCTGGCGTCCGATCACGCGGGCTGGGCCGGGGCAGACCACCTCGAACTGGTCCGGGGAGTAGATCTCGAGGTTGTAGCTGACCGCGTCCACGCCCATGCCGTAGGTGCGGTCGATCCAGGCGTCATCGGCCGGGGGGAGGGCGTCGACGGCGACCAGCACGTCGAAGTGCTTCTTGATGGCCGAGACGTAGGGCTCCAGGAAACGCACGCCGCCGTCGTCGGTGCCCAGGTGCCCGACCGACAGGTAGACGACGGACACGGGGTTGTCATGCCGCGCCAGTCGAATCGCCTCGAGGATGTCGTCGACGGGGATGCCTTCGTGGGTGCCAGCGCCCGCGCCGACGCCGCAGAAGCGGCACATGTCCGCGCTGCCCAGGAACGTGCAGCGGTTCGACGGCGACAGCGCCAGGTAGGGGCCGTGCACGGTGCCGATGCGGCCGAACGGCAGCCCCTGGGAGGTCTTGTGCTCGAAGAAGTGGGCCCGCGGATAGATCTTCACTGGCGCCGGCTTGGCGTCGCTGGTGTCGGTCGCGTCGTCTTTGACGCAGACCGCATAACCGTTGCCGTTGCCGTTGGTCGTCGCGGTGAGCTTGTAGGGCGTCTTGGCGGCCAGCCCGGGAAGGATCGGCGTGGTGACCCAGGTGCCTGGGTTCAGCACCAGATCGAGGTCTCCGGCGCTGCCGAACAGCGCGTGACCGGTGGCGCCGAAGCCGTCCTCGACGAGCGCGTCACGCACCTCGTCGGGCACGGAGATGCCGCGCCGCATCAGCTCGAGCTTGAGCAGGCCGGGATTGATCAGGATTTCGGCGTTGGTGGGCATCGACGTCTCCTGATCAATCCAGCCGCTCGTCGAACGTGCGGCCGCCGGCGTGCTGGAACACGCGATAGCCCTTCACGCCGTCGTCCTGGGCGTCGAACACGACGTAGTCCACGCCGGGATAGCGGGCCTCGCCATCCCCATCATCGCCAATGAGCGCCTGGTCGATGTCTTCTTCGGAGAAGTACGACCCGACCCGCACGTGGCTGTGCCAGATGGCCACCAGCTTTTCCCCACGCCGCTCGGCTTTGACGATGAGCATGGGGTTCAGAACGTAGGCGTCCTCGCCGGTCCGCGGATACATGTCCGGGTCCAGCTGGTGGTACTTGTCGGCCAGGTTGGGGACCAGCTCGACTTTGCCCTGGCCCTCGGCGGTCTCCAGGACCAGGCCGCAGGCTTCTTTGGGGAACCACTCGACGATGAACGCGTCGAGCTCCTGACGGCGCTCCGGCGGGAGCCCGTCGATGATGGTGCGCGCGCTCAGCCCCATGCGAACCCCCCGTGGTCCGAGGTCCACTCCGGGAAGTCGTCGGGGTTCGCGGCGCCGCTGAGCGTCACCATGGCGCGCTGAGCGGCCATGGCCCCTGAGACGCGGTTGTCTTCCGGGGTGACCGTCAGGTCGACGTCGCCCCCGGTCGTGATGGCCACGTCCGGGTTCAGGTCGTTCAGCGCGGCTTTCCACGCGCGAGCGGCCGAGCTGTCGAGTCGCAGCGTGCCTACGCCGCCCGCGCACAGGTACTGCGCGGCGGTCTCGGCGCCGGGGCCGTCGCCGACGACGGCGACCCGGGCATCCAGCAGGCGTTGCTGCCCGATCCCACCCACGTTGGGGAGCAGGATGTGACGGGCGTAGCGCTCGATCTGGTGGTCGTTCACGGGAGGATTGCTGCTCGCTCAGCCGCCGGCGATGGCGGGGATGATCTGGAGCTCGGTGCCGGCGTCGAGCTCGGTGTCCATGTTGTCGAGGAAGCGGATGTCCTCGTCGTCGGCGTAGATGTTGATGAAGCGGCGGACGTTGCCGCTGTCGTCACAGAGCTTGGCCTTGATGCCCGGGTGGGCGGCCTCCAGGGCGTCGAGGGCCTGGCGGACGTCGCCCGCCTCGACGGCGACCTTCTCGTTGCCGCCGGCGAACTTGCGCAGGGAGGCGGGGATCTTGATGGCGATCATGTGGGTACTCCTGATGTCCTTCGAACGACGACTCGGTGCAGCGTGTCGTCCACGGCACCGTCGATAAGAACGTCGTGCCCCTCGTCGAGGAGGTTTTTGGGCACGTTGCGCGAAGGTTCGCCGGTACGCATGACGATGTCGAGAACCTCGCCGGGGTGTAGCTTTTCCAGCGCCAGGCGTGTTCGGACGTAGGTCATGGGGCAGGCAAACGGCGTGATATCGAGGCGCGCGGCGAGGCCGCCGCAAGCCGGGCAGTCGGTGTCTTCGGGGAGAGGGATGTCGCGGATGCGGCCGCGGAGGCCGTCGATCGTGGTGATGAAGCCGGTGTGGGCGGCGGCGTGGCCGTTGAGCAGGCCCCAGGCGCGCTCGGCCTGGAGGTGGCCGACGATGCCGCACAGCGGGCCCAGGACGCCGGCCTGACCGCAGGTGCGGGCTTCGTTTTCGGGCGGCGGCTCCTCGAACAGGCAGCGGAAGCAGGGGCCGGACTTGCCCGAGATGGCAATCACATTGCCGTCGAAGCGCAGGACGCCGCCCAGGACCGCCGGGATGCCGCGAGCGATGGCGATGTCGTTGACGACAAAGCGGCTGGCCGGGTCGTCGGTGCAGTCGACGATGACGTCGACGCCGCCGAGGAGGTCGCCGATGGTGGCGGCGGTGACGCGGTCCTGGCGGGTGGCGACGAGGGTGTTGGGGAAGCGCGCTTCGAGGCGTTCGGCGGCGGCTTCGACCTTCGGCCGGCCCAGGTCGGACGTGCGGAAGAGGACCTGGCGCTGGAGGTTGGACAGCTCCACCACGTCGGGGTCGACGAGGAGCAGTTCGTCGACGCCGAACTCCGCGAGTCCGAGGGCGGCCGGGCAACCCAGACCGCCGACGCCTATGATCAGTGCACGTGCCATGATCCAGAGGCGACGCTACCTAAAGGTGACCAAATGGGTCAACAATCGAATGGGGCGCCTGGAATGGGGGTGTGCGCGGAGGCTAGTCGCAGCAGAGCAGGGGGAGGAGTGTGTCGCAGCTGGTGGTCGACGGATGGCCGCCGGCGTTCCAATAGGTGCCCTGAACGCTGTTGGAGTCGGTGACGTAACCGTTGCAGTCACTGATGAGACTACCCACGCGCTCGCCGGTGCCTGCTCCCGAGATCCAAGCGTTCTGAGTGGTTGCCGTCCCACCTGTCTCCATGTAGCGGATCACCTCGTTCGCCGTGCACATGTGGGCGGTGGAAGAGTTGCACGTGTTCTCGCAGATCGTCTTCGCCCCTCCGTAGGTACCAAAGGCACCTGTGGTAGAGGGAGTGCTCTGTCCACATGGGCTTGCGTCCAGCGTGATCTGGATGCCGGTCTCGGGGTTGGTGTATGTGCTAAGCGCCGGCTTACTGGTGACGTCGTCCCACGCAACTGACGATGCTGTCGTGGCGTTGTCGGCATTTGTCGCGTTCGTCGCATTTTCGGCGTTGGTGGCGTTGTCGGCCGTCAGCGCATGCCCCGCCTGGAGGGCATAGGGCACGGCTCCGACTTTGGTCAGCCCCATGTTCTGGTTGTCGAAGCTCAGCCTCATCCACGTATCCGGATTGGCGTTGAACGAATCCACGCACACGGGAGGAAGAGCCACCCGGAAGTGCCCCTGGGTAACGACAACGCCGGTCAACGGGCCGGTGGAGCACAGGGGGGTGGTGCCCCCCGCGTCCGCGTAGACCTCGAGCTCGACGTCGAACGTGCCGTCGGCGGGATCCCCCTGGCTATTGGTCACGAAGCCCGCGTAGTACAGGGTCTCCGCGGGGTTGGTGGGTGGACCGGCCGCGGTGGCCACGGCGACGAAGTAGCCGCCTGCGGCCAGGCCGACGCCAGCGAGCATCAGAAGAAGCTTGGACTTCATGGAGCGATTCCTCCCACCACGCACCAGTTGCCGGCGCAGTTGAGGCTGTGAACGAAGCGTTGGTCGCGGAGCACCCAGATGCTGCTGGGCGGGGTGCCCTGAGGGCCTACCGCGGTCAGACCTTTGGGGTGCACGACCCATTGCACGGGCTGAGGCCCGGCATCGGCGTCGGGGACGGAGGCGTCTGCGTCTGGCGCGGATGCGTCAGCATCGGGCACGGCAGCGTCGGAATCTGGCTGGGCATCGGTGTCGGCCACAGCATCCGCATCAGCCACGGCATCTGCGTCAGCCACGGCATCTGAGTCAGCCACGGCGTCTGCGTCAGCCACGGCGTCGGGGCCCACATCGGGTTCGGGCACATCGGGTGTCACGTCCGCATCGGCCACGGCGTCGGGGCCGTCGCCTACGCAGATGCCCTGCTGGCAGGTCTCGCCAGTGCCGCATGTCTTGGGCACCAACCCGGTCTCGTTGGCCGACGGGTCACACACCATGCAGGGATCGGTCGGATCCGTACCGTTCTCGGCCACGCAACCCAGCTCAGCCGTGAAGCAGAAGCCATCGGAGATTCGCACCGCGCAGTTGCCGGATGGCGTGCAGTAGTTCTCCCGACAGGCCGCGCCCTCTGTAATCGCCGGGCAGCCGATGTTCGGGTTGTCCGCCTGGCACGCCTCGGGAACTTCCTCTGCGGGACACGCAGCCACGCTGAGTGCCAACAGCCCCGTCAGACTGAGTCGGATTGCCTCTCGCACGCCCTCATGGTGCCGAGAGATTTCCGGACCGTCCAGTCGCCTACTGGGACAGCTCCTTGAGCTTGTCCTCGAGGTTGTCGAACTCGACCTTGTACCCGTTGATGTAGAACGTGGGCGTCCCGTCGACCTTGGCAGCGTCCGCTTCCTCGCGGTCGCGCTTGAGCAGGGCGGGGATCTCGGCGCTCTTCAGGTCGGTGTCGAAGCGGGCCATGTCCAGCCCGGTGGCCTTCACCAGCTCGCGGAGCTTGGCGCTGCTCAGGGCCTCCTGGTTGTCGAAGAAGGCCTTGTAGACCTCCCAGAACTTGCCCTGCTTGTGGGCCGCCAGGGACATCATCGCGGCCTCTTTGGCGAACTTGTGGTGGCCCAGGGGCATGTGCTTGACGTACAGCACGGCGCCGTACTTCTTCGCCAGCTCCTTGGACGGGCCGCTCGACATCTTGCAGTAGGGGCACTCGAAGTCGGTGAACTTCACCATGACGATCTTCGATGCCGGGTCGCCGAACGCCGGCGAGCCCTCGAACGAGAACTCGGCCTTCACCGAGGTGCGGGCCAGTTCTTTCAAGTACTGCTGCACCACCTGGCGCTTGCTCAGCCCCTTGCCGACCCACTCCACCAGCTTGTTGGCGGCGCTGAAGGCCCGGTCGCAGGGCGAGCCGGACTTCAGCACGTCGAGCAGGCTCTTGGGCGACCCGCAGGGGTCGAACTGCTCGCTCATGATGCTGCCCAGCAGCTTCTTTTCGGCGTCGTCGAGGTCCTTGTAGTCGACGCTCTTGGGCAGCTCGACGGGCTTGGCGGCCGTGGTGCCGCCGGCGTCGCCGCCCTTGGCCGGGTCGACCTTGACCGTCTTGTCGCCGGGCTTGCCGTCATCCCCCTGGCGGTTCTGGCACACGCACTGGGTCATGGTGAACAGCGCCAGCGTCAGAAACGCCAGGACGAATCGCTGGGACCGGGCTTGCGGCATCGTGGTCTTCGTCACGTGTGGGGCTCCATGGTTCACGGACAGCATGAAGGATTAGCCGGACGCTGCTACCACAGCGTGGGGCGAGAATCTATGTGGATTTGGTCTCGGCGACCAGCACCTGGCCCGGTTGGCGCCGATTCAGCACCCACAGCGACACCCCGCCCAGCACGACGCCGTACCAGAGCGTGCAGAAGCGCACGACGAGGGTCGCCGCCGTCGCCATCTGCAGGTCGGGCATCACCTCGAACACGGTGGTCAGCAGCGCGATCATCGAGCCCTCACTGACGCCCAGCCCGCCGGGCAGCATCGAGACCGCGCCGGCCAGCGTGGAGAACGCGAAGATGAAGGTCGCCGTCGCCAGATCGATGTCGACGTTCGGGAACGCCTGCAGGATGAGGTAGGTGGCGATGCACTCCAGGATCCAGGCGCCCACGGATAACGCGCTCGTGGCGGTCAGCGTCTTGAAGCTCAGCAGCGTCCTCAGCGACTCCAGCGCCTGGGCGACCTTGTCGGCGAAACGCGCCAACAGCGACACCTTCCCGACCAGCTTCACCAGCAGGTCGCCCGCGCCCCGGTGGCTGAACACCACCAGAATGAAGCCCACCAGGCCTGCGCTGGCGATGATCACCCACAGCCCATAGTCGCTCTGGGACACCCCCCAGGCGGCCAGGATGACGATCGCGACGAGATCGGTCAGCCGCTCGGCGACCACGATCGGCGCCGTCCGGGTGATCGCGATGCCATGGCGCGACTTGATGATGAAGCTCTTGAGCACCTCGCCGACCTTGCCCGGTGAGATGGCCATGACCATGCCGGCAAAGAACGTCAGCCAGCTTTCTACTGCAGGGAGGCGAATGCCGAGCCGGGCCAGGTAGATCTCCCACTTGATGACGCGGATGAAGTACCCGACGGTCACCAAGCCCAGGGCCGGCACGAGCGCGAAGGCCGCGAAGTTGCCCATGTGTCGGGCCAGCTCGCGGGCGTCCGCGTACAGCGCCAGGATAATGAACACCGCCGCCCCGAACGCCACCCCCCACCAGACCCGGCGCTTGAGCGCGGAGGTCGTCGGGCCCAGCGTCGCGTCCTCGGCTACGGGGTCGGCTTCGGCTGGCTCGGTGCCTTCTTCGTGCATGCCTCGGCCATCGTCTTGAGCCCGTCGGGCAGGGCGCGGCCCCAGCGGGACGCGGTCTTGGTCAGCGGCGTCATGAGAGCGCAGCGGGACGTTTGGCTGACCTTGTCACCCAGCGCGTTGAGGAGCTTGAACGCCACCTCGGGGCGCCCCTGTACCACGGCGCAGCGGAGGTCGATCCACTGCTCCAGCTCGCTGCGGCCTCCCGCATCGCTGCGGTCGTCCCGCTCGGCGCACATGGTGCTCCGCTCGGCGTTCGAGCCGTGCTCGAAGCGCCATAGATCGGTGCGCGCCTGACGCTCGCCGTCAGACGCGTCGCGCCTGGTGCCCTTCACCTCGCTGGGGGTGGTGGTGGCGGCCATGGTGGCCAACACGCGCGCGAGCCGGTCCCGGTCCTTGCGGAGGTCGGCGGCGCTCACCTCGTTGGGTCCCACGTAGTTGGGAGCGACCTTGAGCAGGCTGTCCCAGTCCTCGAGGAGCTTGTCGGCGATATCCTTGTTTCGGTCGTCGAGCCGGAAGGTGCCGTCGCCCGTGCTCACCTGGAGCAGGATCCGCTTGATGTGCGCCAGCAGGTACAGCGCGTGTGGGCCCTGGGGATTGGCCGCGCGCAGCTTGTCTGCCCAGGCGAAGACCTTCTGCAGCCGCTCGCTGCCGCGAGAGGCTCCCAGGTGCAGCATCGTCAGGCGCTGGATCAGGATGGCCTCGGACTCGGTCTTGCCCTTGGCGTCACGCGCCAGCGCCTCGTACACCTGGATCAGCCGCTCCTGGCCGAGAGTGCCCAGGTACTGCTCCTCCAGCGCGTCGAAGTCGGCTTGCGTCTCCAACGCCCGCGGGCGCAGGGGGATGTCGATGGGGTGGGCGTTGTCGGCCTTGGTGAGGTCGCGCTTGACCTGGGGCGCCACGCGCAGGTCGTCGCCGCAGCCGGGTGCGCTGGCGGCGGCCAGGCAGACGACGAAGAGGGCAGGGCCCAGTGGCGTTCGGGACAAAGTCATGCGTCCAGGGCTAGTAGTAAGTCGGCCATGGTCTGGTCAAGCAGTGGATGTCGGAAGTTCGGCGCCAGGTGCGCCATGGGCTCCAAGACGAACCGGCGCTCGGGGACGCCAGGATGGGGCAGCGCGAGGTCTGGATGGTCGATCGCGTGGTGGCCGTGAAAGAGCAGATCCAGGTCCAGGGTCCGTGCACCCCACCGGACGTTGCGGCGCCGCTGGGCCGCCCGCTCGAGCCGCTGAAGCGCCCGGAGAAGCCCCACCGGCGACAGCGATGTCCGTAGCTCAGCGACCGTGTTGACGTAGTTCGGCTGTGGCGGCCCCACCGGCTCCGTCACCGCCAGCGGCGCCGCCCGCAGTAGCCGGGTACCGGGCTGCAGGTCCAGCCACCTCAGCGCGCGATGAATCTGCTGGAACGGGTGTCCCAGATTGGAGCCCAGGCCGACATACGCCAGGGTGCCGACTGCGCTCATCCGGCCCTGCGGTGCTTGTCCAGGTAGACCAGCAGGGCGCTGATGGCTCCCGGGGTCATGCCTTCCAGTCGGCTCGCCTGACCCAGGTTCTCGGGTCGCCGCGCGCTCAGCTTCTCCACGATCTCACTGCGAAGCCCGATCACCTCGGCGTAGTCCATGTCGTCGGGCAGCCTCAGGCCCTCGAGCTTCTTGAAGCGCTCCACCTGCCGCTGTTGCCGCGCCAGGTAGCCCGCGTACTTGGACCGGATCTCCAACTTCTCGGCGGCGACGGAGTCGAGCTCGGCCAGCCATGGAGCGGCGATCGCGGCGACGTCGGCGGCGCTGAGCTCCGGGCGCTTCAACAGGGCCGCCACCGTCGTGTGCTGGCTCAGCGGCGTGGAGCCCCGCTCCTTGAGCCGGTCATTGACCCCGGCTTCTGGACCCACCCGCGTCTTCTCGGCGCGCTCTGCGGCGGCGTCCACGCTCCCGACGCGTGCCTCGAAGGCGGCCCATGTGGCGTCATCCACCAGCCCCAACGCCCGCGCCCGAGGCGTCAGGCGCTCGTCGGCATTGTCCTCGCGCAGGTGCAGTCGATACTCGGCCCGCGAGGTGAACATGCGGTAGGGCTCGCTGACGCCGCGGGTGATGAGGTCGTCGACCAGCACGCCGCCGTAGCCTGCGGACCGATCCATGACGAACGGGTCTTCGTCGCGTTGCCAGAGCACCGCGTTCACGCCCGCCAGCAGCCCCTGGATGCCGGCCTCTTCGTAGCCCGTGGTGCCATTGATCTGGCCGGCCAGGAACAGACCCCCGACGCGCCGCGTCTGAAGCCCGTGAGTCAGCTCCCTCGGGTCCACCATGTCGTACTCGACGGCGTATCCGGCGCGGGTGATCTCCGCTTTCTCGAAGCCTTCGATGCTGCGCACCAGGGCGATCTGGACGTCGATGGGCAGGCTGGTGGAGATGCCGTTGGGGTAGATCTCGTTGGTGTTGAGGCCCTCGGGCTCGACGAAGATCTGATGGCGCTGCTTGTCCGCGAACCGGACGATCTTGTCCTCGATCGACGGGCAGTACCGCGGCCCGGTCCCCTCGATGTCGCCCGAGAACATGGGGGAGCGCCCCAGATTGTCGCGGATGATGTCGTGGGTCCGTGGGTTGGTGTACGTGATGTGGCACGGCACCTGGCGTAGGGCGATGCCCTCGCCGTAGCTGGCGAAGGGCCGCGGGGGCGTATCGCCGGGCTGCACCTCGAGGCCGGAGAAGTCGATGGTGCGACCGTCCAGCCGCGGCACCGTACCCGTCTTGAGCCGCATGAGCGGGAACCCGAGCCGCTCCAGGTCAGCGGAGAGCCCATAGGCGGCCCGGTCACCGGCGCGCCCAGCCTTCACCTTGGTCTCGCCGTAGTGACAGAGCCCCCGCATGAAGGTGCCGCTGGTGATGATGACGCTGCGCGCCAGGTAGCGGACCCCCAGGTTGGTGTCGACGCCGCGGACCCGCGGACGCTGACCCCCACCCCGGTCTTCGACGACCAGGTTCTCCACCGAGGCTTGCTTGAGCGTCAGGCCCGGCTGGGACTCGACGATGGTGCGGATGGCCGCGGCGTACTCCCACTTGTCGGCCTGGGCGCGGGAGGCGCGGACCGCCGGGCCCTTGCGGGTGTTGAGGCGGCGGAACTGGATGCCCGAGCGGTCGATGGCGTGGGCCATGCCGCCTCCGAGGGCGTCGATCTCCTTGACCAGGTGACCCTTGCCCAGGCCGCCGATGGCCGGGTTGCAGCTCATCCAGCCGACCCGGTCGATGTTCAGCGTCACCAGCAGCACCGAGGCGCCCATGCGCGCGGCGGCCAGACTGGCCTCGCAGCCGGCGTGGCCCGCGCCGATGACCAGGACGTCGTAGGTGGTGTCGTAGGTGTACATGGCTGCGCGAGGGTAAGGTCCCGCAGGCCTTGGGCAAAGGGGAAAGTGTGCCGGTGCCCGTGCCCTCGTCCGTGCCCGTGCCCGTGCCCGTATGACGGTCGGCGGATGGCTGTTGCAGGGCTTCGATGGGGGTGCGGTAGAGGTCCGTCGCATCGTAGGACGATCTCATTCGCCCCCCAAACCCCCCGCTGGGCTCAACGTTCAACACATCTCGGGAAACCGTTGGAACGTGGGCCGTTAAGCCATCGTCGCGAGTAAGGAGCATCCGACGAAGTCGGACGCCCGCCAGCTCCGGACGTATGGAGCGAGCCATCATTGGGAGTAAGCCCGGAGCTGGAGTGGCGCCCCGGAGGGGTGCGGAGCCCCCCCAGCGGGGGTTGGGGGGCGAATCAGATCGTCCCGCCATCCAACTTCCACCAGGAAATCAACTAGATCCAGAGATGTGATCAACCATGAGCCCGCTGGGGGGCTTCCGCCCCCCTTCGGGGCGGCCACTCCGCTCCTGCGTTCCTCCGCTCGCACGCTCGCTCCGTCACTTCGTCGCTCCGGACCGTCCGACGGAGTCGGATGCGGACTGAACTCGCGACCAAGTCCCCGGATTCGCGATGCTCTGTCGCCGCGGCCGGAAGCCGTGCAGTTTCTTCACCCTACTCTTCTGGGCACGGGCACGGGCATGTCTCCCGCCCCTAAGGTTGGCGCTACGCCACCCTGACGAAATCGAAGCCCGCGAAGGCCTCGCGCCGCTCCTCTTCGTCGGTGGTGAAGATGGCCTTCAGCAGCCGCCGATAGTCGCGGTACAGCGGGTACTGGTCCTCCAGATCCCACCGCAGCTGCCGCCGCTGCATGTCGAAGGTGCGTCGTGACGCGTCCGACAGGTCGTACACTTCCTGGAAGTAGTTCCGCTCGGTCTGGAACTGCACCTCGAACAGCGCGTCGCACCAGCGGTACACGTTCTTGATGGCCTTCCAGCCAGTCTGCTTGTGCAGACGCGGGTCACCGCCGAGGTAGTCCTTGCGCTCGATGAGCTCGAGCCGGGCGCCATACTCGCCCACGCCGCAGCTATCGAGTTCGTCGTGGCTGAACGCCATCTGGTTGACCGCTTCCTCGGCCTGGTAGCTATCGGGCTCGCTGTAGGTCAGGACTTTGATGCCGAAGACGTCTTTGATGTACTTCGACTTCGGGTTCAGGATCTTGTCGCGCTCGACGAGGTTGTCGATGTCGAACAGGGCGTCGCAGACCTTGTTCCAGATGGAGTCGTTGGCCTTCACCCGAGTCATGACGCGGGCCGCCAGAGCGTGCTCGCAGTTGGCCATCGGCCGGAACTCGAGGAAGCTGGCGCGGGCGTAGAGCTTGACGTACTCCGCGGTGCCCGGCTGCCGGTAGCGGTAGCCCTCGGCGATGGCCGTCGAGAGCCCGAAGTCAGTGGTCGAGCTGAGGCGCTCGTTGGTCACCGTTTCCTCGATGACGATACGGGCCTGGCCGTCTTCGTGCTCGACCTTGGGGCCGGCCACGATACGCGCGACGGGCTGGATGGTCGCGGTCCCGGTCAGGCGCTCCGCCATCAGTCCCGCCAGGGCGTAGAGCTGACGTTCTCCCTTGAGCACCGCTGCTTCCCACTGGTCTCGCGCGTAGTCCAGCTCGCGGGCATCCAGCGTGAGTTCGTTCGTCGCGTGCCCCTTCCGCATCTGGTCCAGGTGGTCCGCCAGCTTGGCCAACAACCGGTTGGTCCGGTCATTGTTCAGCAGCATGCCGAGCGGGCTGCTCAGCGCGGAGTGGGTGCGGCGTAGGGAAACGAAGGTCACGGTGGGAGAAGGGCTCCTTGCCCGGAGGCTCTGTGGCGGTGTTCGCCATCAGAACGCTTGTGCGTGCTACTTATTGCGTTGTTTGGAACCCATCTTCTGCAGCTCCTTGCGGGAGGGGATGGAGATGGTCCGGATGCGTGTGCTCTTGATGAGGGAAGGAACGTTGGCGACGAGCTCCGACAGAGTGGGATCCCTGCCGTACTGCTTTCGCAGCTGATTGACCGCCATGGGGTAGAAACGCCGAGTGTTGCTGCGGTGCTTTCCGAGGATGAATTCCCGCTGGGCGACCCTCCATACACCATTGTTCCTCACGACGCGATATTGCCATTCAAAGCGCTTTGAATTCTCACCGGTTGCGCCGGAGTCGGCGGGGCTGACGATCACCCAGTAGCTGTCATCCTTGTCGTGGTGGACCCGGGTGGTCAGTGGCTTTCCTTCGAGGTTGGGCCACAGCCGCTGGGTGGTCGTGACCATCATGGTATGGAGTTGCTCGACAGCCCTGCGGCGATCGTCAGGGCCTGCCTTTTCCCACACCGGTCCCAGTTGACCCGCGAGCAAGCCCTCGTAATCGAAGGATTCCGCCATCGCCTCCAGACGGCCTTCGACGAAGGCGGCGTGGGCGGACAGCACTGGCTCGACGGGAGAAGCCACCGGCGCGTCGTCGCCGCAGCCGCCGAGCAGTCCGAGGAGGGCTCCGTATAATGCTAGTGATTTCAGTGTGTTCTGGATTTTTCTGAATCCTTTGCGGGGTCATGCGTCAGTGGCTAGCGACAGCCCCCTGGGAACTAGGAGAGAGACATGACCAAGCTGATGACGACCCTGAGCCTTTTCAGTGCCTTGACCCTGATGGCCATGACCACGACCGGTTGTGAGCTGTACGTCGATGATGGCGGTTGCTTCGATGATTTCGACTGCCCGGCCGGCACCGTATGTGGCGCGGACGGTTTCTGCCACAACCCCACAGTCGTCGTCGAGGGATGTCTCCGAAACACGGATTGCGCACCCGGCTATTATTGCGGGGTGGACGGCGCCTGCTACCTGGAGGCCGAGTGCTTCAGCACCGCCGACTGCGGCTTCGGTGAATTCTGCGCGGCCGACGGCCTCTGCTACACCGATACCAGCCTCTGCCAGAGCAACCTGGACTGCCCCGGCGGTACCTACTGCGCGGTGGATGGGGCCTGCTACTCCAACGCCGAGTGCCTGAGCGACTTCGACTGCGCTAGCGGCGAGTACTGCGGCGGCGACGGCGCTTGCTACGCCGACCCCGGCTGCCTCAGCGACATGGAGTGTGGATTCGACCAGTTCTGCGCCACCGACGGCGCCTGCTACGCCATCCCCGGCTGCCTCTCCGACAGCGACTGCGCCTTCGGTGACTACTGCGGTGGCGACGGTCAGTGCTACGAGATGCCCGGCTGCGCCAGCCACGCTGAGTGCCCCGCCGGTACCTACTGCGCCGTCGACGGCATGTGCTACACCGGCGACCTCTGCGACTTCGACTCCGACTGCAGCTACTACGAGTTCTGCGACGCCGGCGGCCTCTGCGAAGACATCGGCGCCTGCAGCGCCGACGTCGACTGCCCCATGGGCACCTGGTGCGACGCCGGCTTCTGCTCGGCCGAGGGCAGCTGCTCCACCGACAGCGACTGCTTCGCTGACGAAGTCTGCGGCCACGACGCCCTCTGCGCCCCCATCGCTATCTGCAACACCGATTTCGACTGCCCCGTCGGGAGTTACTGCGACGCCTACGGCCAATGCCTGGTGTACTGATTCTCCTCCCTTCCTAGACAGCCCCCCGACGGAGCCTTCCCGGGCGGTGACTCGAACGAGTCACCGCCCTTTTTTGTGTCTTGGGGCGCAAGGGCACATTGCGCTTCCAGGCAAGTGGGGCATGAGGAGAACCGAGGCATCTCTACGATCACATGGGCGCGCCACCCTGTTCGCAGGCGGCTGCGCTAGCTGCGGGCGCGAGGTTGTTTGACGGCTAGCGCCGCCAAACAAGCTCGCGTCCTCGTACGCTTCGCCACCTGCGACAGGGAGACCCGGCGCGCTCTACGTCGGGGAGATGTGGGTGGGGGTCACGCGGCCGCTGGCGCCGCCAAACAGGCTCGCGTCCTCGTACGCTTCGCCACCTGCGACAGGGAGACCCGGCGCGCTCTACGCCGGGGAGATGTGGGTGGTGGTCGCGCGGCCGCTGGCGCCGCCAAACAAGCTCGCGTCCTCGTCCGCTTCGCCACCTGCGACAGGGAGACCCGCCGCGCGCTCCAGGTATGGCGCGTTTGGAGTTTGGGACGCCTTGGTCTCCCGAACGACAAAGGCCCGGGCATTGCGTGTTCGCTATGGGACCCGGCTAGGGCTCGACGCGGAAGAGCTGCTGACCCGCCAGGATCAGGTCGTTCTGGTACAGGTCTTCACTGGTCTTAAGCCGCACGTAGGTGCCGTTGGAGCTGCCCAAATCCCGCAGGAAATAGCGGTTGTTCGCCCGAGCGATGACCGCGTGGCTGCCGGAGACATAGCCGTCGTCGGGGAACACGATGTCGCCTCGCTCGCGGCCCATGAAGATCTCCTGACCCGACAGCAGGTAGACGTTGCCCGCGTCCTCGGTGCCGACCATCTGCGACAGCCGACCCCAGGAGTCCGGCGGCAGCGGGCTCCCCAGTGCCAGCGTGCCCTCCTCGTCCCGAAGAGGCTCGCCGTCGATGTCCTGGACCAGCTCGAAGCGGAGCAGCTCCTGGCCGATGCGGAAGCTGTCACCGGTGACGAGTTCGGCCTGATCGACGATGCGTTTGAACACACCGTTGGTGGTGTCCAGGGGCGTCAGCGTCAGGGTGTCGCCGCTGTACTCGAAAACAGCGTGCTCGGTCCCCAGGAACTCATCCTGCGGGAACTTCAGATCGCCACCATCGCGCCCGACGATGGTGCGGTCGGTGTACAGGTCGTAGGTCGGACCGTCGGTCCCGTCCTCGCGGATCAAAACCAGCCGACCACGCGTGGCGCGGGCCGTGGCCGGCGGAGCAGCGGGTGGCGGGGGAGGTGCGACCTTGGGCGGCGCTGCCTTGGGCGGCGGCGGCTTGGCTGCGACCGGCGGCGGTGGCGGCGGCGGCGGAGCCTCGACGGTGGGCGCGGATTCGGGGAGCTGCTCACCGACGCCGAGGTCGGCAGCGGTGTACTCCGTGGTTTCCAGACCCTCATCGCCACCGGCTGCGTCCCCCGCAAGCTCCGCCCCGCAGTTGAGGCAGAACATGAAGAAGTCTTCATTCTCGGTGCCGCAGGCCGGGCATGTGATCACGTGGGCGCCTCCTACAACTCGCTGCCCCTCGAGCCGTCACAAACTACGCCCGCGCGAGCCGCGCACCAGGGATGTTGGCCCCGGGTGGCTCGGTTCGTCAAGAAGACCGGGCGAATCCGTTTCAAGCCTTTGTAAAGACTGGCCGGTACGACGTTTCAGACGCGCTCAACGCAGGTCGATGTCCACCGCGCTGGCCGTGATTGTCTCCGCAGCGCCTACCAGCACCTGGGCTGCCGTCAGCGAGAACCCACCGGAGACGCTGTGATAGCTCCCGTCAGCAGAGCGCATCACGAGGGTAAACTCCCCCTGGGTAGCCACCCCGGCGCTGAGGCGGTCCGGAAAGCAGATCGCGCCATCGACCACCGTCCCCATGCCGCTGCTCCAAGTGGCCGTGCCGCTTCCGTTCCGCCAGGACTTGTCCGCCAGGCCACGGTCGAGGGCTACGGTGGCGTCCAGAACGGTAAGCGTGCCGTCGGACACCGACAGCGTCAGCGTGGCGCCCGCACCGTCCGGAGCCAGCATCAACGCGTCGTCGCTGGCGCCGTTGGAAGCGACCTCGAACACGGTGTCCGCGCCGAACCGGCAGCTCTTGTCGTAGGTGGGCACCGAGCCCGTCCCGCTGCCCGAGGACCAGGGGGTCAGCGTCGAGCTGGGGGTGGTGCTGGCGTCCGGGCCTGGCGCTGTCGTGGTCTCCCCGTCGTCACAGGCCTGCAGGGCCACGATGGCGAGGATGGAAGCGACGAGTCTGGTGAACGACATGGTGATCTCCAATCAGCGCTGGATGCCGAGCGCTTTCATCTTCTTATAGAGGTGACTGCGTTCCAGCCCCAGGGAGGCCGCGGTGGCGGTCACGTGACCGTCGTTGTGGTCCAGAGCACCCATGATGATGGAGCGCTCGGCCGCCGCGACCAGCTCCTTCATCGGGACATCCGGCTGAAAAAGGCCGCCGCTCGAGGAGGTCGCGGGCCCGAGAAGTTGCCGGACATCGCGGGCGCCGATCTCCGGGCCGGGGCTGAGGATCACCAATCGCTCGCAGGCATTGCGCAGCTCGCGGACGTTGCCCGGCCAGTCGTGTTCAGCCAGAGCTGCGTGCGCCTCGTCGCTGACGGCGAGTGGGCGCATGTCGTTCTCTTCGGCGACCCGTTTGACGAATGCACGCACCAACTCGGGAAGATCCTGCTTGTGCGTCCGCAGCGGTGGCGCGAACACGGGCAACACGTTGAGGCGGTAGAACAGGTCCTCGCGGAACTCGCCTTCTGCGATGGCGGCTTGCAGGTCTTTGTTGGTCGCGGCGACGACGCGGACGTCGACCTTGATCGTCCGCGACCCACCGACCCGCTCGATCTCCCCCTCCTGCAGCGCCCGCAGCAGCTTGGCCTGGACGTCCATCCGCATGTCGCCGATCTCGTCCAGGAACAGGGTGCCGCCGTGGGCCAGCTCGAACTTGCCTTTGCGGCTCTGGTGCGCGCCCGTGAAGGCCCCGCGCTCGTGTCCGAAGAGCTCGCTCTCGATGAGCTCGGTGGGGATCGCCGCGCAGTTGAGCTTGATGAAGGGGCCGTCGGAACGTTTCGAATGCGTGTGGATGGCGCGAGCAATGAGCTCCTTGCCGGTGCCGCTCTCGCCGATGATGAGCACACGCCCCTTGGAGGGGGCTGCCCGACTGATGAGGTCCCTGAGGCGCTGCATGACCGACGACGTGCCCAGCAGGGAAGCGTCGTCGTTGGTCAGACGCTTGCGCAGCGTGTGCAGCTCGCGGCGCTGTCCTTCGAAGCGCAGGGCGTTGGACAGCGTAATAAGGATCCGTTCGGTCGACAGGGGCTTCTCGATGAAGTCGTGAGCGCCGCGCCGGATGGCCTCCAGAGCCATGTCGATGGTGCCGTGCCCACTCATCATGATGATCGGCAGGGACTGGTGGGTCTCCTTGAGCTGGACCAGCAGGTCCAGGCCGTTGCCGTCCGGTAGCTTCACATCCAGCATCACCAGATCGGGAGCGTCATCGGCGATGGCCTGACGCGCCTCGGCGATGGTCGCCGCGGTGGAGCAGCGATAGCCCTCCAGCGACAGGGAGCGCGACAGGGTGGTTCGGATGTTCTTCTCGTCATCGACGATCAGCAGGGTGGCTGGCACGTGGACCTCGCTTCAGCGGGAGACGTATGGGCTTTATCACAGGCGGTGCAACGTCCACAGTGGGGCGCTTATGTCCGCGCGAATGTTGGGTGAACGCCAGCTAGGCTTGACAGCCCTGACGACTCAGGGCACGGTCCCTCCACCCGTCGGCCCCGTCCGCCCATATTGTGGGTGAAAGTGAAGCGGGCGCCACACCTTGAAGAACCTCGTCAGGAGGGAACATGGCCTTCGTCCGGATTGCTTTCGTTGTCGCCGTTGCTGCGATCGTCGGGGCCTCGAGCGCGTGTGCGCCGAGCTACCCGGAGTGCGCCACCGACGACCACTGCAGCGAAAAGGGTGAGGTGTGCGTCGAGGGCTTCTGCAAGCAGTGCCGCGACGATACCCAGTGCAACCCCGGCGGAACCCGCAAGTGCATGCAGTGCGCTGGCGACCGCACCTGCCAGAAGAAGTTCAAGTGCTGCACCAGCGACCTGGATTGCCCGGGTGAGAAGTGCTGGCCCCACCTGACGGACTCGAGCCGTCCCGGTGAGTGTGGCGATCCCTGCCTGCGCGTGAAGTGCCCCGAGGGCAAGAAGTGCGAGAACGGCCAGTGCGTCGATGCGGGCTGCCAGAGCAACGCTGATTGCCCCCCCGGGCAGAAGTGCGTTGGCGGCCAGTGCATTGAGCAGGAGTGCGAGATCGTTACTATCTACTTCGACTTCAACGAGGCGAAGATTCGTCTCGACCAGGAATCCGCCATCCAGGCCAACGCCGAGTGCATCAAGAAGCTGAACCAGCCGGTCACCCTCGAGGGTCACTGCGACGAGCGTGGCGACGCCGAGTACAACCTGGCTCTGGGCCAGCGTCGTGCCAACGCGGTGCTCCGCCAGTACAAGGCTCGCGGCGTGGACAAGAACCTGCTGAAGACCATCTCGTACGGCAAGGAGCGGCAGACCTGCAGCGAGTCCAACGAGGACTGCTGGGGCAAGAACCGCCGCGTCGAGAGCGTGAAGTAGCCGAGTCTCTCCGAGACGACGTGAAACGCCTCCAACACATGCCCACGATCGCCACAGCCTGGCTGTTGATCGTGGGCATTGTTGCGTCTGGGGCTACCGGCTGCGCCACGACCGGCGACGTCGAGAAGCTCCAATCCCGAATTGCCGAGCTCGAAAAGCGCGACAAGGAGCTCCGAGAGAAGATCCAGGAACCGATCGCCCGCCTCGAAAAACTCAAGAAGGACCTTCAGAAGGCCGAGGCGACGCTGCGCAAGAGCGGGGCGAACCTCGGTCTTCGGATGGAGCGGGTGGAAGGCACGTTGCCCAAGCTGCGCGGCGATCTGGACGCGGTCGTGTTCAACATGAAGCGTGCCCAGTCGGACGTCTCCACGATTCGGCAGGTGTTGGCGGAGAAGCTGGGTGTGGTGAGCGTCTTGTTGCCGCCCGACCTTCCCAGGGACGCCAAGGGGATGTGGAAGGAGGCGATGGTGCGGAAGAAGGCGGGGGACATGTTGGTTGCCCGAGCCATCTTCGAGACCTTCGAGGCCACCTTTCCCAAGCACAAGAACGCCCCGGTAGCCGTCATGGAAGTGGCTGCGCTGCTGGAGAAGGAAGGCGAGACGGACAAGGCCATCAAGAAGTACGCGAACATGGAGTCGCGCTTCAAAGGCAACAAGCTCGTCCCCAAGGCCATCCTGCGCATCGCCGAGCTCAGCGTGAAGCAGGGCAAGTGCAAGCGTGCCAAGAACATCTACGCGTACCTGGCAGCCAGCTACAAGGGCACCAAGGAGGCCACCGAGGCGGCCAAGCGCGTCAAGCTCGTGGGCAAGTTCTGCAACTAGGCTGACGGCTCGCAAACCCGTGCCCGTGCCCGTGCCCGTGCCCGATTCTGGCTTCGATGGGAGGGGCCCGCAGGCTCGTCGCAGAGCTTCGATGGGAGGCCGGTGCGCGTACGAGTGCAGGTCCGTCGCATCGGAGGACGATCTCATTCGCCCCCAACCCCCCCCCCGCTGGCTCATGGTTGAACACATCGCTGAATCTAGTTGATTTCCTGGCGGAAGTTGGATGGCGGGACGATCGGATTCGCCCCCCAACCCCCGCTGGGGGGGCTCCGCACCGCTGTCGGGGCGCCACTCCAGCTCCGGGCTTACTCCCAATGGTGGCTCGCTCCATACGTCCGGAGCTGGCGGGCGTCCGACTTCGTCGGATGCTCCTTACTCGCGACGATGCGGACTGAGCACGCGCCGGAGCTCTACGTCGGGCGGTGCTGTACCGCCGCGGGCCGGGCTCAGCCCTCCGGCCAGCGAGCAAAGTCCCGCGCTCAGGCTATTGGGCTAAGCTGCTGAGCCGCGCCTGAATCGTGAACCCAGGGTCTCACCAGGGCCGGGGGCCTCGGTCAACGGCTTGGAAAGGCCATGCTTGGCGATGAACCGCTCCACCATGTCGCCGGTCACGTCAGGCCGCTCCACGATGGCGGCGTGGCTGCCCCCGATGATGAGCTCGTACTCGGCGTTGGGCAGCATCCGCTGCATCTCGACGCTGGTGAACGGCGGGGTCACACCGTCGTTCTCGCCGGCGACCACCAGCATGGGCTGGGTCACCCGGTCCAGATAGTGCTCCGAGGTCCGCTCCGCGACGTCGGTGACCAGCGCCATCAGGAGATCGGGCGGCATCTTTGCAGCGTGTTGAAGGTACTCCATGAAGTCCTTCTGTTTCACCAGGTCCCGGTTCAGCTCCATGGTCGTGGCGACCTTGAACGCCAGATCCGTGGGCAACAGGGTGGCCATCAGCGTTCGAACCGTGTCCCTGTTCTTCTCGACGAAGGCCCGAATCGTAGGCAGCAGCCGGAGCCCGATGTCGGTATTCTTGAACGTATTGAGCGCCCGTCCATAGGGACCGCACAGGAGCACGCCGGCGCGGACCCGTTGCGTGTGGCGCAGAGCCATTTCGAGGCTCACCTGAACGCCCATGCTGTGGCCGACAAAGATGGATGGCGGTTGTCCCGTCCGCGCCATCAGTTCGTCGATGTCGCCCACCAGGTGGGGGAGGGTGCAGGCGGAGATGTCGGGCGGGAGACCTGAGCGTCCGTGTCCCCGGTAGTGGAAGTGCATCACCCGGAACCGGTCGTCGAGCTGAGGCCTGAGGTAGCGCCAGGCGAAGCCATCGCAGGCCAGCCCGTCGCAGAGCACCACGCCCGGGCCGTCCTCGACGCCGCTGAAGTTCACCATCAGCCGGGTTCGGTCCGAGACACGCAGGCTCAGCTGTCGACGCCAGGGGCGGGCACCCACTACGGCGCCTGCCACTTGAGGCGGATCTGGGCGGGCGCCCCCGCCACGATCAGTTCCAGGATATCCCCGGAGACGGCGAGCTTGTCGCCCTCCTGGGTCCATCGGGGGAACGTGAACTCCCAGAACGTGAACTGGTCCCCAAGGTAGGGGTAGAGCTCGGTCCAGGTGGGGTTCAGCTCATCGAGACGCTTCACCCGGGCAGGCTTCACGTAGTCGTTCTTCTTGTTCTCCAGCCGGACCGCCCACACCCCCGAGCGCGGGTGAAGTCGGTTCCATTCCAGCTGGTTGGTGTGGAACGCCAGGACGAAGACGTAGTTGTTTTTGGCCTCGTCCAGCTCCGCCGCCAAGAGCCGCTGCTGCTGACGCGCCGTCAGCGCGAACAGCCGGGCATACTCTTTGACGTAGGCTTCGCGAAACTCCACGGACTTCAACGTCACGTGCACCGTCGCGTTGGCCACGAAGCCGTCCCAGTGGGTCTTGCTCCGCGTCCACTTGTCACGCTGGTCTACGTACTCCGCGAGGGTCGCCGGACAGCCGCCGGTGACCAGCACGACGGCAGCCAGCAGCGCCAACAGTGGGCGCTGCCATCGCGGCCGGTGCCTGGGGACGCTCGAGGTCATGCCTCAGTGTCGGCTGTTTTCGGGAAGCTGTCGCGCGTGTAGAGCGCGACCACCGGGACACCTTCGGCCTCGATAGCTTCTTTGGCGCCTTCCTGGCGGTCCACCAGGCAGAAAAGGGCGACCGGGTCGATCCCCGCCTCGCGCAGCCGCTTGATGCCGCGGATCGAGCTGCCGCCGGTGGTGATCACGTCTTCGAGGACGAGCACCCGAGAGCCCTTGCCGATGCTCTTGATGCCCTCCACGTACGCCATCGTGCCGTGGCCCTTGGGCTCCTTCCGGATAAAGAAGCCAGGCAGCTTCATGCCCCGGCGCCGAGCCTGCAGGACGAAAGCACAGGTCATCGGGTCTGCACCCAGAGTGGGCCCACCCACCGCATCGAGCTCGAAGCCGTGCTCCTGCCACGTGTCCACCAGCACGGTGCCCGTCAGCGCCATCCCGTCGGGGTGGAGCAGGGTCTGCTTGGCGTCCACGTAGAAGTCGGACTCCTTGCCGCTGGACAGGATGATGCGGCCCCATCGGACCGACAGGCGCGTCAGAAGCGCCAGGAGTTCGTCGCGAGGCTTGCTCATCGTAGGTCCATCCCTTCGGCGAAGGTTGTCTGGAGTCAGGCTTTCTCTGGCTTCTTCTTATCCGAGGCCGTCTCTTGAGGGGACGTGGTGCCGTAGCCCAGCGAATGCGCGGATGGCTCGTCGTCGGTCTCCACGACCTCGTGCTTGCGTGGCTCTTCGTCGGTCTCGACGACTTCGTGCTTCGGCGTCTCGGCGGGCGTCGGACGAGCCTGCTCGGTCTTGACCTGCGCCGAGTCTGCCTTGGCTTCGACGGGCTTGGCCTCCGGCTCTTCGACAGGCCTGGACATGCCCGTTTCGCCCTTGGCCTCGGACGCGGGCTTGGTCTCGACGGCCTCACGCCGCGGCGCCGCCTCGGTGCGAGGCGCCTCCACAGGGACCGGGTCTCGGCGGGCGAACCGGTTGCTGCGGTTGCTGCGTGGGGCATCGACGCTAACGCCCGTCTTCACCTGCCCCGCGATGCGTCCTCCCGCCTCCAGCGTCAGCTGCTGGGTGCGGATGTCGCCCTTGATCTGAGCGCGTGGGCCCACCTGGACGCTGTCGGTGGCGGCGATGCTGCCGACCACCACTCCGTGCACGACGAGCCGACGCACGTGCACGTCAGCCTCGACGATTCCCTGCTGGGCGACCGTCACGTCACCGGTGCCCGACAGGCTGCCGATGAGATGGCCTTCGACCACCAGGTCATCGTGGGTCTCGACGGCACCTTCGACGCGCGTCTGAGCCGCGATTCGGTTGCTCGTGCGCACGGTGGCCGGCTCAGCCGGTCATGTTGATGTTGCCCTTGAAGGCAGCACCATCGGCGATCATGATGCGCGGCGCCTTGACGTCGCCTACCAGCTTGCCGCCGCTCTTGATTTCCACCTTGTCGGTGGCGGTGACGTTGCCCTCGATGGTGCCGGAGACCTCGACCGACGTGGAGTCCACGTTGGCTTCGACCCGGCCCGAGGTGGCGACGGTGACCTGGTCTTTGGTGCTGATGGAGCCGCGCACGGTCCCCAGCACGGTCACCGAGTCGCTGCCGCTGATGTCACCATCGATAGAGATGTTGCTGCCAATGACGGTCTCGCCCATGTGAGTTCCTCTCGCTAACGTCGGCGTGAGCCGACCTGCCGCGGCAGGGACAGCGGCATGTCGAGGCGCGCGTCGACGCGCGCCCTGGGGTGAATGCGGACGCTCGGAGCAGCGACGGAGCCCGTCACCCTGGACTGGGCGCCCAGGGCCGCTTCGCGCGCCTTGACGTTGCCACGGACGGTGCCGTCCAGCGCCAGCTTGGTGGCGTCCACGTCGCCTTCCACCACGCCAGAGGTGGCGATGGTGAGGTCGCCGTCGAGTCGGACGTCGCCGTCCACCTGACCCTCGACAGTCAGCGCTCCGCTGCCGGAGATGCTGCCCTTGAGGCGGGTGTCAGCCCCGATCTGGTGGGAGCCGGATGACAACGTGCTGCTCATCGTTGGGCGGATGTAGCCCCTGCGAGTCGGCGGTGTCAAGGTCGAACGCGCGGGCCTGCGACGGGCCCCGTCGCGGCCTAGCGAAGGCCGCGATCAGCCACCAGGCCAGTGAAGCGATCGAACAGCGTGGCGAACAGGCCGTCCAGCGCCCAGGCCTGCCAGAAGCGGTCGGCGTCGATGAGCCGCCGGGTCTTGTCCGCGGGGTCGTTGAACACCACCTTGCCGTCCTCCAGGCCGCGGACCACGACCCAGTGGAGGCCGACTGCCGAGGGCATGTCCCAGATGAGCTTGGAGCTGACCAGCACGACCACCGGGCGGCTGGCTTCGAGCTCGGCCCGCAGGGCGACCATCGACCAAAGCTCCTTGGGCACCCAGGGATGCTTGCTCGTCGTGCCGAAGGTCAGACCCTTGGGCGCAAACTGGTTCATCGTGGCCTTGAGCACGTCAGGAGTGCTGGCGCCGGCGTCGTAGCCGGGCAGGCTGAGCCGGCGGATGGGGTACTTCTCCCAGGACCACTGGCCCAGGCGGTCCTGGAGCTTCTTGAGCGCTCTGGGGCTGCGCGTGCCTTCGTAGGCGCCGATGACCATGGCCGCGGCGGTGGGCCCGCAGTTGGTCTTCTCGCCGATCTGCTGCATCAGCGGAACATCGAGTTCAGGAAGGGCCGCTGTCGCGGGGGAGGTGGCAGTGGAGAGCACTACCAGGCTGAAGACCAGGGCCAGAGCTCGGAGCGTTTGACGCACGAATACACCTCCTGCGCCTCACCCTTAGGCGCACTACACCTCTCGAGGTCCCGTGGGAGACATCTGCATGTCGACCTCACCCTTTCCAACCACAGCGCATCCCGGGTGATTCCCAGAGCCCTGAAAATGGCGGCCGAGGTACCCACGCGTCTGGCCCCCTTCCCTCAGGGAAGAGAGCCCGACATGGCTTGGTTGGTTCTGCGCGGACCTAGAAGTTGGTGTTGCCCTGAGAGCCCGCCGCGCCTGCGCTGCCGCCCTGGCCGGTGCTCGCCCCGCCTGGGCCACCGCTGCCGCCCGAACCCAGGGCATCGTAGGTGTTGCCGGAGTTGTAGCCGGTCAGGTCGGCCGCACCGGTCTGCGCCGCGTAGATGCCATAGCTCACGCCGCCGCACCCGCCACCGCCGCCGCCGCCGTGGCCACCGTCGCCGCCCTCCGCGCCAGCGCCGCCTCCGGCCGCACAGAAGAGTAGGGTCCCGCCCGAGCCCGACAGGCCACCGAGGGCGCCAGAGCCGCCGTCACCGCCCGCTCCAGCAGGGCCACCCGGGCCACCGGTTCCGCCGCTACCACGGGTGATGGTGTTGCCGCTGATGACCGGTACACCTTCGGCGGGTGAGGTGTCGTACACCAGGAACAGCCCGAAGCTGCCACCACCGCCCGAGCCGCCGCCGCCGGAGGTGCCTCCACAGGCGCCGGAACCGCCGCCGCCACCAGAGCCTCCGACGTCGTGGCCGCCGATGTAGATCTCGCTGCAGGACGTGCCCGCCGGTTCGCAGCCGAACTCCTCGATTTCGTTGACGCACTGGCCGTCCCACTCGACGGCGCAGCAGTATGAGTCCTGCGCGCAGACGCAGGCCTCGACGGTGAGGGCACTGCACCCCGTGATGCCGTCCTTGGGCTCACAACAGTCACCCAGCTCCGGAGGGCCGTCGACCTCCTCGCAGCTGTTGCCCTGCACGTCGACACCGCCGCCGGCGCCGCCGCCACCGCCACCGCCACCTGGGCCACCATCGACACCATCGGTGCCGCCGCTGGCGACCCATTGACCGCCTACGATGCTGCCGCTGGCGTCGCTGCAGCCGCTGCCAGGCGCGCCGTTGCTGCCATCGTTACCGCCGAGACCGTCGGTGGCCTCCCAGGGGTTGTTGTCGGGGGGAACGCTGCAGCTGGTGCACGAGTCGTCGGTGTCGATCCCGCTGTCCCAGCCGTTGGCGCCGCCGGTTCCGCCGCCAGGCCCAGAGCCGGTCCCACCGTTGGTCTCCGTGGTGGCTGGGTCGCTGCTGTAGACCGGGCAGGCGGCTTGGCCGCCGCTACCGCCGGAGACGTTCACTCCGCTACAGAACCGGGAGCCGCCGCTGCCGCCGTTGAGCTCCTGGGCCGAGCCGCACTGGCGGCTTCCGTTGCCGGCGATCAGTTCCGGGTCGTAGGCGTTCAGGCCGGCGCTGCCGTCGGTACCGTTGATACCGTCGACGCCGTTTGTTCCGGTAGCGCCGTTGCCTCCAGCGCCGCCGAAGATCTTGCAGTTGGTGACGCTCAGATCGGGACCGACGTTGCGCAAGTACACCGCGTAGCTGTTCGCGCCGGGGGTGTTGGCGGCGTTGGCGCCGAAGATGGTGAAGCCGTCGATGCCGCTGTCACCGCCGTCGGCCGCGACGCCGATTCCGACCGCGTTGACGGCACCTGGCTCGCTGCCGGTCGGGGCGCTGCCGATGATGGCGGTCTCGAACAGCACCACATCCCGGTCCAGGAAGTCGCTGGAGTAGCCGCCGAAGAGCCCGACGCCCGCCTCCAGGGTGATCGATTCGGAGTAGACGCCTGTCGCCACGTAGACGTCGCGCTTGTTCTGGCTGGCGGCGAGGGCCAGGCCTGCACCGATGGTCAACAGCGGGTCGTCGATAGCGCCGGTGGCGGTATCGTTGCCGTTCTTGGCCACGAAGACGCCGCTGTCGAGCTCGCCATCGATGCCGTCGCAGTCACTGTCCACACCGTCGCCGGCAAGGTCGGGCCCGGTCTGCGGCTCGCACTCGCAGCCGTTGCCGGGCAATCCGTCCACGTCGAAGTAGCCGGTGAGGCACTCATAGGTGCACTGGGGAATGGCGCCCGAGGTGTCGCAGACGGGATCGGCGAAGGGCACGTTGAGCGCGAGGCACGAGATGTTGCAGCCCCCGCAGTGCTGGACTGACGAGAAGGTGCCGCCGCCGTCCTTGAAGTCTTCGTCGACCTGGCCGTCGCAGTCGTTGTCGGCCCCGTCACACTCCTCGGCGGGGAGCTGGCATGCGCCCCAGCCGCTGACCGTGCACTGCTCGATGCCGATGCAGGTGTATTCGGGCTGCGGAGCCGGCGGGGTGAAGGTCTGCTCACACTGGCGGGACAACGTCAGGTTGGTGCCGTCGCAGGTGCAGGAGCCGCTGTCGGGCACGCACTGGTTGGTGGCTGCGCCGACGTCCTGGCAGTTGTAGCCGTCGGGGCAGTCATTGCCCGCGCCGCAGCCCTGACCGCACACCTGTTCGCCGCCGAGGTCGACGCAGGCGGCATTGTCGCCGAGGCAGTCGCTGTCCTCGGTGCAGCTGCTGCACAGGTTGCTGACGTTGGGAACGCACTGGTACTTGCTGATCTTGACGAAGCCGTCCTCGCAGTCGACGACGACGCACTCGGGCGAGCCGGCTGCAGTCGAGCACTCGGTGCTCGCCGCGTTGGGGAAGCCGATGCTGCAGCTGGTGTTGCAGGCGCCGCAGTGGTCGAAGTCGGTGTACTGCTCGCCCGTCTTGAAGTCCTCGTCGATGTTCCCGTCGCAGTTGTTGTCCTGGTAGTCGCAGGTCTCCGCGACCGGAGTGGCGGCATTGCAGATGAGGCCCTGGGTGCCCAGGCAGACGTTGATGCCGTCGCACGCGCCGACTCCGGCGACGGTGTTCTGGCAGGGCTGACCGATCTCGCTGATCTCGTCATCGACCAGGCCATCGCAGTCGTTGTCCACCCCGTCGCAGATCTCTGCCTCCGGGGTATCTGCGGTGCAGGTCGTCCAGCCCACCGACGCGTCGCAGGTTCGGATCCCAAAGCAGGTGCCGAAAGTGTTGGTCAGCGTGCACGCGGACTGTTGGCCGTCGACGGCTGCCGTACACGTACAGGTCCCGGTCACCGGGGTGCATCGGTTCACGCCGCCGCCGACATCGGTGCAGGCGAAGGAGGCCGGGCAGCTGTTGTCGGCGCTGTCACATGGCATGGCGCAGACCTGCTGGTTGTCGATGGTGGTGCAGGTGCCGCCGAAGCAGTCGCTGTCGTCCTGGCAGGGCTGGCAACCCACGTCGGGCGGGGCGTTGCACTGGAAGGCATTGACGGGCACCAACCCCTCGTCACAGGTGTCGACCACGCAGACGGGCGCCGTCGGGTCGCCCCCGCACTGGCCAGTGCCGCCCTCGATCTTGTTCAGGCAGTTGTTCCCGCAGGTGCCGCAGTGCTCGGTCAGCGTCCAGAAGCCGAGGTTGTCGCGGAAGTCCTCATCGATGGAGCCGTCGCAGTCGTTGTCCTTGAAGTCACACGTCTCCTGCGTGGGGACGGGACCCTGGCAAATGAGGCCCTGATTGCCGAGGCAGACGAAGGTGCCGTTGCAGGAGCCAATGCCCGGCTCGCTGTTGACGCAGTTGTCGCCCTCGCCCTCGATGTTGTCGTCGATGAGCCCGTCGCAGTCGTTGTCGAAGCCGTCGCAGACCTCCGCCTGGGCCGCGACTGCCGTGCACGGGGTCCAGCCCACGCCTGCGAAGCAGGTGCGGATGCCAAAGCAGGTCCCGAACGCGTTGGCCTCGGTGCAGGTTTGCTGCTGGCCGTCGGTGGCGTCGGTACAGGTGCAGGTCCCGCTGGCCGGCACGCAGCCCAGCTCGCCGGCAGGACCGGCGACGGTGTCCAGGTCGACGCAGTCCATGCTGGGGTCGACGCAGGTGTTGTCGGGCTGGCAGCCCATGATGCAGCTCTTGGCGCCATCGATTTCGAGGCAATGGCCGCCGTAGCAGTCAAAGTCGTCCGAGCACGGCTGGCAGCCCACGTCCAGAGGCGGCAGACACTGGAAGTCGTTGACCTGCACAAAGCCCGGGTCGCACTCGCTGACGACGCACACGGGGCTGTCGAGGCTCCCGCCGCAGGTGCCTGTCCCGTTGGCGATGGCGGTGGCGCAGTTGTTGTTGCACTCGCCACAGTGCTCCGCCAGCGTCCAGTTCCCCTCGGTGTCGCGAAACTCGGCGTCGGTGGTGCCGTCGCAGTCGTTGTCGATGTAGTCGCAGACCTCGGCGCTTGGGATCGGACCCTGGCAGACCCAGCCCAGGCCGCCCTGGCACACCTCGATCCCGTCGCAGCTGCCGATCTCCTTGATCTCGTTGACGCAGGCGCCGCCGCTGATGAGCCCATCATCGATGAGGCCGTTGCAGTCGTTGTCGACCCCGTCGCAGTCTTCCGCGGCCGGTTCCGTGGCGGTGCAGGGCAGCCAGCCCAGGGTCGGGTTGCACTGTTGGAAGCCGTAGCAGGTGCCTGCGTCGTTGCTGGATGTGCAGCTACGCTGGTCGAGGTTGATCTGGGTGTTGCAGGTGCAGCTGCCGGTGGCCGGCTGGCACACCTGGGAGTCATGGGTCCCGTCGGGGTCGTCGGCGCATTCGAAGCCGCCGGGGCAGTCGGCGTTGGTGGTGCAGTTGTAGATGCACCGCATCTCGCCATCGAGGTCGCGGCAGATCCCGTTGGCGCACTGCGTGTCGTTCAGGCAAGGGCTGCAGAGGGTCTGGACCCGGGGGATGCACATCGAGGCCGTGGTGGTGTCCAGCTGAACCGCCTTGCAGTCCCAGTCGGGCGGGCACACCGAGACGCAGCCCTGGGTGCAGACGCTGCCCTCGGGACCTTCCACGCAGGGACCGTCGTTGCAGTCCGAGTTGCTGGTGCATGGCCACCCAATGGCCCCAGGGGTGTTGCCGATCTCGCCTTCCCACACCTCGGGCTCGGTGGCGTCGGGGAAGCTGACGGCGTCGTTACCCGTGTCAGCCGTGGGCGTGACATCCGACGCTGTGCCCGGTGGCGGGTCCTCCGGACACGCACCCAACACGATAGTCATGAGCAACACCCCTACGGGTGCGAACGTTCTGATGCTCTTCAACACAGGCCTCCACCACTCCAGACCACCACGCTATCACACAGCGCCGGGTCGATGACAGCCTCGTGTGACCGCGCAAAGCCTTATATCCCGCCTGTTTCGGGAAATTGACGCAGTGCGTCACAAACGCCTTTGCGATCGGCGGTCTGGTGGTTAGCTTGGCCCCGCACAGGAGGCATATCGATGGATGACGCGACGAAGAACACCGCGCTGGTGGCGGGCGGCATGGGCGCGCTGCTGCTGGGATCGAAGCTCTCGGCCGTGAGTATGTTCGCAAAGGGCGCCATGGGGCTCGAGAAGAAGTGGCGCGACGACAACGACTTCGACGGCACGTGGGGCGAGCGGTGGCAGCGCGCCATCGACTTCTACGACCAGACCCACCAGGACCGGACGAACCGTGTCCTGCACATCGTCGGGATTCCGATGATCGCCGGCGGCGCCGCGGGCATGCTGGTGTCGCCCAGCTTCACCCCGCCCTGGCTGCTGAGCGCTGCGAGCTTCACGGCTGGCTGGGCGCTCAATTTCGTCGGGCACGGCGTCTTCGAGAAGGGGGAACCGGCCTTCCTGAAGGATCCTCTCGCGTTCGCCGCTGGGCCCGTCTGGGATGCTCAGAATCTAGCCCGTGAGGCCCGGAAACGCCTGTCCCAACGGGGTTCGTCGGTTCCGGAGGCAAGCGCCGCATAACACCGGTTGAATACTCTCGGCTCTCCCGGGTCCAAGTCGGCACGACGCACCAGACGTTGAGGTTCTGGGTGCACGGTACGGTCTTGGACGTTGGAGAGAGAGATGGATCGATTGACGACCCTTTGGTTGCGGGTGGGACGACGCGCGTCCCGTCCTTGTCATGGATATGCAACGCAGGGCCGCCTCGCCCTCTTTGCCGCCGGCCTGGCGATGGTCGTCGCCGCGTGTGACACCGGCGGGACATACCGACCGGCGCCGGCACCCTACCCACCACCGTCTCAGCCGGCGCCGCCACCGGGCGGACAGACCACCAACCCGCCGCCGGGCAACACCGCAGCCCAGTGCACCTTCGATAGTGATTGCGTGGGCGCGCTCGGAAATCTTGGCGCCTGCTCGTTCGCCGTCTGCAGCAGCGGTGGCGTGTGCGTCGCCTCGAATGCCGTCGACGGTACGCCCTGCTCGGACTCCGAGTGCGCCTTCGGTGCCTGCTTCATGGGCACCTGCGTCCCCGACGCCGACAGCTGCAGCTTGCCTCCCGACCCCCCGCCGTCCAGCAACCCGCCACCGTCGCCGGCCCCGTATTGTGGTGATGGCTACTGCGACGGCGGTGAGGACTGCACGCTTTGTCCCAGCGACTGCGGCACCTGCGCGGGCTCCTGCTGCGAGGACAACAACAGCATCGGCTGCGTCGACCCCGACATCGTCGACTGCGTATGCGCGTTCGACAGCTACTGCTGCGAGACCGAGTGGGACGCCACCTGCGCCGAGCAGGTCGACAGCCTCGGCTGCGGCAGCTGCGCCGCGGTTCCCTTCTGCGGTGACGGCATCTGCGACGCCGGCGACACCTGCTCCAACTGCGCCCAGGACTGCGGCGCCTGCCCCGCCCCTGAGCCCTACTGCGGCGATGGTATCTGCGACGCTGGCGACACGTGCGCCAACTGCGCCCAGGACTGCGGCGCCTGCCCGCCCCCCGCTCCGTACTGCGGCGATGGCATCTGCGACGCCGGCGACACCTGCGCCAACTGCTTCGCAGACTGCGGCGCCTGTCCGCCGCCTGCGCCCTTCTGTGGTGACGGCCTGTGCAACGGCGGCGAGAGCTGCGGTAGCTGCGCCTCAGATTGTGGCGTGTGCCCCAGCCCCGACCCGGTCTGCGGCGACGGCTTCTGCGACTTTGGCGAGGACTGCAGCCTGTGCCCCGAGGACTGTGGCAGCTGCGCCGGTGATTGCTGCAGCGACAACGGCAGCATCGGCTGCGTCGACCCGGACGTTGTCGACTGCGTGTGTGCTGCCGACCCGTACTGCTGCGAAAACACCTGGGACGCGGAGTGTGCCTCCAAGGTCGAAGAGCTGGGCTGTGGCGCCTGCACCGAGCCGGCCTACTGCGGTGACGGCTACTGTGACTTCGGCGACGACTGCGGCAACTGCCCTCAGGACTGCGGTACCTGCCCCGAGCCCGAGCCCTACTGCGGTGACGGAATCTGCGATGCCGGCGACACCTGCGGCAACTGCGCCCAGGACTGTGGCGCCTGCCCGCCGCCCGAGCCGTTCTGCGGCGACGGCTACTGCGACTTCGGTGACGACTGCGGCAACTGCCCGGCCGACTGCGGCGCCTGCCCGGCCCCCGAGCCCTTCTGCGGCGACGGTGTGTGTGACGCGGGCGACACCTGCGGAAACTGCCCCCAGGACTGCGGCGCCTGCCCGCCGCCCGAGCCGTTCTGCGGCGACGGCTACTGCGACTTCGGTGACGACTGCTCGACCTGCCCCGAGGACTGCGGCTTCTGCGAGGGTAGCTGCTGCGAGGATCACGGTGGGATTGGCTGCGAAGACCCGGACGTGACCGACGCGGTGTGCGCCATCGACGCCTTCTGCTGCGAGAGCGGGTGGGACGCGGACTGTGTGAGCCTGGCCGACTCCGAGGGCCTGACCGCCTGCTTCGCCGACCAGGTGTGCGGCGACGGGTGGTGCGAGGGTAGCGAAGACGGGTCCTGGTGCCCCGAGGACTGCGGCGAGCTGTCTCAGGACTGCTGCATGGACGTGGGGGCGGTCAGCTGCAGCGACTCGTTCATCGCGCAGTGTGTCTGCGATGCCGACGACTACTGCTGCACCACAGCGTGGGATGACACCTGCGCGGCGCTGGTGGACGAACTGGGCTGTGGTTTCTGCTCGGTGCCGCCGGCACCGTAGGGCTCAGCCAGCAGCTTGAGCTGACGAGGGAGAGTCGGGCGGGGCCCGGCTCTCCCTTTGGCTTTACGAGCGGGGCACGCTTGCTCGCCAGCGCGCGGCGCTCGGGCAGGTTGGGGATCGGATACTCAGCTGCCCCCATGCCCCACCCGCGAGCACCGCGAGGACGGCAGCGCGACTGGCGGCGCAGCCGTCCAGTCGCGCTGTCGCCCGCAGCCCCCAGCAACGCGCAGCGTTCGGACCGCTCGAGTAGACGGGGCAGGCCTCCCGTGCCCACGAAGCCCCGGAGACCGCGGCCAGGCTCATTCCGCAGTGCGGTCCGAATGCTGGCGTTGCGCATGAGAACGTAAAGATGTTCCCACCACCTCATGCCTCTCCGACCCGCACCTCCTGGTGAGGCGCATGGGTTTCTTCACGATGTATCGTGACAATGGGGCCAGGCTTCGAATGAGTGCGGCGGAGGTCCGTTGCATCTTTACTGTCCGCTCGCTTCGCTCGCTCCTGATGCGCTCCCTCGCTTCGCTCGTCCGCTTGGCGCGCGACCGGGAACGCCGAGACAAGCTGGGCATGGGGAGAGCCGTCGCATCTTCACTGTCCGCTCGCTTCGCTCGCTCCTGATGCGCTCCCTCGCTTCTCTCGTCCGCTTGGCGCGCGACCGAGACACGCACCTGCGCTCCTGCGGGCGCGAGGTTGATGGACGGCTGGCGCCGCCCATCAACCTCGCGTCCTCGTTCGCTCCGGCACGTGTCTCGGTTGTTCGCGCGCTCTACGTCGGGGGGCTCATTGCAGGGGGCGACAAGGCCTTCCGACTCATGCCCTTCCGACCCGCACCTCTTGGTGAGGCGCATGGGTTTCTTCTCGATGTTTGGTGACAATGGGACCAGGCTTCGAGTGAGTGCAGCGGAGGTCCGTTGCTTCTTTACTGTCCGCTCGCTGCGCTCCTGCGGGCGCGAGGTTGATGGACGGCTGGCGCCGCCCATCAAGCTCGCGTCCTCGTTCGCTCCGGCACGTGTCTCGGTTGTTCGCGTGCTCTATGTCGGGGGGCTCATTGCAGGGGGTTACCGCCCCGTCAGCTCCGGAATCCGATTCGGCGACAGCCGGGTCTGGAACATCGTCCGCACAAGATCCACCAGCGGCCTCGCCCGCTCGGCCGGGCCCAGCGCCTTGATGGACGCCAGGCTCGCGTTCAGCAGGTCCACTGCGCTGGCGTTGTCGTTGGCCCGGTAGAACCGCTCCGCCACCAGGCGCTGTCGGGTCGACCGGGCCGCTGGGTTCGTCAGCTCTACGCTGGATCGTTCCAACTCCACCAGGACCTCGGTTGCTGCGATCGCGTCGCCCTTGCTCAGGAAGTGGTCGGCGATGTGCAGCAGCACGTCGCCCACAGCGGTCGAGGGGTAGGGCGCGATCAGCTGCCTCGCCTCGTGCTCGAGCCCCATCCCGGCGTACATCTTGGCCACGCGCAGCAGCACCTCCTGGCGCTTGGGCTCCCCTGCGCCAGCGGACTGCACCGCCTCGGCCAGGGCCGCACGCGCTCCCTCCTCGTCGCCCAGCTCCGATAGCGCGTACGCCAGGTAGGGCAGCCGCGCCGCGCGCAAGGCCAGGCGTGCGCCCCGCACCTCCGCCAGGGCCTTGTCCACGATCTTCCGGCCTAGCCCTGGCATTCCCAACCGATGGGCCTCGATACCAAGGTCCACCATGCCGTACGCCGACCGTTGCTGCTGCTTGGCGACTCGCGTCGCGTACTCCTCCACGGCCGCAGCGCCCAGCGCGGGCTCCTTCAAACGCCGCGCCAGCGCGGCCGTCCGTAGCAGCTCGACCGCTCCGAGCCGTCCCGACGCCATGGCCTCCCGCAGCCACTTCAGGGCCCCCACTCGGTTGCCGGTGGTGGCCACCGCTTCGGCCATGCTCAGCTGGAGTCCGGGCCGCAGACTCTCGGGCATGGTGGCTAGCAGCGCTGTGGCCGTCTTCACGTCGCCCCGCGAGGCCGCCGCCTGCAGCAGAACCCGCCGTCCCGCCGCGGCATGGGGGGTGTACTCCGGCAGCTTCAACAGCGGCTCGAGCACCGCCGCCTCGCCCACCGTCGCGTGGATCGTCACCGCCATGCGTCGTGTTGCGGGCCCCGCGCCCTTGGCCAGCTGCGCGATCTCCGGCAGCAGCTCCAACGCTTCGGCCTTCTTACTGCGGTAGTGCAACGACCGCGCGATTGCGGTCAGGGCGCCCGCCGCCGAGGCACCGTCGGGCATCGCCCGCGCCACGGTCAGGCCCGTCTCCAGCTGGCCCAACCGCATGTACATGTGGGCGATGGTGGCTCGCAGCGCGTCGTCAGTGCCGGTCAACGCCAGCGCGACGTCCAACAGCTCCAGCGCCTGGTTGCCCGAGGTCTTGGCGTTGGGTTTGGCCTCCGGATTTGGCAGCGTGCCGCAGCCCGAGAGGCTCAGCGCGACGAGTGTCGCCAGGAGGGCGCCACATCCGCTTCGATGTGGCCTGGGTCGAGGTCCGTCGCACCTTAGGACGATCTCATTCACCCCCAAACCCCCAAGGCCATCAGAACGTCCGGCTTCCTTGCCGCTGCGCGGCGCCCACTCCGCTCCTCTGCTCCTGCGCTCGCAAGCTCGCTTCGTCGCGCGTCGCTACGGGGCGTCCGACGGGGTCGGACTGCGGATGAACACGCGGCGGAGTCTCCCAAGTGGCAATGCCCAGCTGCCGCGGAGAGAGCTTCCAGCCCATGTCTGTTCGCGTATCCGAATGTGCGAAAGCCCAGCACCATGCGAGCATAGTGCCGGGCCTTCTGGAGTGCACGCTACGGGCTAGAAGCTGGCGTTACCCGAGCTTCCCGAGGCGCCGTTGGTGCCGTTGTTGCCCAGCGACGTCCCGCCGACGCCACCGTTGCCACCGGAGCCGCTGGCGACGAAGGAGTTGCCGGTGCCGTAGCCGGGGCTTCCGCCGCCGTAGCTGGCCGCGTAGAGCCCCCAGGACGCGCCGCCGCAGGCGCCGCCGCCGCCACCACCGTGACCACCGTCGCCGCCCTGGCCGCCCTTGCCACCCTGGCCGGTGCAGAACTCGAAGTTGCCGGTCGCCGCCGCGCCGCCGTTGGCGCCGTCACCACCGATACCGCCGCCGCCGCCGTTGCCGCCGTCGCCGCCGTTGCCGCCGTTGCCGCGGAAGATGGTGTTGCCCGAGACCGCCGGGGCCGAGGCGCAGTTGAAGATGAAGACGCCGAAGGAGCCACCGCCCGCGCTGCCGCCATTGCCCGCGTTGCCGCGGCAGGCACCCGAGCCGCCGCCGCCGCCGGTGCCGCCGAGGTCATCGGCGCAGAAGGTGTCTCCGTCGCCGCCGCCGCCGGCGCCGCCGCCGCCGCCGCCGCCGCCGTGCTGGCCGTTGGCGCCGTTGCCACCGCCTGCGCCGACCCACTCGTTGCCCGACACGCTGCCAGCGGCGCTGTTGCAACCGGTGCCGCCGTTGCCGTCGTTGCCGTCACGTCCGTTGGAGCCGTTGGCGCCGGTCATGACATTGGGAGACGGGGGCAGGCCGCAGAGCAGGCAGTTGTTCTGTCCCTGGGAGGTGGAGCCGTCCCAGCCGCCGACGCCGCCCGAGCCCAGGCCGCCGCTGTTGTTCAAGCCGGTCTGGCCGTCCTGGCCGCTGGACTTGGTGTCCCCGACGGGTGCGCATTGGGCTGCGCCGCCGGCACCGCCGCGCACGTTGGTGCCATTGCAGGTGCGCTGACCTGCGGAGCCACCGGCGCTGGAGGTGGAACAGCTGCCTGACAGCGGCGTCACCTCGAAGGCGACCGCGCCCGCCGCGCCATCGGTGCCGTCCGCGCCATCCCCGCCGTTGGTGCCGCGGCTGCCCGAGGCGCCGTCGCCGGCGATGATGACGTTGTTGGTGACGGTGAACGAGTTGTCGCTATTGCGGATGTACACCGCGTACGAGTTGGTCCCGGCGCTCGTGGCGTTGGCGCCGTAGATGTTGAAGCCGGACAGCTCGGTGTTGCCGGTGATGCCCTGGGCGACGACCGTCTTGCGCTGGCCCGAGCCCGAGGGCCCCTGGATGACCGTCAGGTTGGCGGCCGGGTCGTAGCCCCAGTTGATGGGGTTGTAGCCGCCCAGCAGGTCGATCTGGTTGATCAGGGTCACCTGCTCATTGTAGCTGCCGCCCGCCACCAGGACCTTGTCCTTGCCTGGCACGTTGGCGCGCTGGAGACCTACAGCGATCGTCAGGCAGGGGCGGTTGCCCGAGCCCGTGCCCACGGGACCGTTGCCACAACCCGCGCCATCGTCGGCGTTGGTGTCGGTGGTGGAGACGTAGATGGCGTTGGGGTCGAGCACGAACTCACAGCCGTCGTCGACGACGCCGTTGAGGTTGAAGGCGCCAGCGTCGCATTGCAGCTCGCACACCGGCGTGGAGCCGCTGCTGTCGCAGGACCCCGAGGCGTTCGGCAAGCTGCCGAGGATCGCCACGCAGTTGTTGAGGCAGCTGCCGCAGGCGGTGTCGAGGGTGTAGTTGCCACCGGCGTCGGTGAAGCCCTCGTCGATGGTGCCGTCGCAGTCGTTGTCGACGAAGTCACAGCTGGTCTCGTTGGCCTCGTAGAGCGGGCCGTACTGGGCCGGACCGCAGGAGGTCAGGGTCCCGCCGCTGCAGGGGGCCACCGAGCCGGCGCAGACGCCCAGCTGGAGGGTGCAGGGAACGGCCGGGAGGCCGTTGTCGGGAGTGCCGTCGCAGTCGTTGTCGAGCCCGTCACAGGTAAGCTCGGTTTGCTCCCAGGTGGAGCCGTACTCGGGACCGACACACGGGCGCCAGCCCTGGGCACCGCCGCACTCCTGGGTGCTGCCGGCGCACACACCGTCCTGCTCGGCACAGGGCGGCGCGACCAGGTCGCTGTCGGCCAGGTCCACGTCGCCGTCGCAGTCGTCGTCGACGCCGTTGCACTGCTCGGGGCTGCCGGTGCCTGCCGTGGCCGGGCAGACCACGCCATCGCCGGCGGTGTTGCAGACGAACAGGGCCGACGCCGCGCAGGCGCCGGTGCCGACGGAGCATGCCGTGTTCTTCTGCGCGAAGTCCTCGTCGATTTCCCCGTCGCAGTCGTTGTCGAAGTCGTCGCAGGTCTCGGCCTCGGCCACGCCACCCTTGCACTCGAGCTGCGGGCCGCTGACGCAGTCCAGGATGCCGGTGCAGGTGCCGAAGGTGTTGGTCGTGGTGCAGCTGTCGCCGCGACCCGGCAGGTCGTCGATGAGGCCGCTGCAGTCGTTGTCGTTCCCATCACAGATTTCCTCGGCGGGGACCGTGGCGCTGCAGGTGCTCCAGCCGCTGGTCTCGTCGCAGGTCTGCGAGCCGAAGCAGGTGCCGAAGGCGTTGTCGTTGACACACACGCGGGTGTTGCCCTGGTCGCCGGGGAGACACTGGCAGCTGTCGGTGACCGGCTGGCACTGCTTCACGCCGTTGCCCAGGTCGTTGCACTGGTAGCCGGTGGGGCACTGATCCTCGGGCAGGCCCAGGATGTTGGTGGCCGAGCAGTCGCGGGCGCAGAAGTTGCCGCCGTCCAGCGCCAGGCAGAGGTCGCCCGGGATGGGGCAGTTGCTGTCATCGGTGCACGGCGCGCACAAGCTGTCGGTGCTCGGCAGGCAGCTCAGCGGGCCCGCCTGGTAGTAGCCGACGTCGCAGCTGGCGACCTCGCACCGCGGTGAGCCGCCGTTGAAGACGCACTGTGCGTCAGCGTTCGGGATGGCGTCGGTGCAGCTGACGCCGCAGGCGCCGCAGTTGTCGTTGTCGACGTAGGCGTCGGTGCCGGCCTGCTTGAACGGCTCGTCGGCGGTGCCGTCGCAGTTGTTGTCCAGGAAGTCACAGGTCTCGGCTGCTGGGGTTGCGGCGCTGCACCACCAGGTGATGCCGTTGCCGTCCGGGTCCGAGCAGAACCAGGTCCCGGTGCAGGTGCCCTCGGCGTTGGTCTCTTCACAGGGATCCGTGGGCTGAGTCACGTTCTCGTCGACCACGCCGTTGCAGTTGTTGTCCACGCCGTCGCAGACCTCGGCGGCCGGCGTCGTGGCGCTGCAGCCCTGCCAGCCCACGCTGGCGTCGCAGGTCTCTTCGCCGAAGCAGACACCGAACGCGTTCTCCAGCTTGCAGGTACGGGTCTGACCGTCGGTGGTGTCGTTGCACAAGCAACTTCCGGTGTCCGGCAGGCAGCGCTCCACGCCGCCGCCGATGTCGGTGCAGCTGTAGCCCGTGGCGCAGGAGCCAGCGGCCGCGCCACAGGGGCTGACGCAGACCTGCTGGTTGTCCAGCTCGATGCAGCTGCCGCCGTAGCAGGCGTCATCGTTGGCGCACGGCTGGCAGCTCACGTCGGGCGGCAGCGTGCACTGGAAGTCGTTGATCTTGACGTAGTCCTCGTCGCAGGTGTCGACCACGCACACCGGGGTGCCGTTGTTGACCGCGCAGGTGCCCACGCCGTTGGGGATCTTGGTGGCGCAGTCGTTGTTGCAGGTGCCGCAGTGGCCGGCCGAGTTGTACTCGCCGGTGGCATCCTTGAAGTCCTCGTCGACCTCGCCGTCGCAATCATTGTCCTGGAAGTCGCAGGTCTCGGCCGAGGGCGTCAGCGCCTGGCAGACATAGCCCTGGGTGCCGAAGCACACGTTGGTCCCCGCGCAGGAGCCGAATTCGTTATCGTTGCTGCAGGCGCCACCATCTTCGACGCCTTCGTCGACGAGGGCGTCGCAGTCGTTGTCGATGCCGTCACAGACCTCCTCGCTGGGCGGCGAGGCGGTGCAGCCGGTCCATCCCACGGTAGCGTCACAGGTCTCTACGCCGATGCAGGTGTTGCCGTTTGCCTCAGCCGTGCATGTACGCTGGATGCCGGCGGTGTCCGCGGTGCATTCACAGCTGCCCGTGACGGGCTGGCAGTAGGTGCCGGTCTCCGCCGCGTCGGCGATGCACTCGTACCCGGACGGGCATTCGTCGGCGGACGGGTTGCACGCGTAGGCGCAGTTCTTGGTGCCGTCGATGTCGAGGCAGCGCCCGCCGGTGCACTGGAAGTCCTCCTGGCATGGCGTGCAGACGCGTTTGACCACCGGCACGCAGAGCGACACGAGGTCCCCGCTGCCGCTCTGGACGGTTTTGCACTCCCAATTGGCGGGGCAATCGTCCAGACACGTCTTGGTGCAGACGAAGCCCGCCTCGCCCTCCACGCACCAGCCGCTGTTGCAGTCCAGGTTCTGGTTGCAGGGCGCGCCGAAGGCTCCCGGCTCGATGGTGACGTCGCCGACCGGGGTGTCGCTGGAGACGTCGGGCCCGGGTCCGGTCCCGTCCGTGGTCGTCGTGCCGTCCGTGACCGCGCCGTCCGGAGCGCCGGTGTCGGGCTGACCGGTGTCGCCGGTGAGCTGAGCGACCAGCTCGGAGGGGACATCATCCTCGGGGAAACACCACCACCCGTCGCGACACTCGTACGTCGTCGTGCCGCTGTCGGGACAGCCGATGAGGCCGAACACGCTCAACGCGCTCACGGCCAGAAGAACCTTACGCATGCTTCTACCTCTCCTGCAGAGCCCATAGATGTACCACCGGCGGGCAGGCCGGAACAAATTGCCCCCGCCAGGAGCCTCAAGTTCGCTAGCCCCTACGCGTTATCTCGTTGCGCTGGGGCGGGGCAGGCGACAAAGTTCGGGCATCCAAGGGCTCGAACGTCGTGTGGAGGGGCCATGAGGCGGGTGTTGAAAGCGGCCATGATTGTGGCATTGGCTGGCGGTGTGCTGGTGACCAGCAGCTGCGGGTCGATCACGCCCAGCTGCGTGGCGACCGAAGAAAAGTGCAACGGCGTCGACGACGACTGCAACGGCATCGTCGACGACCTCGAGCCTTTGACCTGCGGCGTCGGGGCGTGCGTGCACCAGGAGGTGGCGTGCGTGGACGGCGTCGAGCAGGTCTGCGATCCCAACGAGGGGGCCAGCGCCGAGATCTGCGACAACGTCGACAACGACTGCGACGGGGACACCGACGAGGGTCTCGCCGAGCTGAGCTGCGGGGTAGGCGCCTGTCTCCACACCGAGCCGGCATGTATCGACGGTGTGGCCCAGACCTGTGACGCACTCCTGGGGGCCAGCGCCGAGGTCTGCGATGCGGTGGACAACGACTGCGACGGTGACACCGACGAGGGGCTCACGTTCTCCTATGACGGAGGCCCCTATTCGGCTGACGCCGGGAAGTTCGTCGGCGAGGCGTGTGGCACCGGGAGCTGCTCGGGCGGCGTGGTGGTCTGTGCGGCCGCCGATGACCTGACCTGCTCGACCCTGTCGGGGTCGGCGGTCGCCGAGGTCTGCGACGGGATCGACAACGACTGCGACGGGGAGACCGACGAGGACTTTCCCCTGGGCGACGCCTGCGGTGTCGGTGCGTGCGCCGGCGGCGTGCTGGAGTGCGATCCCAACGACACGAGCGCGACGGTCTGCTCCACCGACGTGAACATCACGGCCGAGGCCTGCAACGATGTCGACGATGACTGCGACGGGGAGACGGACGAGGACTTCGCCCTGGGCGACGCCTGCGGCACCGGCGCCTGCGAGGGCGGCGTCATCGAGTGCGACCCGACAACGCTTGCCGAGCGGTGCAGCACCGACGCTCTGGCGACCCCGGACGTCAACTGCGACGGGATCGACGAGGACTGTAACGGCATCACCGACGACGACTTCCTTGCAGGCGGCAAGGTGTCCTACGTGGACTGGGACGGCAGCGAGGTCTTCCTGGGCGACGCCTGCGATACCGGGGCCTGCCTGGGTACCGTGGTGTGCGAACCCGGCAATACGCTCGTGTGCGACGGCGCCAAGCCCACCGAGGACTCGCAATGTGACGACATCGACAACGACTGCAACGGCGTGACCGACGACTGGTTCGTTACTGACGGGTTCCGCAAGTTCCAGACGGCGGACGGCGCCTCGCTGGCCAAGGGCGACGTCTGCCACGATGACGGCACCAACCTGGGGACCGTCGTGTGTTCCTCCAACGGCAATCTGGCCTGCACCTACCTGCCGGGATGCCACGACAGCGCTCCGGCGCCCTTCGTGCCGGAAGGGACCCAGCTCTGCGTCGGTGGGCTCCCCTGCTACGCCGAGCTGAACCTGCTTCACGAGACGACGTGCGGTGTCGGAGCATGCCAGGCCAGCGGCGCGGTAGAGTGTGAGATCGGCCCCTGCGGATTCAGCAGCGATGGCACCGAAGGCTGTGAGAAGGCCGAGGCGTACGACACCTGCGGGCTACCCAACCCACCCGGGGACGACGACAATTGCGACGGCATCGACGACGACTGCGACGGCGAGACCGACGAGCACTACTCCGGGCCGGACAACCCGGACCCCTTCTGCTCTTACTTCTGCTTTGATGGGCTGGTGCAGATCGCCTGCAGCTAGGACCGGTGTGCCAGCGCTCGTGCTGGCCGTCCTGCTGAGTGGCTGCGGGACGCTGACGTCCCTGACGACCGCGCGTCCGGCCAAGCCCGGCCATCTGTCGGTGGCGCTGGAGGGCGGCGCCATGGCGACTCGCTCGCCGGGTTGGGGCGGGAACAACGAGGCGCCCATTGTGGCGGCAACGACCAGGCTGGGCGTGAGCGAGGACTTCGAGCTCGGGCTTCGCGTGGGCAACGTCCGGCCCGAGATGCTGTTCAAGGTGTTGCTGACCGAACGGAACGCCCCGGTGGCGTTTGCGCTGGAGCCGACGTTTGGCGTGTGGGGGTACGAGACCTCTGCGGGTCAGAGCGTCCTGGTCTACAGCACGATTTCCGGGCTGCTGGCCATCGACGCGGGTGGGTTCTCGGACGTCATCATCGCGCCCAAGGTCGAGGTGACGATGGGCTGGCAGTTGGAGGACCAGGCGTGGGGAGGTGCGGTGACCGCGGCGCTTGGGCTGGGGTGGTTCGCGCGGGCGACGGAGTGGTTGGCGTTCGTTCCGGAGATCGTCGGGGGTGTCCATGTGGTCCACTTCGGCACCGGTGGCGGCGTCGCTGGGCAGGGGTTCGTACTGCAGGCGGCGCTCGGGATCGTGTTCGGCGGCGATCGGGGGTTCGAGCTGTGAGCCGTTGGGCATGCGTGCTGCTCGGGATGGTCGTGATGCTCGCGGCGTGTCCCTCTGAGACCGACCGGCAGCCGGTATGCGCCATGGACGAGGGGCTTCCGGCGTTCCCGGGGGCCGAGGGGTTTGGCTCCAAGACCCCGGGGGGACGGGGTGGCCAGGTCATCGCGGTGACGACGCTGGCGGACAGTGGGCCGGGCTCGCTGCGCGAGGCCGTCGATACCGCTGGCCCTCGGATCATTGTGTTCCGGGTGGGCGGAACGATTCGTCTGCAGAGTCATCTGGAGGTCTATGCGCCGTTCCTGACCATCGCGGGGCAGACGGCGCCCGGCGGCGGGATTCAGATTCGCGACGCCGGCATCGTCATCTTCACCCACGATGTCGTCGTCCAGCACCTGCGGCTGCGGCCCGGGGCTACCGCGCCGACGGTGGACCCGGAGGTCAACGATGCCATCAGCGTGCTCGGACCTGGCGCGCATCATGTGGTCATCGACCACGTGTCGACGAGCTGGGGCGAGGACGAGACCCTGAGCATCTATGACCGGGCCCACCACGTGACCGTGAGTTGGTCGACGGTCACCGAGCCCCTGGCCGGCGGGAGGCATGAGAAGGGGAGCCACGCGGCGGGCCTGCTCAGTGGGACCGGCGCCAACTGCGTGTCCATCCACCACAACCTGATGGCGCACGTGGGCTTCAGGAACCCGCTGCTGGCGTTCGGGGGGCGGCACGACGTCGTCGAGAACGTCGTCTACGACTGGCAGGAGCTACCGACGGAGATCGTGCCGGGCGGGCGCGTCATGGAGGTCAACGTGGTGGGCAATGTCTACCGGCCGGGACCCAGCACGCTGTCGGTGCGCACGCCGATCGTGGTGGACCTGGAGCACCCGGTGCACCATCTGATCGGCGGCAACTCCCTGTTCGGACCGGCCGGCGTTCCCCGCGTGCACGTGGCCCGCAACAATGGCCCCGACGGCGTCGTTCCCGAGGACCCCTGGTCGCTGGTGGCGATCGACTGGGGAGCCGCGCCGTTGCCTGCCCAGTACCGTTTCCAGGCGCCTTTTGCGGCCCCCGCGGTGACCGGGACGGGCGACGTCTGGACGGCAGTGCTGGACGGCGCGGGCGCCACCCGGCCGATCCGGGATGCAGTCGATACGCGCGTCGTCAACCAGGTCAGGACAGGCTCGGGCCGCATCGTCGGCATCGAGTCCGACGTGGGAGGCCACCCGGAACTCAGCGAGGGTCAGCCCCCGCCGGACAGCGATGGCGACGGCATGCCCGATGATTGGGAGACGGCCCAGGGACTCGACCCGTCGGACCCGGGGGATGGCGCCGCAGATGCGGATGGCGACGGTTACACCAACGTCGAGGAGTGGCTGCACAGCCTACTCTAGTGGGTGTGTGTCCCGGACAGTCCCGGCCAGATGCGGCGCTGTCGCGACCGGGGTGTAGTGATTTCAGGCGCTTGGCGGTTGGCACGCCAGTTGCTCTCTGAGTGGCCGTCCAGACGGACGCGAACGACCACGACACGGAGACCGACCATGAACGCCATGCCGACCTTTCTCAGCCGCATCCTCCTCAGCCTCGCCGTGCTCTGCATGATGAGCGTCTCCGCCCTGGCGGTGAACTTCGAGTTGGCCGATGGCACGCTCTACGTCGAGGGCACCGACGGCGCCGACACGATAACCATCAGTGGCAGCATGGACGGCGGCATCGAGGTCAGGGTCGAGGGGCTCATGGGTTCGCTGGTGCTGGACGCCGGCGAGGTGCTGGACGTCGAGGTCCGCGGTTTGGCTGGTGACGACCATATCTACAACACCAGCGACATCTCGATGATCGCCTACGGTGGCGAGGGCGATGACATCCTCTGGTCCGAGAGCAGCGCGGCCAGCGAGCTTTACGGCAACCAGGGCGCCGACGAGCTGTGGTCCTCCAGCGGTTCGGACGACTTCATGGACGGTGGTCGGGGCGCGGACACCCTCGACGGTGACGATTCCGACACCTGTATCGAGATGCATGCAGACACGGTCACCTGCGAGGACAGCGGTACTCAGTGGAATCTGACCAAGAACGACAAGCTCTAACCCGCAGAGCCCCAGCATGTCCTGCGACGCCGGGTCGCCGTCACTCCGTGGACGGCGATTCGGCGTTCTGTGCTCGGCGGGCCGAACGGTAGGCCCAGAGGCCTGCGAGAACACATGAGACGACGGTGAATGCCACCACCTCGCGGGCCACGAAGTCCCGGATGATGCCCGTCCACTCCGACAGGGCGTCTGCAAAGAACATGTAGAGCGCAGCCGTCGCCAGCGACCCCGCGACGTTGACGACCATGAAGGGGACGAAGCGGACCTTCGAGGCGCCAGCCAGCACGCAGACGATGGGCCCCGAGGACAGGAACACGATGGGCCCCCACCAGCGTGCGAAGAGGCGCTCGAGCCACCGCGCGAACCGCCCGACGCTGCCTGAGCGGCGCTCCATCCAGCGAACACCCTCGTCGCCGTAGCGTGCCCCAAACAGGTACAGAAACGGGTCGGCGGCAAGGAGTCGAACGGTCACGACCACGACGAACAGAATGGGGTCGACCAGGGGCGCCGCCAACAGCAGGTGCCGTCCTTCGGGCGCCAACGCCACCAGCAGCAGGGGGCTGTAGGTCAGCAGCGCCGGCGCAAAGGCGATGCCGGCAATCCAGGCCACCAGCAGGGCGGCGGGGACGGCGAGAAGGGGACCCATGGGCTATACGATGCCAGTGCCCCGACAAGGGCGCGTCAGACCGCTCTGAAAGTCACCGGCACATCGTCGGTCGGCTTGGGGAACGGCACCACCTGGCGCGCTGGGGCGTAGTTGGGGGGCAGCTCGATCCGATAGCGGGTCAGCAGCTGGTTGAGCACCGATTTGACCTGGATGCTGCTGAACAGCTTGCCCAGGCAGATGTGGGCGCCTGCGCTATACGGCACGTACTGACCAGGTACCCGCTTGTGCTCGGCCCGCTCCTCGCTGAAGCGCATCGGGTCGAACGTGTCGGGGTCGGACCAGTACTTCTCCAGACGGTGGATCAGCGAGACCTGGATCCACATGACGCTTCCCTCGGGGATCGCGTGCCCCTCGAGCTCAAGGTCACGCGTCGTGTAGCGCGGGATGCTGGTCACCGGTGGGTACATGCGCAGCGCCTCGGCCAACACGAGGTCGACATCGCCCAGTGCGTCCAGGTCGTCCCATTCGAGGTTCGCGTGGCCAATGGCCTGATAGTGGTCGCGGAGCTTGTCCTGCCACTCGGTGGCCTGGCCGATGGACCAGACGATGTTGGTCAGGGCGCTCGTCGTCGTGTCGTGGGCGGCCAGCATCAGGAAGATGATGTGGTCGACGACTTCCTTGTCGGTCAGCTTCTCGCCTTCCTCGGACTCGGCCCGGCACAGCTGGGCCAGCAGGTCGTTGTCGTCGGAGTCGCGCTTATCGGGGATCAGGCTCATGAAGAGCTGTTCGAGGTATTTCCGCGCCCGCTGCCCCTTCCACCAGGCCGTTCCAGGGATGTTCCAGCGGGTGGGCTTGAACAGCGCCGTCATCAGCGCCACGAACGCCCGGTTCATGCGCTGCAGGTCACGTCCCTTCTCGAAGCCCGTGAACACCACGCCGGCGACGTCGAGGGTCAGCTGCTTGATGGCCGGGTAGAACGGGATCTGCTTGTCGGTGGGCCACTGTGCGACCTGCTCGGCGATGATCGGACTCATCATCTCCAAGTAGTTGCGCAGCGCCGACTTGCGGAACGCGTTGGTCATGATCCGCCGGTGGATCCGGTGGTCATCATGGTCGCGCAGCATCAGCCCGCGCGCGAAGAACGGGCCGATCATGAAGTCCCACCCGAGCTCGCTGCTGAACTGGCGCTGCTTGTCCCGCAGCAGCATGTGAGCGATCTCGGCGCTGGCGACGTTGACCGAGCGGAAACCGAAGGCATTGGAGTAGTAGACGGGCCCGAACCGTTCGTACATTTCCCGCGCCCAGGTGACCTGGTGGCGAAGGAAGTAGAGCGTGTCGCCCAGCACAGGCAGCCCGTTCTGGCCCGGAAGGTGGGCAAATCGATTCCTGCGCCAGGCGCTGTCGCGCTTGAGCATGGCGCGGCGCACCTCGGGGGGGCGGGGACTCGTGGTGGGGACGGTCGCCGGAACATTCTGGGTGGTCATGCTCCTAGTCTAGGGGAACGCGCCGAGACTGTGGAGCAAACCGCTGCTCGCATTGGGTGCGCCGCCCAGCCGCGGGCCGGCGGCGCCTCTGCGAGCCTGTGGTCGTGGTGGGCTCGCAATTGACTTGGGCGGATGATTTCACGCACATCAGCACAAGCACTCCGTAGCTCGAACCCCCACGACTTGGACATGCTATGCCCCGCCCGACGGCACTCCTGTTTGCGACCGGACTCCTTCTTGCCACGACCACCGCGGCTCAGGCGCTGACGTGTATCGAACTCGGCGACCGGCATCCTTTTTACGAGGGGGGCGGTGCCGAAGCAGTCCAGCCCGAAGTGTCGGTCGTGGTCCGGCCGCCGGAGTCCGGCGACGGATGCATGTCCTGCGGCAGTGGAGCCACACTGTCGATCGAGCTGCTCAACCACGTCCCGGGGACCGGCTATCGGGTGCGGGTGGTGGAGGGCATCGCCTTCTGTCTCCCCGGCTATACGCGGGGCGAATTCGTGAACGCCCGGCCAGTCGTATCACCAGTCATCCAGCCGATGAACCAGAGCTCATCTCCGGTTCTCTTCTGCGAGGGCAGCGTGAACGAGAGCCTCCAGCCGTTTACGCTGGAGGTGGTCGCGGTCTCGTCGGTGGGCGACAGCGACCCGGCGGTGGCGCGAGTCGACGACGACGGATGCTCGGTCGCCGGCACCCGCAAACCCCTGGAGGCGCCCCTGACCCAGGGCTATCTGATGGCGCTGTTGTTCTTCGCCGTGCGCCGGGGCGCCTGAAAGCTGAGTCGCGTGTGGAGCTGGGGGCCGCAGACCCCAGAATTCGGGTCGAAGTGGGGTCTCCAGACCCGTGAGCGGACACCGGTGTGGGCGTCTTGTTCCCGATTGTCGGGGCCCTCAGCTTTGGAACGGTCATTGCTTTGCCCTCTCGCCATGTCGAATCCACACGACCGGTTCTTCAAGGCTGTGTTCGGTCAGCGCGAGCATGCTGTGGACCACTTCCAGCGGTTCCTTCCGTCGAAGATGGTTGGCGCGCTGGACCTGGCGGGTACGGAGAGTGTCCCCGGCAGTTTTGTGGACGAGGCGCTGACCGAGCGACTCAGTGACCTGTTGTTCCGCATTCCGCTGCGGCATGCGCCAGAGGGTGGCCCGAGTGAGAGCTTCATCTACCTGCTCTTCGAGCACCAGAGCACGGTGGACGACATGATGGCGTTTCGACTCCTGCGCTACATGACGCGTATCTGGGACCGTTGGCTCGGCGAGCATCCAACCGCCAAACGGCTGCCCGTGGTCGTACCGCTGGTGCTGTACCAGGGACCGCGCCCCTGGACGGCGGTCACCGAGTTCGGTGGCTTGTTCACACTGCCGCACGCTCGGGGCGAAGCGTTTGCGTCGTGTGTGCCGCAATTCGAGATGGTGCTCAACGACCTGTCGCAGGTCGACGATGAAGCGCTGCGGCAAGGTGCTATGGCGGGGATTGGGCGACTGCTGCTCAAGCACATCCGAGACCCCGACCTGGAGGACAAGCTGTCGGACCTTCTGGACTCCTTGAGTGCTGGTGCGATCGGTGTCTTGAAGGCGGTGGCATTGGTTGTAGAGTATGTGTTGCAGGCCAGTGAGGTGTCTGACGTGACGCTGGCGAGGATTCTGGAGCACAAGGCTGGACCCCGAGCGGGAGAAATAGCGATGACGACGGCTGAGAAGCTGCTGCAACAAGGGAGGCTCGAAGGTCGAGCAGAAGGTCGCGAAGAAGGCCGCCTCAGAAAGGCTCGGGGAGTCGTCCTACGCCTGGTCGAGCTTCGCTTTGGCGAAGCGTCCGAGGCTGTTGCCGCGCACGTCGGTGCAGCCAGTGAGGTGCAGTTGGACCGTTGGACGGAGCGGCTCCTCGAGGCCTCGTCCGTAAATGAGGCCCTGGAGTTGGAGGCCGAATAAGGCCTGGCGCGTCATTCAGGCTAAGGCGGAAGCAGCGCGTCGTACACGTCCTCGGCGGTTCGGCCGTCGAACATATCGCTCCAAGCGTACGCCATGTTGGAGCGGTTGAGGATGGCTCGCCAAGGGACGCCGTAGCCCGGCTGGTCGGGGGCAGGCATGTGGAAGAACGGGTTCATGACGGACCAGACGGTGCCGAAGGCCACGGCGTCGTAGCTCCAGCCTTCGGGTTCGATCGCGGGAACGTTGGTCGGTGGGTCGGAACTGTCGATGACCACCATGGTCGGATCGATGTTCTTGGCCTCGGCGTATGCCAGGCAGTAGTCCTGGGTGGGCGGAGCGCCGTACTGGGTTTCGCCGAGGAGGATGAGGAGGTCGCGACCGGGGCGTTGTTCCCCGACTCGCTGGCGCGACAGGGTGCCGCCGTGTTCTTCGACCATGTCCGCCAACCAGACCTCGCAGGCCTGGCACCAGCCGGTGGTGGCGAACAGCTCGAGGGCACCGGGCTCGCCGCAGGTGGCGTGAAGGGCGACCGGCTCGCCAAGGCAATTGGTCCAGGTGACGTCGGCAATGTTGTGGCCCACGAGCTGGCCGTTGCCCTCGGTCACACAGGTCGGCTCGGGTGGGGAGGGGGCGACAGGGTTTGCTGCGGGTGCGGCTTCGTCGATGGCGAACGACGTCAGGCACAGACGTTCGCCGTTGGGAACGGGCTGTGGGTTGTAGTCTTCCTCCCGCATCGCTTCGACGAGCTGAACGTTGGTCATGCTCAACCGGAAGCGGCCGCCGGGAGTGTACTCGTGGACGGTGACGGTGCCGTCGACGGCGAGGTACGAGCTATCGCAACCAAATAGCGTGCAGTTCGTCTCGAACGCGGCAAACACGGCTTTGGGCGCTGCGCCTTCGTCGTCCCATGCGGTGACCAGGGGGTAGATACCTGGTTCGGGATAGGCGGTCCCGCCAGCGGTGACCGAGATTTGCACCAGGGCCTCGGTCCCCGCGACGTAGGCGAACGAGCCGCCCAGCAGAAACACCTGGCCGGGCCCCGGGTCGGGAAAGACCAACGGCTCGCCTTCGCAGGTCTGCGCCACAGGCAGGTCAGGCGCCGATGCTGCGTCTGGCGAAGGCACGTCGGCGACGTCCGGCGACGTGTCGTGGGTCTGGGTATCGCTCGTGCTGTCCAATGCGGCAGGAGCGGAGTCGCTCGTCGCCGTGCAGGCATGGAGGAGCAGGGCAGCACAGAAGAGCACGCGGAGGCGTTGCATAGCGTTCTCGCAGTGGGTCAGGGGGCGGGGGCACCGCCAGAACGCCACAGGTTCAAGTGCGAAGCTAGTTCGCTTCGGAGAAACCGGGTTTGGGCTTCAGGAGAGGGTTTGGCACGTGCTTCCGGTGGGGTCTGCCGGCCCCAGATTTTGGCTTCAAGTGGGGTCTTCAGACCCTGGCACGACTACCTAGAAAGGCGTCACGAGCCCTGTTTTTGAGGTGGAGGGCGTTGGAACGGTCATTGCGATGGCCGCGAGCTCCTTTCCCTTCACCAGGAGCTCACGATGTCTACTGCTCGCCCGGTTCACATGGGCGCGAGTTGGCGTTTGGCCATGCGATGCGTCGACCGCAAGTTCATGCTCACGCCGACACCCGAAGTCCTCAACGCCTTCATCTTCTGCCTCGCGGTCGCCGCAGATCGCTACGGGATCATGGTCCATGCGGTGTGTTGCATGAGCAACCACTTTCACATCGACCTGACCGACCCGTTCCTCGAGATTTCCGAGTTCCGCCGCGACTTCAAGTCGCTGCTGGCGCGCGCGCTGAACTGTCACTATTCGAGATGGGAGTATTTCTGGGCCCCTGACGACGGCATGCAGGAGGTGGATTCCGAGCAGGCGGCCGCAGACGGCATGGTCTACACCTGCACCAATCCCCAGGCCGCCGGGCTCGTCGCGAAGGCGACGGCGTGGCCGGGCCTCATCTAACGCAAACACCCCCCACCGAGGGAAAGGTCTCAACAGACACTCGAAACGCGAAAACCCGGCGGTTCCGGCTCGACTCGGATACACGTCGGGTATTGCGCTCTGTGCGAACGCTAGCAATTTTAGGTTGTTACTCAGGAAGGGGGAGGCCGGCGCGAGGGATTGGGATGACCTCGCTGCAGGTGATTCACTGACGACACTCGGGCACGGCCCAAACGTCTGGTGAGCCACGTCGCCTCACCACCGCTACTACACCAGCTCAAACACCCCCCACCGAGGGAAAGGTCTCAACAGACACTCGAAACGCGAAAACCCGGCGGTTCCGGCTCGACTCGGATACACGTCGGGTATTGCGCTCTGTGCGAACGCTAGCAATTTTAGGTTGTTACTCAGGAAGGGGGAGGCCGGCGCGAGGGATTGGGATGACCTCGCTGCAGGTGATTCACTGACGACACTCGGGCACGGCCCAAACGTCTGGTGAGCCACGTCGCCTCACCACCGCTACTACACCAGCTCAAACACCCCCCACCGAGGGAAAGGTCTCAACAGACACTCGAAACGCGAAAACCCGGCGGTTCCGGCTCGACTCGGATACACGTCGGGTATTGCGCTCTGTGCGAACGCTAGCAATTTTAGGTTGTTACTCAGGAAGGGGAAGGCCGGCGCGAGGGATTGGGATGACCTCGCTGCAGGTGATTAGGGGATGGCCTCGAGGACGGTGACGCCGGGGTAGTGGCGCATCTTGTTGGTGCCTGCCGGGAACGTCGCCCTACCTGTGGCCAGCCAGAGCTGCAGCGCCTTCTTGTAGGCCTTCAGAAAGGCCTTGTAGCAGGACAGCGTCTGGATTCGGCGCTCAGTGTCGGGCTCGGCAAAGCGCGGGTTCAGGCGCCGTCGGTCCGCGCACGTATTCGGCGTGTCGTACCACCTACGGGCCAGCACGGCAGCGGCGCCCAGTACCTCCTGGCCTTCCTTCTTGCGCTCAACTCGCTTCTTCTCCTCGAACGCGTGGATGCGCTTCTTGATGCCCTCCACGAAACTCTTGGGGTCCTCAGCCAGCGGATGGGGCGTCAGCCGCAGCACCGCAGTGTCCGGCAGCGTGCTGTCCTCGCTGTGGCTGAAGAAGAAAAGCGGCTTGTGCGCTTTCCATGCGCCACAGTTGTCGTCGGTATCGCCGAGGTCGGCGCAGGTGCTGATGAGGCCTGGCCACGCCGTCGCCTTCGCGACCAGTCCCGCGGCCTGGGGGTTGGTGCAGGTGTAGACCATGCCGTCCGCGGCCGCCTCCTGTGTATCCACTTCTTGCATCCCGTCGTCCGGCGCCCAGAAATACTCCCATCTCGAATAGTGACAGTTCAACGAGCGCGCCAGAAGCGACTTGAAGTCGCGCCGAAACTCGGAAACCTTGAGGAACGGGTCAGTCAGGTCGATGTGGACATGATTGCTCATGACACATATGGCGTGGACCATAATGCCGTAGCGGTCGGCGGCGACGGCGAGGCAGAAGATGAAGGCGTTGAGGACTTCGGGGGTCGGCGTGAGCATGAACTTGCGGTCGACGCATCGCATGGCCACGCGCCAACTCGCGCCCATGTGAACCGGGCGAGCAGTAGACATCGAGAGCTCCTGGTGAAGGTGAAGAGCCCGCTGCCATCGCAACGACCGTTCCAACGCCGCCAGCCCCGAAAACCAAACTCGAGATGCCTTTTCGGGTGTTCGTGCCTGGGTCTGGAGACCCCACTTTGGCCAGGAACTGGGGGCTCTGGACCCCATCTGCCACTCGCCTGACTGTCCAACCGAGACTCACGGAGAAAGCTATCCAACCACCGACGAATCAGTATGCCTGACACATCGGGCTTGCTCCCCAGGTCCTGGAAACGGAAAGCGGGGACCCGTCACCGGGCCCCCGCCTGAATTCGGGCCTCTAGTGAGTGTCGACTAGAAGCTGGTGTCCCCCGAGGCGCCCTGAGCGCCGCCGGTGCCGCTGTTGCCCAGCGACGCGCCACCCTGGCCACCTTGGCCACCGGTCGCCGTGCCGCTGAAGACGTTGGCGGAATCCCAATTGGGGCCAGCGCCGTTGATGTTGTGGCCGTAGATGCCGAAGCTCACGCCGCCGCAACCACCGCCGCCGCCACCACCGTTGCCGCCGTCGCCGCCCTGGCCGCCACGACCGCCCGGCCCGAGGGCGAAGGCCTGGTCACATGCGTCCACCGCGCCGCCCGCCGCGCCGTCACCGCCGAGGCCGCCTGCGCCGCCGAGACCGCCGTTGCCGCCGTTGCCGCCGACGCCGAGGGTGATGGTGTTGCCCGTAATGGTCGGCACGTTCGTCGTGCCGCTGTTGGCCGTGAAGAAGATGCCGAAGGAGCCGCCGCCGGCGCCGCCGCCAGTGGCTCCGGTGCCGCCGCAGGCGCCCGAGCCGCCGCCGCCGCCGGCGCCGCCCAGCTTGTCGTCCCATCCGCAGCCGTCGTTGTCATCCATACCACCGCCGGTGCCGCCACCGCCGCCGCCGCCGCCCGGCGTGCCGTTGCCAGCGTTTCCGCCGGCGACGCCGGTCCATTCGCCGCCGGACACCGAGCCCGCGCTGTTGCCGGCGCTGCACCCACCGCCCAGGGAGCCGTCGGTACCGTCGCCGCCGTCACCGCCCGCGCCGCCCTCGTTCGGGTTGCCGCAGGTGTTGATGGTGGTGCAGGCGCCGTTGGAGGATTCCCAGTTGTTGGAGCCCGTGCCGGCGGTGCCACCGGTGCCGCCTCCCGTGCCTGGCTGGCCGGCGCTACCACCGGCGGTCGCGTCGCAGTCGGCGGGGCACTGCGTGGTGCCGCCCGCGCCGCCGCTGACGACGTCGCCGCTGCAGGTTCGCGAGCCTCCCGAGCCGCCGTCACCCTCAAAAGCGGTGCCGTTGCAGTCCTCCGTGTTCGACTCGACGCAGTCGCTGCCAGCCGCGCCGTTGGCCCCGTCGAGACCGTCGGAGCCGGCCGAACCGAGGCCGCCCTGGGAGCCGTTGCCGGCGAAGATCAGGTTGTTGCTGATCTGCAGGTCGCTGTCGGAGTTCTGGATGTAGATGGCGTAGGAGTTGTTGCTGCTGCCGCTGGCGCTCTCACCGTAGACGGCGAACCCGTCGAACACGGTGGTTGCGGTGATGCTCACCGCCTGGACCGCCTTGTTGTGTCCGCTGCCCGGGTTGGCGCCGAAGATGGAGGTCAGGTTGGCGGCGATGTCGCGCTCCCAGGTGACCGGGTTGTAGCCGCCAAACAGGTCGATGCCGTTGCGGATGACCACGTCCTCGACGTAGGCGCCCGAGGCCACGAACACCCGGTCCCGGCCCGACAGCGCGACGGCGCGGTCCAGACCCTGGTCGATGGTCAGGCAGGGCTGGTTGCCGGTTCCGGTACCCACCGGGCCGAGGCCGCAGGTGGCCGAGTCGGCGCCGTCGGTCGCAGAGACGTAGATGGTGTCGCTGCGCAGCTCGAACTCACAGCCGTCGTTGACGATGCCGTTGAGGTCGAAGAAGCCCGGGTCGCAGTTGAGCTCGCAGGTCGGCGTGCCCGTGGCGTCACAGGTCCCGAAGGCGTTGTCGAGGTCGAAGATCTGGGTGCAGTCGGTAAAGCAGCTGCCGCACGCCGTATCCTGGTCGTACTTGCCGCCATTGACGAAGCCTTCGTCGGTGACGCCGTCGCAGTCGTTGTCGAGGTTGTCGCAGGTGGTCTCGGTAGCCTCGTAGTTGGCGCCATAGTCCGCAGCCCCGCAGGCCTGGAAGGCGCCGCCCGAGCAGGTCTGGGTCGACCCGGCGCAGACACCCTCCTGGTTGGGGCAGGGTTGCGTGGGCAGGTCGGCATCGTCCGCGTCCGTGTCTCCGTCGCAGTCGTTGTCGAGGCCGTCGCAGCTCACCTCGCTGGGCTCGAAGTCGGCGCCGTAGTTGCCGGCGGTGCAGGCCTGCAAGCCGCTGGCTCCAGCGCATACCTGGGTCGAGCCGGCGCAAACGCCCTGCTGCAGCGGGCAATCCGGCGTGGTGAAGTTGTCGATGTTGCCGTCGCAGTCGTCATCGATGCCGTTGCAGGTCTCGGTGCCGGCGGTGCCCGGCGTGGCGCTGCATACGACGCCAGTTCCGCCCGGGTTGCAGATGTTGGTGCCGACCACCGCGCAGGCGCCGGTACCGGCCGTGCAGGGCAGGCCCTTCTGGCCGAAGTCCTCGTCGACGAGGCCGTCGCAGTCGTTGTCGAGGTTGTCGCACAGGCCGGTCTCGTCACCTGCCTGGTAGTCGCTCGAGTAGGCGCCGTAGACCGCAGCGTCGCAGGCGCCGAAGCCGGTGGCGCCGCCACAGACCTGCACGGAACCCGCGCAGACACCGTTCTGGTTGGCGCAGGGCGGCGACGTCAGGTCGCTGGCCTCATCGGTCTGACCGTCGCAGTCGTTGTCGAGACCGTCGCAGCTGAACTCGGTGCCGGCCTGGAAGGTGGCGCCGTACTCGGCCGCCGTGCAGGCCTGGAAGCCGCCGCCGATGCAGCTCTGCACGGAGCCCGCGCAGACGCCCTGGGTAAGGTTGCAGGCGGGGGCGCCCGAGGTGACGTTGTCGTCGACCACGCCGTTACAGTCGTCGTCGACGCCGTTGCAGGTCTCGGGGTCGCCGCTGGGCGCGGTCACCGAGCAGACGACGCCGTCGTTGGTGCCGTTGCAGACAAACGTGCCGGAGACGGCGCAGGCGCCGACGCCGTCGTTGCAGACGCCGCCCTTAGTGGCGAAGTCCTCATCGACCTGACCGTCGCAGTCGTTGTCGAGGTCGTCACACAGGTCGACCTCGTCGCCCGCCTGGAAGTCGCTGCCGTACTCGGTCGCGCCGCAGGCCTGCCAGCCGGCCGCGCCGCCGCAGGTCTGCTGGGCGCCGTTGCAGACGCCGAGCTGGAGCGAGCAGGGCGGGGCGACCACGTCCGAGTCGTCCTCGTCCGTCAGTCCGTCGCAGTCATTGTCGAGGCCGTCGCAGCTGAACTCGGTGGGCTCGTAGTCGCTGCCGTACTCGGCGGCGGTGCAGGCCTGGAAGCCACCGCTGATGCAGCGCTGGGTGGCCCCGGCGCAGACACCCTGGGTCAGCGGGCAGGCCGGCGCGCCGGTGACGTTGTTGTCCACCTGGCCGTCGCAGTTGTTGTCGATGCCGTCGCACGTCTCGGGCTGCGGGGTTCCCGCCACCGCGTTGCACTCCACGCCGTCTCCGGCGGCGTTGCACACGAACGTACCCGCCTGGGCGCAGGCGCCCTGGCCGGCCTGGCAGACCGTCCCCTTGGTCGGGAATTCCTCATCCACCTCGCCGTCACAGTCGTTGTCGAGGCCGTCGCAGAGGCCGGTCTCGTCGCCCGCCTGATAGGTCGCGCCGTATTCGGTGGCGGTGCAGGCGATGAAGCCATTGGCGCCGTCACAGGTCTGGGTGGTTCCGGCACATACGCCGTTCTGCAGGGCGCAGGACGGGGCGAACAGGCCGTTGTCGGTCTCGCCGTCGCAGTCGTTGTCCAGGCCGTCGCAGGTCAGCTCGGTGGGCTCGTAGTCGGCCCCATACTCGGCCGACTGACAGTCCAGGAAGCCGTTGAGGCCACCGCAGGACTTGACTGAGTTGGCGCACACGCCGACCTGCAGGGCGCAGGCCTCGTCCACCAGGTTGTTGTCGGTGGTGCCGTCGCAGTCGTTGTCGAGGCCGTCGCAGGTCTCCACGCCGGCCGGGAGCGCGACCGCGTCACACTCGGTGCCGTCCTGGGCGGCGTTGCACTGGACGGTGCCCGGCTGGGCGCAGGTGCCGAGGCCGACGATGCAGGCCTCACCGGTGCCGGGGAACGTCTCGTCGCTGAGGCCGTTGCAGTCGTTGTCGATGCCGTCGCAGATCTCGGGGCTGCCGTCGCCGCCGCTGACCGAGCAGGTGGTGCCGCTGCCGGTCTGGTTGCAGATGGTAATGCCCGTGTTCTGGCAGGAGCCGGAGCCGGCGGTGCAGATGGTGCCGAGGTCGTCGAAGCCCTCGTCGGTCACGCCGTCACAGTTGTCGTCCAGGCCGTTGCAGATTTCGGCCTCGGCGGTGGCCTCCACGGCGTTGCACTCCTCGGCGCTACCGTCGACGGCACACTCGTAGAAGCCGAAGCGCTGGCAGATGCCGACACCGACCGAGCAGCTCTCGTAGAGCAGAGAGAACCCTTCATCCACGGTGCCGTCGCAGTTGTTGTCGGCGTAGTCGCAGACCTCCGGAGCGGGAACCGCCGCGGTGCAGACCAGGGCGTCGCCCTGGCCGTCGACGCAGTCGAGGATGCCGGTGCAGGTGCCGTCGTCGTTGCTGTTCTCGCAGCTGTCTCCGCGGCCGGTCACGTCGTCCTGCTGGCCGTTGCAGTCGTTGTCGATGCCGTCGCAGATCTCGGCGGCCGGAACGTCGGCGGTGCAGTCACTCCAGCCCAGGGTCGAGTTGCAGACCTGGGTGCCGAAACACTGGCCGAAGGTGTTCTCGTTGACGCAGTTGCGGCTGTTGCCGTCGTCGCCGGGCAGGCAGGCGCAGCTGAGGCTCTCCGGCTGGCACTGGAAGTTGTCGCCGCCCAGGTCGTTGCAGGTGAAGCCCGGCGGGCACTCGCCCTCGGGGAAGCCGTAGATGTTGTCGGCCGAGCAGTCGCGGCCGCAGAACTTGGCGCCATCGAGGTCGTTGCAGGTGTCACCCGGGACCTCGCAGTTGGCGTCGGTCTCGCAGGGCGCGCACAGCGTCTGATTGCTGGCCAGGCAGGTGGTGGGGGTGGCCAGATAGTACCCGGGGGCACACTCGACCACTTCGCACCGGGGCTGACCGCCGTTTTCGGCGCAAACCGTGCCGTTGGCGTTGGGGATGGCGCCGTCGCACGAGATGCCGCAGGCGCCACAGTTCTGCTGGTCGACGTAGACCCCATTGGTCTTGAAGACCTCGTCCACCTCGCCGTCGCAGTTGTTGTCGAGAAGGTCGCAGACCTCTTCTTCGGGCGTACCGGCGGTGCACCAGAACTGGATACCGCTCTGGCCGTCCGGGTCGCTGCATACAAAGGTACCGGCGCAGGTGCCGAACTCGTTGGTGTTCTCGCAGGTGTCGGTGGGCGGCGCGACGCCGTCGTCGATGAGGGCGTTGCAGTCGTTGTCGATGCCGTCGCAGATCTCGGCGGTGGGCTCGGTGGCGCTGCAGTTGCCCCAGCCGACGGCGCCATCACAGGTCTCTACGCCGTAGCACGTGCCGAGCGCGTTTTCCCTCAGACAGGTGCGCACGGAACCATCGAGTTCCTGGTTGCACTGGCAGCTGCCAGTCACCGGCTGGCAGTAGTTCGTACCGCTGTCGGGGGCTTCCGGGTCGGGGTTGCATTCGTAGCCCTGGGGGCACTCGGCCGAGTCGCTGCACTGGAAGCCGCACTGGCGCTCGCCGTCGATCAGCAAGCACTTGCCGCCGGTGCACTGGATGTCGTTGGTGCACGGGACGCACACCTTGTTGACCTGCGGGACGCACAGGAACACGAGGTCGCTGCCGCCCGAGAGAACGGCCTTGCAGTCCCACGAGGAGGGGCACTCCTCGCTGCAGGTCTTGGTGCAGACGTAGCCCTCGGGTCCCTCCACGCACCAGCCGCTGTTGCAGTCGACGTTGGCGTTGCAGGGCGCGCCGAACTCACCGGGGTCCGGGGCCGGGATATCCTCGACCACGTCCACCGTCGTTCCGTCGCCACCGCCCTCGTCGGTCGTGGGGGTGTCACTGCTGATGTCGGGGCCAGGACCACCGCCATCGTCGCGTTGGTCGATGTCGACCGTCGGAGTGTCCGGCTCACCGCCGTTGTCTCCGCCCGTGTTGCCGAGAAGATCGGCCGGGATGTCGTTCTCAGGGAAGCAATACCAGTCGTTGGGACAGGTGAATTCCCCCGACGGTTCACTCGGACAAGCGGTCAGGACCCCTGTAAGACCGACCGTGAGCGCGATGATGGCCAAAGGCCGAAGCGTGTTCATTACCCCTCCGTGCACACGCCAATTTCTGGCTACTGGTCCGACTGTAGCGGATTGCACAACCTTTCTGAAAGCGTCCACCCAAAGAAAACGGGGCGGCCTGTATCCGGCCGCCCCGCGTCGAAGTGCTCTTCCCGACGACGCTTCGTCAGAAGCTGGCGTCGCCTGCGCTTCCGGTCGAGCCGCCGCTGCCGTTGTTGCCCAGGGAGCTGCCCCCGACGCCACCGGAGCCTCCCGAGCCGCTGGCCACGAAGCTGTTGTTGGTGTCGTAGGCCGGGCTGCCGCCACCGTACACCGCCGCGTAGATGCCCCAGGCCGCGCCGCCGCAGGCGCCACCGCCGCCGCCGCCGTGACCACCGTCTCCGCCCTGGCCGCCCTTGCCGCCCTGGCCGGTGCAGAAGTCGAAGCCGGTCGTCGCCGCCACTCCACCGTTGGCACCGTCGCCGCCGATGCCGCCGCCGCCGCCGTTGCCACCGTCGCCACCTTGACCGCCGTTGCCGCGGAAGATGGTGTTGCCCGTCACGACCGGCGGAGAGGCGCAGTTGTAGATGAAGACGCCGAAGCTACCGCCACCTGCGCTGCCACCGCTGCCGCCGTCACCGCGGCATGCGCCTGAACCACCACCACCGCCGGTGCCGCCCAGGTCATCGGCGCAGAAGCTGCCGTCCGCGTCGCCACCGCCGCCGGCGCCGCCTCCGCCTCCGCCTCCGCCGTGTCCACCGTTGTTGCCGGCGCCACCGGAGGAGCCGACCCACTCGTTGCCAGACACCGAGCCCGCCGCAGAGCTGCAGCCGTTGCCCCCGTTGCCGTCCGTACCGTCACGCCCGTTGGACCCATTGGCTCCGGTCATGGTGTTCGGGGAGGGCGGAAGGTCGCACAGTCCGCAGTTGTCCGCGGCAAACGTCGAGCCATCCCAGCCGCCGCCGCCGCCAAACCCGAAGGTGCCGCTGTTGTTGGAGCCCGTGACGCCGTTGCTTGCGCTGCCCTGGCTGTCGCCGACCGGGGCACAGGTGGCGCCACCGCCGGCGCCGCCGTTGACGCTGGTGCCCCCGCAGGTTCGAGCGCCGCCGCCGCCGCCATTGCTGATTCCGTTGCCGCTTGCTGCGCAGTTGCCACTGAAAGGAGTCACCTCGTAGGCGTCGTTGCCGCCGGCGCCATCGGTGCCGTCGAGGCCGTCGGTGCCGTTGCCACCGCGGCTGCCGCCGGCACCATCGCCGGCGTAAATCACGTTGCTGGTCACCGTGAACGAGTTGTCCGAGTTGCGGATGTACACCGCGTAGCTGTTGGTGCCGGCCGTGGTGGCGTTGGCGCCGTAGATGACGAAGCCGGACAGCTCGGTGGTCCCGGTGATGCCCTGGGCGATGACCGTCTTGCGGTGGCCGGTGCCCGAGGGCCCCTGGATGACCGTCAGGTTGACCGACGGCGCGTAGCCCCAGTTGATGGGGTTGTAACCGCCGAGCAGGTCGATGGTATTCACCATGGTCACCTGCTCGTTGTACGAGCCGCTGGCCACCAGGACCTTGCCCCGGCCGGTAGCCTGGGCGCGCGCGATGCCGGTGGCGATGGTCAGACACGGCTCATTGGCCGCCGGGACCGTCCCCGCCGGGCCAAGGCCGCAGCTGGCGTTGGCCGTGCCGTTGCTCTCGGAGACGTAGATGGCGTCGGTGTCGAGTTCGAACTCGCAGCCGTCGTCCGGGATGCCGTTGAGGTCGTAGAAGCCCGGGTCGCAGTTGAACACGCAGACCGGAGCGGCCGGGACCGCGTTGCAGGTGCCGAAGGCGTTGGGCAGGTTGAAGATGGACGTGCAGTCGGTGAAGCAGTTGCCGCACGCGTCGTTCTGGTCGTACTTGCCCGTGGCGCCGTTGAGGAAGCCCTCGTCGACGGTGCCGTCGCAGTCGTTGTCGAGGTTGTCGCAGGTGGTCTCGTTGGCCTCGTAGCCGGCGCCGTAGTCGGCCGGACCGCACGCCTGGTAGGAGCCGCCCGAGCAGGTCTGGACCGAGCCGGCGCAGACACCCTGCTGGTTGGGGCAGGCCTGCGTGGGCAGATCCGCATCGGCAGCGTCGACGTCGCCGTCACAGTCGTTGTCGAGGCCGTCGCAGCTGACCTCGGACGGCTCAAAGTTCACGCCGTAGTTACCCGCGGTGCAGGCCTGCAGGCCGCTGGCCCCGGCGCACACCTGGCGGGCGCCTCCGCAGACGCCCTGCTGCAGCGGGCAGAGCGGCGTGGTCAGGTTGTCGATGCTGTTGTCGCAGTTGTCATCGATGCCGTTGCAGACCTCGGTGCCGGGCGTGCCCGCTGTGGCCGAGCACGTGGTGCCGCTGCCTGCGCCGTTGCACACGAAGGTGCCCACGTTGTTGCAGGCGCCGACGCCCACGCTGCAGGCGGTACCCTTGTTGGTGAAGTCCTCGTCGACGAGACCATCGCAGTCGTTGTCGAGGTCGTCACACAGGCCGCTTTCGTTGCTGGCCTGGTAGTCGCTCGAGTGAGCGCCATAGGCGGCAGCGTTGCAGGCCTGCCAACCGGACCCGCCGCCACAGGGCTGGGACGAGCCGGCGCAGACGCCCAGCTGAATCGCGCAGGGCGGGGCGGTGACGTCGCCGTCGGCAAGGTCGACGTCGCCGTCGCAGTCGTTGTCGAGGCCATCGCAGCTGAACTCGGTCGCCTCGAAGTCGCTGCCGTACTCGGCCGCGGTGCAGGCCTGGAAGCTGCCGCTGACGCAGCTTCGGGTGGAGCCGTTGCACACGCCCTGGGTCAGCGCGCAGTTGGGGGCGCCAGTGACGTTGTCGTCGACGGTGCCGTTGCAGTTGTCGTCCAGGCCGTTGCAGACCTCGGTCCCCGGGGTCCCGGCGCTGGCCGAGCAGACGGTGCCGGTGCCGGCGCCGTTGCAGACGAAGGTGCCGACGTCGTTGCACTCACCCGTGCCTACGCTGCAGGCGGCGCCCTTGTTGGCGAAGTCCTCATCCACCTGGCCGTCGCAGTCGTTGTCGAGGTCGTCGCAGAGCGTGGCCTCGTTGCTCGCCTGGTAGTCGCTGCCGTACTGGGCCCCACCACAGGCCTGCCAGCCCGCGGCACCACCGCAGGTCTGGGACGCCCCGTTGCAGACGCCCTGCTGGAGCGCACAGGGAGGCGCGGTCACGTCGCTGTCGGCCAGGTCCGCGTCACCGTCACAGTCGTTGTCGAGGCCGTCGCAGCTGAACTCGGTGGCTTCGTAGTCGCTGCCGTACTCGGCGGCGGTGCAGGGCTGGAAGCTTCCGCTGATGCAGCTCTGGACCGAGCCGGAGCAGACGCCCTGGGTGAGCGTGCAGGCGGGAGCGCCGGTGACGTTGTTGTCGACAACGCCGTCGCAGTCGTCGTCGACGCCGTTGCAGGTCTCGTTGGCCGCCGGGGTGCCCGCGGTCGCCGAGCAGACGACGCCGGTGCCGGCGCCGTTGCAGACGAAGGTGCCCACCGCCGTGCAGGCACCGACACCGACGGTGCAGGGGCTGCCCAGCGTGGCGAAGTCCTCGTCCACCTGGCCGTCGCAGTCGTTGTCGAGGCCGTCACACAGGCCAGCTTCGTCGCCTGACTGGAACGTCGCGCCGTACTGGGCCGCGCCGCAGGCAAGCCATCCGGAGCCGCCGCCGCACGCCTGGGTGGCGCCGTTGCAGACACCCTGCTGCAGCGGGCACGGCGGTGCGGTGACATCGCTGTCAGCGAGGTCGACGTCGCCGTCGCAGTCGTTGTCGAGGCCGTCGCAGGCGAACTCCGTGGCCTGATAGTCGGTGCCGTACTCGGCGGCGGTGCAGGCCTGGAAGCTGCCGCTGACGCAGGTCTGGGTCGACCCGGCGCAGACGCCCTGGGTCAACGGGCAGGCGGGGGCGCCGCTGACGGCGTTGTCGACCGTGCCATCGCAGTTGTCGTCGACGCCGTTGCAGATCTCGGTGCCGGGCGTGCCGGCGCTCACCGAGCAGACCGTCGCATCGCCAGCGCCGTTGCAGATGAACGTGCCGGCCGCGGCGCACGCGCCGACGCCCACGTTGCAGACCTGACCCTTGTTGGCGAACTCCTCGTCGACCTCGCCGTCGCAGTCGTTGTCGAGGTTGTCGCAGAGCCCGGTCTCGTCGCCGCTCTGGTAGTCCGCGCCGTACTCGGTGGTGCCACAGGCTTGCCAGCCTGCGGCGCCGCCGCAAGCCTGCTGCGCACCGTTGCACACGCCAAGCTGGAGCGGGCACGGCGGCGCCACCACGTCGCTGTCGGCCAGGTCGACGTCGCCGTCGCAGTCGTTGTCCTCACCGTCGCAGCTGAACTCGGTCGGCTCGTAGTCGGAGCCGTACTCGGCCGCAGTGCAGGCCTGGAAGCTACCGCTGATGCAGCGCTGCGCGGTGCCAGCGCAGACGCCTACGGTCAGCGCGCAGTCGGGGGCGGCGGTGACCGCATTGTCGACGATGCCGTCGCAGTTGTTGTCGAGGCTGTCACAGACCTCGGGCTGCGCGGTGCCGGCCGTCGCCGAGCACTCCACACCGGTCTGGTCAGCGGTGCACACCCGGGTGCCGGCGGCGGTGCACTCGCCCTGTCCGACGGTGCAGACGCTGCCCTTGGCGGCGAAGTCCTCGTCGACCTCGCCATCGCAGTCGTTGTCGAAGCCGTCGCACTGGTTGAGCTCGTTGGAGGCCTGGTACTCGCTGCTGTGGTTGGTGTAGCTGGCGGTGTTGCAGGCCTGCCAGCCGCTGCTGCCGCCGCAGGCCTGAGCCGAACCGTTGCAGACGCCCTGCTGGTTGGCGCAGGGCGGGGCCACGACGTCGGCGTCGGCCAGGTCAGCGTCACCGTCGCAGTCGTTGTCGAGGCCGTCGCAGCTGAACTCCACCGCCTGGTAGCCGGCGCCGTAGTCGGCCGCCGTGCACGCCTGGAACACGCCGCCGACGCACGCCTGGGTGCTACCGTTACAGACGCCCTGGGTCAGCGCGCAGTCCGGCGCGTCAGTGACGTTGTTGTCGATCTGTCCGTCGCAGTTGTTATCGATGCCGTCGCAGATTTCCGGTGACGCGGTGCCTGCGCTGACGCTGCAGACCACTCCGCTGCCGTCGCCGCTGCAGATGTAGGTGCCCACCTGCTGACAGGCGCCGAGGCCCACGACGCAGGGGGTGCCCTTCTGGGCGAAGTCCTCGTCGACCTGACCGTCACAGTCGTTGTCGAGGTTGTCGCACAGGCCGACCTCGTCACCGGCGTTGAACGTAGCGCCGTACTCGGTGGCGGTGCACGCCACGAAGCCATTGGCGCCGTCACAGGTCTGGGTCGAGCCCGCGCAGACGCCGTTCTGAAGCGCACAGGGCGGGGCGAAGAGGCCGTTGTCGGCCTGGCCGTCGCAGTCGTTGTCGAGGCCGTCGCAGGTCAACTCGGTGGGCTCGTAGGTGGCGCCGTACTCGGTGGCCTGGCAGTCGAGGAAGCCGGACAGGCCCCCGCAGGTCTTGGTGGAGCCGGCGCAGACGCCCGCTTGGAGCGCGCAGTCTTCGGCCACCAGGTTGTTGTCGGTGCTGCCATCGCAGTCGTTGTCGAGGCCGTCGCAGGTCTCCACGCCGGCCGGCAGGGGCACGGCGTCGCACTCGGTGCCGTCCTGGCTGACGTTGCACTGGATCGTGCCCGGCTGGGCGCAGGTGCCGAGGCCCACGATGCAGGCCTCACCGGTGCCTGGGAAGTCTTCGTCGGACTGACCGTCGCAGTCGTTGTCGATGCCGTCGCAGATCTCGGGGCTGTTGGTGCCGCCGCTGACCGAGCATGTGGTCCCGCTCCCGGTCGCGTTGCAGACCGTGATGCCCGTATTCTGGCAGGCGCCGGAGCCCGCGGTGCAGATGGTGCCGAGGTCGTCGAAGCCCTCGTCGATGGTGCCATCGCAGTTGTCGTCCAGGCCGTTGCAGACCTCGGCCTCGGCGGTGGCCTCCACGGCGTTGCACTCTTCGGCGCTGCCGTCGGTGGCGCACTCGTAGAAGCCGAAGCGCTGGCAGATGCCGGTGCCCACCGAGCAGCTCTCGTAGAGCAGCGCGAAGTCCTCGTCGACGTTGCCGTCGCAGTTGTTGTCGGCGTAGTCGCAGACCTCCGCCGCGGGGACGGCGGCGGTGCAGACCAGGTCGGTGCCGCCGCCGGCGATGCAGTCGAGGATGCCGGTGCAGGTGCCATCGGCGTTGCTGTTCTCACAGGAAGCACCGCGGTTCTCGACGTTGTCCTCGAAGCCGTCGCAGTCGTTGTCGAGCCCGTCGCACACTTCCAGCGACGGAATCTGGGCTGTGCAGTCGCTCCAGCCCAGGGTCGAGTTGCAGGTCTGCTGCCCGAAGCACTGACCGAAGGTGTTGTCGGCCACGCAGTTACGGGTGTTGCCGTCGTCGCCGGGCAAGCAGCTGCAGGAGCCGCTGTCGGGCTGGCACTGCTTGACGCCCGAGCCCATGTCGACACAGCCGTAGCCCGGCGGGCACTCGTCCTCGGGGAGACCGTGGAGGTTGCCATCGGAACAGTCGCGGCCGCAGAAGTTGGCACCGTCCAGCGACAGGCAGACATCGCCCGGCACCTGACAGTTGGCGTCGGTCTCGCACGGCGCGCACAGGCTTTCAGCGGTCGGCAGGCAGGTCAGCGGGCTGGCCTGGTAGTAGCCCACGTCGCAGGTGACGACCTCGCACCGCGGCTGGCCGCCGTTTTCGACACAGCTTGCGCTGGCGTTGGGGATGGCTCCGACGCAGCTGATGCCGCAGGCGCCGCAGTTGTTGTCGTCGACGTAGACGCCGTTCTGCTTGAACGGGTCGTCGACCTCGCCATTACAGTCGTTGTCCTGCAGGTCGCAGATGTCGTCGGCGGGCTCGCTGGCCGAGCACCACCAGTCCACCGCCGCGGTGCCGCCCTGGTCGGTGCAGAACCAGGTGCCGGTGCAGGTGCCGAAGGCGTTGGTGTTCTCGCAGGGGTCGGTGGGGGCGGTCACGCCGTCGTCCACGGCGCCGTTGCAGTTGTTGTCGATGCCGTCGCAGATCTCGGCGGCGGGCGTCAGCGCGGTGCACCCCGTCCAGCCCTGGGCGGCGTCGCAGGTCTCTTCACCGAAGCAGGCCCCGAAGGCGTTCTCCAGCTTGCAGGTCCGGGTCTGGCCGTCGGTGGTCAGGTTGCAGACGCAGCTGTTGGTGTCGGGGATGCAGCGTTCGACGCCGCCGCCGACGTCGCCGCAGGTGTAGCCCGTGTTGCAGCTCTGGTCGGTCTCGCCGCAGGGGCTGACGCACACGTTCTGGCCATCCAGCGGGATGCAGCTGCCGTCGTAGCAGTCGGTGTCCGCGGTGCAGGGCTGGCAGCTCACGTCAGGCGGCAGCGAGCACTGGAAGTCGTTGATCTTGATGTAGTCGTCGTCACACGTGTCGACCACGCACTTGGGCGAAGCCGCCGAGCCCCCGCAGATGCCGGTGCCGTTGGGGATCTTGTCGAAGCAGGTGTTGCCGCAGGTGCCGCAATGGTCGTTCAACGTCCAGTTGCCGTCGGCGTCCTTGAAGTCCTCGTCGGTCTCGCCGTCGCAGTCGTTGTCCTCGAAGTCGCAGGTCTCCACCTCGGGGGTCGGGCCCTGGCAGAGGTAGCCGTCCACACCCGCACAGGCCGTGACGCCGGCGCAGCTTCCCACGCCATCGACGTCGTTGGTGCACGGGTCGCCCTCGACCACGCCGTCGTCGACCAGCAGGTTGCAGTCGTTGTCGATGCCGTCACAGACCTCTTCGCTGGGCTGGATGGCGGTGCAGCCCTCCCAGCCCACGCCGGGGTTGCAGGTCTCGACGCCGTAGCACGTGCCCAGGGTGTTCTCCTGGGAGCAAGTGCGGACGCCGCCGTCGAACTGCGGGGTGCAGTCGCAGCTGTCGCCGTTGGGCAAGCAGTACTGGGGTGCATCGGGGCTCTGCGAGCGGCAGCTGTAGCCGTCGGGGCACTCGGTGTCGTCGGCGCAGGTGGGCGCGCAGCGCTGCTCGCCCTCGATGGTGAGGCACGCGCCGCCGGTGCATTGGAAGTCCGCCTGGCACGGGGTGCACAGCTTTCGGACCCGAGGGATGCACAAGAAGTTGATGTCCGCACCGCCGGAGACGACCGCTTTGCAGTCCCAACCGCCGGGGCAGTCCTCCTGGCAGGTCTTGGTGCAGACGAAGCCCTCAGGACCCTCGACGCACCAGCCATCGAGGCAGTCCACGTTGGCGTTGCACGGCGCGCCGAAGGTGCCCGGCTCGATGACGACGTCCGGGTTGCCGGGCGTGTCGGCGCCGACGTCCGGGCCCGTGGACCCGTCCGTGGTGGGGCCTTCATCGGTGCGCGCGTCGCTAACGGCGCCATCGTTGGTGCCGGTGTCGCCGGTGCCGCCGTTGATCAGCTCGCTCAGGTAAGCGTCGCTGATGGAGCCGTCCGGGAAGCAGAGCCAACCTTCGGGACAGGTCGTGCCGCTGGGCGGATCATCTGGACAGGCGCTCAGCGCAAGCGCCAGGCACGCGACAACTACGAGCGGAAAACGCCCTGGACTCATGACTTTCCTCCGGGGCGCTCAGCGCGCCTCCCCCAGCCTCTCTCTTGGTCGATGCGTCAGTGTATATCGGCGAGGCAAGTGGCAACAAGGCGGTGGTGTCGCGTGGGATGGCGATTTTTTTCCAGGTGTGGTTTCTGCCACCCATGACTGACGCACCCGCGATTGCGCCCGAGGACATCCTGGAGTTCTGGTTTGGGGACGAAAGTCCCGAGGCCCTGGCCGACAAGGCCAAGCAGTGGTGGCAGAAGTCCAACGACTTCGACGCCCACTGCGGCGACCGGTTTGGCGCGGCCCTGGAGCAGGCCAAGGCGGGCGAGCTGGACGCCTGGGCGGAGACACCGAGGGGCGCGCTGGCGCTGGTGATTCTGCTCGACCAGCTTTCCCGCAACATTCATCGGGACACGGCTGAGATGTACGCGGGGGACGCCAAGGCGATCGCGGTGGCTGCCGCTGCGGTGGAGGCTGGGTTCGACGAGACGCTGGCGCCCAAGCTGCGGTCGTTCCTGTACATGCCGGCCATGCACAGCGAGGAGCTCCACTGGCAGGACGTCTGTGTGACGTGGTTCACCAAGCTGGGCGAGGTAGAGCCTGACCTGGCCGGGTACGTGAAGTACGCCGAGCAGCACCGCGACATCGTGGCGGACTGGGGGCGCTTCCCGCACCGAAACGCCATCCTCGGCCGTGAGTCGACGCCCGAGGAGCTGGCCTTCCTGGACAAGCCCGGGTCGAGCTTCTAGCGGTCGGGGTTGTCGTCTTTGTAGCGGACGTCGGCCAGCTTGGAGAACCGGGCGGCCCAGCCGCTGGACGCCGAGGTGGACGTCGAGACCTTGTTGCGGGCGCCGCGGCGGCGGCTCTTTTGGCGGGTGGCCGGGGTGCGCACGACGACGCTGTGGGATCCCGACTCGAAGCGACGGTTGTATTTGTCGATGAGCTCGCTGGGCATCTCGCCGCTTTCGGTCAGATCGATGATCTCGTGTTCGCCCGTCAGATACTGCGGATGATCACCGGTCACCTTGCGTCTGCTCACCGTTTCCTCCCGCCGACTCCCACTAAGGTCGGGTTCCCCTGGTATCGACCTCAACGTACCTGGCAGGGATGCGGGCGGCAAGGGGAGGGGAGAGCACCGGCGTCCTCGGGGTTTTGGTCGTCGTTCCGTGATTTCAGGAGCTTGCGGAGAGTCTGAAAAAGTTCGAAACCTTTTGCCGGGTGGGGCGTCCCACTGCATTCGAGACTCGAAGAATTCCTTGCTCCGGCAACGCCACGCCACCGGAGCCGACATGCTCGGAGCCCGTTAACGATGAGGCGCACGACCCTTTGGGCAGCGGCCGCCGCGGTAGCCTTCACCGCAGGCGCCGGAGCTGGTTGCAGCAGCCATACCTCTTACGTGGAGTCGGACACGGCGCTGGGACGCGTGGTGGTCTACCGCAACGGCATCGCGTTCTACGAACGCCGCGCCACGGTGACCAACAACACGCTGCAGCTCACGGTCCCCCGGGACAAGGTCAACGACTTCCTCAAGTCCTTGACCGTGGCGGACGCCAAGACCGGCGAACCGCTCCCCGTCTCCTACCCCACCCGCGGCGCGACCCGTGGCAGCGACGTCGACATGACCATCCAGCTGCCCCCGGCGGCCAGGCGGGACGTGATTCTCACCTACATCACCGAAGCGCCGGCGTGGAAGCCGAGCTACCGGCTGGTCATTGGTGAGGATGGCAACGTGAAGGTCCAGGGCTGGGCCATCGTGGACAACACCTCGGGCGAGGACTGGAACAAAGTCAACGTCGGTGTCGGCTCCAGTTCGGCCATGAGCTTCAAGTATGACCTGCGCTCGGTGCGAAAGGTCTACCGGGAGACGCTCGAGAGCGAGAAGCGCTTCGCCGTCGCACCTCCGCGCGGTGGCGCGACGTACGGTGGCGGTGACGCCAGCGGCAAGCGGGTGGAGTTCGAGCTCGCCGACAACGACATCCCCAAACCCGCCGGTCATCCATCCTTCCGCCCGCCGCCCCCGGCGCCGCCGAAGTCGGAGCCGGTGAAGGTCACCGCCAAGCGGATTCGGGTCACCGCTGGCGGCGCCAGCGGGCGAGGCCTCGGAGGCCTCGGCAGCGCGCGACCACGGCCGTCCCTGGACCAGGCCGAGGACGTCAGCCTAGCCAAGAAGAAACGCGGGCGTCGCGGCAAGTCCCGCTACTACGGCAAGGGCAAGCGCACGGGCAGGAGCTATGGCGGGCGCGGTAGCACCAAATCGGCCTCCCGGGCGCCGTCTCGCCCCCCCCGGATGAAGAAGCCCGTCGACATGCGCTACAAGCGGGCCGAGCAGGAGCGTCGGCGGGTTTTGCGGGAGCAGCAGCGCCAGTATCGCCAGCAGCTGCAGGAGAAGAGGCGCGCCGAGCAGAAGGTCCGTCGCCTGGCGGCGCAGCTGAAGAACACGCGCGGCAAGGTCACCATCGAGGGTTTCGCCAACAAGGGCGAGCGCAGCGCCCGGGCCAAGTCCCTGTCGCGCGCCAACAACCTCCGCAACCAGCTGATCAAGTACGGCGTGGCGCCCGGGCGGCTCCGGGTGTCGGGGCGCGGCTGGCTCCGTGGCCGAGGCGCCGGCGTACGTATCGTCAACGACCCCGCGCCCAACGTGGCGGCTGCGGCGACCAAGACCTCCGCCGGCTCCAGCGAGGACGCTGCTCCCGTCGGCGAGAGCCACTTCTTGTCGGAGGCCAAGCTCACCGTGGCGCGTGGGACCAGCGCTCTGGTGTCCATCCTCGACGCCAAGACCGACGGTGAGTCGGTGTACCTCTACAACGCCGCCGGCAAGCGGGGAAACAAGCGCTACGCGTTCAAGTCGGTGCGCTTCAAGAACCCCACGGACTCGACGCTGGAGACGGGACCGGTGACCGTGTACGGGCGTGGTCGATTCATCGGTGAAGGCCTCGCTGACCCCATCCCGCCGCGCGCGACCGCGATCGTGCCGTACGCCCTGGACCGCCAGGTGGTCGTCGACCGCGAAGGCACCACCAAGGACCAGATCAGCAAGCTCATCACCCTGCAACGTGGGGTGCTCACGGCGGAGGTCCAGCACGTCAAGACGACCAAGCTGAAGATCACCAACCGTCTACACACCACCGCCAAGGTCTATGTCCGCCACGCTGTACCCAAGGGCTGGAAGCTGGTGAAGCCGCCCAAGGTCTTCGACAAGCTGGGCCGCGCCTACCTGTTCGAGGTGCCCATCAAGCCCAAGGACACGGTCACCGTCACCATCCGCCAGGCGACCCCGCTGACCAAGACGCTGAGCCTGCGGTCGGCCATCGGGCTGGACCTCATCCGGGTCTTTTTGAAGGCGCCCCAGGAGGTCAGCGAGGCCTTCGCCGCGAAGATGAAGGGGATCCTGGGCATCCATCAGGAGATGGCCAACCACAAGCAGGCCATCCTGAGCCTCCGCGACCGCATGGGTGAGTACCGCGCCCGGATGAACGAGCTGCACACGCAGATCGTCAGCCTCAAGGAGGTCAAGGCCGGCGGGGCGCTGCTGCGGCATCTGCAGAAGAAGATGAAAGAGATCTCCGAGCGGATCCAGAAGGCTACGCTCGACGTGGTGGCCCATCAGGAGAGGGAGATGCTGGCGCGGGTCCGGTTCCAGGACGCCATCAGCGAACTGACCCTGGACGCCAAGAAGGCCAAGAGTGCGCCGAAGAACTCGGCCAAGGCTTCCGTGAAGAAGGCCAAGCGCAAGTAATGGCACAGGGGCGCTCCCCAGTCGGGAGCGCCCGTTGCGTCGATGGCGTACACTGCCCTCACTCCATACACAGGATGAGGGGAGAGCATGCGATGCATCGCGGTAGGGGCGCTGGCCCTGATGTTGGTGGCTTGCGACAAGGAACCGTCCCAGGCTCCGGCCGCCGACGGCTCCGCCTCGGTCACGGATGCCAAGAAGGGTACTGCGGCCAAGCCTGAAGCGGGCGAGCCCAAGGCCGCATCCGTTGGGAAGCCGTCGGGTGAGGCTGGGGCTGCTTCGGCCAAGCCTGCTGCGGTTCCCGCGAAGCCTGCGGCTCCCGCGAAGCCTGCGGCTCCCGCGAAGCCCGCTGCTTCGGCCAAGCCAGCTTCACCGGGCCCAGGCATCGCCTTCAAGGTAGCGCCGCCCCTGAAGCGGGCGCTGCCCGCGGGGGCTCTCGCCCAGTGGGGTACCGACGCGCCGACCAACCGACCCGCGCTTGCAGCTCGGGTCCATGCTGCGAGCGGCACCAGTTGGGTCGTCATGCGAAGTGGGTTGGTGGTCGCTCGCTCCGCGGACTTCAAGACGCTGTGGCGGCGCCAGGTCGCCAAGCGCATACGCCACATCGCCGTGGCCCCCAACGGCAAGCTGCTTGCGGTCGCCCGGGGGCGGACACTGACTCTCGTCGAGGCGACCACCGGCAAGGAGGTCCGCAAGCGGACGTTCAAGCACGGGCTCACCGCGCTGACGTTTGCAGACGACGCTCGTCTGTTCGTCGGCGACAGCAAGCGGCAGATGGTGCTGGTGCCGGTGGCAGCGGCCAAGCCGGAAGAGGGAGCGGGCGATGTCGTCCTGGGCAAAGCCGGCAACCAGATCACTGCTCTGGCGCGGTCGCCGGACGGCACCCGACTCGCCGCCGGCACCGCTCGGGGCTGGCTCTACCAGTACGACGCCAAGACCACCGCGCGACTGTCCCGGCGGGGGGCTACCCACGGCGCCTGCGAAGGCTGCGGGGATCCGCTATTCGACCACCCCGAGCCCACGCCCGTCCGCATTCTCGACCTGGCGTTCTCCCCCGACAGCAAGAACCTCGTGGTGGCAGACGGGTACGAGTCGACGGTTCGCAACCACGACGGCGACGTCGTGCAGACCCTGCGCGGGGCAAGCCGCATCGCGTTCAGTCGCGACGGGACGTCGGTGCTCTTCTCCAACGGCGTCGGGGTCTTTCGCGTTTCCCGGAGCGCCAAGGCTGCCAAGGCCGAGAAGCTGTCTCCGTTGGGTGGAGCCTTCACCCAGACCGCCAAGGGGGAGCTTCTCGTCACCGCAGGCCCGGAGTTACTGGCCGCCGGTGACGCCAAGGCCGCGCCGGCCTCGTTCGCCCACACCGGGCCCATCCGCTACCTCTATGCGGATGCCACGGGGGTCTTCAGTGAAGACGTCAACGGCCGCGTCCTGCACCGTTCCCATGACGGCACGCCCGTCGCGCTGCTGGCCGCCGTCGGGGACGGCAAGACCTCCAAGATGCCGGACCTGAAGGACCACGCCGAGCGAAAGGCCTGGATCGGCAAGCACGTCTACATGGCCGACACCCGATGGTCCCGACCACGCGACCGCATCGGACGCGACAACTACGTGACGCAGGGCTGGGTGACCGTCCGCGACACGACGGGCTACGAACGCGCCAGCCTCGGTCATCTGCGGTCGGTGTTCGACTACAGCGAGTATCCCAGCGCCTTCACCCCCGACGACCACGTCCTGGCCGTCGCCGAGTCGCTGCGGACTCATGTACGCGACGAGCAGCGGACGCGGACAATCAGCTGTTGGGACGTCGGCAGCGGCAAGCGGCGCTGGCACATCAACCCCAACAATCAGTTCGCCGAGTCCCTGACGTGGGCGTTGGGAGGAGCGGTGCTGGTGGCTACGGGGTTCAAGCCCAGCGTGGTCTTCTACGACGGCGCCACCGGCAAGAAGATCGGCAGCCACAACTTCCCGGGGAGCGACGCGCGCACCGCGGTCGAGTACGGGGGGAAGCTGTATGTTGGATTCCAGGACGGTTCCATCGTCGTGTGGCCGATGCCCGCGGGGGTCAAGCCGCGAAGGCTCCTCGAGCCCCTGGGCCCGGCCCCACTGGGCAAGGGGAAGAAGCGCCCCGGTGACCTCGCGTCCCGCCGGGTCATACCGCTGAGGGACTTTCAGGCGGCGCGGAGCTACTTCGAGCAGGCGCTGGACCACAAAAAGGAGAAGCGTTTCGCCAAGGCGATAGAGCTGTTTGCCAAGGCCATCAAGCACGATCCCCAACACATCGTGGGTCGGTACAACATGGCGCGATCGATGGCGTTGTCAGGCAAGAAGGAGGACGCCATCAAGGCCGTGATCGGGCTCAAGCAGCTCGGCGGCATCGAGGTCCGGCGTCTGCTCTTCAAAGGCAAGACCGACAAGGAGCTCGACACGCTGCGCGGCGATGCGACGTTCGACGAGATGGTCAACGTGGCCAAGCCTGCGGACCCGCCCGATCCGGGTGTGGGTGCCAGGCTGTGGGGCGACCGCTTCGACCGCTTGTGCATGTGGTCGTTCGACCACGACACCGAGCCCGGTCCGTACGAAGGGTGCGTCCGCGTCGAGTACCAGGAGTGCTTCTCCCAGCGGACCGTGGCCAAACGGAAGTTCCTGCGAAACTTCGACGACGGCAAGGCGTGCAGCAAGCACGGCAAGAAGCTCCCGAAAAAGAAGCGATTGCTGATCGGGCGCCTCATCGAGCGTTATGGGCTGATGCCGTGGACCGAGGTCACCGACCAGGCCATCAAGAACAAGGTCTACCGTACGCTCAAGGTCGCTCGGACCCATTCCGTGTACCTGTCACCTGGGGGCAAGCTGTATCGCGCCGGCAAGAAGAGTGGCTGGGTGGAGCACGTACACTAGCGGTCCGTCGGTTCAGCATTGGCCTGGTGGTGCCAGCGCCCCCAGGTCCAGGCAGCCAGCCCGAAGCCGAGGGCGTTGGCGACCCCGAAGATCTCGTACATCGCCTGCGGAAACGCGACGGCCAGGGCGAAACAGATCAGGAAAACGGTGCCACCCACGAACAGGGCCCGGTCGATGTGCAGCCCGTTGAGCGTGAAGATCACCGCCTCCAGCCCGATGCCGATGGTGATGACCATCCGGAACGGCGCGTCCATGGCCCAGAAGGCCAGCAGGCCCACCAGCAGCGTGATGGATCCGATGAGCATGCCCTGGAAATAGCGGGCCGCGCGTTGGTTGGCATAGAACTGCTCGCGCCAGATGATCCCCGCCAGGCCGATGCCTCCGCAGAGGCCGAGGATCATGACCAGGAAGGTCCAATATCCAGCGGTGAAGACTCCGGCGCGGTCGAGGTAGCCCAGCACCAGACCCGTGGGGAACCACACCAGCACCTGGCTGGTGGCGAAGAGGGACCGGGCCCGAGCACCTTGCCTCGCGTCCAGGTCAGCGGCTTGCGCCGAGAGCTTCTCGTAGCGGTCCCGGCGCTCGGCGGCCTCGTCCACGAGGGCGTCGACGCGGCGCACGAACTCGGCGCTCGGCGTCTGCAGTTCGCCGAGAAGCTGTTGGGCGCCCACGGCGTTTTCGCTGCGGATGTGGACATCGAGCATCAGCTCGAACGCCTCCTGCAGTCCCTCTTTGGCCACTGGGTTGCCCGGCCAACTGGCCAGCGCCTACACGTCGGTGCGTTGGTCGATGCTTTCACCGTCGGCGGACGCCATCTCCGGGGCCATGAAGGCCGGGGTGCCAGCGACGGTCTTCACGTCGCGCGCCAACGGCAGGGTTTCGTCATCGAGGCTGACGGCGATGCCCCAATCCAGCAGGTAGACCTCGCCGAATGCGCCGACCATGACGTTGTCTGGCTTGATGTCGCGGTGGATGATGCCCCGTGAGTGGGCGAAGGCCAGCGCGTTGCACACGGTCTGGAACACATTGAGGTGCCACGCGAGCCGGTCGGTGGCCGCGTCCAGGTCGGCGTGTCCGCTGGGGGCGTCGCCCAGGTCGATGAGGTCCTTCCACGCGGTCCCCTCGATCTTCTTCATGACGATCACGGGGTTGCCGTCGGGGTCGGTGCCCAGGGCATAGACGGGAACGATGTTGGGGTGCTCCAAGCCCCCGGTTACCCACGCCTCGCGCAGCAGCTGCTCCTGGGCGTAGGTTCTGTGGGTGTCCGCCCGCAGCTGTTTGACCGCCACTTCCCGCCTCAGGGTCAGCTGCTCGGCGCGGCGCACCACGCCCATGCCGCCCTCACCGATGGTCTCGCCCATCGCCAGTTCGGCCATGATGCCGGGGGCCGACGCCCCAGCGGCGGGCTGCCACTCGGCCCGGCTGACAATGGTTCCGTCGGTGATCTCGAGCTTGTCCGGCTCGAGCCCCAGAGTTTCCAGCAGCACCTCGTATTCGGCGGCGCGGGTCTTGGCGAGTTCTACAGACACTAGGGGGGGTCAGGTCCGGTAGCGGCCGAGGAACATGGCCACGGCTTCGTCGATTTCGACCGCCTGTTCGGCTTCCGTGGGAAAGGCGCGGAGGCCGACGAGGACGGGATAGAAGAGGGTGCCTTTGAGCAGCGCGAAGAATTGTAGCGCCGCGCGCGCCGGGTTGGGAATCGCCAGGCGACCATCGCTATGCGCGGCCATCAGCCAGGTCACCAGGTGGGCCTCCTTGAGCATGACCTTGGGGAGGATCTGCCGGAGCATCTCTGGAGACCGGGCGAAGTCGCCTACGATGGCGCGGAACAACCCCAGGAATTCGGGGGTCAGCTCGGACCGCATCTTGGTGGCGGCGAAGGCGCTGAGCTGGTCGGCCAGGGGTGTGCCGGGGTCATAGGTGAGGGTGGTGGGGCCCGCGACGAAGAAGACGGTGTCCAGCACCGCCATGAACAGGTCGTCTTTGCTGGGGAAGTGGTTGTAGACCGTCCGCTTGCTGACGGAGGCGAGCTTGGCGACCTCGTCCATCGAGGTGCCCTGAAAGCCGTGCTCGCGGAACGCGTCGGTGGCGGCCGAGAGAATGGCTGCGCGCTTCTTCTCGGACCGGGTCTGGGGGGCTGCTGCGGTCATGGGCCTTTGAATTCGGGGTGTTTCTCAGGAACTACACGGTGCAGTGTACTTTCCTGTTGACCGTCAGACAAGGGGGCCTATTCCTGGGTCACACCGAACTACACTGTGTAGTTTACTTCTTGGTGAGGCCTCCATGAGCGGCCTGACCCAAACGACCTCAGGAAGGACACGACATGCAGGACCTGACCGGAAAGATCGCTCTCATCACTGGCTCCAACTCAGGCATCGGGCTCGAGACCGCTCGAGGGCTGGCGCGTGCCGGTGCGACCGTCGTCATGGCGGCACGCAACCTGGACAAGGGAAACACCGCGGTGGCGGACATCAGAGCCACTACGGGCAGCGACAAGGTAGAGCTGCTGCAGTTGGACCTGGCCTCGCTGGAGTCGGTTCGCAAGGCGGCGGCCGAGTTTCTCGGCAAGCACGACGCCCTGCACCTGCTGGTCAACAACGCTGGCATCATGACGACGCGCCAGGAGAAGACCCGCGATGGGTTCGAGGCGACGATGGGCGTCAACCACCTTGGCCACTTCCTGCTCACCCAGCTGCTGGTGGACCGGATGAAGGCTTCGGCTCCGGCGCGCATCATCAACGTCTCTTCGATGGGGCACATGATGACGCCGGGGCTCAAGGTCGACGACCTCTTCTACGAGAAGCGGCGCTACGTTGGGCTCGTGGCCTACGCCGACAGCAAGCTGGCCAACGTGCTCTTCACCACCGAACTGGCCCGTCGCCTGGAGGGCACGGGCGTGGTGGTGCACGCGCTGCATCCGGGGATGGTGCGAACCGGGTTGGGCGGCAACGGTCAGGTCCCGAGCTTTGCCAAGAAGATCTGGGATGTCATTCCGTTCGTCCTGAACGCCGAGCAGGGCGCCGCCACCAGTCTGCACGTGGCGACCAGCGACGAGGCTGGGCTGCTGAGCGGTAAATACTGGTCCAACAGCAAGGTGCGACGCCCCCGACTGCCCCGGAACGAGCCCGAGGTGGCCCAACGTCTGTGGGACGTCAGCGCCCGCCTCGTCGCGGCCTGACCCCGTCTGAATCCAGCCATCGTCGCGAGTAAGCAGCATCCGACGAAGTCGGACGCCCGCCAGCTCCGGACGTATGGAGCGAGCCACCATTGGGAGTCGGCCCGGAGCTGGAGTGGCGCCCCGGAGGGGTGCGGAGCCCCCCCAGCGGGGGTTGGGGGGCGAATCAGATCGTCCAGCCATCCAACTCCAGCCATCTAGCTTCCAGAACGACATCAAATGGATCCGGAGACGCAATCAACCATGAGCTCAGTGGGTCCCAAATGAGATCGACGACAAAGCGTCGCCAGTAGAGCATACGAGTCCACCCTCCAAGAGCTTGCCACGCCGCCGCAGGCCGGGGGATAGTCGGGCGTCCGAGTCGCTGGGAGGACGGAAATGGCGAAGATGGGGGTGTGCCCCAACTGCGATGCCGAGGGGAACGTCGGCAAGCCCTGCACCGAACGCGTGTGCGCCAAGCGCAGCTACCACTTTGTCCCCGAGGAGTACCTCCCGGAGGGCAAAGAGCCTGACGCGATGGTCGGCAAGTGCATCGACGAGTACCTGATCGTCCGCGTGCTCGGCGCGGGGGGCTTCGGCAAGGTCTTCCTGACGCTGCAGCGGCCCATCCTGCTGAAGTCGGCGTTGAAGCTGATGCACATGCAGGAAGACTCGGCGATGGCGGCGCGCCTGTTGGAGAAGTTCGAGGGTGAGGCGCAGGCGCTGGCTCAGCTGGCCCATCCCAACATCGTGCGGCTCCTCAAGTACGGCGAATATGGCGGCTCCCCGTACCTGGTGATGGAGTTCATCAAGGGCGGCAAGGACCTGAAGAAGGTCATCTCGCTCTGGGCTAAGCAGGAGCACCACCTCAGCGCGGCCGACGTGAAGAAGATCCTCTACCAGGTCTGCGATGGCCTGGAGGCGGCCCACAGCGCGGGGATCGTGCATCGGGACATCAAGCCCGAGAACATCATGATTCAGGAGGTCGCCGGCAACCCGCTGTTCGTGCGCCTGCTGGACTTCGGCCTTGCCAAGGACCTGGCGCAGGGCACCGAGACTTCTATCGCCATGGGCACCCCGGTGTACATGGCGCCCGAGCAGCTGGAGCGGCGCGGCATCGGTCCCTGGACCGACTGGTATGCCACCGGTGTGATGGCGTTCGAGCTGATGACCGGCCGGCGTCCGTTCCACGGGCCGACGGCGCGCGACATCATGACCCGCAAGCTGGACCAGAGCTACGACGTCGCCAGCGTCGTCGAGGACCTGCCGATCCCCGGGCCAGTGCTGTCGTTCTTCCGCCGGGCCATGGCGCGGGACCCGAACCGCCGGCTGCGGTCCGCCGCGGAGTTCCGCAAGGCGCTGGACGAGGCGTTCGCGGCGATGTCCCAGGACGACGCCGACCTGACGCAGTCGGTGATGCTGACGGAGCTGGTCAGCGACCTGGTCAGCTCGCCGTCGGACCATCTGAGCGCCCAGGTGAGCGCATCGCTGCCGTGGCGTGACACCAGCAACGGACCGGGCGCGTCAGAGGACGAGCACGACCCCACGTTGATCCCGCAGGAGCCGGTGAGTCAGCCGGCACCGAAGAAGGTCAGCCAGCCGGTGGCGGCGAGCCAACCTGCGCCCAAGCCAGTGGCGAGGCCGGAGCCGGCCGCGCTGAAGAGCCAGCCCCAGGTGAGCGATTCGACGAGCCCGTTCGGTGAGGATTCGCCCTCGGCGTTGATGGTCGCTACCCAGAAGAGCAAGGCTCCGATCATCGCCGCCATCGTGGGCGCTGCGGTAGCGGCGGGCATCATGGGCGTGGTGATGTCCGGGGGCGACTCGAAGGGAGGGGATGCGGACGCCAAGCCGGCCCCGAAAGTCGTGCAGACCGCTGGAGCGGGGGACAAGGCGACGGCAGCGGTTGGGGCGAACAACGGCAAGTCCCCCTCCAAAGCGGAGGCCAAGCCCGCCACTGACGCCAAGAAGCCGATCGAGGCCAAGAAGCCGGTCGAGGCCAAGAAGCAGGCCAACGTGGCCGCGGCGAAGGCGGCCGCCAAGGTGACTACGCCAGCGAAGCCGAAGGTGGCGGACGCGGCCAAGCCCAAACCCAAGCCAGCAAAGAAGGCTTGGGCTCCGCCGGGAAAGATGGTGCTGGTGAAGGCCGGGACCTATCCGATGGGCTGCAACACGACCGAGGCTCAATGCTATGAGGACGAGCAGCCGCGGCACGAGGTGAAGGTCGGCCTGTTCGCCATCGACACCTACGAGGTCACCAACCGCGACTACAGCAAGTGCGTGAAGGCCAAGAAGTGCAAGGCTCCGCGCAAGGCCAAGGGGTGTTTGTACGGCAAGCCGGGCAAGGGGCTGACTCCCGTGGCCTGCGTCTCCTGGAAGGATGCTCAGAGCTACTGTGCGTTCGCCAGCAAGCGACTGCCAAGCGAGCAGGAGTGGGAGGTCGCAGCGCGTGGTCCCAAGGGTGATCGGTACCCGTGGGGCGCCGCCGAGGCGTCGTGCGAGGTGACGGTCGTCAAAGAGGGCCGCAAGAACGGGTGTGGCGCCAACGAGCCGTTCCCGGTGGGGTCGCGCCTGGCCGACAAGAGCGCATACGGGGCCAAGGACATGGGTGGCAACGTGCGGGAGTGGACGGCGAGCGACTACGCTGCCTACCCGGGCGGCATGAAGCGGGCCGACGCGACGGGCAAGGTGAATCGCGGGGCCAGCTGGATCATGCCGGGCAACGTGGCTAGCTCGCTGTACACACGGGTGGTCGACGACCCCGCCGAGCGCCGGCCCGATCTGGGCTTCCGGTGCGCGGTGGGGCCGAAGGATACCAAGGGCGGCAAGTAGGCTCAGTCGCGCTTTGCGTGTGCGGCGGCCTGGAGGCCGCTGATGAGGCCGGCGAGGCCGCTCAGCGGCGAGTCCTGACCGACACTGACCCACTTTGCCTCGTGCAGCGGAAGGCCCTCGAGGGCAGCTGACAGCTTCTCGATGGTGAGCTGCTGCAGCTCGTACTCGCGAAGAGCAGCGGACTTGGCCTCCTGGGCTTCAGCGACGGTGACGATGGCGTCGCGCTCGGCCTCGGCGCGGGCACGGGCGGCGGCCAGCTCGCGCTGGAGCTTCTGGGCTTCGATGGCCGCGAGCTTGGCGTCGCGGGCCAGGGCGACCTCGGTCTCGGCCTTCTGTTCGGCGAGCTTCACCTTGGCGTCGGCCAGGCTGCGCTCCTGACGGGCGGCGGTGTCTTCCAGGGCCAGCCGGGTCTCTGACTCGATTTCGCGATGGCGTGTGCGTTCGCTGGCTTCCAGGCGGAGCCGCGCGCCTTCTTCGCGAACCTTCTCGAGGTGCTCGGCGGCCAGGTCGTTCATGACCGAGGCGTCGACGGTGCGGCCGCCGGTGACCTGGACCTGGTCCAGGTACAGGCCGAGGTCCTCGAACAGAGGGCGGAGCCGCTCGGACAGAGCCTCGACGAGGGTGTCGGGGGCGCTGAGGACGTCGTCGATGCCGAGGGTGGCCACGAGGCGACGGACTTCGGCGGTGATGAGCTTGCGGAAGGCGCGATGCTGCGGGGTGGTCAGCAGGTGGCGGCGCTGGCGCATGTCCGCGGGCTGGTGGCGCAGCTCGGTAAGGCCGAGCTTGCCGAAGGCGCGCAGAGGAGCGTCGGCGGCGTGCGAAACGGACCAGAGGACGAAGCCGTCGACCGCGACGTTGAAGCGGTCGGCGGTGCGGGCGTCGGACTGGAAGCTGACGCGCTGAACGGTGCTGGAGAAGCCGACCAGCACATCGCCGGGGCGACGCCAGACCGAGATGCCGATGCCTGCGGCGACGAGTTTGCCGTTGCGGATGCACAACAGCCACTCGTCCGGGCGGCTGCGACGGTGCGACCACTGGATGGCGGCGACGAGGAAGGAGAAGGCAAGGGCGGCGGCGGCAATGGGGATGACGACCGACACGTCGATATTCACGGACACCTCCAGTTTCATTATTTGGGTGACCAACCAGTAATGATGTTTATTGGGTGGTCAACCAGTTTATTCGGCCGCCATCCCGGTGCTGCTCGGTGTGACAGAAGCTCGGGGAACGAGAGTCCCCACTTTGGGTCCGATTGGGGTCTCCAGACCCCGGCGGTGCGGCGTTCCTGTGCGCGTGCGCGCTGTGTTTCCGTCAGCGGACCCGTTGGCACGCCAGTTGCTCATGTCCTCGAGGCAGATGCAGACTACCCGTTCATCAAGCGAGCCGCCCATGTTCACGTTGCCACGCCACGCCCTGCTCCCCCTGGCCGGGCTGTTTCTCTTCACCTCGACCCCTGGATGTGTGGACCTCCCGCTGTTCAGCGTCGTCCAGGTCGGGTTCGACGGCTGCAACAAGGTCGCCGAGGTCTATCGAGAGGAGTCAGAGGGCGGCGACATCACGCTCGTCGAGACGCATGCGTGCACCGCCGTGGACGCCGAGCCGGGCAAGTACGCTCAGGGTGTGCGCGATGCCTGCGCCGCGAGTGTGTCGCTGCCGCCGAGCTGTGGCGGGGGGGATGCTGGGGGCGATGGCTCGACGGGCGATGTCGGTGGCGACACCGGGCCTGACGCGGCGCCCTGCCAGCCAGGCGTGGGCTGCGATGACGGCAACGCGTGTACCGAGGGCGACCTCTGCACGGCCCAGGGCGAGTGCGTCGGTGTGGCGAAGAACTGCGGCGACGGCATCACCTGCAGCGAGGACTCGTGCAACACGACCACTGGTGTGTGCGAGTACGACTACGGCCAGTGCGACTGCGCGACCGACGCCGACTGTGACGACAACGTGGAGTGCACCGACGATGTCTGCGGCGACGACCGGATGTGCACCAAAACCATCGACACGTCGAACACCTGTAGCGACGGGGACGGCTGCACCGAGGGGGACTTTTGCACCGGCGCAGGAGCGTGTCAGCCCGGGACGCCGAAGGTCTGTGACGACGGGGAGTTCTGCACCACCGATGGTTGTGATTCAGCGACGGGCAACTGCACCACCGAGCCCGCCAACGAGGGCCTGGCCTGCGACGACGGCGACCCGTGCACGGCGCTGGATGCCTGCAGTCAGGGCGAATGCTCGCCAGGACCACCGCCCACGTGGTTGGTCGAGCTGGACCCTGACCACACCGTCGTCGACCTGGTGTGGGACAACGGGTTCATCGTGCTGAGTCAGTTCTTCGACGATCTCTCTGGTGACTGGCTCAGCCGAGTCGCCTGGCTCAGTCCAGAGGGGGCCGTCTTGTCCTCTCACGCCTTCCCTACCTTGGCCTATCCGAAAGCTCTGGTGCTGACGAGCAATGGTCCTGTGGTGGTTGCCAATACCGAACCTGACGTGACGCTGGCCTGGGTCTCCGCTGAGGGGGCGATTGTTGAGCAGAACACCATTCCCGGTGCAGAGGCCCATGATGTCACTGCCGCAGGAGCGGGTGTCGTTGTGGTTGGGGAAACCGGTGGCAATGCTCTCGCTGTCGCAGTGGATGCCCAGGGCGTCATCTGGGGTGGTGCTCAGGGACCGGGACGCCTTGAGGCCATTGGAGCTGCTCCAATCAACGGACACATGACCGTGGGTGTCCGTGACGGGATGCTCTGGGTTCAGCTCTTCGAGTTTGGAGGGGGCGCGCTTGACGCGATCGAACTGCCTCTTCCAGGGAGCAATTATGCGGTCTCAGACTTGCAACTCATCGATGGCAATTTGGCGCTGCTGGGCAGTTGGTGGTCCACCTTTGACGGTGGGAACATTGTCCTCCAGCAATTTGAGAGCCATGTGCTGTGGCTGGACCAGTATGGCGGAGTGCTTGGAGACGTTCCGGTGGGAGAGAGTCTGTTCTCTTACAAGGGAGAGAGCCTGGTGCCCGACACCAATGGACTCTACCTCACCGCCAGCGTGCTGACTGCGCCGGCGAACGTGCTCGCGTCGCCCTATTTCACGCACCTCAACGACCAGGACCAAGTTGTCTGGGTAAGTGAATTGGACGACTACGGTGTCGTCGCCGGAGGCCCGGTGGTCGCGCCCAACTCGGGTGCGCCGGGCTTCGTGGTGGGGACGGCCACAGGGGCGTTCCCCGACTTCACGTCCGCTCTGATTAAGGTCGATTCGGAAGGGAACGCCGCCTGCGTCAAAGACGGCGCTCCCTGAGTCTGGTCTAGAAGTTGGTGTCAGCAGCAGCACCAGCCACGCCAGCTCCACCACTGTTGCCCAGCGACGGGCCACCTTGGCCACCGGCACCACCGGTTCCGCCAACCTCAAAGGTGTTGCTGCTGTTGTAGCTGCCGACGCCGTTAGCGTTGTGGGCATAGATGCCGTAGCTGGCGCCGCCGCATCCGCCGCCGCCGCCGCCGCCATGGCCACCACGACCACCGTCGCCACCAGTACCACCCGTACCACAGCAGAAGTTGGCTTCTTCATCCCCGCCGTCGCCCCCGAGACCCGGTAGACCACCTGACCCGCCAGGACCGCCGGTGCCTCCTTGGCCACCCGCGCCGCGCCGAATGACGTTGTTGGCTACGACCGGGACGTTGCTGGTGCTCGATGAGTACGTCATGAAGATGCCGAAGCTCCCGCCACCAGCCTCGCCGCCCTGACCGTTGGTTCCGCGGCAGCCACCGGCACCACCGCCACCGCCCGTTCCGCCAAGGAAATCGTTGGCGAGGAATGGCGGATCGTTGTCGGGGAAGTGACAGTCGTTTTGGAAGAGTACGCCGCGGCCTGAGCCGCCGCCGCCGCCGCCTGCACCGTTGCTGCCGTCGGCGCCATCAGACCCAGCAAGGCCGCGCCACTGGCCGCCAACCACTGAGCCTGCACCGTTGGTGCAGCCGTTGCCAGCAATACCATCGGTGCCCTCGGTTCCATTCGCACCGGGAGTGCCGGCTCCTTGCTGCCCAACGGAACACGTCCCGCACAGGCTGTTGTCGAGTGCAATCCAACCATCCCAGCCAGCGCTGCCGCCAGCACCTCCGCCCGAGCCGGCACCACTGGCGCCGGCCTCGTTGGCACCTGGCGGCTCCTGACCAACATTGTCCTCCCAATTCCCGTTCGGGTACGAGGCAATGTCATAGTTGGGACAGTTGGAGTCTCCGCCGTCTCCGCCGGAGACGTTTGTCCCGTTGCAGCTGTTCGAGCCCCCACTTCCCCCGTCGGTTTCGTCGCTGCCGGCGCATGTCAGCGAGGTCTGCACGGAGTCGACGCCATTTCCTCCGTTGGACCCGTCACCGCCGTCGGTACCACCACTGCCAAGCCCTCCGTTGCCGCCGGCACCGCCGAAGATGCGGTTGTTGGTGATCTCCACATTGGGACCACAGTCGCTCAGGTAGATGGCGTAGCTGTTGTCTCCGGGCTGGTTGGCGGCGTTGAAGCCGAAGATGGTGAAGCCGTCCACGATGGTCTTGGCGTTGCCGCTGTTGCCCAGCCCGGCCGCAGTGATGGTGCCGGCCTCGTTGCCGCTGGGCACATCGCCCAGGATGGCGGTCTCCTGCGTCGTGGTGTCGCGGTCGCGGAAGTCCGGGGAGTAGCCGCCGAACAGGCCCTTGCCGTTCACCAGCACGATGTTCTCGCTGTACACGCCGGTCGCCACGTAAATGTCGCGCTTGTTCTGCATGTTGGCCGCCGTCAGGGCCGCCGCGATGGTCAGCTTGGGCTCGTCGATGCTGCCCGAGTTGCCGTCGTCGCCGTCCTTGGCCACGAAGATGCCGTTGCCGACTTCGCCGTCGATACCATCGCAGTTGCTGTCGATGCCGTCGCCGGCCAGGTCGTCGCCGGGCTGGGGCAGGCACTCGCAGCCGTTGGTCGGGATGCCGTCCACATCCTGGTACGGCGGGTTGCAGGTGAAGGTGCACTGGGGCACCGCACCGCTGATGTCGCAGGAAGGTGTCGCGTCCTGAAAGCCCAGCGCCAGACAGCTGATGTTGCAGCCGCCGCAGTGCTCGACCTTGTCGTAGACGCCGCTGCCATTGACGAAGCCCTCGTCCACCTGGCCGTCGCAGTTGTTGTCCACCGCGTCGCACTCTTCCGTCGGCAGCGTGCAGCTGCCCCAACCGTTGGCGGTGCACTGCTCAAAGCCCGTGCAGGTGTATTCCGGCTGCGGCGCCGGCGGGGTGAAGGTCTCCGAGCAGCTGCGCTGCAGCTCCAGGTTGCTGCCATCGCAGCTGCACGAACCGCTCGTCGGTACACACTGCTGGGTGGCCGCGTCGGGCACCGTCTGGCAGCTGTAGCCCTGGGGGCAGTCCGCGACGCTGGTGCAGGTCTGACCGCAGAAGTTGCCTTCGGCCAGGGCCACGCACTCGGAGTCGCTGCCCAGGCAGTTGGCGTCGGTCGCGCACGGCTGGCAGATGCTCGCCGCATCCGGCAGGCACTGGAAGTCGTTGGCCTTCACGAAGCCGTCCTCACATTCGGCCACCGCGCACTGCGGGGTCTGGCCGAACACCAGGCACTCGGTGGTCTTGGCGTTGGGGAATCCCAGGTCGCAGCTCAGGTTGCACGTGCCGCAGTGCTCATTGCTCTGGTACGTGTCGCCGGCCTTGAAGTCCTCGTCGATCTCGCCGTCGCAGTCGTTGTCCTGGAAGTCGCAGGTCTCCACGCTCGGCTGCGGGCCCTGGCAGATCCAGCCGTTGATGCCCTGGCAGACCCGCACGCCGGTGCAGGTGCCGATGCCGTCGACCGTGTTCTCGCACGCCTCGTCCTGGGGCAGGTCCTCGTCGATGAACCCGTCGCAGTCGTTGTCGCCACCATCGCAGTCCTCCACCGCCGGGGTCGGAGCGGTGCAGCCCGTCCAGCCGCCGGCTGTCGGGTCGCAGGTCTCGAAGCCCGTGCAGGTGCCGATGTCGTTGCTGCTCTCGCAACCGCGCTGCGCGCCCGCCGTGTCCGGGGTGCAGGTGCAGCTACCGGTGGCCGGCATGCAGAACTCGCCGTTGTCACCATCGGCGAGGCAGTCGAAGCCGTCGGGGCAGGAGTCGGCCTCGTTGGCGTTGCACGAGAAGGTGCACTGCCCCTCGCCGTCGATCTGCATGCACCGGCCGCCGTTGCACTGCAGGTCGTCGCTGCAGGGCACGCACAGCTTCTGGAACCGGGGCACGCACAGGAACACCAGGTCCGCGCCGCCGCTGGAGACGCCCTTGCAGTCGTAGCCCGACGGGCAGGTCTCGTCGCAGGTCTTGGTGCAGATGTAGCCGTCCTCGCCCTCGACGCACCAGCCGCTGTTGCAGTCGGCGTTGCTCTGGCACGGGTAGGAGAACTCGCCCGGCTCCGCGGGGACGTCGGTCTGACCGTTTACGTCCGGGCCGCCGCCGCCGTTGTCGGTGCGGGCGTCGTCGACGGTGGTGCCGTCGGGCGTCCCGGTGGTTCCATCGCCACCGCCGCCGGCATCTCCCGCATCAGCGGTGATCCCGGTGCTGGGCGTGCAGATGAAGCCATCTGGGCACTCGGTGTTGTCGGTACAGCCCGTCAGCGCGAGCATCGCACCGAGGGTAAGCGCCGGCAGCATACGGCGCAGGGACGTTGACACAGTCGGCATCGCGGGTCTCCAACCTCTTCCTAGGGGGTCAGGTTTCTACCACGCCGGCTCGTCACGCTTCAAACCATGTCGTGATAGCGTCGACCCATGCGATTCGCCGTCTTGCCGCTCTTCGTCCTGATTGCCGTCGCGGCGCCGCACGTATCGGCCGCAGAGCCCGCGCCCGCAAAGCCATCGACCAAACCCGCCACCAAGCCAGCCGGGGACCCGAAGGACGCCAAGATGCTGGCGTCCATCCGAGCCCTCCACACGTCCGGCAAGGTCAGCCAGGCCGCCGATCTCGCCGGTAAGCGGGTGACCTACCGGGAAAAGAAGTACGGCGCTCAGAGCGCTCCCGTCGTGGCGGCTCTGGGCGATTGGGCGTTCCTGCTCGAGGCCGCTCGCCGCCACCCCGAGGAGATCAAAGTACGCGTGCGCCGCATCGAGCTGATGGAGAAGCTCCTCGGCAAGAAGGACCCGCCCGACATCGCGGTCCCCCTGTTCCACCTCGGCAAGGCCTACACCCAGGTGGGGGGCCACGCCGACGCCCTCAAGGCCTTCCAGCGCAGCCTGCCCCTGACCCGTAAGCTCCACGGCGCCCAGTCCATCGCCGCGGCGTATGTCCTGCGTGGCCTGGCTGTCTCCCAGGCTTACAACGGCGCCATCGACGCCGCCGAGAAGACGTACGCCGAGGCGCTCGCCATCTTCGTCGCCAAGGCTGGCCCCGACCACATGCAGACCGCGCGCACCGCCGCCGACATCGTCGGTCTGTTGAGCCACTTCCGGCGCGACGCGAAGGCCATCCCCTACGCCAAGCAGGCGTTCGACATCTACACCCGCAAGCTCGGTCCGACCCACGTCCAGACCCTGTTCGCCCAAGCCAGCTACGCCGAGACTCTCGGTCGCGGCGGCAAGGTCCGCGAGGCCCTCGAGGTCGCCAAGTCCCTGGCCGCTGCCGCCAAGAAGGTCCCCACCACACCGCAGAGCACTTTCCCGCTGCGGGTCGCCCAGGTCCGCGCCGCCATCTTCCAGCGCGCGGGCCGCTATATCGAGGCCTACAAGCTGCGGCGGGTGGCCATGGGGGAGATCGCCAAACGCTATGGCAAGAAGTCGCTCGCCTACGCCCAGGCCGTGAATTTTGCGGCGCTGAACCGGCGCCTCTCCGGCGACAACCCTGGTGCTGTCGGCATGTACCGCGACGCCATCGCCATCCTCGAGGCTCTTGGCGACGACGGCCAGCGCGATCTCGCGGTCACCCTCGACAACATGGCCAACGCCATGCAGGACAGCGGCGACGTGCAGGCTGCTCGGCCCGTCTCGGAGCGCGCTGGGCGGCTGTGGCTGCAGCTCGACGGCCCCGACGGCGTCCACACCGCCACCCATCTGAACAACTACGCCATGATCCTGCGCCAGCTGGGGGACTTCTCGCTGGCCCTGGACGCCATGCGCAAGGCGCTTGCCGCCACCGAGAAGAAGCTCGGCAGCAAGCACACCCGCACCGCCACCCTGCTCGACAACATCGGCGCGCTGCTGGCCCAGATGGGGCGTTTCGACGAGGCCGAGACGTACCACGAGCGCGCCAGGGCGGGGTTCGTCGCGCTCTATGGCCCCGAGCACGTCTCGGTCGCGACGTCGCTGCAGAACCTCGGCTATGTGCACCGGCAGGCGGGACGCGCGGACAAGGCGCTGGGCGTCTACGACCAGGCGCGCAGGGTCTACCTCAAGCGCCTCGGCAAGAAACACCCCAGCCTGGCGTCGCTGGACAGCCTCGTTGCTGGCGCCTGGTTGTCCCTGGGCAAGCCCAAGAAGGCCGTCAAGGCGGCTAAGTCGGCCATCAAGCTGGACAAGTTGATCCTCGGCGGTCGCCCACACGCTCGACTCGCGTCCAACCACACGGTGCTGGCCCAGGCCTACGCGCAGATGAACAAGACCAAGCCGATGCAGAAGCACGCGCTCAAGGCGCTGGGCATCAACCAGGCCATCATCGAGCCCATCCTGTACACGGCGTCCGAGCGGGAGCGGCTCACCATGGTGGCCACCAACCGCTTTCCGGTGGGCGCGGCGCTCACATTGCTCGACCGCGAGGAGAACGCCGCGTCCATGTACGAGGGCGTCCTGCGCTTCAAGGCGCTGGCGCTGGGCAGCCTGGTCGACCAGCGCGAGAAGCTGCGCGCCAAGGCCAAGAGCCCCAAGGTCGCGGCTAAGCTCAATGCGTTGTCGGGCGTCCGCAACGCGCTGTCGAGCCTGGCCTTCGTGATGCCCGAGGCGGCCAAGGCCGCCGCCCACGCCAAGCGGGTCGCCTCGCTGAGTCAACGCAAGAACGTGCTGGAGCGGGAGCTCAGCGCGCTGAGCAACGACTTCGCCCAGGACACCGCTCGGCAGAAGGCGGGTCTCTCGGAACTCTGCGCGGCCCTGAAGCCCGGCGAGTTTCTGGTCGACTATGTCCGCTTCGAGCCGGTGGCGCGCGAGCTGCAGAAGCGGAAGTCCAAGTCGGGCAAGATGAAGGTCGTGCCCGTCGTGTCGAGTCGTCAGGCCTATGCCGCATTCGTGCTGGTGGGCGGGGACTGCAAGCGGCCCCGGCGCGTGTCGCTGGGGGCCGCAAAAGCCGTCGACGAGGCGGTGGGCGCGTTCCGCAAGGCCATCGAGAAGGGGGCGGGCAGTGACGAGACCATCCCGTTGTTGCGCTGGGTCCGGCGTGTGGCGTGGGATCCCGTCGAGACGGTCATCAAAACAGCGCTCGGGGGGCTCGAAGGGGTCGAAGGCGTGCCCGTCATCCGGCTGGTGCTCGATGGCTCGCTCAACGGCATCCCGTTTGGCACGCTGCCCGTTGGTAGCGGTGAGGGCGGCGGGCCTTCGCGGTTCATGGTGGAGCGTTATCGCTTCGCCTACCTTGCATCGGCGCGCGACCTTCTGGGGTTGAAGAAGCCGGGCGCCCCCACGGTCGGCAAGCAAACCAAGGTCGTGGTTGGCGGGGTCAACTACGACGCGGCGGCCAGCGCCATGGACGTGGTGGAGGACTCGGCGAAGCGGGACAGGGATGTGAAGAACGCTCAGAATGAGGCTGAGCGGCCTGAGGGCGTGGCTTCTCGGGCCGCTGGCTGTGGCGGGAAGTCCATGCCGAGGTTCACCTACCTGCCGGGTACCAAGACCGAGGCGCGCTCGGTGCTGAAGGCGGTCGGCGCCCTGCAAGCGGACGGCAAGGTTGCCCCGGGGACCCGGTTCCTGCTGGGCGCCGGGGCCAATGAGACCGCGGTCCGCGCTGCCTTCGAGCAGGCTACGTCGATCCATCTGGCGACCCACGGGTTCTTCGCCAAGGGGTGCAAGTCGGCGATGAAGGGGCGGGGCGCCAGCATCGACCAGTCCCAGGTATCGGGGCTCAACCCCCTCGTGCTCTCGGGGCTCGCGTTGGCTGGCGCCAACAAGGGCGACTCGGCGCGCAAGGTGGGCGCAGGTGAGCGCGACGGCATCCTGACGGCCGAGGAGGTCGCGTCCATGGACCTGTCCAAGGTCGAGATGGCGGTGCTCAGCGCCTGTGAGACTGGCCTGGGCGACGTCAAGGACGGGCAGGGCGTGCTGGGCTTGCGCTGGGCCTTCGCGGTGGCCGGCGTGCGGTCCCTGGTGATGAGCCTGTGGAAGGTCCCCGACGAGGGGACCCGGAAGCTGATGGAGGCCTTCTACAAGGTCGACTCCAAGCTGCCGGTGTCGGTGCGAATGCGCCGGGCGCAGCTGAAGATCCTGCGCACCATGCGCAAGGACGGGGACGCCGACCCCTGGTCCTGGGGCGCCTTCATCGTCTCGGGCAACTAGCCGGGCTACCCGCGGCTGAGCCCGACGCGTCGGCGCGCCAGCAGGCAGTTGTCGCTGCCCATCGCGAAGTCCCGACAGGACGTCGGCCGTTCCGAGTAGCGCGTGCAGCGGTAGAGCGAGCCGCCCACGCCGGTTCCTACGAGCAGTCGGCAGCGGCCGCCGGGCCTCGGGATGACCAGACCCGACTCCCGCGCGACCACCACGTCGGGCTCGCTCGCCAGAGGCTCGTCAGCGCCCACCTCCACCTCGTGAAAACCCTCGCGGCAACACGCGCCGCATCGGCCGCACTCGTCGTCCTCGAAGCGCGCCTCGTAGCGCCCGCAGGCCCTCGCCTGGTCGTCCACCGTGCACGCACGGAGCCCACTCTGCAGGCACACAAGCGTGTCGTCCGTCTGCACTTCCGCCCACGCGCAGCCCCCGCAGCGGGTGCCGTCGTCCTCGCGGGTCGCGTAAGGAAGCCCGGTGGTTGGATGACGTCCCGTGGCGCCGCGCCAGAGGGACCCCTCGGGCGCAGCTTCTCCCAGGGCCTCGGCAATGGCGGCGGTGCGCTCCAGCGCCTTGTGGATCGCGTCCTCCCAGCCCCAGGCGCGCGCATTTTCCAGGGCGCGACGGGCGAGCCGGCTGGATACCTCGGTCCCACGCAGCGGCTCCGGTCCCATCTGGTTCCAATGCGGCCGCCACTGGGTGGTCACCGCAAAGAACTCGCGCATCCCGACCCGGTCGGCGAAGTGCGCCTGCAGCCGATGCGTCGCGTACTCCTCGTCGAGCCCCTCGCCCTCCTGATAGGCGAGTCCCCAATCCAGCGTCGTCAGGGCGCGCCGCCCCTGGACCAGGGCGTGACAGACCTCGTGCAGAAGCATCTGCGCCAGGCAGTCGTCCGGGTCCATGTCTTCCTGCACCGCGACCGCGAGGGTCCCCGCGCCGTCATAGGTCGCGTACGCCGCATCGGTCCGTTCCACGTCGATGCCCAGGCGCCGCATCAGCGCCAGCCACACCAGGTCTACGGGGTCGTCGTAGCGCGCCATGATGGGCCGACCCCGGTCGCTCTCCTCGGCGCTCACGGGTCGTCGTCCTTGCCCGCGCATGCTCCGCACCGCATCGGGATCTGGTTGCGCAGCCAGGTGCAGCCGCGCAGCGCGGTGGTGCACCGTTTTGGCGTGTCGGAGTCGCAGACCACCGGGACGGCCTCGCACGCCGCCACCGCGTTCTGGCACAGACCGCCACAGCTCTCCTCGCCCTGGGCCAGCAGCTGTTGGAAGTCTCGGACGGCCCGCTCGTGGCGGTCATAGGGCGTCATCGCGCTGCTGTTGGGGCCCGCCCCTTGCGGACAGGCGCCCATGACCATCGCCAGCAGGAGTGCCGTGGTCGCCATCGTCGCGGCCATAGGGAGCGGGGCGCTAATCGACAGGCTCCGTGGGGACCGCCGCCGGGGAGACGGGGATGCGCAGCTCAGCGGGCATCTCCAGGTTGGGGGGGAGGCCGAGGTCGGTGTCGTCGCCAAACATGAGCGAGCCCCATGCGACCAGCGCGACCACCAGCGCGGTGGTCGCAACGCGTGTCGCCAGCCGGTCCGCTACACCGGGCAGGAGTCGCGGCCGACCGGTGCGGTCCAGCTGGACCCGCGCCACGCCGTAGGCCACCGCTCCTCCGATGCCAAAGCCCAAACCGAACACCAGCGGCAGGGCGCCGGCGGCGGCCCAGGCCGCGATGCAGAAGATCCCCAGGGCGGACGCGGCCAGCGCCAGCACCGCCATCCCGTGGCCCCAGCCTTTGTCGCCGTCGGGGGACTCGCCCTTGGGCGTCAGATGGTTCAGGCCCGGCCGTGCGCCCACCAGCCGTCGCCAGTAGTCCAGCATCGCCTGGTCTATCGGCCCACCGGCCATCGAGGCGCGGGTCAGGGCCACGCGCAGCTCTGCAGCGGTCGCCTGGGTCGCGTCCAGAGCGGCCAGAAGCTCGCGCCGATTGTCGAGGGGCTCCAGGTTCTCCAGTGACCGGCGCGCGGTGGCCACCTCCGAGCGCCACGCGTTCAGCGCCTGCACCAGAATGGGGTCGCCTTCAGGCGCTTTGACCGGTTCTGGCGCCGCGTCCTTGTCCGGCGCGTCGTCGGGTTCGCCCTGTGGCGCAGCTTCTTCGTCGGTCTCGGTCGCTTGGGGCACGGACTCGGGTTGTTCGGTGGGTTCGGCTGACTCGGTCTTGGCCGTGGTCGTCTCCACACCGGGCAGTTCGGCAGCCGCTTTGGCCGCTGCCGCCAGGTCCCGCTCGGCGTCACGGGACTGGTGGATCTCCTGGCGCCACACGTGGTCTCTGGGGGCCGGGCCCACCAGCAGGTTGCCCAGTCGGCTCAGGTTCGCCGCGGTCAGCTCCCAGGCCCGGCTGACCAGGACCATCAGCAGCGGCAGCTCGGAGTCGGGTGTGTCGGGCGGCGTGCCGGGCGCTGGCGGGCCCTTCTCCTGGTTCTGCTTGAATGGCCACCAGGCCGGCATCTTCAGGGACATGAACACCCGTGCCGCGAATCCGATGATCAGGGTCAGCAGGGTGATCAGCGCCAACTGTAGCCAATTGCTCGCCCGGAACTCATCGGGGCCCTGGCTCTGGGCACGGAGGATTTCATCGGCCAGCGCGCGCCGGCGGCCTTCGCGCCAGCCATCCCACTGGGCGCGCACCTGACGTGATGCGGTCGTGCGCCGGGCCTGCAGCTCTGCCGGCGGCGGCTGGACGCTGCGGGCGCGATCCTTGCTTCCGCCGTCACCACAGGCCACGAGCACGGCGCTGGCAATGGCCAGCGTCAGGAACATCTGCCTCATGTGGACAGCTCCTGCTCCGCGTCTCCAAGGTCTTCCAGGATCTGGGCGACCTCGGCTTCGACGGTCGCCTGGTCGGGCGTCGCCCGCTGCTCGATCCACAGGCTGACCCGGATCCGGATGCGGCTGACCAGCACGACGAGCTCGTCCAAGCGCTGGTAGAGGCCGCCCAGGTGGGCATCCTCCACGGCGTCTTTGCGCACCTTCTCGAGGGTGGCGCACTTGTCGACCAGGGCCCGACCATGTCGTTCCACCTCCGCGACGGCAAGGGATAGCCGCTGCACCGCGCTGGCGACTACCGCGTCCACCGGCTCGCCGGGGCGTCCATGGGACAACGCCCGCACTGCGTCGGCCTCGGCCACCAGCTGTTCGAACACGTGCTTGCCGTGCGGGATGGCCCGTTTGCGCTTGAGCCGAGCCACCAGCCAGGCGCCCAGCAGAGTCCCGCACAGCAGCCCCGCCAGGCCGCCCAGCGACAGGCTGGTCACCTTGCGCAGGCGATAACCTCCGCGGGTCTCCTCACGGATGTAGTCGGCGGCCTCAGTGCGGCCCCGGTCGGCGCCCACCTTCTTGCCCTGCAGGTACGCCTTACAGACGGCGAACTCGTTGGGGGCCGTGTCCTTCTTGACGTCGGCGCAGTAGCTGTAGGCGCTGGGCGGGTCGATGACCGGCGTGACGTTGCCGGTACCGCCGCACGCGCTCGCGAGCCCGCCCAGGGCGAGCATCGCGACCGCGACGGAAGCGTAAGCCCTGCTCATCAGTGACACGCAGTGGCGCTGATGAGCGCACTTTAGGAGCCCGAAGGGCGATACATTCAATAGTTGAAGGATGATAGAGCGCTTGATTGGCGCCAGCCGAGCAAGCGCTCGTGTCATCCTGATCAGGGCTTCCACTTCTTGCGGTTGATGCTGCACTTCTTCTTGCCGGCCAGCGCCGAGTTCGGCTTGTTGATCACGGCCTTGGAGCGGTTCGGGAACACCTTGCGGATGGTGAACGTGCCCACGCCCGGGATGCTGCCCTTGTCGCCCACGGCGACCTTGTGGGCCTTACCGCGGCTGAGCACCAGGTTGGTCTTGGAGCCCGCCGGAAGCGCCTGAATGATGCGGCAGCCGATGGGCCCGAGGCGCACCTCGCACTTGCCGGTCTTCTTGTTGCAGGTCTTTCCGCCCTTGCACGGCGGGTCGCAGGCCGGCTTGGGCGGCTCCTTCTTCTTCACGCAGCGGCCGCAGCGGCACTTCTTGCCGTCGGGACAGGTGACGCCCTTGCAGCTCTTGCACTTGCCACCGCTGCGCACGCAGGTGTCGGAGTCCTCGTCGCAGCGGAAGCCGCGCTTGCACTCGCCGCCGCAGGGCACCTTACACGTAGGGATCTTGCGCGCGTTGGAGATACCGCTGAGGCAGGACAGGTCCAGCGCGCCAGCCTCGCACTGGTTGCTGCAGCCCGGCTGCCCCGAGCGGCGCAGGGTGTTGAACCTGTCCATCCGGCTGCTCAGCTGCTTCTTGTTGCCGCCGTAGTTGATCTTGATGAACTTGCGGGTGACGTCGAAGATCCGCTTGCACTCGCCGCCGCAGAGGCTGTTCTTCTCGCGGATCTTCACGCAGCGCGGCTCGCGGTCGGGACGGCCCTTGAGGCAGAAGCGGCCCCGGCGGCACTCCGGGTCGCACTCGACGGCCGGCGGGGGCTTGATCGGCTCCTGGCACTGACCGTCCTTGCAGATCTCGTCGTCGGCGCACTCGCCACAGTCGGCTTTGACCTCGAACGTCAGCTGATAGGGCGCCTTGCCCTTCATGGCCTCGACCAGGATGAAGATGCGCTCACCCTTTTTGACCGGGAACTCCAGCGTGTAGTTCGCCTTGCCGCTGACGATCTGCTTTTCGCCCAGAGTCGTCGCGTTGGCGTCCTTGACCGTGACCTTGCCGCTGCTGACGCCGTGGCGGTTCTTGCCGGAGAACTTGTCGCCCATGTGGAGGAGCAGGGAGCCCTTACCGTCGCTGCTGGGCTCGACGTACTTCCAGTCGGACACGTCGCCCTTACCGGCGTCGAGACCGTCTTTGTCCGGGTGGGCCTTCACGCCAGGGAGCAGCAGGGCGTCTTTGTAGACGCCGTCCTTGTTGACGTAGCTCGGGGGGCAGCCAGCCAGGGCGGCGATCAGCGTGGATGCGGCGCAGGCGGTGAGCAGACGAGACATGCTGGACACGAAGACGACTCCTGAAGCGTTGCGAACGGGTCCGAAACTAGCCAGCCACGCCGAGATTGGCAACCGGCCGGCCGTAGGGTAAGGACCCTGACGTGTCCGGATTGCTCCATGACGGTGCGCGTTTCGCGCTGAAAAGGCTGGGTGTCGCCCCCGAGCGGGTGACCTACCGAGCTATCATCGAACTGCCCGACCAGCGCGGTTTTACGCGTGAGGTGACGGTCGATCGCGGCGACGGGAGTGTCTCCGTGGGCGCCTTCGAGCGGGAGGGCGAGCCCGGCGGGCTCGAGGCACCGACGGAGTGGATGGTGGCGTTTCTCGAGACGCTCACCCAGCAGGTGATCCGGTCCGGGCGCAAGGACGACGTCTGGCCACGAAAACTTCGGCGCTGGAAGGGACCTCCCGTTTCCTGACGCCTCCTGGCGTCAGGGCAGGGCTCGCAGGGCGCCAAGCACCACGGATTCGCGCTGCTTGAGGTACTTCGCGATGTCCTTGCAGGGGACGAAGTCGGAGATGCGCACGTAGGACTCGGGCGGCTCCCGGAAGGGGACCGTGGGGCTTCGCAGCGTCGCGCTACCGGCCCACGGGGTCTGGGTGGCGGGGCCGCGGCCAGGGCGGGAGGTCTGCACGATGGCCGCGCAGCCACCCTTGCTGGCCAGCAGCAGCACCCCCACCGAGGAGGCGACGCAGCCGGCCTGGGGGCACACCCGCTCGGGCTCCGGTCGGGCCTCGATGGCGCGTCCTGGCAGGGCCTTCTGGATCAGCTGATACAGGGCGGCCTGAACAGGCTGGGCGGCGTAGCGGAGCTCGGCGGTGCGCGATGAAGGAATGACCCGGGGCCACAGCAGCAGCACGCCGCCCTGCGTGCCTCGGGACCGGCTGATGCGGGAGTCGTTGCCGTAGGCGACCGTGCCGCGTGGCTGGATTTTCTCGGCCTCGCGGGCGGTGGCGCCGGAGGGCTGCCCATCGGCAGCGGTCGTGTCGACGGGCTTGCCGGTGGCCATGTCGGTGGGCGGCAGGCCGCGCTTGGGACCGCACGAGGTAGCCACCGTGCAAAAAGCACCGGTAAGGGCAAGGATGACGACGATGCGCGGGGCCATGGGGCCTCCTGGCGTGGGTGTTACTGACGAAGCCACTGGCCGTAGCTGGGCGAGACTTCGGCGACGACGTTTCGCCATGGCCTACGGTACCCAAGCCGGGGCGACTTGTTGAGCCCCGGTGTTACATGGACGTTACTCCGGCTGGCGCGGTCTGGGCGTAGACTCTTCGAGCCGACCCCCTCTTGCTGGAGACCGTTCATGAATCCGAAGCTCGCCCGCTCCCTGGTCCTCGTCGTCGCCGTCGCCCTCGTGGTGGTGGCGGTGGTGTGGGCCCAGAAATCGGCCAACCCCGAGGCATCACCGGCGGCAGTCGGTCCACCCGAACCGGCCTCGGCCCCAGCAGCGGCCCCGGCCTCGGCCGCTGCCTCGGCCCCGGCCCCGGCCGCTGCCTCGGCCCCGGCCCCGGCCCCGGCCCCAGCCCCGACCCCAGCCGCGGCCCCGGCAGCGGCAGCGGCCCCGGCAGCGGCCCCGGCCCCAGCCCCAGCCCCGACCCCAGCCGCGGCTCCGGCAGCGGCAGGGGCAGCGGCTCCGACCCCGTCGGCGAAGCTGAAAGCCGTGAAGGCTCCGATCCTGGGTGTTCCCAAGGACAAGAAGAAGCGCCGCATCTTCTTCTCCACCAGCAAAGCCATGGGGTCGCCCGAGCCGTTCCTCCCCAAGCCCGACGTCGAGCCACTTCCTACGCCCAACGCTCCGCCGGCACCGCAGCAGCAGAACAAGCGATGAGTGAGCTGTGGGACACCGTCCTGTTGGCCGTGGTGACGCTGGCCTTCTTCGGCGTGCTCTTCGTCCCCCTGGAACTGGCCTTCCGACGCCGTAAGCAGAAGCCCTTCGGAAGACCAGCCCAGTCGACGGACCTGGCCTTCTTCCTCGGCCAGCAGCTCCTCTTCAGCGGCCTCATCCTCAGCGCCCTGGCGGGGCTTGCCCCACTGCTGGAGCCGACAGGGCTCCAGGCGGCGGTCGCCTCACAGCCGCTGTGGCTGCAGGTCCTGGAGGTGGTCCTGCTGGGCGACCTGACGGTGTACTGGGGCCATCGGCTCTCCCACCAGGTTCCCTGGCTGTGGCGCTTCCACCGGGTCCACCACACGTCGCCCCGGCTCGATTGGCTCGCCGCGTGGCGGGAGCATCCGGTGGACGGGCTGTTCACCCAGCTGCTCGAGAACCTGCCGGCGCTTCTTCTGGGCTTCCCCCTCGAGCTCATCGCGGGCTTCGTCGTGTTCCGCGGCATCTGGGCGGTGTTCATCCACTCCAACGTTCGGCTACCGCTCGGCCCGCTCAAGGTCCTGCTGGGCGCCCCCGAGCTTCACCACTGGCACCATGACGCCGAGCGCGGGGGGCGCTGCAACTTCGCCAACCTCTCGCCTCTGATGGATGTCCTGTTCGGTACCTACTACGACCCGCCGGGCCTGGACCCGGAGCGGTTTGGCCTGGGTGGCGGCGAGACCCACCCAGAGACCTACCTGGGCCTGCTCGTCGATCCCCTTCTGCCCCGCGCTTCTAGCGCTCCAGCCAACGTCGTCCTTGCGGAGGTGCCGGCCGTGCCCTACTACTTAGACGTTCGTCATGAGCTCCACATCGCACCAGAACGCCCCGCCGACGCCGGCGTGGCGCTACACGATTCCGAACGCCATCACCCTGGCGGGGCTGGTGATCGGACTGGCGGCGATCCTGCAGGCCATCAAGGGAAACCACCTGGAGTCGGCCTGGCTCATCATCCTGACGGTGCTGACCGACAAGCTCGACGGCACCGCCGCGCGGCTGCTTCGGGCCACTAGCGACATCGGGGTCCAGCTGGACTCCTTCGCCGACTTCGTGGCCTTTGGCCTGGCGCCGGCGGCGCTGGTGTTGTCGTTGGTGGCGGGGCCCATCGCCGGGGGTACCGGGGTGGCGCTGTGGACCAGCGACGCCGCCATCTGGCTGGCCTACGCCATGTGCACCACCTACATCCTGTGCGCGGTCATCCGGCTGGCCAAGTTCAATGTCCTCGCAGAGCGTGAGAAGCAGGCCAAGAAGGCCGCCGCCGAGGCCGCCGCAGCCGATAATGACATCACCGAAGACGGCGCGCCGACCCCCTTCTTCGGCATTCCGTCGACCTTCGCCGGCGCCCTCATCGCCATCGCGGTCATCCTCGCCGTGAAGTACCGCATCGACCCGCTGATGACCGCGATGCCGGGTGTCGCATTCGCGTTCGGGCTGCTCATGGTGTCCCGGTTCCCGTTCCCCAAGGTGGGGCGGTACCCCCAGGCGTGGCTCAACGTATGGCAGCTCACCAACGCCATCGGCGCCTATATCTGCGGGCTGTTCCGCATCCTGCCCGAGTACCTCGGCGCGCTGCTGCTGATCTACCTGGTGACGGGCTTCTTCTGGGGCCTCATCCACCGCTCAGAGTTCCGGCCGCACAAGCCCTCAGAGGCCTGAAGCTAGGCGTCGGCAGTCTCGGCCTCGGTTTCCGGTCGTACGAGCCGCTGGGTGAAGCGCCACGTCGGAACCGCCAGGATGACGAACGCCACGCCGAACATCACCGAGATGTGCTCCCGGTCGATGAAGAGGTTGAGCACGGCGATGAACAGCGCGTAGACGCTCAGCCCCCAGCCCAGCAGCAGCAGGCCATACGTTCGCACCTTCCAGGCTGTGGTCCGACCCTCGATGGGCGTGGGCTTTCCCCGACGCTTGGCGGCTTTGAAGAGCCAGATGATGAGTCCGATGGCGACGATGACACCGACGGCGCCGCCGACGAGGACGAAGATCCCCTCGGCGGACGGTACGTAGGCGGTCGAAGCGAGGGGCGCCAGGCTACATCCCCCGTGCCTTCTTCTTCAGCCCTCGCCGAACCATGGCGAGACGGGGCTTGTCCTTGGCGTACATGTCCCACAGGAAACGCGTCCGCCCGTCCTGGTCGACCCGCGCGGTGATGTAGTCGATGACCACCGGCACCGTGGTCTTCAGGTAGATGGGCGTCTCCTTGCGGTGATTCATCACCCGGAGCTTCTTCACCTTCCAGAAGGTGCCGTCCCTGGTGAGCAACAGCTTGGCCAGGTCCAGCGGCTTGTGGACGCGCATGCAGCCGTGGCTCAGCGCGCGCCGCCGGTGTCCGAACTTGCCCTTGGCGTTCGTGTCGTGGAGGAACACGAAGTAGCGGTTGTCGAACATGAATTTGACCTTGCCCAGGGCGTTGTCGGGCCCGGGGGCGCGGCGCAGCTTCAGCTTCCGGATGTTGTCCTCGTTCCAGACCTTGTAGCCCTTGGACCGCAGGTAATCGAGCGGCGTGGTTTCCAGACCTTCCTTCTCGATCTTCTTCTGCGCCTGCGGCAGCAGCTCGTCGTGGATGATGCGGTTGGGCACCGTCCACGTAGGGTTGTAGACCAGCCGCTTGATGCGCGCCGTGAGCACAGGAGTCGCGTTGATGCGCCTGCCCTTGCTGACGTTGCGCTTTCCAACCACAGTCTTGAAGCGGTGCAAACGCTCCGTCCCGTCCCAGACTTCGCCATGGAAATCGGGCAGGTTCACGAAGACCTTGTAGTCGAAGTGGTTGTAGTCGGTCTTGCGCCACCGCTCGAGGTTCAGCTCCAGCTGCGCCACCCGCTCGGCGGCGGTGATGTTCAGCGTGGTGATGAGGTGCCTGTCGATGTTGCGCTTCCACTTCTTGAAGCTGCGTAGCTGACGGAACTCCCGCTCCGCTCTCAGCGCGTCGGTGAGCTCCTGATCCCACTTGGTGACGCTCAGGTCGGTGAACACTGCACCTTCCTCGCTCAGCCGCTTGCGGAGCAGCGGGATCGCTTCGTGCTCGCGGTGGGGCTTGGCGCGCCTGAGGGTCTTGGGTAGGTGGGTGAAGCCCTTCTCGGCCTTCTTGCGGTACACCGTGAGGCTCTTCATGAGCTTTTCGTACTGGTCGGTGGGCGGTCGCAGGGCAGCCACGGCGGCCTCGGGCGGGTGCCAGCGCAGCACCGAGTTCAATATCCGCTGGGCCATGTCGCGCCGGCTCCAGGGGGCGAGGTTGCTGTGGTCGTGCTTGAGTGCGCGAATGGACGCTACCCACAGCGCGGCCAACTCCAGCTCGCCGGAGGCCACCCGCTGGGCCCGGACGGCGTCCATGTTGGGACCGCCGGTCCAGCCCGGCGACTCCAGCAGGTCCTCGCGCAGCTCCACCACCGACTTCAGCAGCTCCTCGGGGAGACGGGACTCGCGGACCCCTTCCGACTCGAGGTCATCCACCAGGTTCAGCACCGCCTGAGCGCGTTCGGTCCAACGGGCCTCGGGCAGGAACACGCCGAGGTCGCCCGCATCCACCTGCGCCTGGCGGACCATCGACGCCGCAGCTTGAGGAAGCCGGACCGTGCCCACGGCCTGCTCGAGATACGGCCGCATCTCAGGGGCCTTGGGCGGCGGCGGGAGCTTGGCCTCAGCCTTGCTGTTCTTGCCGGCCTTGCTGCCGGTGGCGGCTTCGTCGGTGGTGGTGTCGGCCCCTTCGGCGACCGCTTCGGTCTTGTCCTGGCGCTCGGTCTGGGACGTCTTCGCCTTGGCGGTGGCGTCGCCACCGTCGCTCGCCCGCTCTACGGCGGTCTGCCCGCAGCCGACCAGCAGAAGGGTCAGGGCCGTTGTGACGAAGATCTGAAGCCGCGAGGAACGTCGCATGCACCTACCTTAGCACTGGGTCCGAAAGGCCCCCAAAAGATGGGCCTGCCCGCTGCAACGGCAGGAGGCTGTGGGCTTATTCCGTCAGCGGTTCTTGCGCAGCGACAGCGACGTGGTGTCGCTGATGGTGACGTCCAGGTCGTCCTCGTCCTTGTGCTGCCACTGTTTGACGAAGACCCGGAGGTTGTAGGGGCCGATGCGCAGCATGTCGCCGTTGTGCAGCTCGCGCGTACCGGCCACTTCCTCGCCGTTGACGAAGGAGCCCTTGGTGGAAGCCAGATCCATCACGGCGTAGTTGGTGCCGCGATAGACGATCCGCGCATGGGTGCGCGAGACATTGGGGTGATGCAGCACCAGGTCGTTGGCGCTCTCGTCGCGGCCGACCATGATGCTCTCGCCCGGCGGCAGGACCCACGTCGCGGTGTCCCGCCCCAGGACCGTCAGCGTCACCCAGAGCTGAAGCTTGGCGTGCATGACGCCAGTGTAGCACCTCAGGCGAGGAAGTTGAGGGGACGCTGACCGGCCAGTGCCGGGTCCAGCTTCGACAGGTGGAAGTGGCGTTTCAGCACGGTGGCGTAAACCTGGCGGAAGTCCACGGTGTGGACCAGATCCCCTGCCGACAGCGCCGTTAGCGAGGGCGTCTTGCCGTAGTGCCCACCCTTGACGGCGCCGCCCATGGCGAAGTGGGGAGCGGCCGTGCCGTGATCGGTGCCGCGGCTGCCGTTCTCCGCCGCGCGGCGGCCGAACTCGCTGTACGTGAGAACCAGGGTCGAGCCCCATCGCTTGCTCGGCCGCACCGCCCGCCGGAACGCCGCCAGCGCTTTGCCGAGGGTGGCCAGCAGGCGCTGGTGTTTGCCGGGCTGGTTGGCGTGGGTGTCGAAGCCACCGAGGGTCACCTTGAAGACGGGGATGTCGGCGCCCGCCAACATCAACTTGGCGACGGTGTTGAGCTGTTTGGCGAAGCGGTTCTGCTCCCAGGTGCCCTTGGGCTCGGGAGCGGCGTCCAGCAGCTTCTCGACCGAGTAGGCCGCTTTGGCGATGTCGCCCTGGACCCGGAGGATGTGCGCCAGGGCCGGGTTTGCGGCGGCGCGGGCCTTGGCCGAGGGGGCTCCGAGGGCGCGGGCCAGCCGGAAGAAGGCCTCGGGACGGGCCATCAGGATGCCGCGGTTGTTGGCGCCGTGAACCGGGCCGAGGTCACGGTCGCCCAGGACGAGGCCGTCGATGGGCACCGCGGTCGCCTGGTGCGAGGGCAGGGCGCGCGCCAGCCAGCCGTCGTCGAGGTAGGTGTCCGAGGCACTGCCGGTCTCCCAGATCTCGATGGAGCGGAAGTGCGAGCGGTTGGGGTCGGCGTAGCCCACGCCCGAGATGACCGCCAGCTCACGGTCCTTCCATGCTCCGCGCAGCGGCGCCAGAGCGGGGTGCAGGCCCAACGATGCGCCCAGCTGGACCACCTGGGAGCGTTCGATGGCGAGGTTCGGGCGCAGGCGGGCGTAGGCAGGGTCCGCATACGGGATGACGGTGTTGAGGCCGTCGTTGCCGCCCGCCAGCTCGACGAGCACCAGGGTAGGCGATGGCCTGCCCGTCCGGGCGAGGGACAGGCTGGGTGACAGGGCGGCCGCGGCGGGGACCATCGCGGCGATCTGAAGGAAGTTGCGGCGTTGCATGGTGGGCTCCTTCACTTCAGCTGGTAGGCGGGGTCGAGCATGATCTGCTCGAACAGGTCGATGGGCTCGATAGGCGCGGTGCCGCTGGGGACGACCGGCTTGATGGGCAGCAAGACGCGTTCGGCGTGGGCCCGCATGGCGGCGCGGCCGGCGTTGGGCGTGCCGAGCCAGCGGCCGACCGTGTCCCACGACGCGTAGGGGGCCTCCATCCCACGCAGAGCGCGGCGCACGATGGCGTTTCGCCCCAGGAGCGTTGCGGCCTGAATCCACGCGGTGCCGCCGGCCCAGCCTTTGACGTTGGGGGGCTGGAAGAGGTGCTGGCCGAGGCGGCGGCTGGCCTGGGCGACCGCCTGCCACTCCATGACGGGTAGCCTGAGAACGCGCAAGGTGGAGGCGAGCAGCTCGACGGGCGACTGAACCACGGTGCCGAAGCCAGCTGGATCGGTGAACCCGTTGGACGTCAGGACTGCGCGGAGCAGCGGGCGGAGGTCGTAGTCGGCCTTGCGGAAGAGGGCGCCCAGGCGCTTCTGCTCCGCCGGGCTGGGCTTTTGGCCGACAAACTCGCGATACACCCGGGCGGCGATGTACTCGCTGGTGCGGGGGCGCTGCAGGAGCAGGCCGGGGAGGTCGTTGGCGGCGAAGGCGCCGCGCTTGCCGAAGATGACTTTGTCGCCGTCATCATGCTGGTGGCGGCGGAAGATGGTCTTGCCGGTGGACCGGTCGACCATGAAGCCGGTGAGGGCGCGGGCGACCTCTTTGATGTCCTGCTCGGTGTAGTGGCCGATACCCAGGGTGAAGAGCTCGAGAAGCTCCCGGGCCAGGTTCTCGTTGGCGCGCCCGGCGCGGTTCTGCTGGTTGTCGAGGTAAAGCAGCATCGCCGGGTCGAACAGGATGGCCTCGAGCAGCGCGCGGAAGTTGCCCGCGGCGTGCTTTCGGAAGGTCTGGTTCTGGCGGTACATGAGCGTCGGCCAGCGGGCCTTGCGCAGGTCCGACGTGAAGTGGTTGTGCCACATGAGGACCAGGCGCTCGGTCAGCGGCGAGTCGGTCGTGACCATCTCGCGGAACCACCAGGCCTGCAGCTCGCGGCCGTAGCCGCGGTACTTCTTGCGCATCTGACGGCGCTGCTGCCGGGTCATCGCGCGGCGCTGCCAGGGCGTGGGCAGTGGCTCGGCGATGAAGGCTGGGGCCGTTGTCTGGTGGGTCGTGCGGAGACCCGCCAGGAGGCTGTCGACGACCTTGGAGTAGGGGAGGCCGGCGACGTGGGCGATCTCGTCGGGACGGCCGCCAAAGCCGGTGCGCGACAGGAGGTGACGCGCGAGAGGGATGCCCGTGGGGGTGTGTTTCTGCATAACACCCTGGACATGCCGGCGGCAGAGGGGAGCGTTAAAGACGGACGGCGTCCACGTCAGACGTCCACGTCCGTCCGAGCTACGGACGCTCTACCCCTGCGCCGCTTTTGCCCGCGTCACCACCGGGTCCAGGACGATCTCGGTCAGCCCCCGCAGAAACCGCTGCAGCGACGGTGCCAGCCCGTCCGTCAACGCCTCCAGATAGCCATGGTGCTCGCGCACGATGCCCATCGCGTAGTCAAACGCTCCGGCGTCCTCGAGCAGCTTCAGCGCCTTGTCCGCGTCCGCCTCCGACGTCTCTACCGCCGGCTTCTGCAGAATCGCCCACAGCTCGCGCCCCGCCTCCGGCCCCGCCGCGTGCAGCGCGTACGTCGTCAGCAGGTTCAGATTTCCGTCGACCACCGCGTGGCCGGAGTGGTCGGCGTCGCCTCCCATCAGGTCCAGCAGCTGGTCCTGCACCATGAAGATGACCCCCAGGTGCTCGCCGCAGGCCTCCAGCTTCTGGGTGGTCGCGTCGTCCCCGCCCGCCAGCACGCTGGCGCCCACCACGGCCAACTTGAACAGGCCACCGATGCGGTCACGAGACAGCCGCAGCCAAGCGTCTGGGCCGACGTCGCCGGTGCTCTGCACGCTCCGGTCCGAGATCTGCGCCTTCACGATGCGCAGCATGTAGTCGACCACCATCTGCGTCAGCTGGTCCCGCACTGTCGGCGGGAAGCCCAGCTCGCGCAGACACTTCAGCGCCGCGTAGAACAGCCCGTCGCCCAGGTTGACTGCCTGCTCCATGCCGAACGCCACCCACGCCGCGTCCTTGCCACGTCGCGTCGGGTCCCGCTGCTGCAGGTCGTCGTGCACCAGCGTCGCGTTGTGTAGCAGCTCCATGGCCGCCGCAAACGGCGCGATGTCCGTCGGATTCTTGCCGAACGCCTGGTACATCGCCAGCGCCATGGTCGCCCGCAGCTTCTTGCCGCCGGTCCCCAGTTGGTAGTCGGCCAGCTCGGCGAAGCTCACTGGGCCACTGTCGCCCACGTCGCCCCCCACGGCCCGCTTGATGACCGACTCGACCTCCGGCCAATAACTGTCCCGCACCTCCCGCAGCTCGTCGACGCTCAGCGCGTCGTCGGTCCGACGCGTCGCGCTCTCTTTGAGGATCGCCTCGGCCGCCGCGTGGGTGATCGTCTTGCGGCGGATCATCTCCGCCACGATGGCGCTGATATCCTCGTCCCGCGCTCCCACCGCCGCCGCGATGTTCCGGGCGTGCAGCGACATATGGCCGCGTTGGATGCCCTCGGTCGCCAGCGCCATCACCGCCGCCAGGTTCTGGGCCAGCCCCACGGCCGCCGCGATGCGGCCCACACGCGAGGCGTTTTTGGCGTCGATCGCCTTCAGCAGCACCTTCACCACCGGGTGCACCTTCACGATGCCGCCCACGACGCCGACCTGCATCGGCAGCTGCAGGTGCCCCACCAGCATGTCGTCCTGTCGACGCCACGTGGCCATGGCCGAGTAGAACCCCGCCCGCGCAGCGTAAGCGTGGGCGCCCGCCTCCACCGCGCGGAAGTCCTGCCCGGTCGCCAGCAGGAAGGCATCCACGCCGTTCATGATGCCCTTGTTGTGAGTGGCCGCCCGATACGGGTCCACCTCCGCAAAGACGCTTGCGGCCATGATCCGGTCGGCGACATCGCTCCCTCGCAGCCCCAGCCTGGGCTTGTCGAGCTTGGACAGCGGGATGTAGCCGGTCGCCTCGACCAGTCGCTGATCGGCCAGGTTGCTCAGGATCCTCAGCAGCGCCTTGCCGCCGCTGAGGCGCTCCACCTCGCGGGCCAGCGTCTCGGCCATGCCGTTGACCAGGTTGGCGCCCATCGCATCGCATACGTCGACGTGAATGTGGACCACCAGCATCGGCCCGATCTTCGTCTGCGGGAAGCGGCGTACGATGATGCTTCGGGCGCCTCCGCCGCGCTTGACCAGACGCGGCTGGGTGGCGTTCGCGGTGGCCACCAGCTCCTCGGCGACGGCCTCGATGGCCTTCGCCGCGGCGTCGATGTCGGGCACGCCCAGCAGCTGGATCTGCCCGATCATCACGTCGGGTGTCGCCGACGTCACGACCCCGTGGCCGTCCCGCAGGAGCTTGGCGGCGTTCGAGCAGGCCGCGACCACCGAGGGCTCCTCGATCACCATCGGTACCAGGATGTCCTCGCCGTCGATGCGGAAGTTGGCGGCGAAGCCGACGGGCAGGGTGAACAACCCGACGACGTTCTCGATCATCTTGTTGGCGCGGGCCAACATCTCAGGGTCGGTCCCCCGGAGAATCGCGATGTCCTCCTCGGACAGGTCGGCGAACTGGCGTACGCGCTCCAACCGCTCCGAGATGGGGAGTTTGAAGAAGCCCGGGATGCGAGAGCTGCGCTCGGTCTTGGTGCTCATGACCCGCAGCGATAGCACAGCCGCCTGGGGTGGTGAATCCCCAACACCGCGCGACCTTAACCAAAACCCGCCGTTGCGCCGCCAAACCACGCAGTGATAGACAGCGCCCATGGCACGCGGACGTGATGAATATCAGGCGCGCAAAGACGCGTTGAGCTACCTGGGCAAGGACCTGGCACGGCGCTCCGGGCGCAAGTGCGAGCTGTGTGAGGAGGGGGGGCAACGCCTCGACCCCCACGAGGTGGCGCCGCTGCCCGAAGAGCCCCGTCTGGGGCAGGCCGTCCTGCTGTGCGCACGCTGCGCCGACGCCGTCTACAACGATAAGAAGCGCAAGCTCGGCGACCTGAACACCTGGCGGTTTCTCGATGGCGTCGTCTGGAGCGACATCGCGCCGGTGCAGGTGACCGCCGTCCGTTTGCTGCGTCTGGTCAAGGACGCCGGGGCAGAGTGGGCGCGGGAGCTCGACGAGAGCCTTTATCTCTCCGATGAGATTGCGGCGTGGATCGACGGCGCCGAGCCGGCCGAGGAGCTCTTCGAGTGAACGTCAGCGAGGCCTTCCGGCGCACCATTACCACCCGGGGCTACGAGCTCGACACCACCCGCAGCGTGGCCATCCCGGTGGTCATGAACTACCTCGAGCACCTTCGCTGGGAAGTCATGCAGGAGCCGGAGCTGGGACTGACGGCGTCGTTGGAGCGCGGCCACTTCTTCGTGGTCGGCCAGCAGGACGTCGAGCTGGTTCGCCGCGTAGGCATGGGGGTGCCCCTGGAGGTGTCGCTGGCCATGCGCAAGGTCGGACGGTCGCGGGTCGTGGTCGATCACACCATCCGCCGCGTCGACCGGGACAAGGACACCATGGTGGCCCACGCTCAGGTCACCGGCATGTGGATGGGCCCCAATCGACGGCTCGCGCGGGTACCCGACGCGTTGCGTGAGATCGGCCGCCGGCACGAGGAGGTTGCCCGGGTCGAGGTGGAGCCTCTGCAGGCCAGCGGCTTCCCGACGCGCGAAGAGGCCCCGAGCTTCATCGACCGGCCCGAGGTCACCCACCGGACCCGCGGGCTCGACCACCTGCGGCTGCCCGAGCTGACCGCCGAGATTCCGTCATCGCGCCACGTCTACCGGCATCGGCTCGTCGTGCGGCCCAGCGACCTCGACATCTTCGAGCACGTCAACGCGTCGACCTACCTCCAGTTCTTCGAGGACGCGCGACATCTGGCCGGTAGCAGCGGCGAGCTGACCTGGAGCGACGGGAAGGACCGCGACGTCGACCCCTGCAAGCTGGCGCTGACGCCCCACGCAAGGGCGTCGGTGTCCTACCATCGCGAGGCGTTGCTGGGGGACTCGCTGGAAGTCGTCTGCTGGCTCGAAGAGGACGAGGCCGAGCATATCGCCGACCGCTTCCAGTTCCTCCTGCTGCGGGGCGACGAGGCCCCCCTGTGCCGCGGCTCGGTCGAGGTCGACTGAGAACGGAGCCACGTCTTCCGGCCAAACCTGGGCCCCAACTCGTTTCAAAACGAGTTCCCCGAATTGAGCCCGAAGGGACCACGCGAGTCGCCGACTCCCGACATCCCAAGTGGTCTACCAACCAGAACCCCAGACAAAGAACAGCAGCAGCAGGGGCTGGTGGGCGCTTGGGGGTTTCGTGCGGGGGCGGCAGCCCACGCACGACATCCAAGCCGCTCGTGGAAAAATCGCGGAGCGAAGCGAAGCGGTTTTTCCAAGGCCCTTGGTGTGCAGGTTGTGGGCGGCCCGCACGGAAGGATGTCACGCACTGCAGCCAAGCCCGGCCGTCCACAAGCTGTGCCCAGGGCCGTCAGCGGCGTCAGCGTCCACAGCCCTGTCCCGTACCGCGCGCCTTTCGGCCACGCCCGCCATCAACCCATCTCGTCTCGCGGCGAACTGGTTGTGCCCGCGGCAGAAGAGCTTCAGGTTCTCGACCGAATGGACACCGCCCCGACTGAAGGCTTCGACGTGCTGGAACTCCAGGAACCGAGTCTCGCAGCACCTTCGTCCCGTCTCCGGGTCCACATACGCGCACCGATACCCATCCCGCTCAGCCACCGCCCGCCGCACGGCGTTGGGAATCCGGCGACTTCTTCGGCCCTGAGATGCTGACGCCTCGGTTTTCGTCTTCGCCTTCTGCTTCTTCGGCCGCGCGCCTACCGCGTACTTGCGCTTCCGAAGCCGGTCGCGCAGCTCGCGGACCGCGGTCTCGATAGCTTCTGCCTCATCGCACGACTTGCCCTGGGCCTGCGCGAGCAGCGTCTTCACCTCCTCCAGCATGCCGACCAACTCCGAGCTCCCCGTGAAGGTGACCTTGTAGGTGTCCTTCGCGAGTGACTCGGGGCGAGGTGTTGGCTTCTTGGGCGCTGGCTTTTCGTCTGACGGATTTCTCGCCTGGTCGAACAGGGGTCTCGAAGACGTGGCAGGCTGCAGCTCCCTTCGTTGGGGCGTTCTTCGAATCGACGTCGGGACGGCCGGCTTCGGGGCTCTCTCGGCGAGGAGCTGTTTGACCTCGTCGACCGTCTTGCCAGCCGCGGCGTCCAGCAGCTCGTCGGCGGTCTCGACCTCGAGGTGGGGACCGAGGGTTCGGGCAGCGGTGAGGCTCAGCCGCCCCGCCTCCAGCATCGCAAGAACTCGCGGGAAGCGTCGCGCCAGCCGCGCCACGGCGATTCGATTGTAGGCGGCGGCCTTGTCGAAGCCCAGAGCATCGGTGCAGTAGACGAACATCGACGAGTAGCTGCGAGCATGGTGAAGGTCGCGGCGCTCGACCTCGGCGAGGTGGCGGAGGAGATCGACTTCCCAGGCGCGGCCTTTGGAGATCAGGGTTTGGAGGCTATCGAGCAGCTCGACATCAGAGAGAGCGGCGAGGGGCAACGTTGGGGCGAATCTGAGAGGGGCGAAAACCCGTCAAGCAGAAAAGTGACTTTCTTTGCAGCGGGTTGGGGGTTCTTGCGGGCATGCGGGACAGGGCTGTGGACGCTGACGCCGCTGCCGGGCCTGGGCACAGCTTGTGGACGGCCGGATGGGGCATTGAAGAAGGCTGACGCATCGTCTTGCGGCCGCCCACAACCTGCACACAGGCCCTTGGAAAAACCGCTTCGCTTCGCTCCGCGATTTTTCCACGAGCGGCTTGGATGTCGTGCGTGGGCTGGCGCCCCCGCACGAAATCCACGAGCGCCCACAGCCCCTACTGCTGCTGTTCCTTGTCTCGGGGCTCTGTTTGGAGGTTGGCTGGCGGGTGCGGAGGTCGGCGCCCGGCGAGGCCCCTTCGGGCTTCCTCGCGGAAGCTCGTTTCAAACGAGTTGGGGCCCCAGCTTCGCCTGAACATGGACGTGTGGTCAGACCGCCACGCAGCGGAACAGCGTGTGGGACATGCCGATGTCATCGATCTCGTGCTCGACGCGCATGCCGGCCTCTTCCACGCAGTGGGTCAGCCGGTCGGAGTGGAACATCTTCGAGTTGCCGTTGGCCACGCCGGCGAAGTACAGCGACGTCGCGATGACGCTGTAGCGTGCGGCGTCGTAACGCTGGCGGTCCCACAGCGTCTCCAGGATGAAGAGCTTTCCGCCCGGGTTCAGGGCCTTGCGGGCCCGCGTCAGGATGCTGATGGTCTCCGCCTCGGAGAAGCAGTCCAGGCACTGGCTGGTCCAGATGGCGTCGAACCCGCTCGGCAGCGGCGCGTCTGGGTTGAGCAGGTCGATCGGCTTGGCGCCGATGCGGTCGCCGTACCCTGCGTCCATGGCGTTTTGGAGCGCGCGCTCGAGCTGGCCCGGCAGGTCGGCGATGGTCACCTGGATCCGGGGATCCTGCGAGCAGCAGAGCATGGCCCATTTGCCCGTGTTGCCGCCGATGTCCAGCAGGGTTTTGGGTCTGTCGGACAGCACCTCTGGGAGCACCTGCTTGAACACGCCGTCGGAGTAGAAGTGCTCGAATGCGTACCAGCTTGCCTGGGCCTGCTCGGGCAGATGGGTGACGCCCTCATAGATGGTCTCCCAGGGCCCCAACTCGGCGAGCCCGACCGGGCGGCCCTCGGCGATGGTCTCGGCGAAGTGGAAGAACGCCTGCCAACAGATGTCGTGGACGAAGTCGATGTTCACCTTGGTCATGGGGTCGGCCAGAACGAAGAGACCGACCTTGCTGAGGATGAAGCGATCCCCCTCGAGCACGGCCACCTCGGAGGCCAGCGCTGCTTCGAGCAGAAGACGGGAGGCGTAGATCGACAGCGAATCGATGGCCTCGGCCAGCTCCTCGGCGGTCGCTCCCTGAAGGCCGCGGCTCTTCAGGAAGTCCAGTGCCCCGCAGTCGCGCAGGACGCGGACGGCCTGGAACATGAGTGGCCCGAAGGCGAGCTTCTGAGCCTCGTATTGGGCCTCGATGTTGGTCTTGCCGTCATCGGCAAACCGTTTGGGGCGCTTGAGCATGGGATGTTCGACCGTCGGGAAGGGGTGGTGCGTATGGTGCCCCCGCCGAGGGCTCCGTCAGTTGGTCACATAGGGGCGTGATTGAACGATGTGGCAGACGTCACCGACGAACAGCCATTCGATGTCTTGGGGGTCGCCGCCCTTGAACAGGCGGGCGACCTTCTTGGCCGCTTCGATGAGGGTCTTGACCCGCGCTTTGGTCAGCACGGGTTTGCCCTTGTCCTTGACGGCGACTTCCTTGACGCCGCCGTCCTTGTCGAAGACCAGCTTGGTGTCTTCGTCCGAACGGCTCAGGACCTTGATCTGGCCCGTCTCGATGTTCACCAGCAGCTGCTCGGGGACCTTCTTGCCCTCGACAACGCGGATGCCCAGGCCGCTCTTGGCGTTGATGGTGTAGGTCGCTTTGTCGGCCTTGTCGAACATGTTGGTGGTCACCAGTACGCCCGCAGCGGTGGCGTTGACGCCCACCTGGACCAGCACCGCGCCGTACGTCCCGAAGTGGTCGATGCCAAAGAAGCTGCGCTCCTCGAAAGCCCGCATGTTCCACACCGACGCCCAAACCTGTTTGACCGCCTTCTCCAGATTCGGCTGGCCCTTCACGTTGGGCACCGTGTCGTACAGTCCGGCGCCGTTAAAACCGGGAAGGTCCTCGGCGTTGGTCGAGCTGCGGACGAACACGGCCTTGTCACCGAGCTTGGTGACCTTCTCCATCAACCGCTTGGTGAAGTCCTTGTTCAGCGGAGCGTCTTCGATGGCCTTGCGCAGCTCGGCCAGCTTGGCTTTGCGCACCGCGGCGTCCTTCTTGAACGTCGCATCGGCGAGGAGCTCGTTGACCTTCTTGTCCAGCCCATTCTCTCGCATGTGCTGGTCGTAATAGAAGATGGGGACACCAAAGCCTGGCGGCACCTCGAAGCCCTTGGGGTTGCTGCTGGCAATCTCACCGAGGTTGGCGGATTTGGCGCCGTAGGCACCGACCTGCGTGACCTTCAGCTCGGTCAGCGCGAGCAGCCTCTTTTCGCCGAGGTCCCGAGCCGGCAGCACGACCTTGCGCTTCTTGTTCTTCTTGGCCTTCCAATCGGCGATCTCGGAGGCGGTCGCCTTGCGGAGGGTATGGCCCGACTTCTCCGCGTTGAGATAGACCATCTGACCTTCCATGGACGCGTAGGTCGTCGATGCGTCCTTGAGCCCGATGTGCGGCACGCCCCAGGCGCGGGCGCGCAGGGCCACGTGGCTCAGCGGCGTAGAGAACTGCTCGGAGATGATGCCGGACACCACGCTGATGTCCGGCACGGTGGCCTTCAAGATGACGATCTGGTCTTTGTTCCAGGTCAGCTTCTCGAGGTCCTCGTCACGGACGATTCGGAGCTTGCCGATGCTGGTCCCGGTGGTGAACGCCTGATACGCCGACTGCTTGTAGATCTCGTCGTTGGTGACGAAGGGCACGGGCTGCTTGCCCGGGCTCGGTGGAGCCTCGGCGACCCGTTCGTGGTGGAGCGAGTCGGGACGGAACTTCACCCGGTCGAACGCGAAGAAGGTCGTACGGAGTGCCTCGTAGGCACGCTCCACGTGCTTCTTCTCCATCCGGTCCCCATCCCAGAAGTTGAAGGTCCAGATGTCGGGGCCGATGTGGTGGATGAGGTAGGCCAGCAGGAAGCGCGGCTTGTCTTCCTCGTAGTTGGCCATGAACTCACCGAGGAGCTGGGGCGTGGGCTCTTTCCGGTAGATCTGCTTGAACACGAAGTCGGTGTGCATCGGGTACACGTTGACGTCGAAGTAGTAGATTTTGTTGGTCTTCAGATCGATGATGAACTTGCAGAAGCGTTCGCCGGTGATCTGCTCGGAGAACCGGGAGAACAGCTTCTTGGAGTAGATCGCCGGGGACCAGACCCGCCCCTGCGCAATGAGCATGTCGTCGCGCGGATCCGTCTCCGGAAGCGGCTGGAGCTTGGTCGAGCCGGTCCCGGTCGTCGTGCATGCGGTGGCCAGGCAGGCGCCCAGAAGGGCAAACAGGACCACGACGTTTCGCGCGCTTGTCATCAATCCGGTCTCCATGGGGCAAGGCGGGGGCCCCATATGACCCGAAAGGTGGGGTGTCGTCCACATGGCGGGCGGCTCTTGCTGCGGTGCGCCAATTGACACCCAACCCGGTAGCCCCGCCCCACCACATGCGATAGGCTCCGCGCCCGTCACCCCCTGACCCTCAGGCACCCCGGGGCATTGCCGTGAGCATTACGAAGACGACCCACACCTTCACCCTTGGCGACGCCGAGATTCACCTCGAGACCGGCCAGGTGGCCAAGCAGGCTGGCGGCTCGCTGGTCGTGCGGCATCTCAAGAGCTGGGTCCTGGCGACCGTCGTCGCCGATGCGGAGCCGCGCCCAGGCATCGGCTTCTTCCCGCTGACCGTCGAGTACCGTGAGCGCCTGGCTGCTGGGGCGCGTATCCCCGGCGCCTTCGGGCGGCGCGAGGGCCGCATCGCCGAGCACGAGGTGCTTGCCAGCCGCATCATCGACCGAAGCCTGCGCCCCTTGTTCCCGGACGGCTTCCGCTGCGAGACGCAGGTACAGGTGACCGTGTTCAGCGCCGACGAGGCCAGCGACCTCGAGGTCCTCGGGATGATCGCGGCCTTTGGCGCCGTTCACCTGTCGGACCTCCCCTTCGACGGTCCCGTCGGAGGCGTCCGCGTCGCTCGCGTGGGCGGCACCTTGCAAGCCATGGCTTCGGAGGCCGACCGTAAGAAGGCCGACCTGGACATCATCGTCAGCGCCAGCCGCGACGGCCTCGTGATGGTCGAGGGGCTGGCCGACATGGTCACTGACGCCACCGTCCTCGACGCCATCGACACCGCCGCAGGACACATCGATACCATCCTCGGCGCGCTCGACACGCTTCGTGAGCAGGTCGGTGCACCCAAACGCGCGTTCAGCCCGCCGAGCATCGACACCGCGCTCCTCGAGGAGGTCTCCGATGCCTGCATGGTGAAGCTCCTCACAGCGCTCGAGACCAACCACAAGCAGGAGCGTCGCGCCGCCATGGCTGCGGTCCACGCCGAGGCCCTCGCGCTGGCGGGCGATGGCGACGACGCCGCGGAGCGCCGCGCGCGCCTCGAGCAGGTCTACGATCAACTCCTGCACGACGTCATGCGCGACCGGATCGTCGACGGCTGGCGCATCGGCGACCGCCCCCACGACGGGGTCCGTGCCATCGACGTCGAAGTCGGTTTGTTGCAGGCCTGCCACGGCTCGAGCCTCTTCACCCGGGGCGAGACCCAGGCGCTCGTGGCAGCCACGCTCGGCGGGAACCGGGATGCGCGGGATTACGACACCGCCTTTGGCCGGCGCGCCGAGCAGTTCTTCCTGCACTACACCTTCCCGCCGTACTCGGTCGGCGAGACTCGCCCCCTGCGTGGGCCGGGACGTCGCGAGATCGGTCACGGCAACCTGGCGCGGCGGGCATTGCTGGCGACGCTGCCGTCGCAGGACGAATACCCGTACACCATCCGCGTGACCTCGGACATCACCGAGTCCAATGGCTCCTCGTCGATGGCTACGGTCTGCGGTGGTTGCCTGGCGCTATACGACGCTGGCGTGCCTGTGAAGGCCCCCGTGGCGGGCATCGCCATGGGCCTCATCAAGAAGGGCGACCGCATCGTCATCCTGTCCGACATCCTCGGCGACGAGGACCACCTTGGTGACATGGACTTCAAGGTGGCGGGCACCGTCGACCGTGTGACTGCGGTGCAGCTCGACAACAAGCTGGGCGCGCTGCCTCGCGAGGTGCTGGAGAAGGCGCTGGCCCAGGCGCAGGCCGGGCGCGCTCACATCCTCGGGGTGATGCAGCCGGCGATTGACCGCGCTCGCGCCGAAGGCGGCTCCACCGCCACCCACATGGTCAAGGTGTCCCCCAACAAGGTGGGCAAGATCATCGGCAAGGGCGGCGCCACCATTCAAGGCCTCCAGGCCGACACCGGTACCCGCATCGACATCAAGGACGATGGCCGTGTCTTCATCATCGGCGCTGACCCCGACGCCGTCGCCCGGGCGGCCAAGAAGATCGACGCGCTGGTGGCCGACCTGGTCAACGGCGGCCTGTATTTGGGCCAGGTCATGGACATCAAGGACTTCGGGGTCTTCGTGCGCATCGGCGAGCACGAGGCGCTGGTCCACATCTCCGAGCTGGACAAGAGCCGGGTAGGGCACCCCAGCGACGTGACGAGCAAGGGGGAGACCATGCTCGTCAAGGTCCTGGGGACCGACGACCGCGGGCGCCTCAAGCTCAGCCGCAAGGCCGCGCTGGGGGCCTCGCCGTCGGAGGCGCTGAACGCTTGAGCCGCGGGGCGCTGGTTGGGTGGTCGCTGGCGCTGTTGCTGGCGGCGCCTCAGGCGTGGGGGCATCCCGCAGGTGTCCCCAGGACGACCGCCAAGGAGGCGCCTCGGGCGCCGGTCATCGACGGTCGCTTCGACGAGCTCGCCTGGAAGGGCGCGGCGTGGGCCACTGGCTTCACCGAGCGCAAGCCGATCCTGCACGCCAAGCCCAGGGACAAGACCTCCTTTGCGGTGATCTACGACGCCGACGCGGTCTACATCGCGGTGCGGATGCTGGACACCCAGCCCGACAAGATCCTGGCGCGCACGTTGGCCAAGGACAGCTTCAACCTGTTCCGCGACGACGCCATCTCCATCAAGCTCGACGCCCACCACGACCATCGGACGACGTTTGGATTCGTGGTCAACCCCGGCAGCGGCAACCTCGACTACAAAGGGGTCAACGAGGCCCGCTTCGAGCGCGGTGTGGACATGGTGTGGTCGGCGGTGTCGCTGCGCACGCCCGAGGGCTGGAACGCGGAGTTCCGTATCCCCTGGTCGTCGCTGGGCATCGACCCGGCGTCGCCGCCGCCCGTGATGGGGCTCAACCTCAGCCGCGATCACCCGCGCCGCAACGCGACCTACGATTGGTCGCTCATGGAGCCTCCGTTCAGCGCGATCTCCGCCAGCCGCTACGGCGAGGTGGTGGGCTTCAAGCCGGCCAAGGGAGCGTCGGCCTCCTGGGACTGGTCGGTCCTGCCTTACGTGCTCGGCGGTTTCCGACGCGACTATGTGCAGGACACCGACACCGTGCTGACCAAGGAGGTGTTCAACGCCGGCATCGACGGGCAGGTATCCCTGGGTCAGCGGTTTGGCATGCAGTTGTCGGTCAACACCGACTTCGCCCAGGTCGACCTTGACGACCAGGTGGTCAACCTCACCCGGTTCGGGCTGTTCTTCGAGGAGAAGCGGGACTTCTTCCTGGCCGATCTCGAGCTCTACGAATTCGGACGTCCTGGCAGCGCCCAGCTCCTTTACACCCGGCGCATTGGCCTGGCCTCCGAGGGGGCAGCCCAGGTCCCGCTGATGACGGGCTTGAAGCTGGCCGGACGTCCCCTCCAGAACGTCCGGGTGGGGTTGCTGCATGTTACGACACGGCCCCTGACCGCCGAGAACCTGCCGTGGGAGCAGCATCTGGCGGCGCGCCTGCAGATCGAGGCCGACGACGGCAGTACCGGCGGCTTCATGGCCACGTGGCGCCAGTCGATGGACACGATCGGCGATCACAACCTCGTGCTGGGCGTGGATGGCACCTGGCGTGGGGGCGGTACGCCGTTCCTGGCCAATGCCTTCGCGGTGATGTCGCTGACCGGCGCCGACGCCCGCTTTGGAGGCTCGGCGACCGGGGAACGACGCAAGGGCGAGGCTGGAACGCCGGCGGCCGCGGTGGGCGTGGACCTCACGTATCGCGACCTGTTCCTGCGCCCGACCCTGTCGTACGCCTACTACGCGTCCGAGTTCCGGTCCGACATGGGCTTCTACCAGCGCGTGGGCGGGCACGAGCCGGGGATCGGCTTCGACTGGGTCCCGCGGTTCAACCGCGGTGGCATCGAGAAGCTGGAGATGGAGTTCGAGCTCGACGCCTGGGTCTGGGAAGGCGCCGACTCCGAAGGCGTGACGGGGCGCTTCGACTGGTCAGCCGAGCTGGACGCGACGCTGGTCTGGGAGGAGGGCTGGTCCCTGGGCATCGAGACCGGCGTAGGGCGGGCCGCGGTGTTGGACGCCTTCAACCTGGGCGCCACGGCGGAGATCCCGGTGGGCGACTACCTCGAGTCCGAGCTGTCCCTGGTGGCGCGTACCCCCGGCCAATACATCGTCAGCGCCTCGTTCAAGGCCACCCGGTCCGACTTCTTCGGGGGCGAGTTGTATGGCGCCGATCTCGGGCTGGTGGTGAATCCGTCGCCGCTGTTCCGTCTGGATCTCGACGCTGGATACGACCGCGCCATGTTCCCAGACCCGTCCAAGGACTTCGACGCCGCGACCCTGAACGCGCGCATCACGATGGGCTTCACCCCAGAGCTGGTGGCGTCGTTCTACACCGGCTGGAACTACCTCGCCGACCGCCTCCGCGTACAAGCCCGGCTCCGGTGGGCCTACCTGCCCGGCAGCGACCTGTTCATCGTCTACCAGCTGGATTCGCAGCCCGACCCCTTCCAGGAGCTGTTTCAGAGCCTCTTGGTCAAGCTGACCTTCCACTACCCGTGGGACGACTGATATAGGTCGGCCAAAGCGGACAATCTGAGAGGTAGATGTGAACCCCACGCGACTGATGCTGGCAGGTTTGGTGACGGCGATGACCGTCGGTTTTGTGGCCCCGGGCTGCGGCGGGGTATGCGACAAGCTCGCGACCTACGAGCTGGAGTGCGGTGATCTCCAGGGGTCGGCGGTTACCAAAACGATGCTCGCCGACAAGTGCAATGAGATGGTGTCGGCAAAGGTCGACGACGAGCGGTTCAACGAGCAGAAGAGCTGCGCTGAAGGGGCCGCGGACTGTGCCGCCTACGCGTCCTGCCTGGTGGACAAGAAGGTGGCCCGTCGGGTGAAGAAGCTCGAGGCGGCGGCCGGCGAGAAGAAGTTCAGCAAGGCGCTCATCCAGTGCGAGATCTCCGAAGACCTCCTGGAGAAGAGCGCGGCTTTCAAGAAGGCCTGCGTCGACACGGCCAGCAAGGCCATCGAGCACTACGGCAAGAACAACAAGACCACGCGCCTGTCGATGACGTGCCGGGCCAAGTGGGTCACCGCCGAGGATGGGCTCAAGAAGAAGTGTGACGAGGTGTCCATCGCCAAGATCAACGACACCATCAAGAACGGCAACGCCAAGGACGCGATGTACGAGTGCGGGCTGAACAAGGACAAGTTCGCCGCCAACGCCGCGCTCAAGACCACCTGCGTCAAGGCCGCGTCCACCGCGCTGACCGAGTATGCCAAGAAGGGCGAGGACTTCCGCATCCAGTCCCTGTGCAAGGAGTCCTGGGTCAAGGCCCAGCCCGACCTGGTCAAGGCGTGCGGGGCGGCGTTCGAGGGCCTGCTGAACGCGGCCATCAAGGACAACAAGTACTACCGCCTCAAGAGCAGCTGCGAGGGCGACTACGCCAAGAAGAACGACGGCGCCAAGGCTGTGTGCAAGAAGGTGCTGGCGTCTGCCCAGAAGGCGCTGGCCAAGACGGTGACCGACTATCGCGACGGCAAGCTCACCGACAAGAAGCTCTACACGACCTGCTCGAACTACAAGACGGTCTCCGAGGCCATCTCGGCGGACGACAAGAAGAAGGCCGAGGCCGCGTGCAAAGAGGCTGAGGTGGGTAAGTACATCGCCGAGGCCAAGGCGAAGCTGGCCGAGGAAATGAAGAAGCCACCCGAGCAGATGAAGGTGCCGTACCACTGCGAGAGCGCGCTGAACAAGGTGAAGTCGCTCGTGCCCAGCGACTGGCAGAAGACCGCTCGCGCCGACGTGCTCAAGGTCTGCTACGTGGACTTCGGCACCAAGTACCTGGCGGCCGTGGTGCCCAAGATGCGCTTTTGCAAGTATGGCGTGAAGAAGGTGCTCAAGGCCGTGGTCGCCGAGAAGCTGAAGTCGCCGGAGCTGGACAAGCTGGTGGCCGAAGCCGCCGGCAAGTGCAAGTAGTAGGGGCGCGCCACATACCCAGGATTGGGACGCCAACGCAGGTGGCTTGACACGCTCGTGGTGGAATCAGAGCATTTTCGGATGCTTCCACCAGCATTCCTGGAGGGTCATCCTCGCTTCGAGGTGCTCGGCGAGCTTGGCGCGGGCGGCTTTGGAGCGGTGTATCGTGCCCGCGACCGGGTGAGCGGGGCCGAACTCGCGCTCAAGAGCCTGCATCGCGCGGAAGCGAGCGCCGTATATCGGTTCAAGCAAGAGTTTCGGGCCCTGGCAGACCTGGCGCACCCGAACCTGGTGCAGCTGTACGAGCTGCTCTCGGAGGGTGACCACTGGTTCTTCACGATGGAGCTGGTGGACGGGCTGGACTTTACCTCGCATGTGCATGGTGCGGCGGGGTTTGGCGCTCCCACGATCGCCTCGGACGACACCCTGGCATCCTCGTCCGAGTCGAAGGCGGATGTGCTGGCCAGGACCGTGACTCCCTCGGAGCTCGGCGATTCGGCGCCGAGCCGACCGTGCCCGGTGGGGGACGAGGCTGGACAAGCTCGGCTGCGCCGTGCGTTGGCACAGCTCGCCGAGGCGGTGGCGCATCTCCACGCGCGGGGGCAGCTCCACCGCGACCTCAAGCCGTCCAACGTCCTGGTCACCGGTGAGGCCCGGGTGGTCCTCCTCGACTTCGGCCTGGTGAAGACCTTCGAGGCCGACGCCCTGGGCGCCAGGAGCCTCGACGAAGGCATGGCCGGCACGCCGTTATACATGTCCCCCGAGCAGGCCGCCGCGGAGCCGCTCACGCCTGCAAGTGATTGGTACGCAGTGGGCGTCATGCTGTTCGAGGCCCTGACCGGTCAGCCGCCGTTCAACGGGCTCTTGCTCGACGTCCTGAATGCGAAACGGGAACGTGACGCGCCAGCGCCCAGCTCTATCGTCAGCGGTGTGCCCGCGGATCTGGACGTCCTTTGTTGCCAGCTGCTGGCGCGCGACCCCGCCGCGCGTCCGTCGGGCAAAGACCTCATCCGCCGGCTCCGGACCAGCGTGGGCAGTTTGGCGGTCATCGCTCCGTCCGTTGCGCCTGATGCGTCGCCATCAAGCCCATCGAGCCCATCGAGCTTCTTCGGCCGCGAGGACTCGCTGGCCGCGCTCGAGGCGCTGTACGAGGCGAGCCTGTCCGGACCTGTCACGGCCCTGATCCATGCGAGGTCGGGCATGGGCAAGACCGCTCTCGTGGAGCAGTTCCTGCGCGGCCTCGTCCAGCGGCGTGCGCCGCTGATCGTTCGCGGGCGCTGCTATCAACGGGAGTCGGTCCCGTTCAAGGCGTGCGATGGACTGGTGGATGCGCTGGCGCGTTACCTGCGCCAGCTTCCCGACATCGACGCGGCAAGCCTCGCTCCGCGCCACCTCGGCGCCCTGCTGCGGCTCTTCCCCGTGCTTCAGCGGGTCCCCTCGTTTGCTCGGGAGATGCACTCGCCGCAGGTGTCGGGTCCCGAGTTGCGCCGACGTGCGTTTCTGGCGCTGCGCGATCTTCTCGGCGGCCTGTCGGAGCGGCGGGCCCTGGTCGTTGCTGTCGACGACCTCCAGTGGACCGACCTCGACTCCGTCGAGCTACTGGGCAAGCTCCTCGAGGCGCCCGACGCGCCGTCAATGCTGCTGGTGGGCACCTATCGGACCGACGAACGGGACGGCAATGACGCGCTCGAGCGGCTGCTCGGGCTGTTCGAAGCAGACGGAGCTCGGGGGACGATGCACCAACTGGAGCTCGCGCCCCTGGAGTCCTCCGAGACCCGTGCGTTGGTCGAGAGCCTGGTCGCCGATGGGACCGCCATCGACGTGGATGGCATCGTTCGGGAGGCGAACGGCCACCCGCTGTTCACCGCCGAGCTGGTCCGGTACGCGCTGGCGCGAGCTGAGCACGCCAGCCCCATCGTCCTCGACGAGAGCATCCGGTGGCGGGTTCAGCAGCTGCCCAGCGACGCCCGGACGCTGCTGGAGGTCGCCTGCGTCTTTGGAGAGCCGATGCCTCTCGGGTTGGCTCGCCAGGCCGTCCGGCTGGACGCCCTCGAGCCGCGGACGTTGAAGCGGCTCGAGAACGACTTCTTCGCCCGTCTGCGAAGGGGCCACGCGTCGGAGCGTCTCGAGACCTTCCACGACCGGGTCAGGGAGGCGATCGTCGAGGGGTTGGAGCCTACACGGCGCCGGGAGCTTCACCTGGCGGTCGCGGAGGCCTTGGAGCGAACCGACGCGGGCGCCGACCAGCTGGTGGAGCACTTCCGCGAAGGTGGGGCTCTGGCCAAGGCCGTCAGCTACGCTCACGATGCCGCCGCGCAAGCATACGACGGCCTGGCCTTCGAGCGGGCGGCGAGCTTATTGGCGTTCATCCGAACCGACGGTTCGCCTTCGGACTACGAGCGCGTGGCCCTGCTGGTCGCCGAAGCGGACGCGTTGTCCAACGCCAACCGTCCCCTCGACGCGGCACGGCGGTACCTTGAGGCGGCTGAGGATGCACAGGACGATGACACCATCGCGCTGGAGCGGGAGGCGGTAACAAACCTCATCGAGGTGGGTCACGTGGACGATGCCCTCAGCATCGTCTATCGGCTATCGGATGCGACGAGCCTTGGGGTCTCCCAAAGCCGAACGCGTAGCGTGTTCGTCCTCTTGCTCAGGCGCGCGCGCATGCGTCTGAAGCGCTGGCCGCGAGGCGACTTCGCGGATGAGTCGGAGGTCGAGCCGTCCACCCATCAGCAGGTCGAGACGGCGCTCGCGCTTGCCAGCGCCCTGGTCTTTGTGGACCCGATCACCACCGCCAGCCTCCTCTCCAAGCTTGGCCTACTCTGTTTGCAAGCTCGGACACGCCTCCACGTAGCCTGGGCGGCGTGCTTTGAGGCGTACGTATCCGGATACGGACCGCGCGCCCAGCGGCTCATCGAGAGAGGCTGGGAGTTGGCGGAGGCCTGCGACGATCCGGCATTGTCGAGAGTGCTCGACCTGATCTGGGCCGTTCACGTCTATAACCAGGCTCACTTCACCGATGCGCTCACGTGGTCCAGAGCGGCTCTGGCCCCGGTCGTCGAGACGGAGCCTGACTTCGAACTGGCCACCCACGCCCCCAGGGCTGGCGAGCGGTCACGGTTCGGCTTCATGAGAAAGGTCCCGCGAGCCATTGAACTGTGGAGTCTCTTCTACCTGGGGCGGTGCAAGGAGTTTCTGCACCTGGTGCCGCTGGTGATGCGCGAAGCGCAACGGGAGCAGAGCCTGCTGAAACAGTTTCTGGCAGGTTCGCTGTCGCACACTCTGGTGGGCATTCTGACGGACCGTCCTGAAGCGGGGATAGCGGACTCGGAGCGCGTGAACGCCGCCTGGGACCGGGCCCTCGGTGGGCGAATCTCGGCTCATCTCGAGCATTGGTGGCTGCTGACGAGGGGAGAGGTGGCGCTGTACCGTGGGGAGGGCACTGAGGCTCGATCGGTCGTGGAAGAACGCTGGGCTCGGGTCACGGGTACGCTGGTGTTCCGGTTTGCGCCGATGGTGCGCTACGAGTGTTGGGCGCTTCGCGGGAGGAGCGCCGTTGCTGTCCTGCACCAGCAGCTCCGTGAGGGGGGCGCGTTGGCCACGCGGCTGGTGCGCGACGCCAGGGGCAGCGCCAGAGCGCTTGGCAAACTGGAGCTTCGGATCGCGCACGGTAGCGCCGAGACCATCGCCGCTGGACTGGCCAGTCTCCAAGGGGATCGAGAGACCGCTATGAGCTGTCTCGAGGCGGCCATAGCGATCTTCGATGCGTCAGAGACCCGGCTCCATCTACAGGCGGCGCGCCATGCCCTCGGCCTCCTTCGTGGCGATGTGAACGCGGTCGCCAAAGTCGAGGAATGGATGCGAAGCGAAGGCGTCGTCGCGCCTGAGAAGGTCGCGATGTGGCTCGCCCCGGGACGATGGGGGAAAGAGGCGCTTCCCAGCCCCGCGTCAGGCGTTCCGGCGACGAAATCGGACCCTTAGACCCTGCGGAGCCATGGTGAAGCCGAAGACCTCGGTGACGTCGCTGGGCTCTCCGACCCGCTCGACGTCGAAGTTCTTGTAGAGCATCGCCAGCACCATCCGGACCTCCAGCAGCGCCAGGCTTCGCCCCGGGCATAGCCGTGGCCCACCGCCAAAGGGGGTGTACTCACCCCGCCGGTGCATCTCGCGGTCCATGCCCTTGGCCCAACGCTCCGGCTGGAAGGGGCCCGGATTGTCGACCACGTCCGGGTCTAGCGCGGGGGGCCGCCGAATCATGCCGACGATGGTTCCAGGCTCTATCGCGAGATCACCGATCGTGATGGGCTGCAACGCCTCCATGAACAACAGCGGAGCCACCGGTTTGATGCGTAGGGTCTCGTGGGCGACGTTGGTGGCGTAGCGGAGCCCTTCGGTCAGCCCGAAGGTGTCGGCTGTGCGCTTGTCCCCCAGCGCTTCGTCGGCTTCGTTCCGCAGCGCCTGTGACGCTGCAGGAGCGTCCAGCAACAGGTGCACCGCCCACGCCAGGGTGTTGGCGGTGGTGTCCTCTCCGGCCAGCAGCATCGTGAAGGCGTTGCCGAAGATGACCTCCTCGGAGAACGGGTTTCCGTTCTCGTCCCGCTCGACCAGCATCGCCTCGAGCATGTCCGCGGGGTTGTCCACGCGCTCGGGATCTCGGGCGATGCGTTCGCGCGCTTCCTCGATGACCACCGAGAGCCACCGCCGGACATAGGCGACGCAGCGATCCACGCGGCGGTCCACCGGCAACTTCACATAGCGCCAGTAGGGAACGGCCGCATCCACGCGCCGGGAGAGCACCGGGAAGATGGCGTTGATGCTCTCGATGAGCTCCGACTCTTCGCCAGCCAGGGTGTTGGCCTGGGTCGAGAAGACCAGGCTGGTCACGACGTCGGTCGTGTACCGCATCAGGTCCAGCTGGAGATCCACCACCGCGCCTTCGTCGGCGGCCCGTTCCCAGCGTCGAAGAAGGTTGTCGGTGATGCGCCGCAGCGTTGGGAAGTAGCTTCGCAGGTGCCGGGGGTTCAGCGCTCCGGTGGCAAGTTTGCGCTGCCGCTTCCACTCAGCACCTTCCACGCTGAACACCCCGCGAACGCCCAGCTCCGAAGTGACCCGCTCGATGGACCGCATCCGTCGGAAGCCGTGCGGGCGCTCGCGCAGCACGGTGTTGATAATCGAGGGGTCCGTGGTGCCGACAATCTTCAGCGGCCCGAACCCGAGCTTGAACACCGAACCGTAGCGAGACGCCCAGGCCTCGAGAACCTGATGCTCCTTGCCCGCCTTGAATTGCAGGGCGTTGCCCAGCAGGGGGAGGCCCGTGGGCCCCGGTAGATCCTTGCGTCGACGGGGTTTGGCGGAGTCGCTCGAGGGGGTGGTCATGCTGGGCAGTGTTGACGAGCGCCAGCAACGTCGTCCACGGTTTATTGGGTCGTGCTTCAGTTCGGGAGTGAACGGCCCGTTCTTCGTGGGCAACGGCGCCACAGGGGGAGCTTGACCGCAGCCAAAACCAGCGCAGGAAGCGAGGGCAGGCTGCTCATCGTCGACGACAGCCCCGTCGTGCTGGAGCTGCTGAGCGACAAGCTGCAGCAGCATGGCTATCAGGTGACGCAGGCGAGCAGTGGCGCCGAGGCGCTGTCTTTGGCGATGAACGGGACCTGGGACCTGTTCATCGTGGACGTCAAGATGCCGGGGATTGACGGCCTCGAGGTGACCCGGCGCCTGCGCGCGCATCCAACTACAGCGCAGGTCCCGACCCTCTTGTTGACGTCACTGGACTCGCCCCGTGACACCGCGCGTGGCCTCCAGGCCGGGGCGGACGACTTTCTGAGCAAGTCGGTCGGGGACGCTGAGCTCATCGCGCGGCTGCGCTCGCTGGTGGCGCTGGGGCGTCTACGGGAGCGGATGACGCGGCAGTCCGAGGTCACCGCCAACCTGTTTCAGACGGGGACGTCCCTTGTGGGCGGGGAGGCGGACGCGCCGCGACTCCTGCTTGTAGGGCTACCCAACGAGGCGGGGCGGTGGCTTCAAGCTGCCTTGACCGATGCAGCCGCCGAGTTGCAGCTGGCCCAGCTACCGGAGACGGCTCCCATGCCGCTGGAGTGCGGGCCCGAGACCTTGATCCTCACCAGCCTGGAGGCCCTCGAGCACGCCAACGCGCCACCCGACGGGGTGATCGTCGTCGACGAACATCCCTCCGTCGAACGCCGGCTCAAGGCCCTGGACCTGGGAGCCGAGGACTATCTCCCGCGGGACGCTCCCCTCGACGAGCTGGTCGGGTGGCTGCAGGGCACCGTGCGCCGGCACCGTCGCGTGGCTTCCATGGCCGCGGCGCGGGAACAGGCGGTGCTGGCGGCACTGACCGACCCGCTCACCGGGTTGTTCAACCGCACCTATCTGCAGGAGCATCTGCGCGCTGAGCTGGCCCGTACCCGGCGCTACGAGGAGCCCTTCGCGCTCATCATGGTGGACATCGACCGCTTCAAGCGGATCAACGACACCTATGGGCACCAGGCGGGCGACGAGGTGCTCAGGATGGCCGCCCAGCGCCTCCGTGGCAGTCTACGAGCGACGGACTTCGTCGCGCGCTACGGGGGCGAAGAGTTCTGCGTCATCCTGCCGCACACGACGGCCGAGCAGGGGGCCGTCGTCGCCGAGAAGATTCGGCGGTCGTTTGCAGACGTTCCGTTCACGGGGCCGGTCGAGGACAAGCCATTGACCGTGACGGTCAGCGTGGGCGCGGCGTTCGCGCCGGTGGACGGGCTGACCGACGTGGTTCTCGTAGGGCTCGCCGACCAGGCCATGTACACGGCCAAGGGTGCGGGGCGCAATCAGGTGGTCACGACCGCGGACGCCTCCATGCGCAGTCGGCGGATGCAGCCGCGAGTCCCCACCTCGTATCGGCTCGAGTCGACGCTGCTGCACGTCCACTCCGTGCTGGAGGCGTTGCTGAGCAACGACCTCAAGAGCCCGCTGAACGCCGTTGGCGCCGCCGCCAAGCTCATGCAGCGAAAGACCTCGGGGGACCACCCGCTGCGGCCTTTCGTACGGGAGCTCGAGGGGCGACAGCAGGAGGTGGTGGAGACGCTGAAGAAGCTTCAGCACTTCGTTCAGAGCCAGCTGCCAGAGGATGGGATCCAGACCGCCGACGAGCATGGCTCGCGCCCAGAGAGTGCGGGGGAGCCCGAACGCTAGGGGCGTTCAGAGGTCGGGGACGACGAACGTGGCGGTCCCGAAGCCCTCGCCCAGGAACACGCGACAGCTGTCCGGTTCGTCGCTGAAGGGGCACTCGAGGTCGGTCGCCAGCCACACCTGGTAGGGGTCTCCCTGCCCGCCAACCTGTTCGTCGAGCTCGAAGATGCGGACCCGGAAGCCCTCTTGAATGGCCGGCTCGCCGGGGAAGCTGCCTACAACGAACCCACCGCTGAGTGAGACGTAGGACTGGCCTGGCGGGCCCAGGCATCCGTCGATGTCGGTGAAGTTGTTCTGACAGTCTGACCCTTCGAAGTCGGCCGCTGCGTTGGCCATGAATCCCATGTTCTGGTTGGCGCTGTTGCGCAGCCGGGCGCCCCGGATGTCGGCACCGCTGGAGCCAAACGGGCTGCACTGGCCATCCCAGAGGTCCTCGATGATGACGGCGCGGTAGACCTGTGCTGGCGCCTCGCAGAATCCCTGGTCGGTGCATAGCTGCTCGTCCGGGCAGATCCCGCAGATGCCGCCGCAGCCGTCGCCCCCACACTCGACGTCGGAGCAGTCGGGGACGCACGGTGGGGCGAAGCACTCGGCGTTCTCACAGACCCATCCATCCACGCAGGCGCCCGCGTTGTACCAGACGCCGTCTTCACAGACCTGGATGGTGACGCCATCGACGCCACACCGCTCCTCGCCGTCTTGACACTGCTGGGGCTTGGGCGGGATGTCGGGGGGTGGCGCCACGTCCGGCACGCCAGGGAGCTCCGGCTCGGGCGGCTCGACATCTGGCGGTGGGGGCGTCACGTCGACGACGACGTCCGGCTGCGGTGGAGGGCCAGGATCGGCGATGACGTCGCCAAGCGCACTCGGCGTCTCCGGTTGCCCCAACGCATCGAGGCTATTGGCGGCGATGCGCACGCCACCCTCGAGGCAGCCTGGCGCCACCGTCAGTAACGCGATGGGCAGCACGGTCCGGAGGACCTGCTTCATGCGACCGGCCTCACGGGTTGGCAAGGACCACCACCCGTCGGCGCAGGTAGGCCATGTTCAGGGGATTGAAGTCGGGCACCTGGGACACCGCCTCGATGTAGTTGGTGACCTTGCCGGTCTGCATGACATTCAGACCGGCCGTGTCGATGTGGGCGCTGTCGATGAAGTTGTCGATGAAGTCCAGCTTGGGCATGCCAGCGAACATGCCGCCGGGCGGGGGGCCTGGCGGCACGAGCCCCAGCGAATGACCAATCTCGTGGCACAGCGTACTGGCGATGGCCAGGGCAAGCATGTCCACCGCGAACTCCACGAGGTCGTAGCGGTGTCGGAGGTCCCCGGTGATCGTGTTGGGGTTGAAGCCGGGGGCGAACAGCGTGTCGTCCTCGGGGTGATCGCCGACCGGAACACCGCGGCCCGGCAGGAGGTCCCGTATCGCCAGGACCCCGAGTGGCTGGGCCAGCACCGAGCGTGCGATCCCAGACGGGTAGACACCGCGGTCATAGACCGTGTTGTCGTTGGCCACCTGGTTGTTCCAGTCCAGGTCGGCCCGGCCCACGAGGCCGTTGGCCTGGTCGACGGGTGGACCATCTCCCCCCAGCGCGATCAGCGACAGCGTGCCGTCTTCGGTGAAGGTGGCCGGGTCCGGGGCGTCCGGGTCGCCTTCGAAGACGAGCTTGAGCGGTACCCCCTCTGACGTGGGATCGCCGTTTTCGTCCAGCTGGAAGATGCGGTACGCCTGGCTCCGGATGGCCGTCAGGATGCGCTCCTTCATCGCCGCACGGACGGTCATGTTGGTGGTACTGAAGAAGCCCAGCCCCACGAACGCCTCATCGAAGTCCAGCTCTCCGTCACCTTCGGCGACGTGCTCGGAGGTCACCGCAATGGTGCCGTCGCCGCTGTCGGTGAAGGTGGTGTCGAAGATGTCGCGGCTCAGCGTGACCAGCCAGACGTCGGGCTCCACGAACGGATCGTACCCGGGCTCCAGGGTGGCGACGACGAAGCTCACGTTGCTGGACGCCTCGCCCAGGCTGTTGGACACCGAGGCCTGGCAGATGACCTGCAGTCCCTCCTCGACGCCCACGTCGGTGGTGAAGTGGACACGTCGGGCGACGCCTGTCGTATCCGCGCCCAGCGGATGGGGCGCCACGTGGCTGGCGAGGGATTCGCCGGCGTCCACCGTCGTCCCGTCCGGCATCACCATGGTGTGGGTGCAGGTGAGCGAAAGCGTCGACCAGTCGATCTCTTCGGACGCCTTGCTCATCAGGTCGAGCGTGAAGTTCTCACGGTTGACCCACACGGCGTAGGGGTTGCCGTTGGGCAGTGGCAGCGAGCCGTTCATGTGGCCCGGGAGCTCGTTGATGGTCAGCTCCATGTCCGGTGGCGCGGTTGGCTCGACCACCACCGGAAGCTCCGGTTCGGCGTCGACGGTGCCGTCTGCCGTTGCGTCGCCCCCCGTGTCGGCCGAGACACTGTCGACCACCGCGTCGACAGGCGTGGCGGGACCCTCGCTGGGGTCGTTGCATCCCGCCGCCGTGGCGAGGATGCCGACGCTCAACGTCAGCCGAAGTGCAGCGGGAAGGAAGCGGTTCAACGCAACTCCGTGGAGGCGTAGGACCCCAGAACCCTAACGAACGAGACATGCCGTTCCAAACCGGCCAGGGCGTCGCGGACGCGCGGCATCCCGGGGTGCCCCTCGAAGTCGAGATGGAAGAGGTAGTTCCAGGGCGTGTTGCGGTCGGGTCGGGACTCGATCTTGGTGAGGTTGATCTCGCGTACCGCGAACTGGGCCAGGCACGAGTACAGGTCGCCGGCGACATGGCGGGTGGCAAAGATGAGCGAGGTCTTGGTGGGCTTGGGGCGCTCCATCTCCCCCGGCGCAAGCAGTAGGAAGCGAGTGTAGTTGTGGATCACGTCCTGAACGTCCTGGGTGACGATATCCAGCCCATACAGCGCGGCGGCCGCCCGGGAGGCGATCGCCGCGCGTCCGGGCGTGGGGTCATCCCGCAGCGAGCGGGCGGCTCCGGCGGTGTCGCTCACCGTCACAGGGGTCCAGCCGTGCGAGGCGATCCAGCGGCTGCACTGCTTGAGCGCCTGCGGATGGCTGCACACTTCGCGAATGTCACGCAGGCCTGTTCCCTTCGGCGCCATCAGGACGTGGCGGACAGGAAGAATGACCTCAGCCTGGATGGTCAGCGGGAACTCCAGCAGCAGGTCGTACACGGGGTGGATCGAGCCCGTGGTGGAGTTCTCGACCGGCATCAGCGCCGAGGCGGCGCGCCCCTCGCTGACGGCGGCGAACGCGTCGCGGAAGGTCTCGCTGGGGACGCACTCGGTGCCCTCGCCGAGCCAGCGGAAGATCGCCTCCTGGCTGAAGGCGCCAGGCTCCCCCTGAAACGCGACGGGTGCCACGGCTGCAGCGGTCAGCGGCTGATGATGCCCGGTGTCCGGCTCGACCTCCGCCGCAGGGGCAGCTTCGGCGGCCGAGCCCGATGCGCTGGGCGCTACCGTCGGCTGCGCCCAGTCCGGCCGCAGGATGCGGGCGTTGCGCAGGTAGATGTGGTGGATCTCCTGCTCGTAGTCGTCATCGACGTTCCAATGCACCAGCACCCGGACGCAGAGATCCACGCTCGCGCCCGCCGGTATCTCCCGAGCGCAGAGCATGGGGACCTGGGTCCATCCCAGCTTGCGGGCGGCCCGCGCCGGGAAGGTCGACCGCACGTCGTCGGTGACCGTGAAGAAGATGCTGGCCAGCTCGTCGGGGGCGAACCCGTTGAGCTCTGCCATCACCTCCAGCAACTCCTGGGTGGCCGCCACAACCTCTTCGGCGGTGTCCCGCTCGACCGTGGTGGCTCCACGAATTCCGACCGTCTTCATCGCGTCACGTATCCCGAGTCCGTCAGTACTTTGCGCGCCTCGTCACGCTCTTCGGGCGTGTGGAAGCCAAGGCGGATGGCCTCACCTTCCTCGCGGATGGTCAAGACCTCGATGTCACGAATGTTCACGCCCCGATCGGCGCACGCGCCCGTCAACCGGGCCAGCTCGCCAGGGCGGTCCGGGAGGCTGACCACCACGTCGTACATCCGAGGCAACAGGCTCCGGCGCACGATCGGCAGGGCGTCGCGGGTCGCCTTTGCCTCGGTTGCGTCCTCGAGCAGACGATCCGGGTCGTCCAGAAGCCCCGACAGGCGCTCGATCACCCCACGAAGATCCTCCAGCGCCCCTTTGATGGCGTCTCGATTGACCGCCACCATGTCGCGGCTCATCCGCGGTGACCCCGAGGCCACCCGGGTGAGATCGCGGAAACCGCCGGCGGCCAGGAACATCAGCTGCTCATGGTCGCGATCGCGGCCCACCATCAGGGTCAGCGCCACCGCCAACAGGTACGGCAGGTGGGAGACCCGCGCCACCAGGCGGTCGTGAAGGTCGGCGTTGAGCAGCAGTGGATAGGCGCCGAGGGCGTCGACCATGGCTTTGATCCGGTCGACGTGGCCCCAGGGGGTGTCAGGGTGGGGGGTGATCACCCAGACCGCGTTCTCCAGCAGGGCGGCATGAGCGTTGGCGCAGCCGGCGTGTTCGCTGCCGGCCATAGGGTGGCTCCCCACGAAGTTTGGCAGCATTCCGTGCAGCGCGGCGACCACCGGGGCTTTGACCCCGCCCACGTCGGTCCAGCAACTGTCGGGGCGGGCGAACGGCGCGATCTGGTGGCCCAGCTGGGTGAGCGCGCCCACCGGCGCAGCCAGAATTCCGGCCTCCAGTGTGCCGATCCACTCGCCAAGGTCCTCGTGCACCACATCGACCGCGCCCACCTCGAGGGCGTCCGCGCGGCTCTGGGGCGACGGGTCATAGCCGTGCACCTCCCCGGCGAGAAACCGCTCGCGCAGGCCAAGGGCCACGGAGCCGCCGATGAGACCGAGGCCAAACACACCCACTGGCCCTTTGAAAAGCTGAGGCTTCATGGCGCTGGAGCTTACTTTGCTCGACGACCATGGGAAAGGCTTGTAGTTTCGCGCCATCGGGGTGATGGTCCCCGTCCCCGTCCACCCCTTGTGATGAACGACCAGCAGATCACAGACGAGCAGCTGATGCAGCGCTTCCTCGAAGGCGATAGCCGCGCCTTCGAGACGTTGATGAACCGGCACAGCCGGAAGCTGTACAACTTCATCCTGCGCAAGGTCGGCGGAAACCCTGAGAAGGCGGCCGATATCCTTCAGGATTCATTCCTGCGGGTGGTCAGCAAGGCCGACAGTTTCCAGCGGCACTCCAAGTTCACCACGTGGCTCTATACGATCGCGCGCAACCTGTGCATCGACGCTGCGCGTAAGGCGAGCTATCGGCAGCACGCCAGGCTGGATCAGCCGTTGAGCAAGAGCGACGAGGGTGGGGCGACGTTGGGCGACAAGGTCGCCAGCAAGAGCCCCGGGGCCGATGTCGAGACCCGGGACAAGCGCTTCCGAGAGGCGTTGACCGGAGCGCTCGCCAAGCTGCCCGACGAGCAGCGGGAGGTGTTCGAGATGCGCGAGTTCCAGGGGCTGAAGTTCCGGGAAATCGCCGACATCCTCAGCATCCCCGAAAACACTGTCAAAAGCCGCATGCGCTATGCCCTGAGCGGGTTGCGGGACAGCCTCAAGAAATTCTCTGAAACGATCTGAATCGTGGCGCGTAGAAGACCTCACGTTCACCAAGAAGGCTCCGGCCGCCAGACAGAACTCGCTGTCTTGCGTCTGGTCGGGGCGCACAGGGGCATTACGGTAAACCAGCCATGCTGACCCGAGAACAACTCGACGAACTCCTCGTCGACTACCTCTACGATGAGCTCAGCGCCGAAGACAGGAAGGCGTTCGAGGCGGCTGCGGCCGACCATCCAGAGGTCGCCGAGGAGGTGGCGGCGCATCGGCAGACGCGGAACCTGATGGCAGAGATGCCGATGGTGGATCCGCCGCAGCCGGTCCTGGACAACATCATGCGGGCTGCGCGGCACGCCGCGGCGCCCAGCGAGGAGCCGATGGGCTTCTGGGCCAAGCTGCTGTCGGTCTTCGCTCAGCCCGCGTTCGCGACGGCCGCTGTCGTGGCCGGCGTGGGCCTCACCGCCTTCCTCACGATGAGCGGTCCGGGCAATGAGCTTCCGGGCGGCACCAAGGCCACCAGCGGCGCGCCGGTCGTCGCGACGGCTGACGACCCCACCAAGCAGCGTGGCACCCGCCCGGCCGATGAGAACCTCAATCAGCCGATGGTGGCCTCTGCCAAGTCCGAAGCGTCGAAGACGCCCTCCGAGGAGGCAGCGCCCACGCCGTTGCCGGCGGCGGGTGGCGAGACCGATCTGGCGCAGGCCAAGCCCACCAAGGACATCGCCCCGGCCGAGCCGAAGGCCGACAATAAGCAGCTCCAGGTGGCCGCAGCGCCCAAGAAGGCGAAGACCCGCACCGCGACCAAGCGCAAGACGACCGCCAAGCCCGCCAAGCCCGAGGCCGCGCCCATCGAGGTGGCGGCGGTGGACAAGGCCCCGGCCGATCAGCTGGCTAAGAGCCTGGGCGCGGCGACCCCGCGTGAGGCGGAGCTGAAGGCGGCCGAGGCGGATGTGGCCAAGCCGGCGAGCCTCAACAACGCTCCCGCCCGCCCCGAGCCGTCCGTCAGCACCCACCCGGGTGTCGGTGACAGCGGCGCGAACACGCCTGCCAACGCTGGGCCGCGCCTGACAAAGAAGTTCGGCGACCTGGTCAAGGCCGGCAAGCTGAGCGAGGCCGCCAAGGTGCTGAGTCAGCTGGAGAAGCTGCCCACCACCAGCAAGGCCGCGGCGAAGAAGCTCCGTAAGCAGCTGGACGCGGCCAAGGCCGCTCAGACGAAGAAGGCGGCGCCGGCCAAGAAGTAGTCGGGAGTCGACTTCGGTTCCCAAACAAGCGCCCGCTGGTCATGCCAGCGGGCGCTTTTTGCGTCTCAGGCGATGGTCACGCCAGCATCACGCATCGCGACGATGGCGGCTTGGCTGTCTCCCGGGCTCAGGTTCACGCCGCGGCAAGCGGCCGCGTGCAGCGTCGTGGCGAATCCTTCGGCGACGGCATCCAGGGCCGTGAACTTCACGCAATAGTCGGTGGCCAGGCCGCAGACGGTAACGGCCGTGACACCCTGCTCCCTGAGCCAATCCGCCATCCCGGTGGAGGCGCGGCGGCCGTTGTCGTAGAAGCCACTGTAGCTGTCGACCTCGGCGTTCTGACCCTTGCGGAACACTTTCGCGATGCCGTCGGTGTTCAGCGCCGCGGAGAAGTCAGCGCCGGTGGAGTGCTGTACGCAGTGGACCGGCCACATCACCTGGGTGAGACCATGAAGGTCGATGACGTCGCCGGGTGACCGGCCCTCGTGCTGTGCCGCGAAACTCTGGTGCTTGGCCGGGTGCCAGTCCTGAGTCGCCACGACGACGTCGAAGCGGCCGCTGCCGATGAGCCCGTTGGCAGGCGCGACCACCGCGTCTCCGTCGGTCACTGCGAGGGCGCCCCCCGGCAGGAAGTCGTTCTGGATGTCGACGAGGATCAGGGCGTGTTTGCTCATGGCGACATCTCTATCACATAGTGACCTACCCCATGACGTTCCGCCTCGGGCTCATAGCGGGAGTGGCCTGGCTCCTGATTGGTGGTTGCACGGTGCCGTTGCCCGGTGGGCCGTTCCGATGCGACAGCACGGCGGATTGCGCTGAAGGCGGCGTATGCGCGTTCGTCACGGCGACCGAGCGGGCCTGCGGAAGACCCGACCCTGCTTGCCCCAACGGGTCAGATCCCTGCCTGCGAAACGTGAGCGTTCCGGGGATCGGGTGTGTCCCGGGGCCATCGGACGAAGGGGAGGGCTGCAGCATTGACGCCTGCTCCGGCGGGACATGCGTCGATGGGACCTGCATGCGCGATGAGGCGCCCTGCGACGACGGCATCGCCTGCACCGTGGATGTGTGCGACCCTGCTGTGGGCTGCAGCAACGATTCGTCCGAGTGCCCCTGCGAGGCGAACGTGGACTGCGACGATGACGACCGTTGCAACGGCGTCTGGGAATGTCAGGAGGGAAACTGCGTCCTGACGGAACCGGTGGTGGACTGCAGCGCCCTGGATGGCGTCTGCGGGACTGCGGCCTGCGTGCCGAGCACGGGGGCGTGTGTCCTCACACCAAACCTGGGCATGCCCTGTGACGATGGGCTTGCCTGCACCGTCGACGACGCTTGTGAAGTGGACGGTCAATGCCGCGGCAATCCCCGCACCTGCACCGCCAACGGCCCCTGCGAGACGGCCTTCTGCGAGGAGCCCACCGGATGTGGCGGGCAGTTGTTGGCCGACGGTGAGGTCTGCAACGACGGCGACTCCTGCACCCAGAAGACGAGCTGCGCGGCGGGCGTCTGTGGCGATGGGGCCCCGGTGGCCTGGAGCGTGGTCATCGATGCTCCTGATGAGGGACGCTTCCTCCAGGCACTCTTGAAGTTGGGAGACGACTGGCTGGTAGCGGTCTCCGGCCCCCCGCCCTCGACCGGTCCCATCATCGGCAGCGATATCCCTACCTATCTCGCTACTGTGACCGCTGATGGCACGGGACCGAGCGTTGAAGCCGATCCGGTGATGACCGGCCGACGGGTGGCATCGATGGCGGTGCTGAACGATGGCAGCATCCTCATGGCAGGTTCAACCAACAGCCTGACCCCGCTGAATCCCAGGTACGCCTTCGCACAGCGCGTGGCCCTGGGGCAGGGAGCGCTTTGGTCCGCCGACTGGCTGGAGGCGGCGGAGTCCGAGATCGTCCAGCTGTGTACCGACGTGTTCGACGCAACGTTTGCTGTCGGTCGCAAGAAGGTGGGCGGCGTCTGGCAGGGGGCGCTGTGGCGGATCGAGTCCGACGGCCAGGTGCTCTACGAGCGTCTACACGAGACCTTCACCGGTTTCTCGGGCTGCGCCTACCGGGGGACCTCGACGGGGTGGGGCGTCATCGGGTTCGGGGCGAGCGTGACTGGAGAGGCTGCGTTGACCGCGCTCCCCACGAGTAGTGGCGTCGCGCTCAAGGAGGCGATCAGCGTCCTCCCCCAGGGCGCCAGCACTTCGACGCTGACCCACGGGCTCGGGTTTTCTGGCCTGGGCGGCGCGGTAAGGTTCGCGCTCGTCGGTCGGTATGCGGCCGCGGACGGTATCGATCGACTGATGCTGGTGGAGGGGAGCGCCACCATCGCGGCGGTGACGGTCGACATCGTCACGGGTCTGCAGCCCTCGATACGGGGTATGCCGCGGGTCGTGGCATCGGGATTCGAGAAGAAGTCCGTGGTGCTCTACGAGGCCGGCGCCGAGGGCCCGTTGACGCTGAGGCGATACGGCCTGGGCGAGGCGCCGCAGAGCCTGTGGACCACGGACCACGGCGAGGCCGGTACCTACCGGCTGAGGGATGACGGCAACGGTTATGTGCTGGCCCTGGGTCGTGCGACGACGCCTGAGTCGGTCGAGCTTCGACGGGTCGACAGCGTCGGAAGCCTCGAATGTGCAGCGGCTCCCTGAAAAAGCTGCGTCCTTTTCGCAACGACGCCGTCCTCATGGGTGAACATGCACCCATGACCCAGGAGTCATCATGACCGAGTCATCCATCCAGGAAGCCGGGAACACTGTCGTCACCATCGACCTGCTCGCGTTGGACCTATCCCAATGCGGGCGCTGCACCACTACCGAAGCCCATCTCGAGGAGGCCATCGCCCTGGCGACGGACGTGCTGAAGCACACGGGAAGGAGGGTTGAGCTGACGAAGCGGGTCGTGCCCAAGGCCGACTGGGCGGCGATTGGGATGGTGAGCTCGCCGACGGTGCTGGTCGATGGCCAGGACATCGCCGACGAGCTGCTCGCGAGTCACTGTCAGGACTGCACCGAGCTGTGCGACTGCGACGGAGAGTTCCAGTGTCGCGACTGGGTCTGGGCCGGCAAGCGTTATACCAAGCCGCCCGTGGGCCTGCTGCTGGACGGGATTTTGCGTCGGGCGCTGGAGCCTACAACGCCCATGGCAGAGAGCTGCTGCGCCCCGAGCTGCTGCGGATGAGCGGGATGCTGGGTGCGCAACCAGGGGACGCGAGTCACGCGATCTACGCCCGCTTTCGGGATGAGCTTCGTGGATGGCTGCTCCGCCGGGTGGCCGATGAGGCGGCTGCGGACGACCTGGTGGCGGATGTCTTCGTGCGGCTGCATCAGCGGTTGAGCGACGGCGAGGCGCTGGAGCGGCCGAGGGCGTGGCTGTACCAGGTGTTGCGGCGTCGACTCGTGGATTACTACCGGAGCGCGAGTCGGGCCCCGGAGGTGCGCGACCCGACGACGCTGCCGGAGCAGCTGGACGAGGCGGTGGACTCGGACCTGTATGCCGAGCTGTCGGGGTGTGTGCGGCCGCTGCTCGAGGGGCTGGACCCAGCGCAGGCCGATGCGCTGCGGCGGACGGCTCTGGAGGGCAGGACGATCGCGTCGGTGGCTGCGGACGAGGGGATCTCCGTGTCGGGGATGAAGAGCCGGGTGCAGCGGGGGCGGCGCGGGCTCAGGGCGGCGCTGGAGCGGTGTTGCCGACTGGAGATGGACCATCGGGACAGGCCGATGGCCGCCAGGCCCCGGTCGGACTGCTGCTGAGAGCGGGGTCGGCCGCCGGCCCGGCAACGGCGCCGGCCACCGGCCCGGCACACGGCAACGGCTCCGGCCCC
>JGI12316J15309_10004301_pt1 | contig 162264 bp, 137 predicted proteins | sample MarCyaLeptolynsp_FD_15309 | JGI IMG/M metagenome (IMG submission 15309)
TCGTGCTCGTGCTCGTGCTCGTGCTCGTGCTCGGTGCGTGAGAAGGACGCTCGGCCGAGTCGGGGCTGCGCGATGGGGGCCGGTCGTGCTCAAGCATACGGTCCGCCGACCATCGGCAGGTGGCGCGCTAGGCGCCGTGCCGAGCGTCAGCGTCAGCGCGTGCGGTCCGAACTGCGCGCGACCAGCCCCCATCGTCTCCGCCCCTCGGCGCTCGCGCTCGGCGCGCGCGGGCAGCGTTGGGTTGGGGGGATTGCTAAAGGTGCCGGCCCGTGGCCGGCAGATCCTTGGGAGGGCAGTGCGGCAGCGGGGGGTGGGCGTGCAGCCTGGAGGTCATCGTGTGGCCTTGATGCGGTCCCGGGCGTGGAGGTCGTCGTGTGGCTTGGTGCGGCAGCGGGGGGTGGGCGTGCAGCCTGGAGGTCATCGTGTGGCTTGGTGCGAAAGCGGGCCTGGGCGTGCGGTCGTTCGTGGCTAGGAGACGGTTAGGGGGAGCCAGAGTTGGGGGGCGGCGATGGCGCTGGTGACGAGGGAGAGGGTTAGGAGTAGGAGGAGGGCGGAGACGCGGCTGGAGCTGGCGCCGACTCGTTCGGTGGCGGCGCTGGCGATGGGGCGGGGGATGGCGTTGCGGCTGGCTTTGTGGCCCTTGGTTGGTTTGGGGGCGGCCGGTGCGCCGGCGGGGGGCGGCACGATGACGCCGGTGCTGTCGCCCCAGGTGGAGAGCTCGATGGGGTTGCCGCGTCCATCGACTGCCGGGCGGTTTCCCGGCCCCGGCGCGGGCGCCGGGGCTTTGGTGCGGCGGGGCTTGCCGGACACGGTTGCTCCGGCGTTGGGTGGCCTTGCGCGCCGGGGCGTGGAGGGCGGTCGCTGCGCCGGTGCCGACGGCACGCGCGGGGGCCGGGGCGTCGCGGAGCGCGCAGCAATCGCGGGCGTTGCGCGCCGTGGCGGCATCGAGGGCGGGCGCGCGCTGGTGGGGCGCGGTGTCGGGGTCGCCAGGCCCATGGCGGCGCGAACCCACTCGGCGATGCGGTCGGGGGTCCATCGCTCGCCGAGGGAGCGGGTCGTCGACGCCAGGGCGTCGCGCAGCTCGGCGGCATCCTGGTAGCGGTCGCGCGGTTTTTTGGCCAGGGCGCGAGCGACGATCTTGTCGAGGGGGCCGGGCACCAGCGGATTGATGGACGACGGTGGCTCGACCTTGCAGCGGCGCAGCAGCTCGAACGTCTGAAAGTCGGTGACGGCGTCGAACAGCCGTTTGCACGTGAGCAGCTCCCACAGCACGATACCGGCGGCGAACACGTCGGCCTGGTGGTCGGCCGGAGTGCCGCCGAGCTGCTCCGGCGACAGGTAGGAAATCTTGCCCTTGAGGAGGCCGGTCGAGGTCTTGGCAATTCGGTCGCGAGCCTTGGCGACGCCGAAGTCGATGAGCTTGATTTGCCCTTCGCTGCTCACCAGGATGTTGGCGGGCGACACGTCGCGGTGCACGACCCGCAGCGGCATGCCCGAGCCGTCCGGCGTGTTGTGTCCGTAGCTCAAGGCGTCGCACACGCTGGCGACCATGGAGCAGACCAGGCCCACGGGCATGCGCAGGCGGTCTTCGCCGCACGTGGTGAAGAGCTCGCGCAGGTTGACCCCGTCGACGTTTTCCATCACCAAAAACGGCAGGCCGTCGTGAACGCCGATGTCGAGGGTTTCGACGATGTTCGGGTGGTCGAGGCCGGTCGCGATCTTTGCCTCGTCGTGGAACATGTCCCAGAAGTGGTCGCTGTCGGACAGGTTCGACAGCATTCGCTTGACCGCCACGGTGCGGCGGTCGGGCAGGCGGCGCGCGCGAAACACTTCGGCCATGCCGCCGGTCTGCATGCGCTCGACGAGCTGATAGCTGGCCTGCTGTCCTCGCCACGTTTGCTGCCGGACCCGACTCACGGACCGTGGAGGAGCAAATTCGAGACCCGTTTTGCCGCCGTGGAATCTGGCCGCTCTCGCCCGCCCGGTGTCCCCCATGTACGCGACAAACCGTACGATTCCTGCACTCTGGCAACCATGGTTCCCGGGGCCTGGGGGCTGGCACCATCGGGCTCAGGTCCCCGGCTCCCGGTCATGGGCCCCGACCGCCGCGTGCACCCGGCCCCGCAGCGGGCGGCTTTTTCGCGGTGTCTGCGCGCTCTCGCCGGCCTCGGGGCTCGATACACTTGCACAGATGGTGCGGCCTGGGGTGGCGCGCGCGCTGGGCCGGTTCGAGATCCGCGGGGTGATCGGCGCGGGAGCGGCCGGTGACGTGTACGAGGCGTGGGATCGAGAGCGCGACGCGGTGGTCGCTCTCAAGACCCTGCGCCGCCTCACCGGGCAATCGCTCTACCGTTTCAAAGCCGAGTTTCGCTCCATCCTCGAGATTCAGCACCCCAACCTGGTTCGCCTGGGTGAGCTCCTGGTCGAGGACGACCTGTGGTTCTTCACGATGGAGCTGGTGCGCGGGCAAACGCTCCGCGAGCACCTCGGGCTGCCCCGCGCCGTCGACGCGGCTGTGGCACCCGAAGAGACGGCGCTGTTCGAACCGGTAGAGGTCGACGACGAAGACCAGGCCGCCGCTCTGGCCGCGCTGCAGGCCATGGAGAGGCCCGCGCCCTACGTCGTCGACGAAACTCGCTTGCGCGCCGTGCTGCCGCAGATCGCCGACGTCGTCCACGCGATCCACGAACGCGGCAAGCTTCATCGCGACATCAAGCCCGCCAACGTCGTCGTCGAGGACACGGGCCGCGCTGTGCTCATGGACTTTGGCCTGGTGCACGAGCTGGCCGCCGCCAACGACGCGCCGGTAGAGTTTGCCGGTACGCCGGGCTACATGGCCCCCGAGCAGGCCCGCGGCATCGTCGGACCGCCCGCCGACTGGTACGCATTCGGCTCGATGCTGTACCAGGCCTTGACCGGCCGCCTGCCGTTCGTGGCCGGAACCAATCGGGACCTGCTGCGAAAGAAGCAAGCGTTCGAACCGCCGCCGCCCCGGGCCCTCAACTCCTCGGCGCCTGCGGACCTGGACGCGCTTTGCGAGGAGCTTTTGCGGCTGGACCCGGTTGCCCGGCCGTCGGGCCCCGCCATTCTCGGTCGTTTGGGCGTGTCGCCGACGCCGGCCGTGTCGCCGACACCGGGGCTGGCGACCTCGGCCACGCCGTTCGTCGGGCGCGCGCGCGAACTCGGGGTGCTGCGCGAAGCACTCGACGCGATGGTTCGCGCAGGCACCGCCGCAACCGTGGTGGTCGAGGGCGAATCGGGGGCCGGAAAAAGCGAGCTGGTGCGCAGGTTCATCGGCGACCTCGAGGCCGACGCCTATGACGTGGTCGCGTTGCGCGGCCGCTGCTACGAACGCGAGTCGGTGCCCTTCAAGGCCTTCGACGGCATCGTCGACGCTCTGTCGCGCTTTCTGATTGCCCGGCCGTCGGTCGCCGTCAACGAGTTTTTGCCGGCCAACGCCGGCCTGCTCACGCGACTGTTCCCCGTGCTGGGCCGCGTCTCCGCCATGGCCGAGGCCCCGGCGGAGACCCGCGACCTCGAGCCGCGCGAGTTGCGCAAGCGCGCCTTCGAAGCCCTGCGCGAGCTGCTCGGGCAGATCGCCGCGCGCCATCGGCTCGTGCTGGTCATCGACGACCTTCAGTGGTCGGATCGCGAGAGTCTGGCGCTGCTGGGCGAGATTCTCAACCCGAGCCGGCCGATCCCACTGCTGCTCGTGGTCACCGCGCGGTCGGACTCGCCGATCTCGGTGGGAACGGCGCCGGACTGTGATTTGTTCGTGACCGAGCTGTCCCGCGTGCAGGTTGGCGCCCTCGAGGCCGAGGAAGCTCGCGAGTTGATCGCCCTTTTGGGCGGCGGCGACAGCGGCGCAGACGCTCTCATCGACGAGGCCGGCGGGCATCCGTTTTTCCTCGTGGAAATGGCGCGCCACGCCGCGACGCTCAAGGACGCCGGGACCGGCGATCGCATCATGCGCCTGGACGACGCCCTGTGGAGTCGGGCGCAGGCGCTCGACGATGCCGCCCGGGGACTGCTCGAGCTTCTCGCCGTGGCCGGCGCACCTCTGTCGGGGCAGGTTGTCCGGCACGCGCTTCGCGCCGGGTACGCCGAGTTCGACAAGGCCGCCGCCATGTTGCGCGCCCAGTTGCTTGCTCGAAGCAACGCCGCTCGCGAGGACGACGCGCTGGAGACCTATCACGACCGGGTGCGGCAAGCGATTTCCGAGCGTCTCGACGCCAGACGGACGCGGGCGGTTCACGCGAGTCTGGCCGACGCCATGCGCGCGCATCCCGAGGGCGTCGACGCGACCGCCCTTGTGTTTCACCTGGAGGGCGCCGGGCGCCTGCAGGAAGCGGCCGAGCAGGCCGAGCTCGCCGGCGAGACCGCCGGCGAGGCGTTCGCCTACGGCAAGGCAGCGGAGCTGTTCGAGACCGCGCTGCGGCTCGGCACGTGGCCGCCCGAGCGCGAGCGCGCGCTGGTCGTGGCCCAGGCCCACGCGCTGACCAACGCCGGCCGCAGCTACGCCGGCGCCGACCTGTTTTTGCGCGCCGCGGCCAGCACTGACGACGACGACGAGCGGCTGCGGCTGCGGCTGCTCGGCGCCGAGCAGCTTCTCATTTCGGGCCGCATCGACGAGGGCCTCGAGGCCATGGCGGCCGTGCAGGAGTCGGTCGGAATCGCCCACCGCAGAACCCGCTTTGGCGCGCTCGTGGCGCTGTTGTGGAACCGGGTCCGCCTTCGTTTGCGCGGCATGCGCTGGGCACCGCGCCGGGCCGACGCCCTGGCCGAGGCCGACCTGCGCCGGTTCGACGTGCTCAAGGCCTGCGCCGACAACCTCGGGCTCGTGGACCCGGTGCGCGGGGCGGAGTTTCAGTCGCGCGGACTGCTCCTGGCCCTCGACCTCGGCGAGCCGGTGCGCGTTGGCCGCACCCTGGCCGTCGAGGCGACCTTTTTGGCGGCCCAGGGCCAGCGCACTCGCGACCGGTCCCGAAAGGTCATCGCACGCGCCCGGCAGCTGTCCGACGAAACCGGCGACCCGCACCTCGAGGCCCTGACCTCCACCGTCAGCGGGGTCATCGACTACTTCGACTCGAACCTGGAACCCGCGGTGGCCACCCTGGAGCGCGGCGAGCGCCTGTTTCGCGACGTGCCGGGCGAGGTCTGGGGCTTCAACGGGGCGCGCATGTTCTTGATGTTTGCGCTGCGAGTCAAAGGCGAGGTGGGCAAGCTCGGGACCTGCTACGACGAGTTCGTGCGCGATGCCGACGCGCGCGGCGACAACTACCTGAGCACGGTGACCCGCTGGTCGGGAGCCATCGTGTGGCTGGCTCGGGACGACCTGGACCGCGCTCGCGCCGAGCTGGCCCGGGTGCGCTGGGCGCCACCGGACCGGACCGTGCACCTGCAGCACTACTACGAGATCGAGGCCCTCATCGACCTGGCGCTCTACGAGGGCCGGAGCGAGGGGGTCGGCGAACTCGAGCGGCGCCTCGTAAGCCTGAGTCGCTCGATGCTCACCCGGGTGCAGATGACGCGTTGCCTGTCGCGCTGGCTGCGCGGGCGACTGGCCCTGTACGAGGCCGCCGCCGGGCGCGACCCCCGGGCGCGCCTGCGCGTGGTGCGGGCTCAGGCGACCCGGCTCGAGCAAGAGGGCGTCGCCCACGCCACCCTGTGGGCGACGCTGCTGCGCGCCGGCGTGCAGAACCAGGTGGGGCACGCCCAGCGAGCGGTCGAGTTGCTTCGGTCCGCCGAGTCGCAGTGCCGGCGCGGCGGCTATCAGTCGTTGCTCGGGGCAGTGCAGCTTCGCCTCGCCGAACTCGCCGCCGGGCCCTCGGCCCCGGCCCTGGCCGACGCGGGCCGGGCGGTCCTTCGAGCCGAGGGCGTGGCCCGCCCCGAGCGCTTCGCGGCGCTGCTTACCCCCGGCTGCGGCGCAGCGCAGGCCCAGCTGCCCAAGGGTAGCTAGGGCTCCCCCTAACCGAGGCGGTCGCGGTAGTCGGCGTAGCCGAAGCGGCGCACGACGTCGATGGTGCGCGTGGCCGGGTCGTGCAGGGCGATGTCCGGGTGACGCACGCCGTTGAAGGTCGTGGTCTTGACCATGGTGTAGTGGGCCATGTCGAGGAACGTGAGCTTGTCGCCGACCGACAGCGGCTCGTCGAAGCTCCAGTCGCCAACGACGTCGCCGGCGAGGCAGGTGAGCCCGCCGAGGCGATAGGTGTGGGCCTTTTGTCCCGGCTCCGCGCCGCCGACGATGGTCGGGCGGTAGGGCATTTCGAGCACGTCGGGCATGTGGGCCGTCGCCGAGGTATCGAGAATGGCCACGGGCACCGGGGCGGGCACGATGTCGAGCACCGAGGCCACCAGCACGCCGGTGTTCAAGGCGATGGCTTCGCCGGGCTCCAAGATCACGTCGACCGACCAGCGATCGCGAAAGGCGCGCACGAGGTCGACCAGGCGGTCGCGGTCGTAGTCGGCGCGGGTGATGTGGTGGCCGCCGCCCATGTTGACCCAGCTCATGCGCTCGAGCCACGGGGCGAAACGCTCCTCGACCGCGGCCAGGGTGCGCTCGAGGGCGTCCGCGCCCAGCTCGCACAAGGTGTGAAAGTGCAGGCCGGTGATGCCCTCGAGACCGCCGTCGGCCTCGGCCTCGCGCAGGTTGTCGACGGTCGTGCCCAGGCGCGAGTTCGGCGCGCAGGGGTCGTACAGGGCTGTTTCGACCTCGGAATGCTCCGGGTTGATGCGCAGACCGCAGGCGATGTCGCGCCTTTGCTCGCGCACGAGGTCGCGCCAGCGCTGCCACTGGGTCGCCGAGTTGAAGACGAGGTGGTTGCAAAGGGGCAGCAGCTCGTCGAGATCGGCTTTCGAATAAGCCGGGGCGTATGCGTGCACCTGGCCGCCAAACTTGTCGGCGCCCAGGCGCGCCTCGGCCACGGAGCTCGCGGTGACGCCCGCCAGGTATCGGCGGACGAGCGGAAACGTGCTCCAGGTGGCGAAGCCCTTGAGCGCCAGGATGACGGTGCACCCGGCGCGGGTTTGCACGTCGTCGAGGATGCGCAGGTTGTCTTCGAGCGCGCCCAGATCGATGACGAACGCGGGGGTCTCAACCCCCGAGACGTCCATGTCGGGCATCACCGGAGGCAACAACGGCTCGGCCATTCGGGTTTAGAGCTCCTGCACGGTCCAGGGCAGGCCGTGCGGGCCGACCTTTTCCATGAACGGCTCCGGGTCGAGCTGCTCCATGTTGAACACGCCCTCGCCGCGCCATTTTCCGGTCAGCATCATCATGGCGCCGGTCATGGCCGGCACGCCGGTGGTGTACGAGATCGCCTGGGACCGAACCTCGCGGTAGCAGGCCGCGTGGTCGCACACGTTGTAGATGAACACCTTCTTGGCCTTGCCGTCTTTTTTGCCTTCGATCAGGCAGCCGATGCAGGTCTTGCCGGTGTAGTTCTCGGCGAGGGAGCCCGGGTCGGGCAGCAACGCCTTGAGGAACTGAATCGGAACGACCTGCTGGCCCTGGAACTCGATGGGCTCGATGCTCGTTAGGCCGACGTTTTCGAGCACGCGCAGATGGGTGAGGTACGACTCGCCGAACGTCATCCAGAAGCGAATGCGCTCGAGTCCCGGAATGTGCTTAACGAGCGACTCGAGCTCTTCGTGGTAGAGCACGAAGGCCTTGCGCACCCCGACCTCGGGAAAGTCGTAGTCCATCGAGACGCTCATGGGCTCGATGGTCTTCCAGTCGCCCTTTTCCCAGTAGCGCCCGGCCTGGGTGATCTCCCGGATGTTGATCTCGGGGTTGAAGTTGGTCGCGAACGGGTGCCCGTGGTCGCCGCCGTTGCAGTCGAGAATGTCGATGGTCTTGATCTCGTCGAACAGGACCTTCTGGGCGTAGGCGCAGTACACGTTGGTCTGGCCGGGATCGAAACCCGAACCGAGCAGCGCCATGATGCCCGCTTCCTTGAAGCGGTCGTGGTAGGCCCACTGCCACTTGTATTCGAACTTGGCTTCGTCGGGCGGCTCGTAGTTGGCGGTATCGAGGTAGTCGACCTTCTCGGCCAGGCAGGCATCCATGAGGGGAAGGTCCTGGTACGGCAGCGCGACGTTGATAACCAGGTCGGGCCGGTACTCGCGCAGCAGTTTGCGCGTTTGCTCGACGTCGTCGGCGTCGAGCGCCGTGGTCTCCAGGGTGCGGCCCTGCAGCTCCTGCACCTGGGCCGCGATGGCGTCGCACTTGGACTTGGTGCGGCTGGCAAGCAGGATGTCGCCGAAGACGTCCGGGTGCTGTGCGCACTTGTGGGCGACCACGCCTCCGACGCCACCGGCGCCGACGATGAGTACCTTGCTCATGGTGCCATCAAGACAGATCTCGGCCCGGCGGGGAAGAAAGACGGGGCGAAAACGGCGTGACGAGTGCCGTGGTCAGGCTTTGCGGTATTGGGCGGGGGTCACGCCCAGGAGGCGCTTGAAGTGGCGGTTGAGGTGGCTCTGGTCGAAGAAGCCGACCCAGCCGGCGACATCGACGGGGCGGTGGCCGTCGCGCAGCAGGCGGCGGGCGTTTTTGACCCGGGTGTGAACCAGGAATTCGTGGGGGGTGGTGCCAACGGCGTGCTTGAAGCCGCGAATGATCTCGAAGCGCCCGCGCCCGGTGACCTTTTCGAGGTCGGCCAGCGTCACTTTCGATCGCGCGTTGTCGACCAGGTGCTGGCGGGCTCGGCGGATGAACCCCGGGCACACGGGGCCGGCGTTTTCGCCGGCCTTGCCGCACTCGGTCACCCAGCGGTCGCCGAGCCGTGCGAGCAGGCGCGAGAGCGCCTCGCTGAGCCGTATGGGGCGAGAGTCGCCCGCGATCTCGCTGACGACCGCGCCAATCCGGTCGGCGGCCTCGTCGTCGGCCACGCAGAAGCGGCGAAACTCGACGGCCCGGGCGTCGCGCACCGACGCGAGCTGAAGCTCGAACAGCGACGCGTCGATGTAGAGGGCTCGCGCTTCGATGGGGGTGTCGATCGACGTCCAGGCGAACAGCTCGTCGGGTTTGCTCAACAGCACCGACGACCCCGCCACGTCGTAGTTGCGCCCGCGGTAGCGAACGCAGCCGCTCCCGCTATCGACCACAGTGATCGCGTAGGCGTCGGGCAGCTGGGGCGCCAGACAGCTGCTGAGCCGGTAGTGAAAGAACTCGACGCCGGGGACTCCTGTCGGGCGAACGACGTCGATTTGACTACGCCGTTCGCTAGAGATGCGCGCGTTGGCGGTCGGGTTTGAGCTCGCTGCGGTCATGGGTCACCTTTGAGTTAGCCAAACGGCTGTCGTTTTCACCCCTCGGCGCAGCCGTGCCCTCCGGCGCGTTGGCGCCGACCGACTCGGTGCTGCTGACACTACGCGCTCTGGCGACGTGCGTCGCGGTGCGCTTGCCTTGCAGGTGCTCGCCCGCGCTGACGCGAACGACGAAAACCGATGGAATTGTGCAGTTGCGGCGCCTTGCGGCTAGCGCCCCTCTTGCCTGGTCCTACGTGCCATTTTGGTGGTGGTTACGGCCTTTGTTCGCCGGCGGCCGACTGGCCGCAGACTCAGGGAATTTCAGCGGCTTATTTCGTGATAGAAGAGAAGTTGCGGGCCGTTATGGCGGATGAGACTGCAGATCAGCAGCGCAGCATCGGTCTTTTAGCCGCGACGGGGGTCGGTGTTGGCGCCATTGTCGGCGGTGGCATTTTCGTTCTCGCCGGCGTGGCCTTCGAAAACGCCGGGCCGGCGGCCGCGGTCGCCTTTGCGCTCAACGGCGTCGTGGCGTTTCTCACCGCGATGAGCTTCGCCGAGGTCTCCACGGCCTTTCCCGAAAGCGGCGGGGCCTACACCTTTGCGAAGAAGGTCCTGTCCATGAGAACCGCGTTCGCGGTCGGCTGGATCTTGTGGTTTGCATACATCGTCGCCGGGGTTTTGTACGCTCTTGGCTTCGCCTCGTTCGCCGAGCTGGCCCTGCGCGAGCTGTGGGTGGCCGCGACGGGCGAGGCGCCGGCGTGGGTCAGCGGCCGGCGCATGAGCTTGCTGCTAGCCACCCTGGCGACCGTCATCTATGCCGGCTCGCTCATTCGCAAGGCCACCGGCGGCGGCCAGTGGGCCACGGTCGGCAAGCTGGTGGTTTTCGGTATCTTGGTGCTGGCCGGCATCGTCGCGGTGTTTCGGCAACCGACGGCCGCGACCACCGGCAACTTCAGCCCGTTTTTCCACGGGGGCGCCTCCGGCATCTTTGTGACGATGGGCTTTACGTTCATCGCCCTGCAGGGCTTCGATCTGATCGCCGCGGTCGGTGGCGAGGTCAAAAACCCCGGCCGCACCATACCGCGAGCGATGTTCTATTCGCTGGGCGCGGCGCTGGTGGTCTACATCCCGCTTTTGCTGTTGATCGCCGGCGTTGGCATCGACCCGGGCGATTCCATTGTAGCCGTTGCCCGGGCCCAGGGCGAAGAGGTCATCGCCCTGGCGGCCCGGCGCTTTCTCGGCACCGCCGGTTACTGGCTGGTCATCATCGCGGCGATCCTGTCGACCCTGTCGGCGCTGCACGCCAACATCTTTGCGGCGTCGCGGGTCGCCCTGACCATGGCGCGGGACCGCACGCTGCCCACGCTGCTCGGCGACGTGCACCAGCAGCGGCGAACCCCGGTCATGGCCATCTACGCGACCGCGCTGACCCTGGTCGCCATCGTGTTCATGATTCCCAACCTGGCCGCTGCCGGCGCCGCGTCCAGCCTGATCTTTCTGATCTCCTTTGCCCTCGCCCACGTCACCACGTACCTGGCTCGGCGCCGCGGGGGCACCGACACCGCCGGCTACCGAACCCCGTGGTTTCCCGCGATTCCCGTGGTGGGCGGCCTGGCGTGCGCGAGCATGGCCGTGTACCAGGCGCTGAGCGTGCCCGACGCCGGTGGCATCGTGTTCATCTGGCTGGGCCTGGGCGTGATGCTGTACTGGTCGGTGTTTGCGCGACGCGCGGAGATCGGCGACGCCGCCAGCGAAGGCCTCGACCCGACCCTGGTGTCGCTGCGCGGCCACAGTCCGCTGGTGCTGGTGCCCATCGCCAATCCGGCCCAGGCCGCCGCTCTGGTCGGCGTCGCCAACGCGCTGGCGGCGCGCAAGGTCGGCCGGGTGTTGCTGCTGAGCATCGTTCCCTCGGGCAAGGACCACGATCCGTCCACGGTCGTTCAGCAAACCCTCGATTCGGCCCAGGCCGCCGTGGGCCAGGCGCTGCGGCTCTCGCTCGACAGCGGCTACGAGCCCAACGCGCTCATGACCATATCGAGTGAGCCCATGGAAGAAATCGCGCGCATTGCCGAGGTGCACCGGTGCGAGGCCCTGTTGCTCGGCCTGGGCGAGCTCACCGACACCAGCGGCTCGGCCATCGAGAACCTGATCAATCGCGTCGATGCCGACGTGGCACTGATGAAGGCGCCCAACGGCTGGCGCCTGCGCCAGGCCGAAAGAGTTCTGGTTCCCGTGGGCGGCCGAGGCGACCAGCACGAGCTGCGGGCGCGCCTGCTCGGCACCCTGACCCGGGCTCGCCAGCGGGTCGTTACGTTTATGACCGTGGTCCCGCAAAGCGCGACCGACGTAGACGTCGACCGGGCGCGCGAGGCCATCGGCCGGCTCGCCGACCTCAAGCTGCGCGGCAAGGCCGACGTCGAGGTCGTGCGCTCGGACGACGCCACCGGCACGATCCTGGCTGCCGCCGAGGACTTCGACCTGCTGGTGCTGGGCCTGGCCTCGGCCGGGTGGCGACGCAAGACCCTCGGCGCCTTTGCCACGCGCATCGCCAGCGACTGCCCGTGCGCGGCTCTGTTTTTGAGCCGCCGCCGCCCGCGCGCCTTCGAGCTGCTCGAGCCCCTGCGCGACGACGTCGTCGACGCCGTCAAAGACGCCTGGAACTCCCCCCTGCGCAAAGCTTAGCCCCTTCTAGCGGTTCGCGCGCCCGTACACCATGGACAGCAGGGTCGGCGTGATGATCAGGTCGGCGGCCAGCGCTGCCAGGATGGTTGCCGACGAGAGCAGTCCGAAGTAGGCAATGGACTTGACGCTGGCGAGCAGCAAGACGCCGAAGCCGGCCATCAGAATCAGCGACGACGCGATCACGGCGCGGCCGGCGCCGTGCAGCATGCGCTCGATGGCCGCGTCTGGCCGGTCGGGGTCGGCGGCGAGTTCGCGCTTGAAGCGAAACATGATGTGACTGGTGTCGTTGACCGAAATGCCGATGGCGATGGCGGCGATGAGCACGGTGGCAACGTCGAGCCGAATGCCGGCCCAGCCCATGAATCCGAGGGTGAGCAGCGCCGGCAGCAGGTTGGGAACCATGGCCACGAGTCCGAGGCGCACCGACCGCAGAAGCGCCATGAGCACCAGGGTCACGAGAGCGAACGCGATGGCAAAGCTCGTGGCCTGGGTGTCGGTGATGTGCTGGATGATGCGCACGTACAGCGGCAGGTAGCCCGCGGCGCGGACCTCGATGTCGCCTCCGGTCGTCGCCGCCGCTGTCGCTTCCAGATCGCCAATGACCCGCTGAATCTCTTTGGCACTTGGCAGCCCGGTGCGCGACGTGATGTGGCTGCGTCGGTAGCCTTCGACATCGACCACCGCCTCGAGGTGGTCGCGCCCGGCGGTCTGCAGGCTGTAGCTAAACAGGAGCTCGCCGACGACGCGCGGGTCGTCGGGCACGGCGTAGGCATCGGGCGACTCGTCGAACCAGACCTGGTTGGACCGCTTGACGATGTCGACCAGGCCGGAGGAGCGCGCGACGTCGGGGTGCGTTTCGAAGGCGCGCTCGACCTCGTCGAGAGCGCGCAGGCGCTCGGGTTCTTTGAGGTTGCCGTCGCGCACGTCGGCGGTCATCTCGAGGGGGATGAACGGCCCGAAGCTGTTTTCGATGGCGCGGTGGTCGCGGCGCACCCGGCTGTCGTCGTCGAGAAAGCCGATGGTGTAGGTGTCGACCGACAGGCGGGCAATTCCCAGCCCGGCGAACGCAAAGAGGGCCACCGTGGCGGCGAGCACGGCCCCGCGCCGGCGCGATGCGCGGTGGCAGGCGCCGACGATTCGCGGCAACAGGGTGCCCCGGGCTCTCGCTCGGCCCTGGCTGTCGCGGCCGCCGAAGCGGGCGAGCGCCGGAATCCCAAACACCAGCATTGCGGCGACGAGAACCAACAAGCCGACCGCAGCGAGCCAGCCGAGGTCGCGAATCGCCGCCATGTTGGCGCTGGCCAGGGCCGAAAAGCCGATGGCGTCGGTCACCGTGTTGAACAGGCAGGGCACGACCACGCCCGCCACCGAGGCCGTGAGAATGCGCCGCCGGTCCAGCCCCGCGGCCGCCCCTTCTTCGTAGGCGTCGATGAGGTGCACGAGGTCGAGAATGCCGATGGTCATCAGCAGGGTGGGCAACACCGCCGTCACCATGTTCAGGTCGCGGCCGGCGGCGCCGGCAATGCCGATGGTCGCGACCACGGCAATCGTCACGATGCCGGCTCCCACGACAACCCAGATGAGTCGGCGAAACAGCAGCCACAGACCGGCCAGGATCACCACGTACGAAAGCGACACGAACACACCGGAGTCGCGCATGGACGCCGCGTTGAGGCCTTCGTACACCACGCCGATACCGCCGAGGTGGACATCGCCGCCGCCGCGCCGCAGTTCGCGCTCGGCGATGGACTCGACGTCCGCCAGGATGGCCGCGCGCTCGCTGTCGAAGTCGTCGAAGGTCTTGGGCTCGACGAGCAACAGCGTCATGGTTTCGCGCTGGCCGACGATGGTGCCGACACAGATGGGATCGCGCTCGACCTTGGCGCGCAAGGCGGCGGCCATTTCCTCGGTGATGGCGCCCTCCCGCGGCAGCAGGGTCGCGACATCGATGCCGCCGCTGTCGACGGCGGCGTTTTCGATGGTCGGGTCGGCCTCGAGCTCGAGATCGGCGACTCCCTCGGCGTGAACACCGAGGGCGAGGCTGGTCACCCGTCGCACGGCGGGATGGTTTTCCAGGGCCAACGAGGCGGCTCGAATGCGTTCCAGGGCCGCCGGGCGGTAGACGCTCACGGGGTCGGTGGCGGCGACCGTGATGATTTCGTCATTGCCGTAGGTCGCCTTGTAGTCATCGTAGGCGGCCAGGGCCGGATCGTCCTCGAGAAACCAGACCTCGAGGGAGTTGTCGACCCGGACGTTGCCGGCCATGGCGCCCACTGTGACCGCGGCCACCAACAGCCCGAGCATCAGCGGCCGCTGAAACCGGTGCAGGGCGGCGACGGTTCGCGCCGGCCACGGGGCCAGGGGACCGAGCGGAGCACTCTTGCCGGAGGACGTGGACCCGCGCATCAGTGGACCGACTCGACGTGAAAGTCGCCGTACACGAACGCGAGGTCGCGCCCGTGCAGGCGCTCGGCTTCGGCCCGGTGCCGTTCGATGATGTGGCTCATCGAGTCCGGCCGGCTGCGCGGCACCAGCAGGTTCCAGTAGACCATGCGGCCACCGGGTCGAAGTACGCGGCAGATCGACTGCATCATCTGCTCGAGGTGTGTCTCGTCGACCCACTCGAACAGGTCCGACAGGTAGATCTTCGACAGATCGCCGGCGTCGCACGACGACAGGTAGCCTTCGAGGTCGCCCTGGCGAATATCGATGGTATCGACGGTCTCGCGCAGGCTGGCGAAGTTGGCCTCGCGCAAGTACACCGGGCCGCGGGACAGGTCGGGATATTCGCCGAGCAAGGCGTACTGCATGAAGTGGTTTTCGATCGGGTTGGTTTCGACCAGGGCCCACCGGGTGCGCTCGAGGAATTCGGCGCCGATATTGCGCTCTTCGACGTACTTGAAGAACGCCGGGTCGCGGCCCAGGCGGGCCATGATCGCCCGGCCGAAGAACGCGGTGAAGAGCTTGTTCCAGCGCCGGTTGGCCCAGTGCTCGTCGTAGTAGGCGGCTCTTTCGGCCGGGTCCTCGAGGGACATCATCTCCCGGACGGTCGACCGGCTGTGAATCAGCGGCAGGACGCCCCGGCGAAAGATCTGCAGGTATCGCTGAAAGCGACCGGAGTGAATGACGCCCTCGGCGATAGCCCGCTGGTGGTGGTCGAAGTAGGTGCGGGCGTCGTCGGTAAGGGCGCTGCGTAGTTTGGTGCGATAGGTCTTGGTGCGATCGGCTCCGGCGCGGGCTCCCAGGAAAGCGACGTACTCGTGCCACGTGAGGTGGCGAATCGCCGCGATCTTGAGCTCGAGCAGGGCGTTTTGTGCCGAGGAAAAATCGAGCGCCACGATCGAGCGGGGGCGCGCCAGCGACAGGGCGAGCACGTTGTCGCCGGCGCTGGTCAGGCACAGAAGATCGTCCTCGGCACCGAGTTCGAGGCCGTCCCGGGCGACGTCGGGGTCTTCCCAGCACTGGGAGTAGACGATTTGCTGGAACACGGGGCGCTCTTTGACGATTGAGCGCAGGGCGGGGGTGGGCGTGGCCATCACATTGCTCTCCTGGCGGTGCCGTAGCGTCGGCGAATGGCGGGGTAGTCGAGTTTGGCGCGGTGTCGCGGATCGACGGGCAGGGACCGGGTAAGTCGGGCTCGGTCGACGCGAACGCCGGCGTCGGCGAGGTGCGCGACGACCGCGCGCGGCGACGGCCCGCGACCGCGTCGCTCGACGACCACGACGACCTCGTCGCCGTCGGCGATGAGGGCCGCCCGGCCGACGCCGGGCAGGGTTTGGGCGGCCGCTTCGACGGCGGCGGGGTGGTAGATCTCGTCGCCGCGCGTCACGACGTCGGCGACCCGCCCGACGATCCACAGGCGGCCGTGGTCGTCCCGGTACGCGGCGTCGCCGGTTCGGTGCCACACGCGCCCGCGTTCGTCGACGATCTTGTTGGCTCGCTCGGCGACCGGATCGCGGTAGTAGCGCTCGTTGACGTGATCGCCGGCGACGACGACTTCGCCGATCTCACCCGGCCGGACCGCCAGGGCGGCCAGGCCTCCCGGGCCGACCTGCAGCGGCGACAGACTCGGCACTGCGAGTTCGAGGTCGATGTCGACGTGCGGGTAGCCTACGCACAGGCCCCGACCGCGGCGGGTGGCGGCGGCGACGTCGCCGCGAATCTCGGCGGCGTCGATGGTGGCAATGGGTTCGGCTTCGGTCGAGCCGTACACCACGAGCAGCGTGGCCGAGCCCAGAGCTGCCTCCGCCGCGTCGCACAGGTCGAGGGGCACGGGGGCCCCGCCGGTGACCATGCGGCGAACCGAGCGAAGCGGTGCGCCGCGGCGCCGGGCCGCGTCGACGATTGGCGCCAGGAACGCCGGCGAGCCGGACACCACCGACACTCCGAAGCGCTCGATGGCGTCGGCCAGGGCGGGGCCATCGATGTCGTCGACGCCGGCGCCAAGGCGCGGAATCACCGCGGTGTTGCCGCGCACCAGGCTCGACAGAAGCACGATGGCAAACGCCGACATGTCGACCCCAAAGCCGGTCGAGCCATCGCCTCCGGAGTCGCCGCGCAAAAGGCCGTCGATCGCCCGGTGTTGCGCCAGCAAGAATTCGTGCGACCGGGTCGCGCCCTTGGGAGCACCGGTCGAGCCGCTCGAAAACGTCAGCAGGGCGGGGGCGTCGGGGGAAAGCTCGAGCGCGGGGCGCTGGCCGTTCTCTTTGTCGAGCCGTCCAGCGCCGTCCAACTCGACGGCGGCCAGCGACTCGGCGCCCAGAGCGCGGGCCGTGGCCGCCGACGCGACGGCAATGGCCACGGGTACGGCGGCGACGTCGCGGTACAGCGCCCGCAGAACGTGCGCCCTGGCGATGCCGATGAAGGCCCGCGGTCGCACGGTGCGCACCGCGCGGGCGAACTCGGCGAGCTTCGCCGACGGCTCGACGAACACGGCGACCGCGCCGAGTGACACCACGGCCAGCAAGGTGACGTAGAGCTCCGGCGACATGGGCACGAACACGGCCACCCGGTCGCCGCGCCGCACGCCTCGCTTCGCCAGACCCGCGGCCACGGCGGCCACCCGGCGCCGCAGGGTGCCGTAGTCGAGGGACCGCCAGGCGCGCCGGCCGTGGGGAAAGACGAGGGCCGTTCGCCCCGGCGCCTCGACACCGTGGCGGGTGACGAGGCTGGCAATGCCGCCGGCCGGCAGCTCAGAGACAGCGTTCATACAGCGCGTACTCCCGGATGACGTGGTGGGCGGTCCAGCCCATCTTGGCGGGCTCTCCGTCGTGGTGCATGAGGGCGGCGACGAAGTCGCAGGGGCCGGCCGCGAGGCGGTCGCCGATCCAGCGGTGCAGAAGCGCTTTGTAGACGCCGCGCCCTCGCCAGTCCGGGGTGACCGCAATGGTCTTGGCCACCGACACCCGGGCACGCCCGGGGAACTGGCCGGGGGTGGTGTAGAGAAAGCCCACGGCTCCGGCGGTGGCGCAGGTGGCCAGGTAGACCCCGCTGTGCGGGCCGGCGACTTTGTCGGGCGGATACAGAGCGGCCAGCTCGGTCGCGTCGATGTCCGAGTACATGAACGCGTCGGCAAAGGCGCGCCGGCTCACCTGGTACACGGCCGCCAGGTCGGCGGCGTTGTCGAGGGGGCGGATCTGCACGCCCGCGTTGGTGGCCCGGGCGGCCGCCGGCGCAAAGCGCGCGAGGAGGTCGTCGCCGTCGCCCATCCACGTCGACCGGTACCGGGCGGCCACGGCGAATCCGGCTCGGTCCCACAAACCCGGGTAGTAAGGAGGGTGAACCGGCTCACCGGGAATCCAGCCGCCGTCTGCATTGGGCTCGGCCACGGCGAATCGATAGGAATGCCAGGTGGTGTAGTTGATCGGGCCGCGAATGGCGGCGCAGCCGCGGTCGCGCAAGTACCGGCAGGCCCGGTCGAGCACCGCGCCGGCCGCATCCGCATCGTCGACCGACTCGAACAGGCCGAGCAGGCCCACCGGGACGCCGGCGTCGTCGACCAGCCGCGGGTTCGCGATGGCGGCAACGCGCGCGCGGTTGTCGGCATCGACAAACAAGGTGGTGTCGCATCGCGCCGCCGTCGGGTTGTCGGCGCGCAGCTGAGCGCGCGTCGCTTCTGCGGAAGGCGCGTGTGGCAGCGCGACCGCGGCGTACACCCGCGAGCCGACATCGGCGAACCGGTCGACGAGTTCGCGTTTGTCCGCGCGACCCCAGACGATCGCGTTCGACGAGCGACGCTGCGTTCGCTTCGAACTCGACATCTGTTCGTCGGGGACAACGGGCTTGCTCACGGTGTCTACGAGTTTGCAAAGCAAGTGCCACGACCAGACCTGGCAAACGAATTGCTGAGAGACACGTCATGGACCATGTCGTCGCGGGTCAGAAACACGAACGTGCACAAGCGCGCGCAAGCACCGCAAGCGCCCATACGCTTGACTCTCCATCACCGGTAACTGCCGAAACCGGTGACGGCTACCGCCCTCGCCGGTGGTCGACTGATCCAGTTGCCGCTCTGCGTCATGCTGGCGCGATTGCCCGCGCGGTGATTGTCGTTAACGAACTCGCTCCGCACGCGCACGACGCCCGGTGGAAAGAGCTGTTTGAAGAGACGTGGGGCGCCGCCGCCGAACTCACCGAGGTCCGCGTGCGCAGTTTCGAAGGGGCATTCGCCGCGGCGCGCGAGGCGGCGGCGCGGAACGCGGACCTGCTCATCGCCGTCGGGGGCGACGGCACGGTCAACGCGTGCGTCAACGGTCTCGGCGAAGCGCAGACCCGCCTCGCCGTCATTCCCGCGGGCACCGCGAACGACCTCGCGTGTTTGGTCGGAGAAAGCGGCGACCCGCGCCGCGACGCGGAGGCCCTCGAGTCGTGGCAGCCACGCGACATCGACGCCATTACCACTAACGGCGTGCGCTTCTACTCCACCGGCGGCATCGGCTGGGTGGCCGACGTGGCCGAGACCGCCAATCGCTGGCGGGCCGGCAGCTGGCTGCGCCGAACCGTCCTCGCTCGCCTGGGTAGCATCATTTATACGCTCGCCTGCGTCGCGGTTATTGCGCTGTCGCGCCGGCTGGGCTCGCGGGTCACCATCGAGTACACCGACGCGGCCTCGGGGGCCGATCGCGAGCTCGACTTCGATGGCTACGGAGTGCTGGTGTCCAACACCGCCAAGGTCGGGCGCTCGTTTCACCTGGCGCCGGTGTCGCGCATGGACGACGGCGTGTTCGAGCTGATTCTGTTTCCCCGCACGTCGCGCCGCCGGCTGTTGCGCGTGGTTGCCATGGCGCAGCAGGGCCGCCTGTTCGAGCTCGACGAAGTGCGCTTCGTGCAGGTCACGCGCGCGCGCATGAAGACCGATTCCGACGTCGATTTCTTCGGCGACGGCGAGACGCTGCAGCGGGGCGACCACTTCGAGCTCGGGGTTGCGCCCACGCCCATTCGCCTGATGGCCCCGGCGGCCACCGAGCCGGCTCGTTCGCCCGTCGCCACGGCCCTCGCCGCCGCCCACGCCGCTTGAGAACCAGACTATGCACAGCCCAACTGCCGCCGACCTTCGCCCCGGGGCTTCGCCGCCCTCGCCGTCCTCGCCGCCCTCGGTGACCGCGCCGTCCTCGCCCCCCGCGCAACCGGTGCCGGAGTTTCCCTCCGGGACCCTCGCCCGCGTTCGCGTCTACCTGGCGGAGCGCTTTCCCGTGCCCGTCACGCTGCTGCTTTCGCTGGCCACGGCGGCCGGCGCGGTCGCGTCTTCGCAAGCTGCAGCGGTGCGCAGCGGCCAGCCCGTGGTGTTCGACGCGGCTTTGTGGGGCGGCGTGGCGCTGGTCTTTTTGTACCTGTTTCACCTGCGGGTTTTCGACGAGCACAAAGACTTTGCCGTCGACGCCAAGACCCGGCCCGACCGGCCCGTGCAGCGCGGCATCGTGAGCCTTGCGGAGCTGCGCGCCGTGGGCGCAATTGCCGTCGGCCTCGAGCTGGCCATTGCGTTTGGCGCCGGTCCTCGAGCCGGCCTCTGGTACCTGGTGCCGTTTGCGTACTCGCTGCTCATGTACGTCGAGTTCTTCGCCCCGCGATGGCTCGGCGCCCGCATTCACTGGTACGCCCTGAGCCACACCCTGTGCATGCCGCTTCTAGCGGTGGCCGTCGCCATGCGCCTGGGCGCGGAGACGGCGGCGTGGACGCCGGAGCTGCTGGCGTTTGCCGGTCTCAACCTCACCGCCTACCTGGGCGTCGACGTGCTTCGCAAGACCTGGGCCCCGGACAGTGAGGTCGATGGTCTCGACTCGTGGTCCAGGCGGCTCGGCCTGGCCCGGGCGGCGCGCCTGGGTATCGGCATCCTGGCCGCGTCGGCGACCCTTGCGGCCTTCATCGGCTGGCGGCTGGGCGGCGGCCCGGTCTGGCTTGGCGTCGTGTTGGCCGCCACGGTGTGGGGCGCTTCGGTGGTCCGCCGCTTTGCCGCCGCGCCCACCGCTGAGGCCGAGGGGGGACTCGTGCTCGTCGCGGGCCTTCACATCCTGATTCTGTTCGTCGGCCTCGCGGTCGTCGCCGCTCTTTCCACCGGCGCGGTGTTCGCCGCCGGATTCGCTGGAGTCTGACGTGATCGTCATCGAACCCGCCACCCGGTCCGCTCGCCTCGACGAAGCGGCGTTGGCCGCCCTCGGCGGCAAAGGCCGCAGTCTGTACGAACTCGGTCGCCTCGGCGACCTGCGGGTGCCGCCCTGGTTTGCCGTGGCTGCCGACGTGTTCGTCGGCGCGGTTGCCGAGGCCGGCATCGGCGACGACATTGCGGCCATTGTCGAGCAACTCGAAGCGTCCGGCCCCGACCGCGAGGCGGTCTCTGCCGCCCACCGGGCGCTCCAGCCGCTGGTGGCTCGCCTGTCCGCGAGCGAGGCTGCGCGAACGGCCATCGGCGACGCATACGACGCGCTGGGCGCCGTCGGCGACCGCGGTTACGTGGCCGTGCGATCGTCGGCCCTCGACGAGGATGGCGCGGTTCGATCGTTTGCCGGGTGTCTCGACACGGCGCTGTTCGTCCGGGGCCGCGACGCGGTCGTCGACGCCGTGGTCGCCTGCTGGCGGTCGGCGTTTTCCGAAAGGTCGCTGGCGTACCGGGCGGCCAACGGCGCGCTCGGAGGGGCCGAGTCGGCCGCGGGGCGGCCGGGCATTGCCGTGGCGGTCGTGGTTCAAACCATGGTCGAGGGCCAGGTCTCCGGGGTGCTGTTCTCGGCCGATCCGGCGACGGGAAACCGCGACCGGGCCGTGGTGACCGCGACCTGGGGCCTGGGCGAGGGCGTGGTATCCGGCCGTCTGGCCTGCGACACGTTCGTGGTTGGCGGCCGCGGCGGCACGCCCACGGTGCTCGAGCGCGACGTGGTCCTCAAAGACAGCCGTGTGGTGCGCAACGCCGACGGTGGCGCCGGGACCCGCGAGGTTTCGGTCGACCCGGCACGGCGCTGCGCCCCGACCCTCGACGACGCCACGCTGGCCGAGCTCGTGCGCCTGGGGTGGACCATCGAAGAGGCTTACGGCCGGCCGGTCGACGTCGAGTGGACCACCAACGACGACGGCGTGTGGCTGCTGCAGGCGCGTCCCATCACGACGGCGGTCGCCCCCGAAAAGTCGCCGGTTGGAGCGTCTGCCGGCGCGGCGCGGCTGTGGGACAACTCCAACATCATCGAAAGCTACAGCGGCGTGACCACGCCGCTTACCTACAGCTTTGCCCGGCGCGCCTACGCCACCGTGTACCGCCAGGCGTTCGACTTGCTCGGCGTGCCGCAGCGCGAGCTGGCGGCCAACCAGGCCACCTTCGAGCAGATGATCGGGCTTTTGCGCGGGCGCATCTACTACAACCTCGAGAGCTGGTATCGGGCGCTTCAGTTTCTGCCGGCGTACAAGTTCAACGCCGAGTTCATGGAACAGATGATGGGGGTTGGCGACAGCACCGGGACCGCCGACGGGTTCGACGTCGCAGGCGGCGGCCGATCGTCGCGGTGGCGTCGGTACGCGGTCGAGCTGCCGCGGCTGGGCGCGTCGGTGGTGCGCATGACAAGTCGCTTTGCCCGGGCAAACCGCCTCGTCGACGAGTTCTACGATCACTTTGCCGAGGCCTACGCCGATTTGTGGGAGCGCGATCTCGAGCAGATGAGCTTCGACGGCCTGGTCGAGACCTATCTCGAGGCCGAAAGGCGCATTCTCGATCACTGGCAGGCGCCCATCGTCAACGACATCCTGGCGATGATCTACTTCGGCTCGCTGCGCAAGGTGCTGGCTCGAGTTGGCCTCGGCGAAAGCTCACTGCAAAACGACCTTTTGTGTGGCGAGGGCGGCCTGGAGTCGACGGAGCCGACCCGCGACCTTCTGCGCATCATGAGCGACGTGCGTCGGGACCCGACGCTGTGCGCCGTCCTCGAAGCGCAATCGCCGGCGGCCATTCGCGAGCGGGTCCGTCGCGACGAAGCGTTCGGGTGGCTGCGGGTGCGGCTTGTCCAGCACGTCGACCGATTCGGCGACCGTTGCATCGACGAGCTCAAACTCGAAGAACCGACCCTGCGCGACGACGACACGTTCCTGTACGCGGCGCTCAAGGGCTACCTGGCGGCGCCGCCCGTGACCGTCGACGAGATGGTTGCGCGCGAGCAAGAGCTTCGCGCGGCCGCCGAGGCGCACGCCCGCGCAACCATCGGCCGCAACCCCGTGGCCCGGCGGCTGTTTTCGTTCGTGCTGTCCGGCGCCCGGCGCCACGTGAAGAACCGAGAGAACCTGCGGTTCGCCCGGACCCGCGCCTTCGGTTTGATTCGGCGCCTGGCCCTCGCCATGGGCGCGCGCCTGACCGAGGCCGGGCTGCTCGACCAGGTCGACGACGTGTTCTATCTCGAAGTCGGCGAGCTGGTCGGCTTTGCCCGAGGCACGGCGACGACCGCGAACCTGCGCGGCCTGGTCGCTGCGCGTCGCGCTGAGTTTGCCGACTACCGAGACGCCGCCGACTTGCCGGAGCGCTTCACGACTCGCGGCGCGGTGTATCTCGACCCGAGCGTCGCCGGCACGGGCCCGGCCGAGGCCGCCGATGCCCGCCGGGCCGATACCGGCGACGTCCTTCGCGGCACGGGCGCCTCGCCCGGGGTCGTCACGGCGCCGGCGCGCCTGGTGCGCGACCCGCGAACCGCGTCCCTGGCCGGCGACGTGCTGGTGGCTAACCGCACCGATCCGGGCTGGGTCCCGCTGTTCCCCAGCGCCGCCGCCGTCGTCGTCGAGCGAGGCAGCGTTCTGTCCCACAGCGCCATCGTCGCCCGCGAGTTCGGCATTCCCTGCGTCGTCGGCATCCGCAACGCCCTGTCCACCCTGCAAGACGGCCAGCCCGTCGAGGTCAACGGCAGCACCGGCACGGTCCGCGTCGTTGAAACCTAGCCCCGAGCCCGACTCCGAGCCCGGCTACTTTCGCGGCTTCTTGGCCTTGCGCTTCGACGGAGCCTTGGGGGCTTTGGGCGCCTTGCCGTCGAGCTTGCCGACTGCGCTCAGCAGATCGGCGACCGGGGGCCGTTTGACGACGCCTTCCTGAAAGCGGTAGGCGATGCGGCCGTCGGTGGCGACGACGTAGGTGGTCGCCAGGGCGATGGGGTACTTGGGGTTTTCGATGCCCAGCTTGCGAACCAGGGTGAGTTCCGGGTCGGCGAGGATCGGATAGGTCACGCCGAGGCGTTTGCGCAGGGCGGCGTTTTTGGCCGGCGGGTCGACGCTCAGGGCCACCACCGCAGCCCCGGCCTTCTCGATTTCCTTCAGTCGTCCTTGCAGCTCACCTAGCTGCTTGCGGCAGTAGGGTCACCAATCGCCGCGGTAGAACACGATGATGGCGGGTCGCCGCGACCAGGCCTCGGCCAGCTCGACCTTTTTGCCGTCGTGGTCGAGCACGGTCGCCGACGGCATCTTGTCGCCTCGGTCGGCCGCTTTGGCCTTGCCCGGCGTGTCGGCCGCCGCCAGCAGCCCGGATCCGAGGGCCACCGCCGCCAGCAGTCCGACCGCCGTGAGGCGAGCGCCGGCGCGAGGTCGTGTTCGTGGGGACGGAGCCATTGTTCGACCTTACGCCCGGTCGCCCTCGCGGTTACGGGAAAACCGTCCGGACTCGCCGACGCGGGGGCGGCCGGCGGCCCGGACCGGCCGGTGAACCTCACTAGGAGTGCGCCAGGGATGGCCAAGCCGGGCAAGCCGGCGGCTGCTCTAGCCACCAACGACGGCGTGTTCGCCTCGCAATCGGTGGATCGCCCGCTGCCGAATGAGGGTCGATGTAAGACAACGAACGCCCGCAACGCCGACCAAGGCTGGTCTGGAAGCTGCACTGCGTCATTGCCATGTCCACCGCCGCGAGCCACCGCGTGTTGTTTCTGACCGGTGTCACGGGCTTCGTCGGCGCCGCGTTGGCGCTCGAGCTGTTGCGCCGCAATCCCGGCGACCGCGTCGTGTGCCTGGTGCGCGCCGACAGCGACGCGCGCGCCCGCCAGCGGGTCCTCGACGCCCTGACCGCTGCGGCTGCCGCCTACGACGTGCCCGCTGCCGACCTCGCGTCGAGCCTCGCCCGGGCCTCGGCGGTGCGGGGAGACCTGACGGCGGCGAGCCTTGGACTTGCGCCCGGCGACCGGGCCCGGCTGCGCGCTGCGGGGCCGCTGCACGTGTGGCATTGCGCCGCCTCGCTCAAGGACTCCGAGGAAGCGTTCGCCGAAATCCTCGCCCACAACGTGGCCGGCACCGAGCGGGTCCTCGCGACCTTGCTCGACCTCGGCGTCGCCGAGTTCAACCACGTGTCCACGGCCTACGTGGCCGGCCGCCGCCGCGGCGTGGTGCCCGAGGTGCTCGAGCGGCCGCGGGGCTTTTCCAACCGCTACGAGCAGTCGAAACACTACGGCGAGATGCTGGTGGTCGACTGGTGCAACCGGGCCGGGGTGCCGTTTCGCGTCCATCGGCCGGGCATCGTGGTCGGCCACTCGGTGACGGGGCGGGCGACCGGCTACACGGGCTTTCTCGGCTGGGTACTCAAAGTCGCCGCCCTCGACGCCGCCACCGACGGCGCGCTGCGCAGGCGGTCCCTTCGGTACGTCGCCCGGCCCGACGCCGAGCTCAACGTCGTTCCCATCGACTCGGTCGTCGAAGACATGGCGGGCATCGACGCCGCGGGCCCCGCCACCTACGGTCGGGCGTTTCACCTCACAAACGCCAGCGCGCCGACCGTTCGCTGGATTCTCGACGCGGTCACCGACACGCTCGGGCTGCAGCGCATCGACATCGTTTCCGACGAGGGCCACCTCGATGCGATCGGTCACCGGTTTCACCGCTGGACCCGATTCGAGCGCCCGTACGTCACCGGCACGAAGGTTTTCGACCGAGCGTCGAACGCCCTGTACCAAAGCGAACGCCACGGCGTGTGCCCGCTGTCGAACGACATCATGGCGACCATGGTGACCGCCGCCGTCGCCGACTACCAGCGACAGCTCGCCGACAAGCGAGGTGCCGCGTGACCGGCTCGTCGCTCGGGCCTCGAAGCCGGGTGCTCGCCCTGAGCGTGATTTTGCTCGCCGGTGGAGGCGGGCCGGCGAGCGCCGGCGGCGCCACCGCCACGGCCGAGTCGATCATCGACCGCATGATCGACCAGGATCCCCTGGGCTACGGCGGCGCCGAGGCGCGGCTGGTGATGGCGTTGGTCAACAGCCGGGGGCAAAAGCAAACCCGGCGCATGGTGCTGCACAGCCGCAAGGACGGCGATACCCGGCGCATGTTCCTGCGCTTTCTGTCGCCGTCCGACGTCTCGGGCACGGCGTTTCTCGGCGTGGACGACGACGGCGACCGAACCCAGTACCTGTACATGCCCGCGCTGGCCAAAACCCGGCGCATCTCGAGCCGGCAGCGCAACGCCAGCTTCGTCGGCACCGACTACAGCTTTGCCGACCTGGACTTTCGCGACGTCGACGACTCGGCCAAAGTGCTTCTCGGCTCGCAAACCATTGCCGGCCAGGAATGCTGGAAGGTCGAAGTTCGGCCGACCTCCCCCGAGAGCGACTACGACCTGGTGCACGTGTGGGTCGCCAAGAAGACCCATTTGCCCCTGCGCATTCGCTTCTACGACGGCGGCGGCAACGAAACCAAGCGGCTCACCGTACAGGAGGTCAAACACGTGTCGGGTCGGTGGATCATCACCGAGTCGAAGATGGTCGACCTCAAGCGCGAACACACCACGGTTATGAAGGTCACCGAGATCTCGCTCCGCGACGACATCTCGATGGATCAGTTCACCGTGCGGGCGCTCACGCGCGGCTAGGGGCGCGGAGAGGGCAGTGCGGGTTTCGGTTCGAGCGCTGGCGGCCGCGGCAGCCGCCGCATGGCTGGCCCCGGCGCCGGTCGCCGGCGCCCCCGATGCCCCCGCGCCGGGCGCCGACGCCGACGCCGCCGACGCCAACACGGTTCGTCTCGACCACAACCTCGCCGACGACCTCGGCGCCGACGACCTGGATGACCTCGAGCCGGTGGGCGCCGACGTGGTGTTCACCGACGATGAGCTCGCCGCCGCCGACGTCGACAACGACACGCCCGCTGGCGGCGCCGTTCGGCTCGAGACCGCGGCCATGGCGTTTACTCGGCTGCGCGCCGACGTCATTCACGATCCGCTCTTGCCCGCTGCCGGCGGCAGCGACGCGGGTGGCGAGCAGGTGTTTTCGTTTCGCGCCCATGGCCGCGCCGAAGCCACGTCGCGCTTCGGCCGGCGCGTCAAGGTCAAGGCCGCCGGTCGCATCAACGCCGACCTGGGCTTCGACGCCGAGCGCGCGGTGGGCGTCGAGCGCTACGAGGCGCTCGTTTGGGACACCTATCTCGATCTGTACAGCGACCACGCCGATCTGCGTCTCGGCAATCAGATCGTCGGCTGGGGGGTCGCCGACCTGCTCAGCCCCAACGACGTCGTCAATCCGCGCGACCTGCGCCGCGGCTTTGCCGAGCGCCCCGAGGACCTGCGCGTGCCGCTGTTCGCCGCGAGCGCCAGCGCCTACGTCGGCCCGCTGTCGGTGCAGGCCCTGTACGTGCCGGTCGCGCCGGCCAACCAGTTCGAGCTCTTCGAGGGCGACTACGCCGTGCTCGGGCCCAACGCCCCGACGGCGGCCGAGCGCCGGGTGGGGGCCATCGTGTCCACCCTGGCCGACGACCCGGCCGCGGGTGCCGCCTTTGGCCCGCTGCTCGACATCGATCGAGGGCCCGACCACGGCGTCGAACACGGCGAGCTCGGCGGTTCGGTATCGCTGCGCTTTGACGACGTCGACGTTCACGGCTACGCCCTGTGGGGCCACGAGCGCAACCCGGCCATCGCCGTGGCCCCGGCTCTGCGCGAGCTTCTCGCCCGCACCCCGTCCGACCAGCTGGACGCGGCCGCTATCGCCGCGACCGTCAACGACATCGCCAGCGCGGGCGCGGCGGCCATCGACGTGCGCTATCCCAGGCGCCTGCACGTGGGCGCTGCGGTCGCCACGCGCCTCGAGCCCTTCGGCGTCAAGGCCGAAGCCGGCTACTCGCCCAGCACCACCGCCATCGTCGGCTGGCCCGGCGGCGGCCCGCTCATGGCGGTGCCCATGGCAAAACCGCGCCTCGCGGCCACTGTGTCTCTCGACTACGACCGGGGCAGCGAGCTCACCGTCGTGCTCGAAGGCTCGCACATGCGCGTGTTCGACATTCCCGAGGGCCTCGCGGCTTTTCAGATGGACGGCGACCGCCTGTGGCTCACCGGCACCCGCATCGAGTGGTCGCCCCGAGCCCTCCCCCTGTCCCTTCGACTCCTGTCATTCGTCGACCTCACGTCGCCGTCCTACATCGTGCGCCCGGCGCTCCGCCTGTCGGGCCACGACAACCTGGCCGTCGAGGTCGGCGTCGGCATCTACGGCGGCCCGCCCGGCAGCTGGGGCGGCGCCGCCGACCGCAACGACGAGCTAACCATCACCGTTCAATACGCCCTCTAGGCCAACGCCAAGACACCGTCCAAGACGTTTGCACCAGCCGCGCAGGTGGTCAGCCACACGACGCCGCCCAGACTGCCCGCTCCACGTTAGAAGCCGCGCAGTCCGCCAGCTACACGATGCCGCCCAGGCTACCCGCCCCACGTCAGAAGCCGCGCAGTCCGCCAGCTACACGATGCCGCCCAGGCTACCCGCCCCACGTCAGAAGCCGCGCAGTCCGCCAGCCACACGATGCCGCCCAGGCTGCCCGCCCGTGGCCGGCAGCCACACGATGCCGCCCAGACTACCCGCCCGTGGCCGTCAGCCACACGACAGGCTTTAGGTTCCACGCCAAACGTTCGCAGCCGCGCCACCGTCACAACAATCTGCCGGCCACGGGCCGGCACCTCCAGTAACCCCATCCCCCAAAGCCAGCAGCGCGCACCGCCCCACAAGGCAAAGGGGCGAAGACGATGGGGGCTGGCCGCGCGCAGTTCGGACCGCACGGGAGAAGGTCCATGCTCGGCACAACGCCCTGCGCCCGACGCCAGCGATCAGCGGACCGTATGCCTGAGCACGGCCAGCCCCCATCGCGTAGCCCCGATCTGCAAAAGCGTCCTTAGACTGCCCCGACCGGACCCAAGCCAAGCCGACCCAAGCCGACCCAAGCCAAGCAGCGCCCCCTACTCCTCAAAAAACAACTTCGCCCGCCGCACCTCCCCCGGAAACTTCTGATTCATCGTGCTCGCCTCAAACAAGCGACCGTTGATCATCACCCACTCGACGTCATCCGTCACCCGAACATCCTCGAGCGGATTGCCGCGCACCACGAACAGGTCGGCAAGCTTTCCAACCTCCAGCGAGCCGATGTCGCGGTCGAGACCGACGTAGCGCGCCGCGTCCAGCGTCGACGCCCGGATGGCCTCGAGCGGCGTCATGCCGCCCTGCACGAAGCTCCACAGCTCCCAGTGAGCAGCGAGGCCTTCGCGCTGGCCGTGAGCGCCCATGTTGACGCGCACGCCGGCGTCCAGAAGCTTTTTGCACACGCGGGCAATGGCGATGTGGTTCCAGTCGCCGTCCGACGCCATGGTGCGCCGGCGCGCCTTCGGCTCGTAGGCAAACGGCGGCACGTACGCGCGCAGCAGCGGATGGGCGAACACGTCGCTTTCCTGGTACCAGTAGATCTCTCCGTTGAGGCCGCCGTAGCCGACGCCGATGGTAGGCGTGTACTGGACGTCGGTGCCGCCCCACAGGGCGACCACGTCGGCGTAGGCCTCGGCCACCGGGATGGAGTGCTCGATGCCCGTGTGGCCGTCGACCACCATGGTCATGTTGTGCATGAACAGCGAGCCGCCCTCGGGCACGACCATGACCCCGAGCTCGCGGGCGGCCTCGAGCACCTGCTGGCGCTGGTCGCGGCGCGGCTGGTTGTAGCTTTTGACCGAGATGGCGCCGACCGCCTTCATGCGGGCCAGGTGAAAGCGGGCGTCGTCGAGGCTGTCGATGACTGCTTTGGCGGTGGACTCGGCCCCGTACAAAATGCGCCCGGTCGAAAAGATGCGCGGCGCAACGATGTCGCCGCGCCGGGCCAGCTCCGCGGCCGAGAAGATCGCGGCGGTGTCGTTGGACGGGTCGTGAATGGTGGTAACGCCGAAAGCCAGGGTCGCCAAATGCAGCCAGTTTTGCTGAGGGACGAAACCGTCGGTGGCCTGCGCTCCGTGGGCGTGCACGTCGACCAGCCCGGGGAGAATGGTTTTGCCGGCGACGTCGAAGGTGGTGGCGCCGGCGGGCACCGTGACCTCGCCGCGCTTGCCCACCGCGACGATGCGGTTGTTTTCCACCACGACCACGCCGTCGTCGATGACCTCGTCGCCCTTCATGGTGACGATTCGGGCCCCCACGAACGCCGCGGTGCCCTTGGGCACGTCGCTCTCGACCGAGAAGTTGATGGCGACACCCGCGGGGTCTTCTTCGGGCAGCGTTTCCGGGGCGCCTTCAACGAACGCGAACGTGTCGGAAAGCTCGCGGGTAAACAGCTCGGGACCGTGGCTCCAGTGCAGGCGTCGGGCGTCACCCGACCAGTGCAGGTAGCTGCCGGCGCGACTGCTTACCGCCGCGACGGGCAGATTTTTGGCGCCCGGGCCGAGGGTATAGGGTCGGCTCGCCGGGGGAAACGGCGCGACGTACACCTTGAAACCCTCGCGAAACGCGATCCAGCGCCCGTCTGGCGACACGCGCGCGCCGGTGGCCCGGCTGAACGTGGCGTGGGTGAGCACGCCATCGCCGTCGCGCTCGGGCCGCATCGCGATCGACCGCAAGAAGGTCTCGACCTTGGTCGTGTTGTAGCTTTGCTCGATGAAGTAGAGCCGGTCGTCCTCGGCGCCGAAGTGGGGCTGCCGGCCCCGGCGCGCGATCAGCGTCGATTCGCCACCGGCGGTCGGAACGCGGTACAGGCCCGGATCGCTCGAGTACAGCGGCGAGCGCAGCCAGCCGCCGCTGCCCTTGCGAAACACGATGGTCGAGCCGTCGGGGGAAAACACCGGCTCCGCGTAGTGGCCGGGTCGGGTGGTGATGGCTCGGCCGGCGCCGCCAGCGGCCGCCACCACGCGGACTTCGGCGAGTTTGTCGTCGCTCCACGCCACGTATACGACGCCCTGGCCGTCGCGCGAAAACGACGGGTAGTTCTCGGCGACGCCGCTGTCGGTGGTCAGCCGTCGCGGTTCGCCGTTGGGCAGCTCCTTGACGTACAGGTGACCGAGGGCCTGGTACACGACCCGCGAGCCATCGGGCGATACGGTTGCCCAGCGCAGCATTTTGACGTCGAACCGGTCGGGGTGAACCTCGACGGGAAAGCGAACCGCCGCGCTTACCGTGCGCGTGTCCTGGACCCGAAACGGAATGTCGACGACGGTGCGGGTCGCGAGCTCGAGTTTGCGAATCTTGCCGCCGGCCCAAAACACGATGTGCTGGCTGTCGGGCGTGAAGGCGAACGCGGGATAGACGCCGTGAATGGCCCAGGTCTCCTGCATGTCGCGATCGAGGGCGTCGTACACCGGCGTCTGCTTGCCGCTGTCGAGGTCGTAGAGCCACAGGACCGTGTCGTTGCCGCGCCGGCCGACATAGGCCAGGGTCTTGCCGTCGGGCGAGGGCGTGGGCCGCACGGCCCCGCCCGGGCCGGCCACCAGGGTGTCGGTGCGCTGCTCGCTCAGCTCTACGCGCTTGATCGAGTAGATGCCCTCGTGCGGGTTCTTGTTGTAGCGAAATGTCGGACCGCGGGTCGTGTCCTGGCTGTAGTACAGGTAGCGGCCGTCCGGCGACAGGGCCGGCTCGCCGACGTCTTGCTGATCGTTGGGCTTCTCGGTGAGGGCAACGCCGGCGCCGCCGCCCACGTGGTACAGCCACATTTCGCCCGATCCCAGACTGCGCGTGCCGGTGAAGTGCTTGCGCGCGACGATGTACTGGCCGTCCGGACTCCAGCTGGGGCTGTTGAGCAGGCGAAAGCTCTCCTGGGTGATGGCGCGCGGTTCGCCGGTGCCGTCGGTTCGCGCGATCCAGATGTTGTCGCCGCCGCCCCGGTCGGAGGTAAACGCCAGCCACGTGCCGTCGGGCGAAAAGCGCGGCTGCATATCCCAGGCGAGGCCGCTGGTGAACGAGCGAGCCTCGCCGCCAGCGATGGGCAGCAGGTAAATGTCGCCGAGCAGATCGAACGCCAGGGTTTTGCCATCGGGGCTCACGTCGACGCTGATCCACGTGCCCTCGTCGACGTCGATGGCGACCTGCCTGGTCTCGCCGCGGGCCGCGTTGACATCCCAGTCCGCTTTGCCTTCACCGTCGGCGTCGTCGCCGGAGCCGGGCGTCGCTGCCGGGATCCGAACCCCAGCTCCGGCGATGGGCGGGGCCATGGCCCCGGTGCGCGTCGTCGGCCCGCCGCAGGACGCGGCGGCGAGGGCGAGAGCGAGGGCGAGGGGGGGCGCGAGGGCGCCGCGTCGAGTCGCGAACATCGGCGGACTGTCGCCGACGGCTCGGGGCCTTTCAAGCGAAGCCTCGGCGGAATGCGCTAGACTGCGTGACTTCTGATTCGGTCGGTTTTCACCGCCTCAGCCCTTAGGTATCCACGCTGTCCAAGCTGTCCTGCATCGGTATTCGCGCCTCGGGTGACGTTCTCGACGAAATGTACCTGGCGCTCGCCAACTCGTCTCGCGACCCGGTTTTGCGCTCGTCGCGCATGCGGCATCTGTTGTGGAAGGACGAGGCCGGCGGCGCCATCGCGTTTCACGTCCACCGCGAGCGCATCGAGTACGTCACGACCTTTTTCGAGGCCCCCGAGCCGTCGGTGTGGAACGTGGCGACCAGCGGCCCGGCTATCGACGAGGCCTGCGAGCACGCCAGCGGCGCCGACTGCGCGGTGCTCGATGACGAGGCCGAAACGCGGCTGGTCACGGCGGTGCAGTGGCTCTACTACGCGCCGTACGACCGCTACTTGCGCCACGCTCAGGTGCTGAACCTGGAAGTGGTTGGCTTTGCGTCGGCGGTCCGCGCCTACGCGGACCGCGGCGAGCTGATGGCCGCCGAGGCCTGGCCCGAGGACGTCGACGCCGACAACCGCGCCGAGCTGTTTTACGCAACCGGGCTGTCCCAGGGCGCCCCGAGCCTGAGCCAGCGGGCCCGCGCGACGATCGGCGGCGAAGTCGAAAGCGTCGACCACCGGACGAGCGGGTTGACCAAGGAGCCGTTCGTCGCCGTTCGCCTGCAGACCGGGGCCGGTCCCCTCAACGTCGTCGCCAACCCGGACACCGTGACCGGCTCCCTCGCCGCCGGCCGCTGGGCCTGGTGCGATGTGTGGCTGGTCGGCCGCCCGACCGAGCCCCCGCCCAAGACCGGCCTGGTCGGCTGGCTCATGAGCTAGCTTCGATGTCGTCGAGCAGGGCGGCGATGGTCGACTCGTCGGTGGCGGTCGACATGACCGCCAGGCGGAGATAGCGGTGCCCGTCGATGTCGGTGGAGCTGAGCAGGAAGCGGCCGGCGGCCCGCAGGCGTTCGCGAATGGCGAGCTGGCGGTCGTTGTCGGCACCGTGGCGAAAGCACAGGATGTTGGTTTCGGGCTCGAAGGGGCACTCGAATCCCGGGCGGTCGCGAATGATCTGGGCGAAGCGGCGCGTCGCCGCGTACCGGTCGTCGATGTAGTCGGCCAGCGCCGCCTCGCCGCGCCACGCGACCGCCAAAAACAGCTTCAGGCCCAGCTCGGCCTTGGTGCATTCGATGGTGCGGTGAATGAAGTCGAGGGCCGGCTCGGTCTCGTGATCGTAAAACAAGTAGCTGGCGCGCTGGCGAAAGGCGGCCGCCAGCCGGTCACTCTCTCGAACGAGCACCGCGGCGCACAGTGACGACGTGCGCAGCATCTTGTGGGCGTCCCACACGATCGAGCTGGCCCGATCGATGCCGCGCAGGTGGTGTCGCTCGCGCGCCGACAAAAGCGCCGAGGCTCCGTGGCACGCGTCGACGTGCAGCCACACGCCGGCGTCGTCGCACGCGTCGGCCACCTCGTCGATGGGGTCGTGCAGTCCCGTTCCGGTTGAGCACGCGTTGACCACCACGGCCATGGGGCGCTGTCCGTGCGCGCGCGCGCCGCGGATGGCGTTTGCCACCTGGTCCCCGCGCACGACCTGTCGCTCGTCGACCGGCAGCGGCACAACGGCGCGGGCGCCAAGGCCCAAAATGGCCACCGCGCGGGCGATGGAATAGTGCGAAGCCGCGGGCGCCAGCACGACCAGATCGCGCGGCGTGCCGCGCTCCCACGCCTCGGGGGCGACCGCGGCGCGGGCGGCGAGCAGAGCCGTCAGGTTGGCCAGCGAGCCGCCGTGGGTAAGCACGCCGCCGGCGTGGGGGGCGCCGTCGTCGACGCGGTTTTGCTCGTGGCCGGGCAGCGGTTCCGGCGGCCAGCCGACTTTGGCGAGCATCCAGTTGATCACCGCGTGCTCCAGGGCGGCCGCCGCCGGGCCCATCTCGTACACCGCCATGGGGTTGTTGATCACGCCGTGCACGAGCTCCGCCAGCGCGGCCGGCGTGTCGGTCATGGCCACTTGATGGGCGAGGTAGCCCGGGTGGTGAAGTCGCGTGGCCAGCGCGAGGTACTGGTCGAGAAACCCCTCGAACCCGCCGTCGGCCATGCCCCCTTTGCCGAGCCACCGATGCGCGTCGAGCGCGTCGAGCGCGTCGGCCGGGGGCACCGCGTTGACCGTGGGACCGCACCCGGCGAGCGAGTCGCCCAGGAACGCCGACAGCCGCTCGAGGGCCGCGGCGCCCGCCCGCATGAGTTCGTTCGGCAACCCGGTGGTGTCCATGGCTCTATGATCGACGCGGCGCCCGCTCTCGGGGTGCCAAATATGCCGATTTATTGACCTCTGGCGCAATAAAAGAGCTCGTTGGCGGAGTTTCGAGGCAGAATATGCTCACCGTGGTGGACCTCGACGACATCGACCGGCGCATCCTCGACGAGCTGCAGCGCGACGGCCGACTGAGCAACGTCGAGCTCGCCGAGCGAATCGGCCTGTCGCCCTCGCCGTGCCTGCGCCGGGTTCGCCGCCTCGAAGCCGATGGCTACATCTGCTGCTATCGAGCGGTTCTCGACCGCGAGCGCGTGGGGCTGGGGTTGACCGTGTTTCTCGAGGTCAAGGTCGGCACCCACAGCGACGCCAACGCCACCCGTCTGCAAGAGTGCCTGGCGACCATGCCCGAAGTCATCTCGAGCTACATCGTCTCCGGCACGGCCGACTACTTGCTCGAGGTCGTGGTCGCGGATCTGCGCCACTACGAAGAGTTCCTCATGGGCAAGCTGCTTCAGCTCGACGTCGTGCAGGAAGTGAAGAGCAACTTCGCCATCCGCACCGTGAAGTCGCGCGCCCCGCTGTCGCTCGACCAACTCGTCCCGGTGAACTAACCGGTTCGCGCGCACGCGCGCCGCGCCGTGTCGTTGTCGCTGTCGTTGTCGTTGTCGTTGTCGGGCGCGATCGTTCAAGCCCCGGTCGGGTCGCGGCCCTACGTTGCCATCGATGACAGACGCGACAGGGTGGACGCGAGCAAAGGCGTACGGACGGCATTGGGCGCTGGTTGCGGCGGCGGCTCTCACAACGCTTTTGCATCTGCCGCCGGCTACCGCGCAGGCCTGCTCGACTGGCACCGGAGAGCCGCTGGCGGCGGCCGCTGTCGAAAAGCGCCTCGCTTTCATCCAGGGGGTGCTCGAGGCCGAGCAGCGCAAGGCGCGGATTTGGAACTGGGGCTGGGGAATCGGGCTGACGGCGTCCGCGGCCGGGCAGCTAACCGTCGCGTCGCTCGCCAACGACGCCAACGTGCAGCGACGGTTTGCCCTCGGCGGCGTGCGTCCCCTGGCGGCGGCGGCGTTCCAGGTCATTCGGCCCCTGCGAATTCGCCTGCCGGCGGCGGCCGGGGACCGGTGCGCGGACCTGGCGGCGGCCGAGTCAGCCTTGCGCGATGCGGCGGCCGCCGAGCGGGCGCAGCTTGCCTGGTTTGTGCCCCGGCTGGGAGCGATTGCCCTCAACGTCGCCGCCGGGGTGGCGCTGTGGGCCTGGGGCCAGGAAGTCGACGCGGTGGTCGGTACCTCGGTGGGGTTGGTTCTCAGCGAGATTCGCTTTCAGACCGCTCCGTGGGGCGCGGTGCGCGCGCGCCAGCGCTACGAAGCTGGCGACTTCACCCACCGCAACACCGCCGGGCCGCGGTGGATGCTGGTTCCGTCGGTCGCCGGAACCTCCGCAGGCGCGACGCTCGTGATGCGCTTTTAGCGCTCCGTCTCGACGCACTTAGTCGGCGCGGCGCCGGGCCTTCACGAGGACGTCGCGAAACGCGGAGGGCGGGACGTCGGCGAACCGCCGAAATATCCGGGTGAAGTGAGCGTGGTCCGAAAAGCCGGCGCAAAAGGCGACGTCGCTCAAGGACAGGCGGCGGTCGCCGAGCAGGTCCTCGGCAACCGCCACGCGGGCGCCCTGCAGGGCCTTGGAGAAGGTTGTGCCGCTGGCGGCGAGCTCGCGCTGCAGCGTGCGGGCGGACCGACCGAGGCGTTTCGCGCATTCAGCGACCGTCCACGAGTGCACCGGGTCGGCTGCGATCAACTCGTTGAGCCGCTCGCGGGTTCGGCCGACCGGAACGTCGGAGTCCGGGGCGGGGGCAGCGCGTACCGCGGGCGTCCAGCGCACGCGCACGGTGTTCGTCGCCGCCGGCAGCTCGGTTGCCTCGGACGAGGCCAGCGCGATCTCGCGGTCGCCGTCGGGATCCACGATCGACAAGGTCGCGTCGTGAAACCCGGCCCCCTCGATCAGAGCCCCGATCAGGCCCCAGATGAACAGGTCGTTGACGGGGGCGATGCCGCCGCCGTCGCGGGCCTGGTGCCGCAGCTCGAGAAAGCCGCTTTCCGACGCGGTTACAACGGTGTAGTTGCGCGAATGACCGTAGCGCTCGAGCAACGTCCAGCGCTCGACCAGGTGCGCCGGGCTGGGAGCCAGCAGCAACGCTCGAATGACCGGCTGCTCGCGGAGCAAAAGCACGCACCGGCCGATATCGACCACGGACCGCCAGCCGGCCTCGTGAGCCACGGCCTCGAGAAGCTCGGTCTTGTCGCGGTTGTCGACGGCGATGGTTGGATGCCGCTCGGAAACCGCAGCGCGCAGCATGTGCACCAGCGACGCGCTGGTCATCTCGCCCTGGGGCGGGTGCGGGCGACTCGATGGTTCGCTCACGCCCCAACAGTAGCCGGTTTCGCGCCGCCGGCGACCTGCCGGCGAGTCGGCGGGGCTTTGGCGCGTTCGTTCAAGCCCCGGCGCGAGGCCTCGCTAGGTTGAGACTAGACGATGACTCGACTGCGAATCAACGGCCGGGATGTTAGCCTGCCCGACGACTTTGCCGAGGCCAGTTTGCTCGACGCGTTGCGCGAGGGACTCGACCTGCGGGGAACCCGCTACGGCTGCGGCGTCGGCATGTGCGGCGCCTGCACGGTGCATGTCGATGGCCAGGCGCAGCGCGCCTGTCTTCTGCGAGCGGGCGATTTGGCGGGGCGGCGCATTACTACCATCGAGGGGCTCGGCACCGAGGATCGGCCGCACCCGGTCCAAGCCGCCTGGGTCGAGGAGCGGGTGCCGCAGTGCGGCTTTTGCCAGTCGGGGCAGATCATGTCCGCGGCGGCGCTGCTGGCCGGCAACCCGTCGCCGGACCGCGCGGCCATCGACGCGGCGATGGCGGGAAACCTGTGTCGCTGCGGCACCTATCCCCGCATCGTTCGGGCGATCGAAAAGGTCGGCCGATGAAGCGCCGGGCGTTTCTTCGCGGGATGGGGTGGGCGGCCGCCGGCGTCACGGCGGTTGCCGTGCTGCCTTGTTGCGGCGTGCTGCCGGCGCTGCCGACCAAGCGAACCCCGGAGCTGGAAGAGGTGGTCGCGGCGTGGGTGCAGGTGCTGCCCAATGGCCGGGTCCGCCTGTACTCCCCGCGCCAGGAGATGGGCCAGGGCATCTCCATCGGATTTTCGCAGATCGTCGCCGAGGAGCTCGACTTGCCGGTCCACCGCATCGACCTGGTCTTGCCGCGCACCGACGAACTCCCCGACCCCGTGTCGTCCACCGTGGGCAGCCAGTCGATTCAGGACCGCATGCGCCTGGTCGCGAGCGCCGCCGCCCAGGTGCGCGAGGCGCTGCGGCGCCGGGCCGCCGAGTTGCTCGGCGCGCCGCCGTCGCAGCTTTCCCTGGCGGACGGCGCGTTCGCCGGGCGCGATGGGCGAACCGTCGACTACGCGCGCCTGGCCGGGCAGCGGGTCGAGATTCTCGAGGGCGACGACGCGCCGGTCTTGCGCAGTTTTGCGCCGGCGGCACGCCGACGCCACGTCGGCCGGGAAGCCGCCTGCAGGGACCTCGAGCGACTCGTGGCGGGGGCGCCGCTGTTCGTCGACGACGTCCGGCTGCCGGGCCTTTTGCACGGGGCGTTCGTGCGCGGACCGGTCATCGGCGCGAGCGCCCGGCGGGCCGACTTCGGCCGCGCTCGCGCACTGCCGGGATTCGTGCTGGGCGACCGGTTCGACGGCCGGGTGGGCATCGTCGCCCGGCATCGCCACCAGCTGCGCGCCATCGCGGCGGCGGTGGACGTTGAGTGGGACCGCCCGACGCCGTTCGACGATGCCAGCGTTGCGCGCGCGATCGATGTCGATCGCAAACTCGCAGCGGGCGATCTGCAGCACGAACTCGCCGACGACTCCGTGGACCGCGGCGGCCGTTGGGACCTGGATATGCGCATCGACGTGCCGTTTGCCGCCCACGCGACCATCGAGCCGCGCTGCGCGGTCGTGGAGCCGCAGGGCGACGATCGCTACCGCGTTCACGCGGCCACCCAGGACGCTTATCTCGTCCGCAAGAAGGTCGCGCGCGCCGTGGGGGCCGGCGAATCCGACGTGGCCGTGCGCAGCTACCGCATGGGGGGCGGATTTGGCAGCCGCGCCCTGCCGCTGGTCGAGCAGGAGGCGGCCGTGCTGGCGAAAGCGGCCGGCGCCCCCGTCAAGGTTCGCTGGACCCGGGCGGAAGAGTTTCACGAGGGGTTTCACCGCCCGCCGTCCAGCCACCGCATTCGCGTTCGTCTGCGGAACGGCCGGGTCGCCGACTGGTGGCACGCGTTCGCAACCGGCCACGTGTTCTTTACTCACGCCGGGGCACCTCGCTGGGTGCTTGGCTTTGCCACCCTCGGCTCCGACAAGGGCGCGTCGCGCGGCGCGGTGCCGCCCTACGCGTTTGCCCGGCGTCGGATCGAGTTTCGCGACGAGCCCCTGCCCATCCGAACGGGGCCCTGGCGCGGGCTGAATGCGGGGCCGAACGCCCTGGCCATCGAGGTCGCCATGAGTCGCGCGGCGCGTCTGGCTGGACAGGACGCCGTCGAGTTTCGCCTGGCGCATCTAGCGGAGGCTCCGCGCCTGGCCCGGTGCCTCGAGCGCGCGGCGGCGCTGGCGGGCTGGTCAACGTCGGCGCGCGGCGCCCTCGATGACGGCAGCCAGCTCGGCGTCGGCTGCGGCATCTACAAGGGGGTTACGTACGTGGCTGCGGTCGCGCGCGTTGCCCGGTCCGCGGCGCGCCTGCGGGTGACCGACGTCTGGTGCGTGCAGGACTGCGGTCTGGTGGTGAACCCGGACCGAGTGCGCGCGCAGATCGAGGGCAACGCGATGTGGGCCGTCAGTTCGGTCCTGTGCGAAAAGCTCGAGGTCGGCCCGGGACAGGTCGCGGCATCGACGTTCGCCCAGTCGCCGGTGCTGCGCCTCGACGCCAGCCCCCGGGTCCACAGCGAGCTCATCGCGGCGGACGACCAGGCGCCGACGGGCGCGGGCGAGTCGGCCATTACGGCGGCGATGGGCGCCGTGGCCAACGCGTGGGAGCGCGCCTCGGGAATCGATCTCGAGCGAATTCCGGTGGGCGCATGACCTCGGGCTCCACGATTTTGCGCGCGCTGTGCCTGCTGTGCGCCGTCGCGGCGGGTTGCTATCGGTTCGATACCGCGGCGGCGCCGCCGCCGGCCAAACCGCTGGTCGTGCCGGACGTCGCGAGCTCACCGGTGGTTCGCTCGTCTGCACTGTTCTCGGCGGTGGCGACCGTGTTTCGCCATCCGCGGTGCGCCAACTGTCACAGCGGGACGGAGCATCCGCTGCAGGGCCGCCAGGGGCGACTTCACGCTCCCCGGGTCGCCGGCGCGCGCTGCGAGCTGTGCCACGGGGCGGCCTACGACCCGCAAACGCAGATTCCCGGGGCGCCGCGATGGCGGCTGGCGCCCGCGGCCATGGGCTGGGTCGACCGCACCGACCGGCAGCTGTGCGAGCAAGTAAAGGACCCGGCGGCCAACGGGGGACGCACCCTGGCGGCGGTGGTCGAGCACCTTCGCCACGACGAGCTGGTCGCGTACGGCTGGTCCCCCGGCCCGCGCCTCGAAGCCGCGGCCGGGAGCCAGACCGAGCTGGCGGACTTGTTTTCCCGCTGGGTCAAAAGCGGTGCGCACTGCCCGTAGGCGCGCTAGCCGAGCATGTCGCCGGTTTCGACGAAGCGCCGGTGGAACTCGTGGCAGGTGGCCAGGTTGTGGGGCATGTGCCCGACCGGGGCCTGCTCGACGTAGCGGTGCAGGGCGTCGCGAAAGCGCGGGTGGGCGCAGTTGTCGATGACGCGCCGGGCGCGCTCGCGCGGACCGATGCCGCGCAGGTCGGCGAGCCCCTGCTCGGTCACCACGATCTGCACCGAGTGATCGGTGTGGTCGACGTGGCTGACCATGGGCACGACCGCCGAGATTTTGTCGCCTCGGGCCGTGCTGGGGCTAACCAGGATCGACAGGTACGCGTTGCGCACGAAGTCGCCAGAGCCGCCGAGTCCGTTGATGAGCTTGGTCCCGCACACGTGGGTGCTGTTGGCGTAGCCGAACACGTCGAACTCGACGACGGTGTTGATGGAAATGACACCGAGGCGGCGAATGACGCCCGGGTTGTTGGAAATCTCCTGGGGGCGCAGGACGACCCGAGGAACGAAGAAGTCCATGTCGTCGCGCAGCTCGTCGAGCTTCTCGGCGCTCAGGGTCAGGCCGGTGGCCGAGGCGCCGAGCAGCGTGCCCCGGCGCATGAGGTCGACCAGCGAGTCCTGGTAGACCTCCGAGTACATGTAGAACGGGGGAATGCGCGGGTCGGACCCGAGCTTGGCCATCACCGCGTTGGACACGTTGCCGACCCCGGCCTGCAGCGGCAGAAACTCGGCGGGAATGCGGCCGGCGGCTAGCTCGGCCGACAGAAACTCGGTGACGTGGTCGGCAATGCGCAGGCTCACGTCGTCGGTGGGCGAAAAGGCCACCGGCGTGTCGGGCTCGTCGGTGTGCACCACGCCGACGATCTTGCTGGGATCGACGCTGGCGAACGGCGTGCCGATCTTGCCCATGGAGTCGAGGATCGGAATCGGGCTGCGCTTGGGCGGCGGCGGCAGCACGGCGATGTCGTGCATTTCCGGCATGCGGTGGTTGGCCTGGGCGTTGAGCTCGATGACCACGCGCTTGGCGTGGCGCAAAAAGCTGGGGCTGGCACCGACCGAGTTGGTCAAGTACACGCGGCCGTCCCGGGTGACTTCGGCCGCCTCGATCACGGCCAGGTCGAGGTCGCCGACGAAGCCGAACTCGAGCATCTGCGGCAGGTGCGACAGGTGCATGTCGACGAACTCGACCTCCTGGCGGTTGATGCGCTGGCGCAGGGGCTTGGACGACTGAAAAGGCGTGCGCCAGGCGATGGCGTCGGCTTCGGCCAGCGCGTCGTCGATGGCCGGGTCGGTCGACGCGCCGGTCATGAGCTTGATGCGCAGGCGCTCGCCGCGCTCGGTGGCGGCGCGGGCGCGAGCCGCCAGGGCTCGAGGGACGGCCTTGACCGAGCCGGCCGGCGTGAACGCCGAGAAGGCGACGGTGTCGCCGTCGGACACCAGGGCGGCCGCTTCGTCGGCGAAAAGAACGGGAAAGGGCAGGTGCTTCGACGTCATCGGTACGACTTCTCTGAGGCGTGCGCAGCGTTCGTTGGGGGCGGTCCGCGCGAACAAAAAAAGGCGCGGTCCTCGTTGGACCGCGCCCTGGATCTATCACGCGCGTTCGCTGGTGGTGGTCGGCAATCGCGTGACGTTGCCGTAAACAACCTTGACCGCTGTTCGCGCGTTTCTTGCGCGCTTTTTGCGACCCGCTACTTCGCCGCGGGCTTGCGGAACTTGAGCGTCATGCGATCGCTTTCGCCGATGGCGATGTACGGGGCCTTTTGCTCGTCGGTCGCTTCCTTGCCTTCCTCGGTGCTCGCGTTGAGTCCGGGCGGGAGCGTCCACACGCCGTTGGGGTGGTCCTTGGTGTCTTTGGGATTGGCGTTCACCTCGGACTTGTCGACCAGCTCGAAGCCAGCCGTCTGAATCTTCGCAATCAGGTAGTCCTGCGGCACGTAGCCGGTGCCCTTCCACTGCTCCTCGGTGGCGTCGGCCTTGGCGCGGTGCTGAACCACGCCGAAGATGCCGCACGGCTTGAGGGCTTTGAGCGCCGCCTGGTAGACCTTGTCTTCGTAGCCACCGCCGATCCAGCTGTGGTTGTTGCGGAAGGTCAGCACCATGTCGTACTGGCCGTCGCCGAGGTCGAGCTTGTCGGGCGGCGCCACGTAGACTTCTTTGACCTTGCCGTAGGTGGCGGCGTCGGCCTGGAGCTTGTCGGTCAGCCGCTTGCCGTACTTGGCAAACCGCTCGTCGCCCTCGGGGTCGAAGTTGCTCACCGACAGCTCGCCGGCTTCGGCGAGCACCGGCGCGAGCACTTCCGTGTACCAGCCGCCGCCGGCCCACAGCTCGAGTACCTTCATGTCGGGGGTGAGGCCGAAGAAGCCCAGGGTCTCGGCGGGATGCCGGGCCGCGTCGCGGGCCTTGTTGTCGTCGGACCGGTGCTCGCCGGCCAGGGCCGGTCCCATCGCGGCCTTGAGCTGGGCGAGCGCTTCGGGGCTCGGGTCGGCGCACGTCGGCGTGGGTGTCGGCGCTGCGGCTTCCGGCTCGGCCTCGGCCGTTTCGGCCGGCGCCGGTGCCGGAGTTTCGGCGTCTTGCTTCTTCGAGCACGCCGGGGCTAGCGCCAAAGCGGCGGCCGCCGCCAGAAACCAGGTCGGTCGAATCGTCATGGCGGCGACCTTACAACGGAATCTGGTTGGGTCCGGGGGCCTGGCCGTCCTATCGTCTAGGCATGGCGGTGGTGGAACAGCGAACCTTTTGTCGCATTTGCGAGGCCCATTGCGGCCTGGTTGCCGAGGTGGAGGACGGCCAGGTCGTAAAAATGCGACCCGACCGCGATCACCCGGTCTCGCGCGGCTACAGCTGCGTCAAGGGCCTGGCCTTGCCCGAGCTTCACCGCGACCCGGACCGGGTCAACCAGCCGCTCAAACGGGCGGCAGACGGCACCCTCGAGCCCATCTCGTGGGAGCAGGCGCTGGCGGAGATCGGCGGCAAGGTGCGGGCCTTGCGCAAACAGCACGGCAAGCGCTCGGTGGGCATGTACACCGGCAACCCGAGCTTTTTTTCGCTCCAGCACGTCCTGTACTCGGCGGGCTTTCTCGAGGCGCTCGGCTCGCCCAACCTGTTTGCGTCGCACTCGGTCGACGCCAACAACAAGTTTCACGTCTCCACCGCCATGTACGGCCAGTCGGTCGTGCACCCGATTCCCGACTTCGACCGCTGCGAGCTGTTCGTCTGCCTGGGCAGCAACCCGGTCGTGAGCCAGATGTCGATTCTGTGCGTGCCCGACTCCCTGGGCAAGCTGCAGGCCATCGAGGCCCGCGGCGGTCGGGTGGTGACCATCGACCCGCGCCGCACTGAAACCGCGGCGAAAGTCGGCGAGCACCTGTTCGTGCGGCCCGGCACCGACGCGTACCTGCTCATGGCGATCCTGCATGTGGTCGCCATCGAAAACCCCATCGACCTCGACCCGGCGCGGGCCGTGGCCGACGGGGTCGACGAGTTCGTCGAGGTCGCCCGCGACTGGACGCCCGAGCGTGTGGCGCCCATTACCGGAATCGACGCCGCGGTCATTCGCGAGCTGGCCAACGCCTACCGCACGGCCAACGGCGCCGTGCTCTACATGTCGACCGGGGTCAACATGGGGCCCTTTGGCTCCATCGCCTACTGGCTGATTCAGGGGCTGGCTCTCATCACCGGCAATCTCGACGCCGCGGGCGGCTTGCTCGTGCCGCGGGGGCCGTTCGACATCGTCAAGCTTGCGGCGGCCGTGGGCCTCGGCAGCTTTGACGAGCACCGCACGCTGGTCGGCGACTGGCACCGGGTGGCGGGCTGTTTTCCCGTGGCGGCCCTGGCCGACGAAATCACCGTCGATCACCCGGAGCGCATTCGGGCGCTGTTCATCACCGCGGGCAACCCGGTGCACTCCATGCCCGGCGGCGACCGGCTGCGGGACGCCCTGCGCGAGCTGGACCTGCTGGTGTCCATCGACATGTACGTCAACGAGAGCGCGGCCGATGCTCACTACATCCTGCCGGCCACCGACATGCTCGAGCGCAGCGACTTTCCGATTTCCCACGCCAACCTGCAGCCGACGCCGCACGCCCAGTGGACGCCGGCGGTGGTGCCGCCGACCCACGAGCGCCGCGAGGAGTGGCAGATCTTTTCCGATCTGGCGCGGGCGTGCGGCGCGCCGGTGCTCGGCGCGTCGGTCTGCAACGCCCTGCCTCGGCTCAACCGTCTTTTGAGCTGGGTGCCGGGGCTTCGGCCGATTACCCCCAACACCCTGCTGGCGCTGTTGCTTCGCTGGGGCGGCGATACGACCCTGGCCGAGCTCAAGAAGAACCCGGCCGGCGTCATGCTGCCCGAGACCCAGCCCGGCAGCTTTTTGGGCAAGCGGGTGCCGGCCGGCAACGTGCGGCTGGCGCCCTCGGAACTGGTCGCCGACGTCTCGCGCCTGGCCGACCGGGCGCCCGAATTCGAGGCCGACGACGGCAAGCTGCGCCTCATCGGCCGGCGCGAGCGCAAGTCGCACAACAGCTGGATGCACAACAACCGGCGCATCAAGCAGCCCGAGGGCAACGTGGCCCTGCTCAATCCCGCCGACGCGCGCGCTCGGGACATCGCCGACGGTGATCACATCGAGATCGTGGCCGGCGACCGGCGCCTGGAGCTGCCGGTCAAGCTCACCGAGGACGTCGGCGAGGGCGTGATTTGCGTGCCCCACGGCTGGGACCACGCGGCGGCCCGGCTGCCCCGGGCCAGCGCTCTCGGCGGCGGCAACGTCAACACGGTGATTCCCGGCGGTCCCGAGCAGGTCGAGCCCATCAGCGGCCAGGCAATCATGGTGAGCCACGCGGTCGACGTGCGCCGCGCCGCCCGCGCCGACGCCAAGCAGTCGGCCTAGCCTCCTGGTCCGGTATTCGGTTTCAAGCAGTATCGCGTTCGCGCCACTACTCGATGCGGTCTTTCCAATAGCCGGGTTGTCGACGAGTGTGGGCGACGGCGACTGCGATCCGCTGGCCGTTGATGAGCGCGGTGATGATGACGAACGGCAGTCTGTGTCCGACGACGAACTGCCGAACATCGAGTTCTTCATCGAACCCGAGAACCAAAGCACCGCTTTGCGGGAAGCGTGCCGCATTGTTCAATGCGGCGCTCGACGGTATCAGCCAAGCGAGCGCCACTACCGGGGCGCTCATCCTCGAACTGGACAACCGCAGCCCGAAGCTCAGCCTGGGCCTTCGGGTGAAGTCCCAGGGGCACTACTCGCGCCCAAGCGCCTTATTGAGGTCGGCTTTCACCTCGGCCCAGGAGACCGGCTCGACCTCGCCACTTCGGATCTCTTCGATGCGGCTTTTGACCTCGGCGCTCCACTCGGGGCCGAGAGTGGCGGGCTCCGGCGACAAGCTGTCGCTGAGCGCCGACACAAGCTCCTCACGCTGGTCCTCGGGCAGAGCCAACGCCTGTTCGAGAATCTTTTGCGCTTCGGAACCCATGACTCGATTCTACGCGACGGGGGCGACACCGACCACGGGCGACTTCCGCTGCGAATTCGCAGGGATTTTAGCTTCACGGGCTTTCGGCCGGCGACGACATGGGCCGCTAGCGCGTTTGGAAGTTCGGGCCGCGTTGCCGGGTCAGGCCGATCGTCCTTGTTTGTCGCCCGGCGTCGGCTAGCGCCGGCCGGGGCGGCCCTCGGCTCGACCGAACTCGACCCAGTGCTCGATGGCGCGCTCGACGGCGGCGTCGCCGAAGGCCCGGGCGAGGTCCGGGTGCAGGGCCAGGTACTCGCGCGGCACGAAGCGGGAGGTACCGGCCCGGCCTTCCGCAATGCCGAACGCGAGCCAGTGGTCGCGGGCCTGGACCTCGTTAAAAAAGCGGAGGTCCGGGTACACGTCGCGGTAGTGGTCGACGTCGAAGGCGTCGGCGTGCAGCGCAAAGCGCGGCGCGCGCCGTTCGCCGATGCCGAAGCCAACGTAGTGGTCGATGGCCGCGCGATAGGCCGTCGGGCCGAAGGCGGCCACCAGGTCGTCGTGCTGTCGGAGGTATTCGCTGGCGCGAAACACCGGCGATGCCCACCGGCCCTCGGCGATGCCGTGGGTCAGCCAGTGGCTTCGCGCTTGCTCCGGCGTCATCGACGCCAGGTCCGCGTGCACCGCGGTGTAGTGGGCGTACGAATACACGTCGGGATGAAGGCGCGGATCGCCGTCGAAGCAGCCGACCCCGGCGCGGGCGCAGCAGTCGTGCTGGCCCGTGCGCGACCACAGCCGCGGCGCCGTGGCAATGAACGCCCGGCCCGTGGCCGTGGCGTCGACGCCCGCGAGATCGTCGCCGACGGAATAGGGAATCAAGCCAAAGAAGGCGCCCTGGCCCGACTGGCCCGCCGGGTCTTCGTCGGCGGGCTCGACCGAGTGAAAGTAGTTGTGGGCCACCGCGAGGACATACGGCGACTCGACCGCCTGTCGATGCGCCAGGCATACCTGCCGCGCCTGCCAGTCGCGGCCGCGGGCGGGGTTGTCGACTTCGTAGGGCCAGCCCTGTTCGGATGCGATGAGGTAACTCTGGGGGTAGTCGTCGAGGGCGCTCACGCCTCGGCGGCGCAGCTGGTCGCGCTGGTAGTCGATTACCAGGTCGAGGTTGGCAAACGTATAGCCCTGAGACGGGCGACGGGTCGGGTCGCCGTAGGGGTGCACGGCCACGGCCCACGGCAAAGCCAGGCCGACCCGGGCCCACACGCTCTCGAGCAGGGTGCGGGTGCCCATGTGGCCTTCGTGAATGCCCGCGTCCCACAGAGGGTCGGTGCTCACGTACATGATGGCCCCGCGCAGGTGTCGCTGCAGCGCCGCGTGGGTGCGCTGCAGCAAGCGCGTGAGCTTGTCGAGGCGAGCGGCGACGGCGGGCACCGACAAGTCGTGTTTGCCGACGACCGGCGTGTAGTCGAACCAGTCGGCGCTGGCGTTTTCGTTCCACACGATGACGTGGGTGAGCTTGCCGCGCGGGCCGCCGCGGTAGCGCGACGCCAGCAGGTTGACGAAGTCTTCGTAGTCGGCTTCGACGTCGTCGCGGGGCACGCAGCCGATGCGCAGGGCGTTGCCGCCGAACGTAAAGCCCTCGCAGTCGCGATACCGATAAAGCTCGGGCGCCGAATAAAGGACCATGCCCGACTGCATGCCGAAGCGCTGATCGCGGGCGAGGAGCGCATCGAACTGGGCCAGGGTGGCCGAGTTGATGCAGCGGTAGCGGTGAAAGCCGAGGGCGCGCCGCTCGGCCTCGTCGCGCGGCACCTGCTCGTGGCCGGCGGGACAGGTCAGGGGCTGGTCCGACGACGGAATGCCGGCACTTTCGAAGCTCTCCCAATAGGCGTTGTATTGCCGGTAGCCGATTCCCATGTCGCGCAGCCGGGCGTAGCGGGCGTCGTGCACCGGGTCGGGCATGCGCATGCGCGCCTCGCCGGCCCCTTGCTTGGAGCCGGGGCGCACGAAGTCCGCCGACAGCGGGTAGCGATCGCCGAGCACGTGCCGCCTCGGGTGCTCGGTGGGCGGCTCGGCGCCGCAGCCGGTGGCCATCATGACCAGCGCGAGGAACGGGGCTCGGGCGATACGCTGCATGAACCGGTCGCTTGCAACGGCCACGCCACCCGTGTCCGGCAAGAGTCTCGGACACCTACTGGAAGACTGCCTGCCGGTCGGCGCGACCGCTGGGGACAAATGAACCCCGAAGTGCAAGCTCCGGTGCGCAGTGCGTTGGCGACTCGGGTTGTGCTGGCGGCGGCGCACGGTCGAGTCCGAAACCAAGAACCCCCGGTGACACGGCGTCACCGGGGGCTACGAGGAAAGGGGGCTTGCGCTCAGGCGATTACGCCGACGGCGACTCGGCGTTGACGGCCGCCGGCGAGCCGGAGCTCCGACAGCGCGAATACCGCAAACGTCACGGCGAAGAACGCGACGTGGGTCCAGAAGGGCACGCCGAAGGCGGTGTTCAACCCCGGCAGCGACGCGGGCAGGCCGTTGCCGGAAAGCACGCCGATGGTGACGGCGATGGCCGGTGCGGTGACGAGGGTGGTGACCCAGCCGAGTCCGACGCTGGCGACCAGCATGGTGGCGTAGCGGCGCATCCGGGCGGCCGGCAAGAAGCCGACGACGACCGCGGCCAGAGCGGCGTAGCTGAGCGAGACCGCGAGGTGAACACCCCAGCCGATGTAGGGAGCGGCGCCGGCGCCGTAGCCGCCCTGCTTGGCGATCTGGCTGCCGAGAAACTGGGTGATGTTGCCGCCGAGAGCTGCGTTCTGAATGGCGACGAAGGCCAGGGCGCCGAGGCCGGCGCTAAGGGCGATCCAGGGGGTGCGATTCTTGAGATTGCGGAACATTCGGAAGTCTCCAGGAAGTCGTTGTTGCCTTACCTACGCGGCCGCCGCCCGGCGGTTACACCGAAGCGGAGGACCGGTCGATTTTTCTTGTCAGCGGCCCGTCGATTGTGGTGGGGACACGGGCCGTGGCGAACGCCGATCGCGCTCCGGACGCAAAAAAAGAGAAGCGGCGCCGGTGCCTATAAGGAGCGGGCCGGCCTGGTTACCGGCGACTTCGTCGGGGGGCGAAGGCCGGGGCGTAACCGGCGCCCGAGCCTCGCGTAGTGACGGGCAAGGAGAACAAGAAAATGCGTAGCAAACTGATTTCGATCGTGTCGTTTCTGGTTGTCGTGTTCCTGGCGTCCGTGGCCGTTGCCGGCGGCAAGACGCTGCACAGCGGCGACTGGCAAAAGAAAACCTACGGCGCGTCGGGCTCGTGGAAAATCGTGCAGGACGGCGGCAAGCGCTACATCGAACTCAGCGACGACTTCAAAGTCCCCAACGCACCGGACCTCAAAATCTTTCTCTCGCCGTTGACGGCCAGCCAGGCGGCGAGCAAGACCGCCACCAAGAACTCGGTCCTGGTCGCCCGCCTGCCCCGGGCCAAGGGCGCCTCGCGGGTCGAGATTCCCGCGGGCGTCAACCTCGACGACTTTCAGAGCGTGCTCATCCACTGCCAGAAGTACACAAAGCTGTTCGCCGCTTCGCCCCTGAGCTAATCAACCCGTCAGTCCCCCTCTCGCGAAAGCGCAGCGCCTTCGGGCACTGCGCTTTCTGCGTTTTTCGGTCCGCCGCTGTCCGTCGGCCGGGCGCCCGCGCCGGTTTGCGCTACTGTTTTTGCGACATGAGGGTGGTGCAACAGTGACTGGTTCCAAGGTTGGCGACACGCCGACTCCCGTGGCCACCAAGCCCCGGCTGCGGCTGCTTACCGTGGAGAGCGAGCGGTGGCTTTCGCCCAACATGAAGCGAATCGAACTGGTCGGTGATGAGCTTGCGGATTTTCCGGACGACCGACTCGGCGGGTACTTCAAGCTGCTGTTGCCCAGGCGCGACGACGTGGTGTTCACTGACGTCGCGTCGATCAAGCAGAGCGACTACCTCAAGCGCAGCTACACGATTCGCGCCTTCGACCGCGACCGCCGGCGGCTCACCATGGACGCGGTGGCGTGCGCCGGCAAAGGGCCCGCCACGGCCTGGGCGCGCGACGCCAAAGCCGGTGACCGGGTACTCACCACCGGGCCGGGCGCCGTCAAGGCCGTCGATTCAGACGCCGACTGGGTGCTTTTCGCCGGCGACATGACCGCGCTGCCGGCCATTGCGACCAACGTCGAGCGCTTGCCGCCGTCGGCGCGGGGCTATGCCGTCATTGAGCTGATCGCGGCCGAAGACAAGCCGGATCTGGCCTTCCCCGACGGCGTGGCCGTGACCTGGCTGACCAACCCCGCGGACAGTCCGACGTCGCCGCTGGCTGAAGCGGTCAAGGCCTTGCCGTGGCTCGAGGGCCGGCCGAGCGTGTGGTCGGCCTCGGAGTTTGGCAGCATGCGCGAGCTCAAGGCGTACTTTCGCGAGCGCGGGGTCACGGCGGACCAGCTGTACTTGAGCAGCTACTGGAAACGCGGCTCGACCGACGAGCAGCACAAGCAGGCCAAGCGCGACGCGGCCTCCGCCGGGCCTTAGCAGGGGCCCGCCCGAAAGCAGCGGTAGGACGGGCTCTCAGGCGCTTCGAGCCCGGGTGCGCTCGTCGGAGTCTGGCTCGTAGCGCAGGATGTCGCCGGGCTGGCAGTCGAGGTATTCGCAGATGCGGGCCAGGGTTTCGAAGCGCACGCCGCGCACCCGGCCGTTCTTGAGCAGCGACAGGTTGGCCTGGGTGATGCCGACGTAGGCGGCGAGGTCCTTGGACTTGACCCGACGGCGGGCCATGACCACGGCGAGGTCGACGACGATGGCCATCAGATGATCTCCGCGTTTTCGCGCTCGATGCGCGCGGCTTCGCGCAACAGGCGCGCGAGGGCGTAGAAGGCCAGGGCGGCCAGCAGGGCAAAGGCGTGGCTGCTGCCAAGCGAGATGACGAGCCGTCCCTGGCCGGGCGGCGTGCCAATGCTGAGCACCAGGCTCGACACCGGTGGCGTCGCCGCGGACACGAGGGCGGCGGCCAGGACCGCGGCGGCGAACCGCGGCAGCGCCCGGGCGGTGCTGGCAAACGCGTTGCCGGTGGCCATGGAGCGAAAGCAGCCGGCCAGCGCGAGCAGGGCCGCCGCGCCCGCCGCGCTCGACGCGCAGGCGACGGTGCGCACCAGGACGAACTGCCAGGAAGCCGCGTGGTCGAGGGACGGAAAGCCCAGCGGCGCAACCAGCGCGTGAATCGGCTGGGTCCAGATGTACGTCCAGGTGGCGGCGACCAGGGCTCCGGCGCCCAAGGCACACGCCCACCGGCCCGCGATGGCCAGCCGACGCACGCGCTCGGCATCGCGCGCCCGCATCAACGCGCGTGCCCTTTGGTCACGGTCACGGTCTCCGGTTGGGCCTCGGTCACGGTCACGGCTTCGGTCTCGGGTACGGCTTCGGTCTCGGGTACGGCCTCGGTCTCGGGTTCGGCCTCGGTCTCGGGTACGGCCTCGGTCTCGGGTTCGGCCTCGGCCTCGGTCTCGGTCTCGGTCTCGGTCTCGGCCTCGGCCTCGGCCTCGGGCGCGGCGCCGTCGCCCCACACGTCGGCCGTGCCGAACCACCGCTGCGCCGCCTCGGCGGTGGCCCGGCTCGCCGCGGCGATGTCGAAGGCGGGCACCCGGTCCAGGCAGCGGCGGTCGAGGTCGGCGCTCGGGTTCTCTAAAAAGCTCACGAGCATGTCCAGGGCGCATCGCGTGCCGTCGTCGGCAACCGCGTAACGCACCACGCTGTGGCCGGCAAAGGGCAGCTCGACCAAGGACACCCGACCGGCGTCCCATCGCCCGGCGGTCCGCGCGGCCCACTCGGGGCGATCGAGGGGATCGATTCCGCCCTGCCACAGCACCAGGTGCGCGTTGGTGTCCGGCGTGCCGGTGGGCAATCGGCGCCGGTGCTCGGCGGTGTAGACCGGTGCCAGCGACGCCATGTAGGGGTCGGCCCGCACCGAGAACAACAGGTCGTCGGACTCTCGCGCGACGTCGCCGGGGGCGCGGTCGTAGCGAAACAGCTCGGCCAGCATGATGTGGCGGTTGAGCAGCACGTTGTAGGCCATTTGCTGCTCCTGGGATGGCGGCGCCGGCGCCGCGAGCTCCGCGAGCGCGTGTTCGATCGCGGCTTCGTCTGCCGGTGCGCACCGGTCGGCGCGCACCAGCAGCGGCGCGACCAGCGCCTGGTCCGCGGGGCGCGACGACTGCAGCCGATAGAACAACGCCTGGAGTCGGTCCAGGCCCCGGTCCCCCTGGCCGCAGCCGGCGCCGTCGCGATACGCGGCCACCACGCGCGCCGCCATGTTGTCGACGGAGTCCGGCAGCCGGGCCGCGCAGTCGGCCGCGGCGGCGCACGCGCGCAGCAGCCGCATGCCGGCGTCGTGGGAGTTGATGTCGGCGCGCTCGAACGAGGACTCCATGTCGACAATGCTGTCGAGCCACACGCCGGCGAGCAGCTCCGGGGCGACCTGCAGCAAGCGCTGGCCCCAGTACGAGCCGTACGAACCACCGTAGGCGACCGCCGGCCGTCGGGCCGAAACCCCGGCCCGCTCCATCAGATGCCGCACGTCGCGGGCGGCAGACAGCGAGTCGAAACGCCCCAGGTCGGTGCCCCAGCGGTCGCGCAGCGCGCCGATGCACCCCGGAAACTCGCCCGGCGTGACGCGCCCGCCCGCATCGGAGTCAGCCGATTGCTGCGCGGGACACTGCAGCCCGTCGCCGTAGACCGTGCCCCGGTGGGTGGGGATGTAGAGATCGTAGCCGGCGCGCAGGAACACGTCGCGAATGGCCGGGGCGGTAAAGACATCGCCGGCAAATCCCGGACCGCCGTCCAGGGCCCACGCTTGCCGGTCGCCCTCGGGGTTGTCGTCGCCGCGAAACCGGCGCAGGAACACGACGATTTGCGGCGACTCGTTCGCCCGGTCCCAATCCAGCGGCACCCGGACCAGGGCGCACTCGCCAAGCTCGGCGGCCGGCAGCTCCGGCGGGCACGCCTCGAACCGCAGCGGCTCCGCGCCGTACCCCTGGGGCCGCAAAGACGGGCCGCCACCCCCACATCCAGCAAACGCGGCCAGGACAAGTGCCGCCGCGGGCACCGTCGCAACGCCCAGGAGATTCCTCATTATTTCTGTTTTACAGAAAGAATTTGTTTTTCAACAGTGTTTCCCGTCACGGAATGGGCGCGCGAACGTGTCTCGTTCCGGCCGCCCAGGCCAGGCCGAGGGTGACCCAGAGGTGGCGCATGTCCTCGATATCGCGGTGCAGGCTGTCGATGGCAAACAGGGTCAGCACGACGACCAGGCCCGCGGCGGCGGCGCGCCAGGCGCTGGCGGTAGCGCCGGCGAAGAGCGCGGCGAAGGCGAGCAGGGCGGCGGGGCCAAGGACGGCCCAGAGGTTGAGCCAGGTGAGGTGCGCGCTCCACACGCCCGAGGGCGTGCGGCCCGGGCCAATGCCGAGCCACGGCTGATCGACGGCGGTTTCCCAGGCGCCGAGGGCGTTGAGCCAGCGAGTGCCGGGTTCGTTCCAGGCGATGGTCGAGTCCCACAGGCGGTCGGGGGCGGCGTGCACCCCGTAGCGGACCGACAGCCACAGGCCGGCGAGGCCGATGGCAGCGGCTGCGCCGGTCGCGATTGCCAGGCGCGGCTTGCCGCGTTGCCAGGCGGCCAGGCCGGCAATGCCGAGGAGCCAGAAGGGCACGCTGCGCGAAAACGTGAAGGTCATGGCAACGGCAAAGCAGCCCCACAGCCCGCGCCGAAGCCAGCGGCGATCGATCAGCTCCGGGCGGGCGAACAGCAGCAGGGATCCGGTGGCGACCACCGTGGCGAGCTGGTTGGCGCGCTCGGTAACGCCGCGCAGCCGCGGGTAGTTGCCCGCGGCCAGGTCGCCGGAGGTCGGGTTGAGCAGGCTGGTGTCGATGCCGACGGCCCACAAAAGCGCGCCAACGGTGGCCGAGACCGCGGCGATGCCGGCGGCCCACACGAGCGCACGCTCGACCGCGTCGGGCTGGCGGGCCGCGACGCCGGCGGTGGCGATGGCGAGCAGGGCGAGCTCCCAGTGGCCGAGCAGCTTTACGTACGAGCCGCCGTTGGCGAGCGCCGAGGCGGTGGCGGCCGCGGCGAACAGGGCGCAGCTCGCGAGCAGTCCGGCCGGCACCCGCGGCCGCGACGCGAGGACGAACGGCACGGCGACGGCAATCAGCAGGTCGGCCGCGATCATGCCGCGCGGCAGGTCCGGAACGTGGGCGAAGGCGACAAGGGCGATCGCGGCGACGAGGGCGCGGTCGGCGAGCGCTTCGGGAACGCGAGGCCAGGCCATCGTTTGTCTTTCCCCGGACAGCTGGACCTGCGGTCGGCGCGCGCGCCGCTACGATGCGCGCCGGGAGGCGTCGCTGCCGCGAAACTCGGGCATGGTGGCGTGGCCGGCCGCCGAGATGCCTTCGCGGGCGAGCACCGTGCGGGCCGTGGCGAGCAAGATTTTCAGGTCGAGGGCGAGCGACCAGTTGTCCACGTACCAGACGTCGAGGGCGAACTTGTCTTCCCACGACAGCTGGTTGCGGCCGTTGACCTGGGCCCAGCCGGTAATGCCCGGCTTGGCGTCGTGGCGCCGGCGCTGCTCCGGCGAGTAGCGGTCGAGGTACTGCATGAGCAGGGGCCGCGGGCCGACCAGGCTCATGTCGCCCCGCAGCACGTTGAGCAGGGTGGGCAGCTCGTCCAGACTCGATTTGCGCAAGAAGGCGCCCAGTCGGGTGATGCGCCGAGAATCGGATTCGACTCCCTCGCCGGGCGCGGCCGCGCGCATGGTGCGAAACTTGAGCAGCTCGAACGGTTTTTCGCGCCAGCCGGGGCGCGCCTGGCGAAACAGCACCGGGCTGCCCATGGTGGCTCGCACCGACACCGCCGTCGCGGCCAGGACCGGTCCAGCCACGGCCAGCCCGGCGGCCGCCGCGGCGACGTCGAGTGCGCGTTTGAGCCCGAGCTGCAGCCGCTTCACAGCGCGATGGTAGCGGAACCGCTGCCTCGGGGCGAGAGGCGTGGAACAATCGCCCCGTGACCGTTCGGCGCGCCACCACGATCGCCCGCAACATGGTGCGCCTGGCCCGGGCCGGCGAGGTGGTCGCCGCGCTCGACGGCGCGGGCATTCGCGCCCTGGTGCTCAAAGGCGCGGCGCTGCTCGAGGCGAGCGGCGAGCTCGGCCTGCGCGAAATGGCCGACGTCGACGTTCTCGTCGACCGGGATCACATCGACCGCGCGGGATCCGTGCTGCGAGGGCTGGGCTACGAGCGGTTCGTTCAGCCCGGACGCGAGTGGTCGGCGCGGCTGCACTACGCGCGCGCCTACCTGCGCGGCGGTGACCTGGGCGTCGACCTGCACGCGCGCATCGTGCCGCACTATTTGTGGTCCGTCGATCACGAGGGCTTGTGGCGGCGCGCCGTGCCGGTGTCTCTCGGCAAGACCGAAGGACGTCGGCCGTGCGCCGAGGACATGGTGCTGCACGCGGCGCTCAACGCGGCCAAGGACATGTTTCCGACGCCGGAGCGCCTGGCTCGCGACCTGGCGACCCTGGCGTCGGCTCTGCCCATCGACTGGAAGGCGGTGGTCGTTCGAGCTCGGCAGTGGCGCGCCAGCGTGGCCGCGCACTGGGCCCTGGACCGGGCGCGCCGCACCGCGGGCGCGGAGATTCCCGCCCCGGTGATCGACGACTTGCGCCCGCCCGGCTGGCGGCTGCGCGCCCTCGAGCGCGCCCTGGCGAGCGAGCGCGTGGGCGCCTTGCCCCTGGCCGCGCGGCGGGCTCTCGTCGGACCCGTTCTCATTGACGCGCCCCTCGGCTATGCCGGATGGGTCGCCCGGGCGGCGGTGCTGCGCGCCCTCGATCGCGGAGTTCCGCGCCCCCACCCCGAGTAGCGAATTGGTGTCGATTTTCCGGTAGAACGCGCCCCGGACCTTGGCCCACCATCGGGTCCATGCTCGGTGGAAACGGCGATCGGCTACCTGACAGCGACGAAATGTATCGGGCGCTCGTTGCGCGAGACAGTACCTACGAAGGGGTCTTCTTCGTCGCGGTCAAGACCACCGGGATCTTCTGTCGGCCGGTGTGTCCGGCGCGCAAGCCCCGCCGCGACAACGTCGAGTTTTTCGCCGACGTGCGAGGGGCGCTGCTGGCGGGGTATCGCCCGTGCAAACGGTGCCGGCCTCTCGAACCCGCCGGCACACCACCTGTGTGGCTGCGCGAGCTTTTGTCGGCCGTCGAAGACGATCCGGGGCGGCGCTGGCGCGACCAGGATTTGCGGGCGCTCCAGCTGGATCCAACGAGAGTGCGGCGGTGGTTCAAAAAGCACCACGGCATGACGTTTCACGCCTACCAGAGGGCTCGCCGCCTGGGCGCAGCGCTCGGTCGAGTCCGCCAGGGCGACGACCTGACCGACACCGCGTACGGCGCGGGGTACGAGTCGCCGTCGGGCTTTCGCGACGCGTGGGCGCGCCTGTTTGGCCAGTCGCCGGGAAGAGCGCGCAATACGACCCGCGTGTTGGTCACCCGCATCCTCACGCCGCTGGGTGCCATGGTCGCCGCCGCTACCGACGACCAGCTGTGCCTGCTCGAGTTTGCCGATCGCCGCATGCTCGCCACCCAGATTGCTCGCGTCGGCCGCCTTCTCGATGCCGCGTTCGCTCCCGGCGACAACGACGTTCTCACCTCGGCCGCCCAACAGCTCGGCGAGTACTTTGGCGGCCGTCGCCGCCGCTTCGATCTCCCTCTTTTGACCCCCGGCACCGACTTTCAGCGAGCCGTGTGGGCCCAGCTGCAGACGATCCCGTATGGTCAGGTGCGCAGCTATCGCGACCAGGCCCGTGCGATCGGCAGACCAGACGCCGTGCGGGCCGTCGGCAAAGCCAACGGCGACAACCGAATTGCCATTGTGGTCCCGTGTCACCGGGTCGTCGGCGCCGACGGCAAGCTCACCGGCTACGGCGGCGAGCTGTGGCGAAAACGAGCCCTGCTCGATCTCGAGAGCGGGGCGGTCCCCGCGATGGAAGGAAAGCCCACCAGTGACTGATTCCCAAACTGATTCAACGACTGATTCAACGACTGATTCAACGACTGATTCGACTCCCGCCGCCGTCACCGAGTTTCGACGGCTGCACGAAAGCGGCTGCTTCATCCTGCCCAACCCCTGGGACGCGGGGAGCGCCCGGTTCCTGGAGCATCTCGGCTTCAAGGCCCTCGCCACGACGTCGGCCGGCCTGGCGTTTTCCCAGGGGCTGGCGGACTCGCCGGACGCGCTGAGCGCGGACCTCGTTGTCGAGCACGTCCGCACCCTCGCGGCGGCGACATGCTTACCGCTCAACGTCGATTTTCAGAACGGCTACGGCACCGACGCCTCCGCTGTGCACGGGCAGGTGGCTCGATGCGTGCGAGCCGGTGCGGCGGGGCTGTCGATCGAAGATGCGACCGGGGACGGCGCGGGCCTGTTGTTCGAGCGCGCCGCCGCCATCGATCGGGTGCGGGCCGCGCGCGCCGCCATCGACGCAACCGGCATTCCCGCCGTGCTCACCGCCCGCTGCGAGGCCTTCTTGGTCGGGAGCGACGAGCCAGAGGCGACGGCAATCGATCGACTCGTCGCGTTCGCGGAGGCCGGCGCCGATTGCCTCTACGCGCCCGGCATCGACGACCCCGCCACCGTTGAGCGGGTCGTCCGCGCGGTTGCGCCGAAGCCGGTCAACGCGCTCGTCTATCGCCCCTTGCCGGGGATGACCTTCGAGCGCCTCGCCGAGCTGGGCGTACGCCGAATCTCGGTGGGCTCGGCCCTGGCGCGCGTTGCCTGGGGAGCCTTTATCGAAGCGAGCAACGCGCTTGTGGCCGGGGACTTCACCGGGCTGACCGGCAACCCGGAATCGCGCACGGACCTCGATCGCATCTTCGGGGCGAGGCCGCCCGCTGCGCCTGCGAGCGAGGAGTAGCGGGCATGGGCGGAAAGACTCGAAAGCCGAAAGGGCGCGTGTCCGAGGGCGACGGGCTGGACGAGTGCGGCCTGAGTGCCGCCGCCAGGGCGACGCTGCCCGCCGACGTGCAGGAGCGTGTTGCCGGGGCGTGGGCCCGGGGGCGGGCGCTGGTTCTGAACGCGCACAAGCCCTCGTACTCCGAAGCGTTCACCATCGAGGCGGAGCAGTACGTTTTGCTCCGCGGCGCGATCCTGGAGGCCGCGCGCGCGTTCGCTTCGCCCGAAGGCGAGGTGCTGCTGAAGGACATCGTGGCCTTTGTCCAACACCGTCTCGAGACGCACCCGCGCTTTCCTACGGGTCGGCTCACGAACTACACCCGCTACACCAAGGTCGATTTGGAAGCCAGGGGCGAGCTGGTCCGTGTCGTCGGGGCCGCTCCCCAGCGAGTTCGCCTTTCGGCGGCTGCCCCGACGCGTCGCGGATCGCCGGCTGCGTGATCCCCGAGAGTCCAGCGAAACGACGTAGTACAGTGGCAGGCATGTCGCTCGTGCTCGAACGGTGGGACTACACCGCTGCCTGCGCGGCGACCGCGGTCGTCCTGCCCGACGGCTGCCGCGACGTGATCGTGTGTCGCGACCCGGGCGCTCGTCCGCGCCTGCTCGTCTCTGCACTCAGCAGTGGCCCCGAGAAGCACCGCCTGGCCGCCGGGGCGCAGCTTGCTGGTTTTCGCCTGCGACCTGGAGTGCGGATCGACGTCCCCGCCCTGCGCTCCTGGTGGGACCAGGGATCGCGAGAAGGCGTCGAGCGCTCGACGCTTCCGCGCTTTGCCCGGGTCGATCCGCAGCTGGAGGAGGCGCTCGGCGCGCTGGCGGCCCGGGGCGAATCGAGCCCCGCCTCCGTTGCGCGCACCCTGGGGGTGAGCCTTCGAACGCTTCAGCGTGTGTTGCGAGCGGCGCATCTGCCGGCGCCCGATTTCTGGCGACAGCTGGCGCGCGGGCGCCGGGCCGCGCGCGCGATTGCCGACTTGACGCCCCTGGCTGTCGTTGCGACCGAGTCCGGCTACTCGGATCAGGCCCATCTCACCCGGGCGATTCGCCGGTGGTTCGGGGTCACTCCGCGCCAGCTGCAAACGTCCGAGGAGCTGGTCGCCGCGCTGCGGCAGCCCGGCTATGACTGAGCCGCCACGGGCGAACAAATCTCGATCAGAAACCCGTCGACCGGATCGACGACGTACGACGTGGTCTGTCCCCACGGCTCCGCGCGGGGCGCCTGGGCCGCCTCAAACCCGGCCTCGAGCGCTCGTTCGTACGCGCCGCTGACCTGGTCGGCCGGCACTTCGAGCGCCACCTCGAACACCGGACGCGCGCGGTCGGCGCGGCCCGGGGTCTTTCCCAGACTCTCCATGAGCGAGCGCGAAGAGAAGGCGAGCTTTGTCTGGCCCGTAGCGAGCTCGCCGTAGTCCTGGCTTTCGTGCAGCATTGCGCGTTCGAGGCCGAAAGCGCGCTCGAAGCGGGTCATGGTTGCCGCGACGTCGTCGACGTAGAGAATCGTGTAGCGAAATATCATGGTGTGCCGGGGGCCAACGCTAGCGAGGACGCGGGGGGCGGGTCTTGAAGAATCGCGACAATCGCACCGGCGCGACTGGCCCGCGACACGTTCGCGCGGCGCCCGAATCCCGGCGGGCTGACGTGCGCCGAAACAAAAAACGGGCCGGACGCCCGCAGGGTCCGGCCCGGTGCGCGGTCGAGCGGTTCTCAGTAGGTCAGGAACCGCTGGCTCGACAGGTAGGCGGCGCACAAACCGCGCCACGCCTGGCGAGCGTTCTGCAGAGCTTCGAGGTCGGTGAGCGCCGTGAGAGCCGTGTCGATCTCGGCCTGGCTGGGTGCCTCGAGAAAGAAGCGTGAAAACAGCTCGACGATCTGCGGGGTGGCCGTGGCCGGATCGATGGGCGTGGCCGGGTCTACGGCGACGAACAGGCTGCGCTCGTCGCTGCCGGCGTCGGCGGCGACGGCCGCGCCGCACACGGTGAACGCCATCTTTCGCCAGGTCACCAGTTTCTGCTGGCTCGGCTGCCGGTCGACCGACCAGGTTTCGATGTAGTCAGCGCCGCCAAAGACGCCGCGGTTGGCTTCCCACTGGTCCTGGCCGTCGACCACCCAGGACCGGCCGGTCGCTCGCTGCACCTCGTTTTGCATTTGCGCGAACGAGAGCATCTTGGTGTTTTGCGAGTACGGGACCTCGATGGTGGGCCAGTGCTCCGTCAAATCGCGGCCGCCGGCGCCCTCGAGACGGTCGTCTTCGGGCTCGGTGGGCGCGTCGGGGTTGTCGGGGCCGTCGGGCCCGTCGCTCGGGTCGTCCGAGGAGATGAGTCCGCTACAGCCGGAGGTCGCGAGGCCGGCCAAAAGCACGGCAAGCAGTGCGCGGTTGGTTCGCATGGTCGTGGTCTCCAATTAGCGCGCGCAGTACTGCGGCGACGTGACTAGGTTGCGAATGAGTGCCTTGGCCCGGTAGCCGTTTTCGCGAAAGGCCTCGACCTGTTCGAGGTAGAGATCGCTTTCTTCCAGGGCGATGTCGCGGCCGAAGAGGTGCTTGAAGAACGTGTTGACGGCGACCGACTCGAACTCCTTGCTCTCGGTCACGACCCGTCCAAGGCCCTGCAGCCCCGCATCTTCCACGGTGAGAAAGCGGCCGGCCGCCGTTACCGCCGGATCGCAGGTCTCGTCGTAGGCGCCCAGCTCGTCGTAACAGAACGAAAACGGTGCGAGAAAATCGATGCCCGAGACTTCGTTGCCGTGGCAGCCGGCGCAGGCCGGGTCACTGAGGATCGAGTCGGGCGAAAGGTCGCCCTCTTCGGCCTCCGGCGGCAGGGACACGGCCTCCATCTTGATGCCGCTCCACTCGACCAGGAAGTGGCCGGCCCAGTTGCGTCGGTACGAGCCGACGTAGGCGCTCATGTAGTGGGCGGTGGACATGATGCCGGCCGCCGGTCGGTCGATGACTTCGCTTTCGCGGCCCTCGACGTCGACGGTGAAGGTACCCGTGAGCATTTCGCGGTAGTCGCGGTCGCCGGTCACGATGCGCGTGGCGATGCGCGACGGTTCCTCGACATCCATGCCGTCCGGGGTCATCTCGGTCGGCGGAAACTGCTGGCGGTAGAGGTCGAAGACGACCTGCTCGAAGTCCGGGGTCGCCATGTAGCGGTCGGCCAGGTCGCCCAGGGTGACGGCGCCGCTTTCGAGCTCGGCGAGCTCGGCGGGCGTGGGGCCGGCATAGGTCAGGTCGAGCGCGATCTTGCGCAGGCACAGGGCGTCGCTCATGGCTTCGGGGGCGGTGCTGTCCGGCCCGGCGGAGCCGACGCTCGCGAGAGTCGAGAGCGCCAGGACGGCCGCCGTGGCGCCCACGACGCTGCTACCGATCATTGCTTTTTTCATCGTTAACCTCGCAGCACGGCCGTGATGGGTTCACCGGCTCGGTCCCAGCCCTGGTGGGCGACGTTGTTGGCGGCCAGAATCGTCGAGATGACGTCGTTCCATACCGGCACCCGGCCGGTGTTGAGCGCGCCGGTCGCAAAGTCGGCGGGCACGCCGCGGTAGTCGGCGTTCATGTCGCCGAACGCGTAGCCGCGCTTGAAGCGGCCGCCGAACAGGGCCACGTTGATCCACGGCCAGTGGGGGGTGCCCGAACCGTCGAACGGGTTGCCGTTTTGCATCACGCCGCCCTGGGGGCGGTTGGCGCGGGACAGCTCGGTGGTGATGACCACGTGGGTGGTGTCGAACATCGACAGCTGGGGGTCGAGGGGCGACGGGGTGGCCTTGAGCGCGGACAGAAGCCGGGCGATGACCGGAAAGTACGCGGTCGAGCGCCGGCGCTGGTTGAGCGCGTTTTCGTTGTGGGTGTCGTACCCGCCCTGGGTGAACGTGACGACGTGGCTGATCTGGTGCCGCGTGACCTGGTAGGCCATGGCCGCGCACGCGTTGAGCGTCGGCATGCCGCCGGGGGTGGCCGTCAGGTCGTTGTTGGACAGGTCGAACAGCGCCCGGGTCTCGTCGTCGGGCGGCCAAACCTGCGGCAGCGGCTGGGTCAGAAGCTCGGTCGCCTGGCTGTTGGCCTGGCGAAAGCGGTCGTTGGTGATGGGCTGGACCCGGTCGCTGTAGAGTCGCGTGTCCATGCCGCTAACGTGCTCGAACACGCGCTGCTGGAACTGCGGCCCCGGCTGGCCCTGCAGCACGTCGAGGCCGTTGGCGAAGTCCATCACGCTGCGAATCTGCTGAGCGGCGCCCAGCGGGTTGGGACTGGTGTTGGACGTGCGCAGGTAGTTGCGCAGGTCGTCGGCCGCGAACCGGTAGGCGATGAGGTTTGGCGCGGCGACCTTGAGGCGATCGACCTGGGCCGACGCCAGGTAGTTGGTCCACGGGGTGGTTTGCCGCGCATCTTCTTCGCGGCCGGCACCGAACCACAGGATGGCCTCGCCGGCCGGGTGGGCCGTGGTGGTCGACACGTTGCGGAGCACGACCGCGTCTTCCATATGCGGCCCCATGTTGACGAGGGTCTCGTCGAACCAGCGCACGCCGGCGGCCGTTTCGCGAATGCGGGCCGCCTGCACGTCGCGGTTGACGAGGCCGGCCCGGGCATCGAAGTGCATGGCCGAGTCGACGCCGCCGCGCAGCTGAATGACGATGGTGGGAAACGGGTCGTCGGGGCCGGCGGCGCGAGCGCGGCGCATGCCTCGACCCGGGACCAGCCCGGAAGCGAAGCCGGCAGCGCCGGCGGCGACCATGCCGCGCAAGACGGAGCGACGGGAGGGGCTCTTCATGCCTGGCGGTCTTCGCAACAGTCGGGCCAGGTGCCGAGCGGACCCACGAACTGTAAGGGCCGTTGATAGTCGGCCGGTTTTTGTTGTCGTGACCCGGGTCTCTAACGAGGGGGCTACGACACCCGACCCGGGGATGCATTCACCACCAAGAACCGCTATTCCCAGGCGACATGTAGGTCTGCGCTTGGTCGGCAACAACGCCTTTTCAGTAGGTTAGGTCGCCAGACAACTCGCGTTGCGGCCGCCTGGGTGCCCGAAACGTAAAATGGCCCGGCAAGCGCAAAGGCCTGCCGGGCCGAACTCAGCGGCATCGGGCGCCCGGCGCCCGGCGCGATGGACCTAGAGGTCCTCGCCGAAGCCGAAGCTCTCGTGAAAGGCGCCCCAGCGCTGCTGGAACGCGGCGAGGCGGCACTTCGCCGTCTGCTTGCGGTTCTGCCAGCGCTGCTGCAGGCCGGCCCACTTGAGCTGCCAGACGAGGCCGCGGTTCTCGGCGCCGGTGACGTCGAACTGCCACAGGGCGTCGCCGAAGCCGTCGGGCACGTTGTCGAGGTCGGTGCTGGCCGGGTGCTGCACGGCGACGACGAACTGCGTCGGGTTGAGGGGGTTGAAGATCATGCCCGTCGCCTCGGAACCGGCAACGCGAATGCTCAGGAAGTGATCGAGAGACTCGGCGACGCCGTCGTCGTCCTCGTCGCGCACGAACCAGATGTCGCCGCCCGTGTCCGAGCCGTTCGGCGCGTCCTCGATGATGTAGATGTTGCCGAGGGCGTCCTGGGCCAGGTTGTCCGGGCTGTTGAGCACGCCCGTGGTCGGCGCGAAACCGACGTTGGTCGGGGTGTCGCCGCTCGCCATGGCGCGGACGAACGCGCGGCGCTTGCCGCGAATCTCGATGGCGTAGATGGTGTTCTCCGACGTGGCGGCGAAGAAGACAACCTCTTTGCCGTTGGCCAGGCGGCCGATTTCCATGTCCTCGGGGCGGCCGAACGGGGTGCCGTTGACCTCGTCGGCGGCGATGCGGCCACCGCGGGTGTCGTCGTTTTCACGCGGGTCGTTGGTCGGGCCGTTGCGGAACGGATCGGCCTCGGTCAGCGGCTTGCCGCGGCGGGTGGTGATGGGTACCCACTTGGCGCGGCCGGTGCGGACCTGGTCGACGTTGCTCTCGTCGTTGTAGTTGTCGGCCGGGTTGCCGTCGAACGCGTTGACCACGAGGACGAAGGTCTGGCCCTTGGTGTAGTCGCCCTTTTTGCGGGCCACGAACTTGTAGATGGAGCCCGAGCGCCACTCGTCCACGTAGTAGACCGTGCGGCCGTCGTCCGAGAAGCGAAGACCCTCGTGGGACACGTTCGCGATGCTCTGAACTTCGCGGGTCTTGATCTGGTCGACCGGCGCGTACGGGTTGAGGGTCTCGATGACACGGCCTTCGCCGGTCCACTCTTCGGCCACCCAGACGGTGCAGTTGGGGGTGAACGTCGCGGGGTCGAACGCGCCGAAGTCGTTGCTCCAGTCGCCATTGACGCCTTCGCCGTCGCCGTTCCACAGAAGCTGGGTCTCGTCAGTCCAGCGGTCGTAGCGGCTGAGGCCACCCGAGTACGGCGACTCGTGGGGGATGAAGACGAAGCGGCCGGTCGCGTCGTAGGCCGTCATGTCCCACATCGACGCGACGTTGCCCGCGCCTTCCGCACGCGAGACGCTCTGCTCGGGATCGCCCTCGATCTCCTGCATGCTGGTGAGGTTGACCTGGCTGATGCCGGCGGGCACCACCCAGGGAGCGAAGACCTCTTCCTCGGCGTTGGCTTCCACGACGGGAGCCGACTCGGTGAGAGGCGTGAAGTACGGCGCGGTTTGCGCCGACGCGGCCGAAGCGCAGAAGACGAGCGCTCCTGCGGCGGCCAAAGATGAACATTTCGAAAGCATGGTTCCTTCCCTTCCCTTTTTCGCCGCGCGACAGCGCACTCGCGCTTCGAGCGACGTTCTCCCTGTTCTCGGTCTCGGCCGCCGGGCGGCCGAAGCTTGTCAGCGGTTGGCGGCGCGGCTCCAGTCGAGCCGGATGTCCCACTCGAACGCGCGCTCGGGCGGTAGCGTCGGCGCCCGTTCCTGATCGACGGCGTCGTACACGTTGGCCGGCGGCGTGATGGTGGCGTCGCGGCCGAAGATGAAGTCCTGGTCGTCGACGATCACCCGGTACGCCTTGTTCAGGGCCAGGGCGCGCTGTCGCGACGGCGTGATGAGCTCGTAGACGTCCTTGGCGCGGGCCATCCGCCGCTCGTTGAGCTTGCCGTTGCGAAACCAGCGCTCGGCCATCTCGGGGTTGCTGCGGAACTCGCCGCCGCCGCCGGCCCGTCGAAGGTAGGTCGCGATTTCGCCCCGGGTCTCGCCCCGGGTGGGCGCGTCCGGCATGCCCCGGAGGTCGATGTAGCCCCAGCCCGCGGCGCCGTCGACTTTGCGGGCGAAGCTAAAGGTGCTGTCGATGGTTGTGCCGACCGTGCTGTGGCAGCCCATGCACGCGAAGTTCTCTTCGTAGGTGTTGACGCGCAGCCGCCCGTTGCGGTTTTCGATGAACCCCGCGATGACCCAGCCCATCTCGTTGTCCAGACCGTACGGTCCTCGATTGATGAAGCCGGGCAGCTGCCCCGCGTCCTTGGCGCTGTGCTCCTGAACGTACGCTTCGTACAGCTGCGGCTCGGTGACGATCCAGCGCTTGCGCATGTAGCGCAGTTCCTTCATGCGCGGCGGGTTGTAGATGGAGCCGTCGGCGGCTACGCCCAGGTAGCGGACCGAGTGGAGAAACTCGGTGTCGTAGGGAAACAGGTGCGGCAGCCTGGGGACCTTGGCGGCGCCCGCGACGTACCCGCCGACGTTGGTGATTCGCTCGATGACGCTGAGTTTGCCGTCGCCGTCGAGGTCGGTGCCGACCGCTGCCTCGTCGATGGGGGCAACCGAGATGGCCGACAGGCCCTTGATGTTCGCCTCGACGATGGCGAGGTTGGCCAGATACACGTCTCGCGAGTAGTCGCCACCGGCGGTTCGGCGGAAGTGGGGCGCCAGGCGGATCATGACGTCGTCGGTCGACCCGTTGGTCGGCCAGAACGTGCTGGGCATGGGCTTGTACGAGAAGGCGACCCAGTGGCTGCCATCTTTGGCAATGCCGTGTTCGTCGAACGCTGCGGCGCCGAGCTGCAGGTTTTGCAGATCGGGAACCCAGCCCTTAAACCCCGCCTCGCGCAGGCGCGGCGCCAGCTCCGTGTAGTTGTCCTGCGCGACCCAGGCGAGGATCTCGTCGTCGGAGATGGCGGCGACCCGCTCGGAGCGGTCCTCGAACAGGTTCTTCCACTGGTTGGTCGAGCCTACGTCGCTGAAGCTGTATTCCCGCTGCAGATCGCCGTCGTCCATGAAGTTGGGACGGCCCTTGGCGCTGTCTTGGTGGCAAACGTAGCAGGGGTTGTGCGTGCCTTCGGTGCGCGTGTAACACATCGGCGGCACGACCGCTTCGCGGTTAAAGACCGTGTGCACCGCGGCAACGGGTGGCCTGGGCGGGATGACGGCGTCGCTCTCCCGGACCATGGCCAGCACGTCGCGGTAGTCGTATCGCTCGTGCGGCCGCTTCTGCGCCGGACCGGCCGGCGCGTCGTCGTCTCCTGGTACGGGCGCCGGGGTCGCCACCGCGACCGGCGAAGCGTGCTCGGTTGCCCCCGGGGCGGCGCCCCCACTGCAGCTGGCAAGCAGCGCGAGACTCAGGCTCGCGGACGCGAGACCGGGGAACGGCAGCGAACGTCGCGAGGTCGCGGGGCCGTTCGGCATGGGACCACCACGCTCCGACCCCCCGCTTGCGACCGCCCGCGCGCTTTCGACGCGTGTGACTGAGTCAACTTGCATTGGAGCGGCGCCACGCTAGCCCCGCCGCAGCCACGGCTTCGCAAGACGAGTGTGACGCTTTCGAGCCGAACGACGCCTTCGCGCGCGAGCCGTGATTCTCGATGGTCGTATCAGACCGGCCGCGCGTCGCCTTGGCCGTTGCGCTGCCCGAAAGGCCGCTTCGCCCGGGGCGCTTCGCCTATTCCAGCGCGGCGACCAGCTGCTTGGGCGCCACGGCCCGATAGCTTTCGCGGACCCATTCGCACACGAGCTCGGCCGGCGGGCTTTCGTCGCTGTTGGTTTCGACGGTGAGCGTCACCCAGCCGGACTTGCCCAGGCCGTACCCGGTGGGCGCGGCAAAGGCAAACCCCATCAGGCCGGTTCCCGATTCGGGCAGCTTGACGCTGAGGCGGTACACGCCGTCATCGGGATCGAGGCGGCCGAGAAAGGCGAACACCCGGCCCTTGACCTTGGCGGCGCTCTCGCCCCACGGATGTTCTTCGTACGCGCCGGGCAGGCTCAAGGCGTAGTCGCGGACGCGCGCGCCGAATCCGTCGGCGGGTCCGGTGGCTGGCTTTTTCGCTTTGAATCCCACGGCGGCGCATCGTACAGCAGCGGGGCGGCCGGGGGCTCGGCGCCGCCGCTTTGCCGTCCAGAACGTCGGCCGCGCGCGCATTGGCCGCGGCGCGCGGCTACAATCGCGACCCATGAGGCTCGACGGCTCCTGTCACTGCGGTCTGGTGCGGTTTTCGTGCGAAACGCGGCACCCGGTGCCGTACATGCGTTGCTATTGCTCGATTTGCCGCAAAACCGGTGGCGCCGGCGGCTACATGATCAACCTGGCCGCGGACGCGCGCACTCTCGAGGTCGAGGGTGCCGAGCACGTGAAGGTCTACCGGGCGGTGGTCGAGCGGGCAGGCGAGCGCAAAAAAAGTGACCACCACCGGCACTTTTGCGGCGAGTGCGGCACCCATCTGTGGGCCCACCACAGCCGATGGCCCGATCACCTTCACCCGGTCGCCAGCGCCATCGACAGCGACCTGCCGCCGGCCCCGGCCCACGTGCACATGATGGTCGGCAGCAAGGCCGGCTGGGTGCCGCTCGACGCGGCTGCCGATGACCCTCGGTTCGATGGGTATCCCGATATGAGCATCGCCGACTGGCACGAGGCCCACGGACAGGTGGTCGAGTAATGACCGTCGCAGCGCGTGTGGGCGCGGTGGCGTTCTGGCTGCTGGCCAGCGGCGCCGGGTGCCGGTCGCGGGCGGCCGAACCCGCGCAGCCGGGCCCGGCCAGCGAGTCGAAATCCGCGCCTTTTGGCGCCTGGGAATCGCCCATCAGCGCGCAACAGGTCGCCTCGCAATCGGTCGACCTCTCGGCACCCCGCGTCGACGGCGACGCGATCTACTGGCTCGAGGCGCGGCCGGCCGAGCAGGGACGGGTGGTCGTGGTGCGCTGGACCGAGGCACAGGGCGCTGTGGACGCCATGCCCGCGGGGTTTTCCGCGCGCTCGAGGGCGCACGGCTACGGCGGCGGTTCGTATACCGTGGATCGCGCGACGGTCTACTTTGCGAACTACCGCGACCGGCGCGTGTACCGGGTGTCGCCCGGTCAGGCACCGGAGCCTCTCACCGAGGCAAGCGACGTCGACTGGTTTGCGGACTTCGAAGTCGATCGCGGGCGCAACCGGCTGATCGCCGTGCGCGAGCGCCACGCGCCGGACGCGGCACCGGTCGACGCCCTGGTGGCGATCGATCTGGCCGGCGGGGGCGTTACCGAGCTGCATACGGGGCCCGACTTTCTCGGAGCGCCCCGGCTGTCGCCGGACGGTGCCCGGCTCGCGTTCGTGTCGTGGACCTTGCCGAACATGCCCTGGGACACCACGTCCCTGTGGTTGGCCGACCTGGGCGAGGACGGGGCGCTGGCGAAACCCCGGCGAGTGGCCGGCGGCGACGACGAGTCGGTGGTGCAGCCGACCTGGCTGCCGGGCGGACAGCTCTTGTTCGTTAGCGACCGGTCCAGCTGGTGGAACGTCTACGCGTTCGATCCGGCCGGCGCCGCCGAGCGTTCGCTGGCTCCGCGGTCGGCCGAATTTACGACGCCGCCGTGGACGTTCGACACCCAGACGCTCGCGGTTGCCGGTGGGCGAATCGTCGCGGCCTTTACCGAAGGAGGCCGCTGGTACGCCGGCGAGCTCGGCGGGGCCGGCGGCGACCTGCGCACGATCACCGATCACTTCGTGGCCATCGAAGGCGTGGCGGCCGGCGAGACCGGGACCGTCGCGGTGATCGGCGGCACCGCGCGCGACACCTGGGAGGTGGCGCGGCTCGACCTCGACTCGGGCCGTCTGCGGCAACTCCGCCGCTCGAGCGACGACGCGGTGCCCGCCGGCTACCTGTCCCTGGGCGAGCCGCTGTCGTTTCCGACGGCGGGCGGCCAACAGGCGCACGCGTTCTTCTACCCGCCGCGCAATCCGGCGTTCTCGGCGCCGCCCGGCACCCGGCCGCCCCTGCTCGTCACGGCCCACGGGGGGCCGACCGGTGCCACCAGCGCCGCTCTCAAGCTGCACGTGCAGTTTTGGACCAGCCGGGGCTTTGCGGTGGTCGACGTGAACTATCGCGGCAGCACGGGCTACGGTCGGGCCTATCGTCGAGCCCTGTACGGCCGCTGGGGCGTGGCCGACGTCGAGGACCTGGCGGCTGCGGTGCGGTTTCTCGCGGACCGCGGCGACATCGACCCCAACCGCGTGGCCGTGCGCGGCGGCAGCGCCGGTGGCTTTTCGACCCTCAACGCCCTCGTTCACCACGGTGAGTTCAAGGCGGGCGCCGCGTATTCGAGCATCAGCGATCTGGAGGCCCTGGCCCGCGACACCCACAAGTTCGAGTCGCGCTATCTCGACCAGCTCGTGGGCCCGTACCCGCAAGCCCAATCCATCTACCGGGAGCGCTCGCCTATCGCGCATCTCGACAAGCTCGACAAGCCCCTGGTGCTGTTTCACGGCCGAGAAGACCGGGTAACGCCGGTCAATCAGGCCGAAATGCTGCACCGGGCGCTCGAGGAGCGAGGCATTGCCAGCGAGCTGCACGTCTACGACGGCGAAGGCCACGGGCTTCGCCGGGCCGACAATCGCGTGGCCAGCCTCAAGGACGAGCTGGCGTTCTATCGGCGCGTGTTCGGTCTGTGAGACGCCGGGGCGTGGCGGTGTCGCGGAGCTCTGCGCCGTGCTGGTAGCACTCGAGGGCCTGCCGCCGGCGTCGGCGGCCGCGACGGATTCGGTCCATCGCATCAACGGGCGGATTCGCGCCCTGGTCGAAGAACGTTTCGACGTGGTTTCGGCGGCGCGGGCCGACGTCGTCGTGGCCGGGGGACTGTTCGACCGGCCGCTGTCCGGCGCTCCTCGGTGCATTGTGCCCCACGGAGCCCTGGGCGACCCGGGCCACTGGATGACGTCCGTGCGGCACCTGCGGCGAAAGGACATGCTCGCCGTCTCGTCGACGAGCGACCTGCGAATCGTCGACAACATGGCCGGGCCGACCGGCCCCGCGGGCGACGGTGGCGAGAGTTCCGCCGGCTTTTGCCGCGCCGAGCGTTTGCCCCTGTTCGTCGATACCGACGTGTTTGCGCCGCTCGGGGACGATCGCGCGGCCTTGCGCCGAGAGTTTTCGCTGCCGCCGACGGCTCCCCTGCTGCTGGTGGCGGCCCGGCCCATCGCGGAAAAGAACCTGCACGGCGCCGTCGAGCTGTGTGCGGCCGTGCGCGAACGCGGGCCCGCCGCGGTGCTGGTGGTGGCGGGCGGGCTGCCGGATCCCGCGACCGAGTACGGCGGCTACATCGCCGACCTGGTCGGGCGCCGCAACGTGCCGGTACACGATGCGGGCGTGGTGCCGCCGGCCGGACTCAACCGGCTTTGCAACGCGTGCGACGCGCTCGTGCACCTGACCCTGGTGCGCAAGGAGAACTTCGGACTCGTGGCCGTGGAAGCCCAGGCCGCGGGGTTGCCGGTTCTGTGCGGCCACTGGGGCGGGTGTCAGGACACGGTCGAGGCCGGGGTCACGGGTTACTACGGGCCAACGTTTCTCACGGGCGGCCAGCGCCGGGTCGACTGGCGATCGCTCGTCGAGCCGTGTGCGGCGCTGCTGCAAGATGAAGAGCGGCGTCGGGCCATGGGCGAGGCCGGCCGCGCCCGCGTCGAAGCGTTGTACAGCCAGGCGGTCTTCGCACGCCGCCTCGTCGACCTGATCGCGGTCGCCGCCGAGGGGGCCGAGCGCGGCGACGAACCGGTGGCGCTGTCCGAGTGGGGGCAGCAGACTGTCGTTACCTACGCCATGGTGGCCCGCGACCAGCCGGCGCTGACCGACAGCGCCCAGGTGTCGCGGCAGCTGTACCGCGAGCAGTACGGCACGTTCGCCTATCGACCCATTCACCGGGCCATGGCAACGCTGTCGGCTCCGCCTCAGCCGGCGGACGGGGACTTCGTCTACCGCAACCTCGATGTCGATGCGGAGCGCGGGGTGGTGGATCCGATCTGGCGGGCGCTGGTCGACCTTGCGCCCGACGAGCGTCGGGTGGTCGACGCGCTCGCGACCCCGCGGCCGTTCGCGAGCTGGGCGCGCGACGCAGGTGGCCCCGATCGAGCCCGGACGCTCGTCGAGCGCGGCGTTGTCGCTCGCCTCGGCCGCGCCATGGGCTGGTAGGCTCGACCGGTGAGCGAAGATCTCATCGTCATCGGCGCCGGCGGCCACGCCAAGGTCGTCATTGCCACCGCCCGCGCGGCCGGCCTGCACGTCGCCGCGATCTTCGACGACCGCACCGATATCGACTCGCTCGCCGGCGTGCCCATCGCCGGACCGGTGGCTGCCTCGACTGGACGGACAGAGAGCGCGGTCATCGCCATCGGCAACAACCGCGTGCGCGAGCAGCTCGCATCGGAGCTGGACCTGCGCTGGCGCGCCATCGCGCATCCGGCCGCAATCATCGACCCGTCGGCCGCTCTCGGTCCCGGTGCGGTGGTCTTCGCCGGGGTGGTGCTGCAGCCCGACGCGGCCGTCGGCGATCACGCCATCGTCAACACCGGCGCGACCATCGATCACGATTGCGCCATCGGCAACTTTGCCCACGTGGCTCCCGGCGTCCATCTGTGCGGCAACGTCACCGTCGGACGCGGCGCTCTGCTCGGAGTCGGCTGCTGCGCCCGCCCGGGGGCGACCATCGGCGACTACGCCATCGTCGGCGCCGGCGCCGCCGTGGTCTCCGACCTGCCCGGTGGCCGCACGTACGTCGGCGTGCCGGCGGCACTGCCGTAGCCGCGCAGTGCTGCTCGGTCGAGCCGCAAACGACGCGCTCGACCTCAATGCCGGCGCCTGGATCGCCTCGTAAGTGACCGAGGTCGCGGTCCAACCGGATTCGGAACGACGTTTGCTCCTGGTCGCCGCATGATGCGACTGGCGCTGAACTCGTTCGTACTGTCCTTGCTGCTTTTGTCCGTCGCGGCGAACGCTCGCGCGAGCCCAGCCGCGGCCGTCGTCGACGGCCCGGTTCTAGAGAGCCAACCGGAGGGCTCGAGCGGCTGGGTCGTCGGTGTGACGCCGGGCATCGGTGCCCTGTCGCTGCTCGAGCGAGACCCGTTCGGCGGACTTCGTGGACACGTTGTCAGCGTTCACGTGGGCCGCATGGTTCGCCCGCGCTTCGCGCTGCTCTGGGACACGACCGGCGTGTTCGCTAGTGGCGATGGCGGTTCCATCGACCAGGTGGTGACGTCGGTCGCCGGTCAGTACTGGTTCGAAGAGCGGCTGTGGGCGAGGGTCGGAATCGGGGCCGGCGGAATGAGCGTCCGGGGCGAAGGCAATGACGAGATTGCTCGGTCCGGAGTTCGTCCGGCGCTGTCCTTGTCGTTGGGGCTCGAGGTCGCCCGGCTGGGCACCACGTCCATCGACATGCGGGTGAGCAGCTCGCTGGTCGCCTACAGCTGGTACAAAGACATCGTCGCCCTGCGCTCGATTGGCCTGGGGGTCACCTGGTAGCGACGCGCGGAGCGCGCCGACTGGGGCGCGCTCCGCAGGGAAAACGCGAGCCCGGCGCGACCTCTACTCGGGGTCGAGGCAGAACGTGCAGCGAAGATCCTGGGGATTGTCGTCGCCGAAGAACGTGAGGCCCACGCAGGCTTCTTCCTGGTCGGCGCTGCAGTTCAGCTCGATGTCGAGACAGTCCTGCGCGCAGTTGTTGCAAATGGTGCCGCCCACTCCCTCGCAGCTTTCGTCGTCGCTGCCACACGACGTGAGAATGCCGACGGCAAGCAGCAACACGGCCATCAGCGGCAGGGCGAAGTCACGGGCCAGCGCCCGGGTGCGATCGGTTCGGGACATGACAGCTCCTTGTCGCCGACAAGGGTACTCCCTTTGTCGGCCGGCGGGACAGCGCCGGTCGGTCCCTCGCCAACGACGCGGGAAAATCGCGCGCCGCGGCTAGCCGAGGCCGAAGGGGTCGTCGAGGGACGCGGCCATGGGGCCGAAGACCTCGGCGCCATCGTCGGTGACCGCGACGATGTCTTCGAGGCGGATGCCGAGCTGGCCGCGAATGTAGATACCGGGCTCGTTGGACATGGTCATGCCGGGGGCCAGGGGCAACGCGTTGTCGCGAACGAGGTACGGGCGCTCGTGAATCTGCAGGCCAATGCCGTGGCCGAGGCGATGGCTAAAGCTCTGGTAGTCGGCGCCGAAGCCGGCGGCTTCCATGACCCGGCGGGCCGCGGCGTCGGCGCCGCCGCAGGGCGCGCCGGGCTTGATGGCGGCGAGGCCGGCCCGGTGGGCGTCGCGCACGGCGTTCCACGCTTTTTTCTGCGCGGCTGAGATCGGGCCGACGGGCCAGGTGCGGGTGATGTCCGAGCAGTAGCCGTGCAGCTTGCCGCCGGTGTCGACCAGAACGAATTCGCCGGCCTTGAGCGGGTGCTTGTCCTTGGTGCCGTGGGGGAACGCGGCGTTTTCGCCAAACGCAACCAGCGTCCAGATTGACGACAGGCCGGCGGTGGTTTGTGCCGTGCGCAGCATGGCGTCGACATCGGCTTCGGTCATGCCGACCTCGACGTGCCGGGCGACCGCCGCCAAAGACGCCTTGGTGGCGAGATTGGCCCGGCGCAGGCGCGCCAGCTCGGCGTCGGTTTTGCGCATGCGCAGCCGATCGAGCACCGGTGCGTCGGCGCCGATCTCGGCGGAGCCGGCGGCGCGGCGCAGGCCCTCGACCACGAAGGAGCGCATGGCCGGATCCAGGGCGATGCGGCCGCCGGCCGCCGAGCGATCGCGCAGGGCGCCGAAGGCGAGCTCGTAGGGGCTTTCGTGCTCTTGCCATCCGCGCAGGTCGGCATCGCCGACGAAGGCTTCGCGCAGGGTGCCTTCTTCGAAGGCGGGCCCGACCCAGGCCGCGTCGCCGCGTTTGGGCAGGATGTACAGCAGCGGCCGCTCCGAGGGCCACCAGCGCGCGCCCGTGAGGTAGCCGAGGGCGACGCCGGCCTCGACGACAACGGCGTCGTAGCCGAGGTCGCCGAGGACCTTGCGGCACCGCTCGCGGCGCTCGGCGTACTCGGCTTCGCCGGGAGCCTCGACGCCGTCACAGAACCCGCGTAGCTCCGCGAAGCGCGCGTCGGGAGGTGTCGCGTCCGGTTGCGCGGCGGCGTCGGCGGCCGGAGCCGAAGGCGGTTGCGCGGCGGCGTCGCTCGCGGATGCGGCCACCGGGCCCGTCGCCCGCGACGCGCAGCCCGAGGTCCAAAGTCCCGCGGCGGCGGCCAGACCACCCGCGAAGTGTCGGCGCGAAAGAGTCATGGGCCCGAGAGTCGGGGGCCGCCGCTCGCGTGTCAACCGGGCTGGTCGCGCCGGGCTTGCGCGCCTGGTTGGCGGCCCGCTTGCGTTCGCCGTTGAGGAGGCGCGCGAGCGAAAAAAGGTCAGTAGCGGGTCGGTTCGCGCTGCTCGAATTCGCTGGCGCTGGCGAACACGTCAGCCAGCTCGCGGGCGGAGGGGCGCTTTGCCGGGTCGAGGGACAGCGCTCGGTCGACCACCTCGGCCACGGCCGGCGCCACGGTCGGCGCGGTCTCGCGCAGCGACAGCATCTGCACGTCGCCGCTGCCGCCCATGGCCATCAGCACCGGGGCGAGGTCGAAGGGGCGCTGACCGACCAGCATTTCGAACGCCATCACGCCAAGGCTGAAGACGTCGGTGCTCTCTTCCGCGTTGGCGCCGTGGGCGAGCTCCGGAGCCATGTACGCCGGCGTTCCCAGCAGCGCGCCGGTCTGTGTCAGGTCGGACGAGCTGGTCTGCGAACGGTCGAACCCCTTGCCGCGGGCCTTCTTGCCGCTCACCACCGTCGACTTCGTTCCCGCGGTGGGCGTGAGGGTCGCGGTCGCATCGACCTCGGCAGCGGCGGCGGCCGCCGCCGCGATGGCCGCGACCGGGCCCAGGGTTCGGGTGGGCGCGCTCGGGTCTGGCGCCGGTAGCGCTTCGGCGGCCGGCGTTTCGACGGCCGGTGGCGGCGCCGCGGTGGGGGCTGCCGGGCGGGATTTCTGCGGGCCAGTACCGGTATCCGACGATCCGCGGGACAGTCCGCGCGAGACGCCGAAGTCGGTGATCTTGGCCGTGCGCCCATCGCCGCCGGGGCCGCCGGGCAACAGCACGTTGGCCGGCTTGAGATCGCGGTGCACCACGCCGAAGTCGTGCAGGGCGGCGAGGCCCTCCGAGACTCCGGCGAGAATCGGCAGCGCCCAGTCGACGTTGCCGTAGTGCGACGCGGCCTCCTTGAGGGACACGCCCTCGACGAGCTCCATGACCAGATACATGAAGCCAGACTCGGCGAACGCGACGTCGACCAGGCCGACGACGTTTTCGTGGGTGATCTCCGACGCGAGCTGGGCTTCCCGGGCAAAGCGGGCCAGGTGGCGCATCTGCGATACGTCCGACAGCACCTTGAGGGCGAAGTCGCGGCCGTCGGTGGTGCGCTTGACCCGAAACACCTGCCCCATAGCGCCGGCGCCGAGCTGGCACTCGATGCGGTAGCGGCGGTCGACCTCGTCGCCGGGGTGAAGTTCGTGCTGGGCGTTTTCGTTGGCGGACAGCCGCGCCAGTGCCTCGGACAGCTGTTTGGAGCGCTCGGCCACCTGGCGGCGAAGCTCGTCGTTGAGGTGGCCGATTTCGATTCCGCGCTGCTCGGCGTGGCGCAGGCTGGCGACGTGGCGCTGGCCGAGGGCGGCGAACTGGGCGAAGGCAAACACGGTCAGGCCGATGGACCCGCTGCGCGGACCGCCCAGCGGGTCACCCGTGTCGGTCCAAAACAGCGCGTCGGGGGCGCAGAACACCAGGAGGAACGCCGTGCCGTAGATCAGAGTGTTCGTGCCCGGAGGTGCGTCATCGCCGCGGGCCATGTTCGCGTACAGCAGGATCACGTACACCTGGGTCACGACGACGCTGATGATGGTCATGGTTCCCACCCAGCGGCTCGACACGAACGGATCCGACGCCGCGATCGCGACCACTACGTTGACGACGGCGAGCGCTGGCCAAAAGCGAGACGCTCGCTGCGACGACACCTGAAAATACGCGGTGTAGACCGCCGAGATGGAGGCGAGAGAGACGAACAAGCCAAGCAGGGGCATGTCGACCCGCGCCGGCAGTCCGGCCGTGATGCCCAGGTGAAACAGCGGGTAGGCCATGACGGCCGCGCACTGAATCGCCAGGGTGAGAAAGTCTTGCCGTCGCCGGTCGAGGCCGAACATGAGCAGCGACGTGAAGGCAATGGTGACCAGGGTGCCCAGGCAAATCCAGTACGACCAGCGCACGAAGCGGTGCACGGCCAGGGTGTGCCCGTCGGGTTCGAGGCCGACCGTCACGCGCGGGGCCGAGGGCCACCAGGCGCTTTGCAGCCAGTTGTGCTCGACGCGAATGACGACGTCGAGGGCGTCGGTGTCGGTGAGCGGCGCCGGTACGTTCCAGGCGTGGGAATCGAGGTCGCGGTAGCCTTCGCTGTAGCCCAGGCGCATGGGGGCCAGGGTCGCGCCGGCGACCGCGAGCTCGGTTTTTCCGGAAAAGAACGGCACGCTCACGGTGAGCGGTTGGCCGCGCCAGGATTGCTCGATGGGGACGTGCGCGCGCAACTCGTAGCGCGACGTGCGGTTGGGGACGTGGTCCTCGACGCGGCCGGGCAAAACGACGGGTGTTGTCTCGCCGTCGACGACCAGCGTCCAGCCGGCGATTTCTTGCCCGCGGTCGAGGTCGCATCCGGACGCGCAGGCCAATACGGCGAGCGCCCCGGCATACAGCCAGGCCCCCCTCACGTCTGTACAATTGTAGCCCTCCATCCTGGTTGGCAAAGGCAAAACGCGCCGCAAACTGCGTGGTTATGCGCGTGTCGTGCAGAAGCGCGCCCCGATTCGAGCAGCGCGGCCGGGCCGGTGTCCGCCCCGGCGCGTCCGACGAAAGTGGTGCCCGCGGCTTGCCGTTCTAGGTTTCGGCCGCTGCGAGGACGTCGCCGTGGCTGGCCGCGCGGGGGTTCGCGTACCGAGCGACGAATGCGCTCGCGGCGTCGGGAGTGCCGCACACGTAGAGCGAGTCGTCGTCGTTGAGCACGAAATCCTTGGGAAAGTCGACGATTACTTCATCGCCGCGCTCGACCGCAATGATCGAGCAGCCAGTGCGTTCGCGAATGCCGCTGGCGATGGGGTTTTTGCCCACGAGCTTTCCGGCTCGGGCGCGCACCAGCTTGAGGCGCGGCTCGAGGGACATGGAGTCCTCGGCGAGGACGTGGTGGGTCAGGACCTGGCCGGCGACCTGGCTGACCGACAGCGCGAAGTCGGCGCCCGCTCGGTGAATGCGCGACAGGTTGTGGGCCCGACGAACGCTGGCAATGATGGCGACCTCGGGGGCGAGCTCGCGCACCACGGTCGAGGCAAACAGGGTGGCGCTGTCGTTTTCGAGAGACAGGATGACCGCCCGGGCGTCGCGCACCCCGGCCCGGTCGAGGGCGCCTCGATCGAGCACGTCGCCGACGATGTCGACGCCCTTTTGCTCGGCGGCGTCGAGCACGATGACGGTTTCGCCCGCGCCGCGCAGGAACTCGGCCACCTTCTGGCCCAGGCCGCCAAACCCGGCGACGACCAGGTGCCCGGTTTCGCGGATCGGCCGCGTCACCTCGCCGAGGCGCTCGATACTGTCGTGGCTGCCCGCGGCGACCAAAATGGTGCCGGGTTCGATGACCGCGTGGGCGCCGGGCTGGGCGTCCAGCGCGTCACCGCGCCACTGGCCGATAATGGTGGCGCCGGTGCGCTCGCGAATGCGCGCCTCGGCGAGGGTTTTGCCGGCCAGCGAGCTGGCCTGGTGGACGCGCAGCTCGGCTATTTCGACATGGGTGCCGATGGCGTGGGCGCCGGCGACCCGGGGCGAGATTTTGTGGCTGGCTTTCGCCGCGATGGCGGCGGCCAGCACGTGCAGCGGGGTAAAGGCGGCGGTCGCGCCGGCCAGCATCATCGGGTTGCGGCGCAGGGGATCGTCGACGAGGGCGACGATGGGGCCTTCGAAGCCGTGTTGCCGGGCGCTCATCGAGATCACGGCCGACAGCTCGTCGGGGCCGTTGGCGACCAGTGCGCGGGCCCGGGCCAGGTTGGAAAGATCCGGCTCGTCGTTTTCGAGATCGCCGAACACGACCTTGCGGCCGCGCTCGTACAGTCGCCGGGCGGTCGCTTGATCTTCTTCGAAGATGACCACCGGAACCTTGCCGTGCTCGAGTTCGGCGATCAGCCCCTCGACCGACGGGCCGTAGCGGTACACGAACACCGTGTTGTCGAGAGCGGGCAGCGCCGACGGCAGGCGGCCTTCGAAGCGCTCTTCGAAAAACGGAATGAGGAACACCGGAAACACCAGGAACAGCAAGATGATGCCGGTGAACTGGGTGACCGCGACAAAGGCGACCATCACCGGGTGTTCCCAGTACGAGTCGTGGCCGTAGCCCACACTCGTTAAGGTCTCGGCGGCCCACAGCACCGAGTCGCCGAAGGTGCGCGGCTCGCCCTCCAGGTTGGACATGCCGAGCATGTAGAGGGTCGAAATGCCGAGCACGACCAGGGGCACTGCGACCAGCAGTGCGAGGAGTCGCCTACTCGACCGCCGCATCGGTTGATCTTACCAGGCGGGTGCCGGTTGCTTACCAGTCTGTCGCGAGAACGCGCTCGGCGAGGGCGTCGGCGTCGAAACGTGGGGCCAGCTCCCTCGCGCCCTCGAGGCGCTGCATCCAGAAGGCCGGGGCTGGCGGTTGGCCGTCCCAGCGCTGGTCGCGGTCGTAGAGCAGGTAAACGTCCCAGGCAATGCCGTGGTCGGGGCTGGTTGCCAGGGCGTCGGGGGGGAGCTGCAGCGTTGCGCCCAGGGCCTCGCCGAGCCAGCGTCGGCGGTCCCAAAAGACCACGGTGCGGTCGCCGGGCATGCCGGCCGAGGCGCGGCGGGCGGCGTCGCGGCTGTCGGCCGACATAATGGGCATCCAGACCACGTAGACGCGCAGATCGGTGTCGCGAAGCCGGTCGAGGAGCTGCTCGCGGACGGCCTCAATGCCCTCGAGGCAGGCCTGGCAGGTGGGCGCGACCGCGATGACCAGCCGGCGGTGGCCGGCGTGGTCATTGAAGCGCTTTCGCAGGGGCTCGAAGGTTTCGTCGAGGGAGATGAGGGGCGCTCCGGCGCCGGACGAGGTCCCCGGCGTCCCCGCACCGCACGCGGCAACGGCGATCGACGCGAGCGCGACCAGCGCGAGGGGGAACAGCCGGTTCATGGGGCGAGTGTAGCTCGGTGTGGTCGCAGCGCTCCCTTCGTCGCCATCGGGTCGGTCTCCGGGAGGCCTGGTGCGGATCGAGCGAAGGGGAAGGGCCGGCTCGAGCGAGCACGTCAGTCCGGCCGATCGAGCGCGTGAGCCCAGTGGAGCGAGCTCGTGAGTCTGGTCGACCGAGCGCGTGAGATGGGTCGGCCGAGCGCGTGCGCGAGGTCGCTCGAGAGCGTGAGTCTGGTCGATCGAGCTCGTGAGTCTGGTCGATCGAGCGCGTGCGAGGGGGCGATCGAGCGCGTGAGATGGGGCAGGCGAGCGCGTGCGCAAGGTCGATCGAGCGCGTGAGACGGGTCGAGCGGGTGCCTGGTTGTGGATGAGGGGGGAGAAGGACGAGTGGCCTTGATCGGGGGCTGCGCGTTGGGGGTGTTCGTGCTCAGGCATACGGTCCGCCGACCACCGGGCGTTGGGCGCAGGGCGTCGTGCCGAGCATGAACGTTTGCGCGTGCGGTCCGAACTGCGCGCGAACACCCCCAACGCTCCGCCCCCTGGGCCACGGTCGGGCGGACGCGCGGCAGCGGGCCCGACGGTGGTTCGGCGGCATGGGCCACCCCGGTAGGGTGGGGGGATTGCTGTCGGTGCCGGCCCGTGGGCCGGCAGATTGTTGCAAGCCAGCGCGGCGGCCCACACCAACCCCAGGCCTGGACACCCGAGCGACCCGCCCCCGAATTCGCAACCGCCCACGAGAGCGCTCCCTCCGCGTCCCCACTCCGCGTCCACCTCCCCACTCCGCGTCGACCTCCACCTCCGCGTCCACCTCGGCGTCCAGTCCACGTCCACGTCCACCTCAGCGTCCGTCCACCTCCGCGTCCACGTCCACCTCCGCGTCCGTCCACCTCCACCTCCACCTCCACCTCAGTCTCGGCCCCGGTCTCGGGTTCCCCCTCGGTCTCGGGTCCCCCTCGGTCTCGGATTCGGATTCGGTCTCGGTCTCGTTCTCGTTCTCGGTCTCGGTCTCGATCTTGGTCTCGGTCTCGGTCTCGGTCTCGGTCTCGGTCTCGGATTCGGTCTCGGGTTCGGCCTCGGTCTCGGGTTCGACCTCGGCCTCGGGTTCGGATTCGGTCTCGGGTTCGGATTCGGTCTCGGGTTCCGCCTCGGTCTCAGTCTCGGCCACTGCCTCACACGATGCCCTTCAGGCGGCGCGACAAACGCCCGCGGCCGCGATCACTAACAACAATCTGCCGGCCTACGGGCCGGCACCTCCAGTAACCCCACATTCCCACCCGGGCCGCGCGCGCCGCCCCACCAAGCAAAGGGGCGGAGACGATGGGGGCTGTCCGCGCGCAGTTCGGACCGCACGGGAGGAGGTTCATGCTCGGCACGACGCCCTGCGCGCTACGCCCGACGGTCTGCGGACCGTATGCTTGAGCACGGACAGCCCCCATCGCGTAGCCCCGCTCCGCTCAACGAGTCCTTCCAGCAGCCTAAGCCACCGCCCTCACCCCGCACGCCGAAACGACCAAGTTCACGTGCACGACCAAGTCCACGCGCACGAGCGCGCCTAAGCGCTATCGTCGCCGCCGCGCACGCCGCCGCCGACGCCTACTCGAGCATCGAGCAGTCAACCGTCTCGTCCAGCGTCCGCCCAACCGCGTTGTTCACCACGCGAATCAGCGCATCGCTCGTCCCGTCCGGCAGCTCGAAGTCCGGGTGCTCGCCTTCGAACTCCGGCATGAGCAGCCTGCCGCCGCCCACCCGAAGGCCCACGTAGCAACCGTCCCGGTCGGAAAACGGGTCGATGATCGTCAGTACGAACGGCAGCGAGCGCTGGGCCTCGAAGGTGTCGAGACAGTCCAAGGACAGGTAGACGTTTTGTTCACCCTCGCTGTGGCAGTCGGCGCAGTTGCCGTCTCCCGCGGACGTGACCGCGACGCCGCACAGCCCCGCTTCGCTCCACTCGGTAAACGACAGGCAGCTGCCAAAGCGCGACAGAAACGCGTTGACGTTCAGGCAGTCGTCGGGGTCCGGTTCGCCGGTGGTGTCGGTGTCCGTGTCCGTGGTGGTGCCGGGATCACCGGTGGTATCGGTGTCGGTCGTGGTGCCGGTCGTCCCCGCCGTGGTGGCGTCGGACTCGTCGTCGTCGGGGCCGAAGTACCAGCTGCACGCGGGGGTGGCGCATGCGATGGCGAGAACAAGCGAAAGGCGTTGAATCGAAGACATAGAGTTTCGTTCGCGACGGACGGCCGCCCTCAGTGTAGCGCGCGGTGGGCGACTTTCCCGGAACCGGCCGCACGCTCGGCCAAACGCGACGGACAACAGTGACGAGAGTCGCTTCGCGTAAAAAGTCCAGGGATTCCAGATATCTTGACCGTTTTTACTAGTTTGCTAATAAAATAGCGTTGATGCCGTTCGAGTTGACCATCGACTACGACCGCGGGGTGGCCGTCTACCGGCAGATCTACGAGGCCGTGCTGGCCGCGCTGGCCAGCGGGCAGCTCGAAACCGACGAGCAGCTGCCGACCATTCACGAGCTGTCCGCGCGTCTCGACGTCAACCCGAACACGGTAGCTCGGGCGTATCGTGAGCTCGAACGCGATGGTCACCTGGTGGCGCGACGCGGCAAGGGGACCTTTGCCGCCGAGGCGCCCGATGATAGCCACGGGAATCGCGATGCCGTCTTGCGCGGTATTTTCGACCGGGCTGTCGCCGAGGCCGCGCGTCATCGCATCAGCCCCACTGACGTCGTCGACTTTTTTCGAAAGGCCCTGCCATGAGTTTCGCCCGAGCCACTGTCGAGATCGCGCGCGCCAGCCTTCGCGTTCTGCGCGCCCACCCGCGCCTTTTGTGGTTCCCTGCGCTGTCGGCTCTGTCGGTGGTGCTGGCGGCGGTGTTCCTGCTGGCGCCCGCCGTCGATGCCCGGGCTGGCGGAAATCTGGGATGGGGCGGCGCCGACATCTTCGGGCTGTACGACGGCGAGCCAGAGGGGCCGTGGTGGATCGCGTTGTTCGCGTACACGCTCGTCAACGGCGTCACCGCCTACTTCGCGGTGGCGCTGACCCACCAGGCGCTGCACGCTCTGCGCGGCGACACCGTGTCGGTCAAAGCAGGGCTTCGCTACAGCGCGACCCGCGCTCGCGCCGTGGGCGCCTACGCGCTCATCAACGCCACGCTCGGGATCGTGTTCTCGGCTGGCCGGGGCGCCCGCCGCTCGGCGCGCTCGCTGTTCGGCGTCGCGTGGGACCTGGTCACCTATCTGGCCCTGCCGGTGATGGTGCAGGAACGACGCGGCGCGGTGGAAAGCCTGCGGCGATCGGGGCGGCTGTTTAAGCAAACGTGGGGCGAGACCGCCCTGGCGGAGGTCGGCCTGCGCGTGCTGGCCGTGCAGTTTTACGCGCTTGTCGTCTTGCTCTGCCTGCTGCTGGCCAACCTGTTCGACGAGCCAGCCGTTCCAATCCTGTTCGTCGCTTTGGTGCTCGGCCTTGGTTTTGCGCTGCTGGTGTCGACCCTGCAGGCCATCTACCGCGCCGCCCTGTACATTTTCGCCGCCGAGGGCGCCATTCCCGACGCGTTCGACACGCCCGACATGCACGACGTTTGGCGCGTGAAGTAGCCGTCGGGCAGGCGCGGCGCGATTACACTCGCGCCCATGGCGTTCGACCGGATTCTGATCCCGACCGACTTTTCCGATTGCGCCGCCGTCGCCGCGGAGCAGGCGGGGCGACTCGCCCGGGCCTGGCGAAGCGACGTGTTGCTGCTTCACGTGGATACGTCGGTGACCATGCCGCCGCCTGACAGCGCCGACGCGTGGAAGGTCTACCAGGCCGAGAGGGCGACCGCGATCGAGACAAAGCTCGCGGCCGAGGCCAGCGCCCTGTCGTCGAAGCACGACTGCAGGGTCGAGTCGCGGGTGGTGCGCGGCGGTCCGGTGTCGTCGATTCTCGAGGTTGAGGCCGACTGGAAGGCCGACTTCATCGCCATCGGTTCGCGCGGGCACGGCGGCGATCGGTTCCTCATCGGCAGCGTTTCGATCGGTGTGGCTCGCGAAGCCCGCTGCCCAGTGCTGGTCGTGCGCGCGGACATGGCCGAGCGTCTGCCTTCGTCGGGCGCCTTCGCGCGGCCGTTGGCGGCTATCGACTTTTCGCGTTTCTCGGATGAGGTCGGGCGCGTGGCCAGCGCCGTCGGCGCGCGCGACGCGACCGTGGACCTTGTTCACGTCTGGCACCAGGTTGCCGATGGCTATCACGACATCAGCCCGGGCCTCGAGCACCCGGAGTTTTCGCTGGCGGTCGATAAGCTCGTCGAGCGCGAGCGCGAGCGCTTGCGACGCTTCGCCGAGCGAGAGCACCTCTCGCACGTCGAGGCCGATGCGCTGGTCGAGCGCGGCAGCGTGGCGGAGGTTCTGGTGCAGCGGGCGGAGGCTCGTCACAACGACGTCCTGGTGCTCGGGGCACATGGCCGCGAAGACGAGCGGGCCTTGTTCGTCGGCTCCGTTGCCGACCGCGCGCTGCGGCACAGCGAGGTGCCGGTCTTGCTGCTCTCGGACGCCTGCGTCACCGCGCTGCACGCCCGCGAAGCGGCGGCGCCCTGAGGGGGCGCCGAGCTTTGTAGGCCGGGGGCTACGCCGGTGGCGACGTGTGCATCAGCAGGGTGCGGGCCGCGTCGCTTTGCAGCTTGCCCTCGGTGGCGCAGTCGCCGCAGGCCGACACCGGGCGCGGGCACGGGGAACACTCCTCGAGCGTCGTGCGCGCTTCCGACAGTTCTTCGCGCAGCTTGATGAGGCCGGCGATGCGCTCGTCGAGGCGCGCGAGCAAGTGGCGTACCTCGCCGGCGGCGGCCAGCGCTTTGTCGCCACCGGTGGCGGCATCGCGGGCGGTCAGGACCGTGGCAATTTCGTCGAGAGACAGGTCGATGGCCCTCAGGGACACGACCAGCTTGAGGCGTTCGAGGGCGCGCTTGTCGTAGCGTCGGTTGCCGACATCGCACACAGGCTTGATAAGCCCTCGGGACTGGTAGACGCGTAACGCCTTGCGGGTGCAGTCGGCCGCTCGCATCAGCTCGGTGCTAGAAAAGAGGCGCTCGTTTTCCATAAAAACGAGCATGCCCCCGGGGCCCATGGGGCGACTTGACCGCGATCAACTCGCCGCGAAAAATCGGCCCTCGGGGCACGAAAGGACCGGCGCCACCCGCCGGCTCGCGCGATTCGCGCGGATTCTGCGCGAATCGCAGCCTTGCCCGGGTCAGATCAGGCGCCGGGCCCAGCGGACCTTGCGGTCGTCGTAGGGCGGGTAGCGCACGGGCAGGTCGAGGTGGCGGCTCTTGTTGAACACGGCCTTTTTGTGGGTGAACGTGTCGAAGCCCTCTTTGCCGTGGTAGGCGCCCATGCCGCTTTCGCCAACGCCGCCGAAGGGCAGGTCGGGCACAGCGAGATGCGTCATGCAGTCGTTGATGCACGCGCCGCCGGAGCTGGTGCGCTCCAGCACTCGGTCGCACAGCTGATCGTCCTCGGCGTAGATGTACAGGGCGAGCGGCTTGGGCCGGTCGTTGATGAAGCCAATGGCCTCGTCGATGCTGTTGTAGGGAATGACCGGCAAAATCGGTCCGAAGATCTCTTCGCTCATGACCGCGCTGTCGGGCGCGGGCTCGTCGAGCACGGTCGGCGCGATGTAGCGACTGTCGCGGTCACTGTCGCCGCCAAAGAGGACGTTTTCGCCCTCGATAAGGCCCAGCAGGCGGTCGAAGTGGCGCTCGTTGATGATGCGCGCGAAGTCGGCGCTGTGCTTGGGGTTGGTGCCGAAGAAGCTCTCGATGGTGTGGCCGACGGCCTCGAGAAACTTGCCGTGAATGGCTCGGTCGATGAGGACGTAGTCGGGTGCCACGCAGGTCTGGCCGGCGTTAAAGCACTTGGCCCACACGACGCGGCGCGCGGCGACCGCCAGGTCGCAGCTGCGGTCGACGATGCAAGGGCTTTTGCCGCCCAGCTCGAGGGTCACCGGCGTGAGGTGCTTGGCCGCGGCGCCCATGACGATGCGCCCGACGCGGCCGTTGCCCGTGTAGAAAATGTGGTCGAAGCGCTGCTCGAGCAGCGCGGTGGTCTCCGGCACGCCGCCCTCGACAACGGCGATGGCATCGGTGTCGAGGTAGCGCGGCAGGAGGCGGGCGAGCGCCTCCGAGGTGTGCTGCGACACTTCCGACGGCTTGACGATGGCGGCGTTGCCGGCGGCAATGGCGGCGATGAGCGGCGCCAGCGACAGCTGCAGCGGGTAGTTCCAGGCGCCGATGATGAGCACCAGCCCCAGCGGCTCCTTCATGACCCGCGACGACGCCGGCTGCAGAGGAAGCGGGGTCGGCGCTTTTTCGGTTTCCATCCAGGCGGCCAGGTTCTTGCGCGCGTGCTCGGCTTCCTTAACGAGCACCTGGACCTCGGCGATCCAGCCCTCGTAGTGGCACTTGCCGAGATCCGCCTGCATGGCGTCGAGGAATTCAGTCTCGCACTCGCGCAGCATGCGAAGCAGGTTGGCGAGCTGCCGGTCGCGCCAGCTTTTGGGCCGGGTGCGGCCGACCCGGTAGCTGTCGCGCAGGCGAGACACCAGATCCGCGACCTCGGCGGCGTCGAACGTAAGATGGGGCGCTGCGCTCATGCGGGACTCCTCGTTGGGCAATCAAATTCGATTGGTAGGACCAATTTTACAGGGCAGTGCGAGTCAATGGCCAGGGCCAATAGGGGATGCCCCTGGTTCTCAAGTAGGATGAGGTCGTTGATGCTCGCGGCAACTCGAGGACGCCGGGCCGCCTTGCTCGTCGCGGCAACGCTGTCGCTAGGTGCGTGCAAGTCCGACCCGAAGGAGGCCCAGCCCGCCAAGGCGGCGCTCGATAAGCCTCGTTCATGGGATACCACGTTTACGTCCGAGCGCCTGGGGCCGCTGACGGCGTCGTCGAAGATCGACGAGGCGACGCTGCGTTCGTCGTTTCCCGGGGCCGATGTCGCGCGGCGCGTGGACAGCTCCGAAGGCGATGAGTTCGAGGTGTTCGAGGTGACCCGCGCGGGCGAACCTGTGTTCCGGGTCTACCCGGCGTCGGGGGCGCTGAGCGCGGTCGAGGTGTACGCCGACGAGTACCGGCTCGACGGCGCCATCGCCGTGGGGACGCCCTTCGAGCAGCTGCAAACGCGCCTTGGCGACCTCGAGTGCTTTGGCGGCGCCGAGGAAAACGCCGGCCGGGCTTTCTGCAGCAGCGCGAGCGAGGCCGGGTTGGTGTTCGTCTTTCCGCTTCACGACCCGCGCAGCGAGCTGTACGCGGCGCCGCTCGAGGGCGACAAGCTCGCGGCGGTGGCGGGCCAGGCCATCGAGTACATCGTGTGGACGCCGGAGCGCGCCGAGCCGTGAGCCGGACCAAGTCGTCGGCGCTTTGCGCGGTCGGGCTGCTCGTCGCGGCGGCTGCGTGTGGCGGGGGCGCCGAGGCTGGCAAGATTGCCGGCAGCGTCGTGGAAGTTGCTGGAGCGGTGACGGCGCTCGCGGCGGACGGCGCTGGTCGGCGGTCGCTCGCCGTGGGCGACGAGGTGCTTGGCACCGACACGATCGAGACCGGCCCCGATGGCCGGGTGACCATTCGGCTGCGCCACAACCAGGCGTTGTGGAGCCTGGGGGCGGGCAAGAGTCGGCGCGTCGACGAATCCGTGGCCTGGAGAGCGCCGGCCGCGGCGGCCGGCGGCCCGGGCCTGGCCGAACGAGACCGCACCGCGGCCGCCGGGCGGCACGCCGAGCGCGAGGCGGCAGAGACGTCGCCGATGCGCGGTGACGTCGAGGATGTCGACGAGGACGTCGAGGCTCTGGCGGAACGGCCCGAGCCAGCGGCCGCCCCCGCGCCCCCGCCGCCGCCGTCGGCTCCGGAGATGGCGCCGGGAGAGGACGAGGCGCGCGCGGTCGGCGAGGCGGAAGCCCGGGCCCGGGCCGAGGCCCAGCGGCGGGCCAGCCGGGAATCCGACGTAGCGAAGCGAGCCGCCGCGGAGGCGGCCCGGAGCGAGCGCGAGCGCGCGGAGGTCCGGCGTCGCAAGGTGGGCGAAAGCGGTTCTGGCGGTGTCGGCACGGTGGGCCGGGGCGGCAGCGGCGGCCTCGGTAGCGGAGCCGGCGCCAAGCGGTCACCAGCGTCGGCCGTTCGCGCCACCGTGGAGGCGCGCCTCGGTTCGCTCGCCGGACCGCTCGACGAGTCGATCGTTCGCCGCATGGTGCGGCGGCTGACCCCGGCCTTTCGCCAATGCTACGAGCGCGAGCTCGTCGCCGACGCCAAGGGCGCCCGGCGCGAGGTGCAGCTCGAGGTGCGCATCGCGCCTTCCGGTGCCGTCGAATCCGCAACCGCGGTGGGGCAGCCGGACAACCTCACCCGCTGTCTCGCGTCGCGCCTGCGCCGGGCCCGCTTTCCAGCCGCGGACGCCGCCACCCGAGCCGTCTACGAGCTCACCTTTCAACCCCGCCAAGCCCCGTAATCCCCCAGATCCAGGGCGAGTTGCGAAGGCAGGCGGTGGGCGGGGCCGCCGGGTAGCCAAGGGGCAACTTGGCAAGACCGTCCCCAAACGTGAGCGGGGGGACCTGTTCGGCGTTGGCTGACAACGGTTCACGGCGCGCTGGTCGGATTGGTCGCGCGCGGCTACCATCGCTCCATGGTGGCGGACAAGGCGAAACGGTCGAGGGTCCGCAAGCTCGAGGTCATGGTCGCCGAGGTCGAGGTCGAGACCCACGACACGGTGACCCTGCACATGTTCGGCGGCAACGACGCCTTCGACTATCGAGCCGGGCAGTTCTGCTCCATCGACCCGCGCCAGTTCCCGGCCCTCGAGCGCTGGGTTCGCTACCTCGAGCAGACCAAGGGCCGCCGCGAGCCGCCGCGCGCCTATTCGATGGCCTCGGCCCCCCACGAAAAGTACCTGTCCATCACGATCAAGGAAGAGGAGTACGACCCGGAGTGGACGCCGTACCCCCCGGTGCTGTCGCCGTTCCTGGTGCGCCACACGCCGCCGGGCACCCGGCTGGTCGTCAAGGGCTTTACCGGTCCCTACTACCTGCGCGACGACATCGTCGACCAGACCGACCGCATTGTGCACATCTGCGCCGGCTCGGGCATCGTGCCCAACTGGGGCATCATCAAGGCGGCGCTGCACGACGATTTGCCCCTCAAGCACACGCTGATCTACGGCAACAAGACCTGGGACGAGATCATCTACCGCGACGCTCTCATCGAGCTGGCGGCGGCCCATCCCGAGCGCCTCGAGATCGTGCACGCCATTAGCCGGGAACCCGACGCGACCCGTCGAGGCGACAACGTCGCGGTGGGCCGCGTGAGTCGCGACCTCATCGCCGAGCACCTGGGCGACCCGAGCCGGGCCATCGTCTACGCGTGCGGACCGGCCCTCTCCAAATGGGACAAGCAGCGCGCTCGGAAAACCGGTGAAGAGCTCAAGCCGCGCTTCATGGAAACGGTTCTGGCGGCGCTCGACGACCTCGGTGTGCCAAAGAAACAACGGCACTACGAGACCTACGGCTGACTCGGCGAGCGCGCGGGCCGGCCGACCGGCCGTTGCTGTATAGTCCGCGGCCATGGGACTCGAAGCGCTGATTCTGGATTCGCACACCCGCATCGGCGACATCGCCAGCGCCTTCGACGACATGCCGCCCCAGGCTCGCCTGGACCTGTCGCGCAGCCTGGGCCGGCGGGCGCAGCGCATGCTTTACGAAAAGGCGGCGGAGGCCGAGACCATCGGACTCGAGCACTTCGTCAGTCGCGACGTGGGCCTGCTCGAGCCGGTGATTCACAGCGGCCGCAACACGGTGCCGCTGCCCGGCGACATTCGCCTGTTCGAAAAGCGTTTCGCCCGGCCGGACGCCCACCGCGCCGAGCTCGTCGGCTACAACGAGTCCCCCGTCGGCCCCTACATCGGCCCCGGGTACTTCGTCGCCGTTCCCACCAGCGGCACGCCGCACTGGGAAGCGCGCGGCGGCGTCGTGATCGACTACTTCCGCGTGCCCGAGGGCGACGTGCCCGCCGGCTGGCCCCGGATCGTCGACAACCGCACCGGGCTGCAGAAGTTCGTGTACGGCGGCACCCGGGACTTCATGCGCCGCGTGTCCACCCACGTGTCCATCGGCGCCGCGTTCAAGGGCGACAAGCCCATGGACATGTACTTCGTGCTGGTCCGCCAGTCGTAAGCTAGGCTTACAGCGCCATGGCCTGGTGGCTTTACGTGTTGCTGGCGGGCGCCGTTCCGCTCGGCGCTGCGACCCTGGTATCGATGACGCCCAGCATGCGCCGGCGCGAGCAGCGGCGGCTCGAAGCCTGGCGCGCGGTCTCCAAGAAGCGCGGCGGTGCCTTCTACGAGGCGGGCATGACCCTCGACGTCCCGGAAGGGGAGGTCGTGGTTCGCGTCACCACGGTGCCCGGCGACCCGGTCTCGACCAGCGTGAGCGCGCTGTTTCCCATCGAGGCCGGCCCGGTGTTCGCGGGCCCGTCGACCATGGGGTTCGGCCCCGCGGCGCGCGGCGGTAAGGCCCCGCCCGACGTCGTGCTCGGCCGGCCGGGCATGTCGCACCAGTTCATCCTCGCGAGCCCCGAGCCCCATCGGGCGCGCCGCGCCTGGACCCAACGCGCGGTCGAGCTGTTGCTCGGCCGGTTTCGCCGCTGCTGGGTGGTTAGCAACGGTCGCACCGTCGAGATGGTGTTGCCGTGGGTGCTCGACTCGGCGGAGGACCTGGATGCCGCCATCGACATCGTGCGCGACGTTGCCACGTCGGACGTGTTCGGCGTCGGCGCCTTGCGCGCCCTCGAAGGCGCGCGCTACGAGGCCGAGGCCAACGACTTCAACGTGCCGGCGTCGCCGCACGTGCTCGTCGGCGAGCCGTCGCCGGTGACCGTCGGTCCCGCGCTGATCGACGGCCAGCTCGTAACCCGCGCGACGGCGGCGGCACCCGATCGGGCGCGCCGGGAGATTCGGGTTGGCGACGGCGGCCAGTTCGAGCCGGCTCCATCGGCCGAGTTGGAAGACGACGACGGCGCCGCCGTGGACGCCAGTGACTGGCTCGGCGCCGAGGCGATTGCGCTGCTCGGCCGCGTCGGGCCCGGAGTGCTGACCAGCGATGCGGGCGAGCTGGCGTTTCGCTGGCTCTCGGTCGAGGAAGACCCGCAGCGGCTTCGCGCCGGGGTCGAGCTTCTCGCTGCCCTAGGCCGAGGTGCGGACCGCGGCGTCTACCGCTGAGGGCGCCAGCGGCCGCGCGCCAACAAGCCGAAACTCGCGATCGACCACGCCCGTGTCTTCCAGGCGCCGGGCGTCCCGGCCACCGAGTGTGAGCAAAAGCAAAACTCGGTCCCGAGTGAGCTGGTATTTTGGGCGCGTATTCACGTCACTAACCCCTACGGCTATCAGAGCACTGTTTTGTAGAGGGTGTTACGGACAAAACGCCCGCCCCGATTTACGGCCGAGTGATCTCGGCATCTTGAGCCAAAACGGCCACGAAAATACACCGCTCGGCTGACCCTCAACTGGCCAAAAAAAGCGGCTAAATGGGCGCAGGCGCCCCTGCCGCGTCGCGGCCACCGAACGATGCCGAGGCTGGCCGGGCCAGGTTCTCAAGCGAACAGCAGGGCCACGCCGACCACCGCGAGCGCCGCACCCACGACGGCCAGGGGGCCGACGCGTTCGCGGCGAAACACGATCACCGCCGGAATGATGAGAATGGGGGTCGTCGCCATGATGCTGGCCGCGACGCCAACGTCGGTGTACTTCACCGCCACCAGCGACAGGGTCACCCCGATAAACGGCCCGCATACCGCGCCCCAGGCGGTCGCCTTCATGGCCGCGCGGTCGCGCGCGGCCAGCGCGACTCGCGGCCACACCCCGATGAACGCGAACAACACGGCAAAGCCGGCGAGGCCGGCGACCGTGCGAATTTGGGTCGCCGCGATAGGCGCGTAGTCGCCCATTCCGTACTTGCTCAGCACCAGGCCGGCGGCCTGACCGAAAGCTCCGCCCAGGCCGAGCAGCACGCCGGAAAGGCGCGTCGACGCGTTGGTGCCCGGCGCGCGCTCCAGCACGGCCATGGCCACGCCAGACAGGGTGAGCACCATGCCGAGCACCGCGGTGAGGCCGAGAGTCTCGCCCAGCATGGCCCAGGACATGAGCGCGGCCATGGGCGGCGCCAGCGCCATGAACAGCGTGGATAGCCGCGGCCCGAGGACCACGAAGGCGCGAAACAGGCACATGTCGCCGAACGTGAAGCCGACCAGCCCCGAGATCGAAAGCCACACCCACTGGTGGGCGGTCGCGTCGGTCGGAAACGCGCGGCCGCGCAGGACGGCACTCACCGCCGACAGAAACACAATTGCCATCACCAGGCGAATGAGGTTGACCGGCAGCGAGCCGACCCGGCGCCCGGCGACTTCGAAAAACATCGCCGAGCCAACCCAGCACGCCGCCGTCGCCAGGGCCGCGATCTCACCGAGATGGCCTTCGAACACGGCGGCACGTTAGTCCGATTTCGAATTCGCGCAATCGCGTCGCGGCGGTTCTCGCTGCCCGGTCCCTACGTTCGCCGCCACGAGGGCGCCGGGTTTGTTAGGCTCCGCGGATGCGCCCCCCGCTGTCGTTCGTCCTTGTGTTTGCCGTCGCCGGCTTGCTGGCCTCCTTCGGCTGCCAGAGCAAGCCGGCCGAGCAGGCTGCTCCGGCCACCGAGAAGGCGGCAAACCCCGGGGAGGCTTCGGCGCCCGAGGCCGCCCAGGCCTCCCCGGAGGCGGCGGCCGATCCGGCCTACCGGGCCGACTTCGACAACATCTGCCACTCTGAAAGCCGTTCGGGCGCCGACCAGCAGGAAGGGCAACGGCACGTCACCATTGCGATGTGGCTCGGCAGCACCATTAAGACGGACCGGGCCCGCGAGTTTCTGGCAACCCTGTCGCGCACGCCGCCCGCCGACAAAGCGGCGCTGCTCGAGTCGGAGCGCCAGCGGCTCGGCCTCGATGAGTGTCCGCTCGTCGAGACCTGGCGAAGCTAGGAGCACGTCCTAAACCCCACACCGAGCCAGCTGGCGCGAGATGCGCCGCTTGCTGCGTCTCTCCTTGTCGATGGGTTTCAACCCATCTCCTCGTCGTTCCTTGCCATCGACGCCTCTCGTCCACCTGGCCGTCGGCGGGGGGGGTTAGGACGCGCTCCAAACCGGCCTCCGTTCGGTCTTTGGGCGCGCGGTGCCCGGCGGTTGGCGGCTCGCGTTTCGGCCGGACGTCCAGGTCGCTCGGACGTTTACTAGCCGGACCGGTTCCAGGGCGCTCGCAAGGACAGCTCGCAGTCGCGACTACCGGTTGTCCCGCGAGGTGGTAAACAGGGGGCTGTCGTGCCCTCGTCTTTGCCAGACAGCGCCCAGGTCGTCATCGTAGGCGGCGGCTTTGCCGGCGCCGCCACGGCCTACTGGCTCGCCCGGTTCGGCGTGGCAGACGTGGTCGTGGTCGAGCGCGAAGCCACGTGCGGCTATCACGCGAGCGGGCGCAACGCCGCGATGGGCCGGCAGATCACCGAGAACCCCCACTTCACCGACGTCACCGTGCCCGGCGCCGCCTTCTTGCGACGGCCCCCGGAGGGCTTTGCCGCCGGCTTTGCCGACGGACCGCTCTTGTCCGGCTGCGGTTCTCTGCTGCTCGCCCAGCGCAGCGAAACTCTCGAGCGAGTTGCCGGCGAAGCTGCCCGCCGGGACGTCGCGCACCGGGTCGTCGATGCCGCGGCCATTGAGCGCGCCTGGCCGCTTTTGCGCGGCACGCCCACCGTCGGCGCCGTGGCCTTTCCCGGGGATGGGGTCATCGACATTCACGCTCTGCTGCTCGGCTTTTTGGCCGGCGCGCGCGCCGGCGGTGCGCGCGTGGTGACCTCGTGTGAGGTGCGCGGTTTTCGCCCGGTGGGCGCGGGGGTCGACGTGGTTACCAGCCGCGGCACCGTCAACGCGGCGACCGTGGTGGTGGCAGCGGGCGCGTGGGCCGAGCCCGTCGGGCGCGAAGCCGGGGCGAGCCGACCGTTCGATCCGGTGCACCGACATTTGTTCGTCACCGAACCGGTGGCCGACGTCGACGCCGGGGCCCCATTTGCCTGGCATCTCGACGACGAGTTTTACGTTCGACCAGAGGTCGGCGGGCTGCTGGTGTCAGGGTGCGACGAAAGCGTTCGGACCCCGGCCGACGCTCGCCCCGACTCCAACGCCGACGTGGTGCTCGCCGGCAAGCTCGAGCGCGTCGCGCCGGGCCTGCTCGAGTTCGGGGTCGCTCGCCGCTGGGCCTGCCTGCGCACCTTTAGCGGCACCGCGGACCGGGCGCCCCTCGTTGGCCCCGACAACGGCGTTCCCTGGCTCTTTTGGGTCGCCGGCCTCGGCGGCCACGGGGCCACAGCCAGCGCCGAGATTGGCCGCCGCGCCGCGCGGGCGCTCGCCGGACTCTAGGGCCGGTTGCCTCCGACGAGCTGAGCGACTAGTCGATCGACTCGTCGCACGCGTCGAGGGCGGCGCGGTCTTTGGCTTCGACGCCGCAGCGAACTCGAGCGGCAGCCATGGTCTCCATGCACTGCTTCATGTACTCGTCGCGGGCGATCTCGCTGACCTTGGTCGCGCGCGCCTCGAGCTTGTCGTCGGCGATGCCTCGCCCGCTCAGCTCGATCCGAACCGCGTTGGCCAGCAGCGCCTCGCACTCGGAGGTCGTCGGCTTGTCGGCGCAGCCCGTCAGGCTCGCCAAGGCCGTCATCGCCACCAGCAATACGAGGGTTCGCATGGCCGGGACCGTATCAGACTCGCCGGGCCTCGGGCGACGGTATCCCGGAGCCCCACGGCCGGAACCCCGCGGGTCATCCCGGGGCCGACGAAGCCCCGGCCTCATGCCCCACGCCCGGCCTCGGCCTCAGTCCCGGTCTCGGGTTCGGTCTCGGGTTCGGTCTCCGTCTCGGGTTCAGCCTCCGTCTCGGGTTCGGTCTCCGTCTCGGGTTCGGTCTCCGTCTCGGTCTCGGCCTCGGGTTCGGTTTCGGCCTCGGCCTCGCCCCCGCGGCCAGCGGCTACGGCGCGCCGCGGCGCAGAAAGGCCTGAGCCCGGGCTCGAATCTGCTCGTCGCCCACCCGCGACAGGCGGTTGGCCCGGGCGAACTCGGCGCGCGCGGCCTGGACCTGACCCTCGGCGAGCAGCGCTTCGCCCAGGTGGAGCGCGACGTCGGCCTGGGCCGGCAACTCGGCCGCCGCCTGGCGCAGGGCGACCAGGGCGCGCCGGCCGTCGCCCCGGCGCAAAAGCCACAGGCCCCAGCTGTCGAGCACGGCCGGGTCCTCCGGGGCGAGCTCGCGGGCGCGTCGGAGCAAGTCGCCGGCCCGGTCGAGGTTCTCGCCCGCGACCGCCAGCGCGTACCCGGCCAGGTTGGCCGCGTCGGCGTCGCTCGCGTCGCCGAGCAGCGGCACGACGCGCTGATAGGCCAGGTCGGGGGCGCCCCAGGCGAGCTCGAACTCGGCGGCCGCCAGGCTGAGGTCGCGGTCGTTGGGGCGGCTCGTGAGCGCGCCGTCGAACCACGCGCGACCGGCGTCGACACCGACGGCGTACGCGGTGGCGTGGGCCAGGGCGGCGACGGCGTCGGGCCGGTCCGGGTACGCGGCCATGAGGTCGCGCGCCACTTCGACCCCCCGTTCGGCGCTGCCGGTGGCGGCCAACACGATGGCGGCTCGCCCTCGGGCCCGGACCGCGGCGCTGGCGTCCGACGCGACCTGCAGCCAGACGGTCACCGCCTGGGCCGGCCGGCCCGCAGCTTCGAGGCATCGGCCTTCGAGCCACGCCAGCGAGCTGCTGTCGGGCTCGCGGGTCCGCAGGGCCCGGGCGACCGCGAGCGCGTCGACCGGCGCGGCCGCTTCGAGCAGAAGCTGGGCGATGGCGTAGCGCGCCCGGGTGGTGAGGTCGTCGCGGTCGATGGCTCGCAGGACCTCGACGGCCCGGGCCGCTCCCAGATCGCGCAGCGTGTCCCGGGCAATGCGGCGGGCGGCCGCGGCGCTGCCCCGCCGGCGGTCGAAGGTGTCGCGCAGCAGGTCGTCGGCTTCGCCGCGCCGCCCGCGCCGCACGAGCGTTTCGGCCAGGGCCATGCGCGAGGGCAGGTAGCCGGGACGTCGGTCGACGGCGAGGCGCAGGTGGTCTTCAGCGCCCGCGAGGCGGTCGCCGTCAAGCAGAGCGCGACCGAGCAGATAGTGGCCCCGCCACCAGTCGGGCCAAAGCTCCACGACCCCGCGGCGGGCCGCGAGCTCGCTGCCGGGATCGCCGCGGTCGGCGTGAATGTCGGCCAGCAGCAGGTGGGCCGGCCTCAGGCGCCGCTCGATGGAAATGGCCCGATAGGCGGCCCGGCGCGCCGCCTCGAGGTCGCCGCGGGCGCGGGACGCGCGGGCCATGGCCAGGGCGACGCGCGGGTTGAACGGAAAGCGTCGCTGGGCCCAGGTGGCCGTGGCCAGCGCCCGACTGGTCTGCTTGGCTGCGAGCAGCGCTTCGACGAGAGCGACCGCGAGGTCGGGCTGGTCGGGGGCTTGCCGCGCGGCGTCGTCCAGGACCGCGATCGACGTCGAGTAGTCGCCCAGGTGAAAGGCCAGCCGACCGCGCACGTACGCTTCGTAGGTCGCCGGCGCGATCGACGTCTGATAGCGGGTCGGTCCCGGGCGGGAGGTCGATGTGCAGGCGACCAGCAGGGCCGCGACGACGGCGATGGCGCAGGCCCCGGGCGGTCCCGCGGCCGGCCGCAAAGCGGCGCGGCGTGGCGGCCGGCGGATCATCGGTGCGCCGGGTCGAGCTGGTCGACCAGGGAGTCCATGACCTGTCGGCGAAACCGCTTGAGGAACGGCTTTTCCACCGACGGGTGAATTGCGTTGGTCAGCAAGACGGCGGCTCGGCCGCGGGGTGGGTCCAGCCACATCGAGGTGCCGGTAAAGCCGAGGTGTCCGAAGCCGTCGCGGGACCAGCGGTCGCCGGCGTGCGATTCCCCCGGTACCGACGAGGGCGTGTCCCAGCCCAGTCGCCAGGTCGAGCCCGGTACCGCAGGTGGCCCCACGAACGCGGCCACCGTGTCCGGATCGAACAAGCCGCCGCGCTCGCCCCGGGCGGCGCGACAGATGGCGCCCGCGAACGACCCCAGATCGGCCGCCGTGCAAAACAGGCCGGCCTGGCCGAGGATGCCGCCGGCACCGTGTGTGTTCTGGTCGTGCACGACGCCGCGCACCGGGCCTCGATAGCCGCAGTCTTCGGTTGGCGCGACCGGTTCCGGGTGCACCTCGCCCGCCTCGAGATCGACGAACCGGGCGCTGTGCATGGCCAGCGGTTCGAATACCAGGCGCCTCGCGAGCTGGTCGAGGCGCGCCCCGCCGGCGCGTTCGACGGCAAAGCCCAGGGCAATGAAACCCAGGTCGCTGTAGATCGATCGCGACCCGGGCTCATAGGCCAGCGGCGTGGTCGCGGCGAGAACCAGAGTGGCTTCGCGCGCCGTCGCCCGGCCAGATCGTTCGCCCGCCATGATGCGTTGGTAGAACTTGACGTGAGCGGGAAATCCGGACGCATGGCACGCCAGATGTCGCACCCGCACAGTGTCCGGGAAGTTGGCCGGAACCTCGGGGATCCAGCGCCGGATCGGGTCGTCCAGGTCGATGAGCCCCGATTCGGCGAGTTTCATGAGCACCGCCACCGTCGCCGTGGGTTTGGTCAGCGAGGCCACGTCGAAGACAGTGCCGGGCTCGGTCGCCGGCGCGGTCTCGGTGTAGTCAAGACGGCCAAACGCGCGATGGTGGACCGTTTCGTCGTTCTCCATCGCCCACAGCACGCCGCCGGGGGCCACTCGGTCGGCGCGCCCACAGTCGAGCAGCTCCTGCACGACGCCAGGGTAACGCTCAGCCTGCTGCTGGCCAAGCCGGCCGTGGTAGTGTGGAGGGAACCATGACGCGGTACGAGCTGCTCGAGCGGATCGGCGTCGGCGGAATGGCGGAGATTTTTCGCGGCATGGCCGTGGCCAGCGAAGGCTTCGAAAAGCCGGTGGCCATCAAGCGGATCCTGCCCAACCTGTCCGCCGATCAGCGCTTCGTGTCGATGCTCATCCGGGAGGCCAACACGCTCTCCCAGCTGCGCAACCGCAACATCGTTCAGATTTTCGATGTCGGTGTCGGCGCCGACGGCCAGTACTTCCTCGTCATGGAGTTCGTGGACGGGGTCGATATGGCGGCCCTGTTCGAGGCCATGGAAAAGCGCGGCAAGCGCCTGCCCGTGCACCTGGCGCTCCACCTGTGCGCCGAGGTCTGCGACGCCCTGCACTTTGCTCACCACGCCCGAGGTTCGGACGACAAGCCCCTGGGGCTGGTCCATCGCGACGTTTCGCCCTCGAACATCCTGGTGTCCAAGTACGGCGAGGTAAAGCTCACCGATTTCGGAATTGCCAAGCGCCCGGAAGAAGCGACGGGTCACGGCGGGGTGCGCGGCAAGTTCGCGTACATCTCGCCCGAGCAGGCGTTCAACAAGAAGGTCGACGCGCGCAGCGACGTGTTCTCGCTCGGCATCGTGATGTTCGAGCTCATCACCGGCCGGCGGTTGTTCTCCGGCATGAGCGACTTCGACGCGCTGCAGTCGGTGCGCGAGGGGCGGGTACCGCCGCCGCGAAGCTACGACCCGGGCATGTCGGACGGGGTCGAGCGGCTGCTGGCGACCGCTTTGTCGCCCGAGCCGGCTGAGCGCTATCAGACGGCGGGTTCCTTTGGCGCTGCCATTCGCGAGTACCGCTACACCGAGCTGTCGACCGCCGGCGACCCGGCCAAGGAGCTTGCCCGGCTCGTATCGTTGTTTCGCCGCGACCGCGACCGACCGGATGGCGAGCGAACGGTTGTGCGTCTGGAGACCGCAGCCGGTTTCAATACCGGCTTCAACATTCCGGCGGTGCCCGCGGCTGCCAGCGAGTTCGACGACGAAAAAACCCGAGCCATGCCCGATCGAGAGCTGCGAATGGCGCTCGGTGGCGGCGCTCCCCGGCGGCCCGAGTCGGAGCCCGAGCCCATTCTCGACGAAGCCACGCGCGAGATTCAGATCGAGCAGCTGCTCGAGATGGCCCCCGCCGACGACGAGTCCACCAAGGTTGCGTCCGTGTCGGCGTTTCGGGGGCCGGCCCCGGCACAGGCCGGCCCTCCAGGCGGCGGCGCGCTGGGCTCGACGGGCCCGACCGGCCCGGCGCGACTGTCGTCGGCGTTTCCCGCGTCCGGCGCCGAGCGGATCAGCGAGGCGGTGCTGTCGCGCGGGGTCGCCGAGAAGGTCCAGCGAAAGGTCGCCGCCGCGGGCCACGCCGACGATTTCGGCGACCAGTATCTGCCGACCGAGGCGGTGACGCTGGTGGGGCCCGAGGACGCTCGGCGGCGGTCGCTTATCATTGCCGTGGTTGTGGCGGCCTTGCTTGGCGTGGCGTCGTTCGTTATCGCCGGCGCGCTGCTTTCGAGCGGCGAAACGCCGTCGGAGTCGGCCGCCGATCCCGCGGCAGCGCCTGAAGGCGAAGCCGGCGACGGCACCGGCGCCGGCGTCGACGAGCCCCCGGCAGAGGGCGACCCGAAGGACCCGGGCGACTCGAAACCGAGCGTCGTCTTGCCGGTCGAAGACATCGAAACCGGCCCCGCCGGGACCCTCGACGACGAGCCGTCGTCGGAGTCGCCGAAGCCAGGCGCCGCGGCCGAGCGCAAGTCCAAGCGGCGGGGCAAACAGCGGGCCCGAAAGAAAAAGGGCGGCAAGCAAAACCGCAACAAGCGCCGCAAGAAGCGCCGCTAGCCGGCCCCGGCACGGCGATCCGATCAGCTGCAGAAGTCGACAACCACCTGGTAGAGGACCTCGGTTCCCCAGTGCAGGCCGGCTACCGGAACGCGCTCGTTGTGGCCATGAAACATGTCGGCGAAGCGGATGCCGCTGCCCCGCTCGATGCGAACCGGTGAAAACCCGTACCACCGCGCGCCCATCTGCGTGAAGTACTTGGCGTCGGTGAAGCCGGGGATCATGTACGGCAGGACGGTGGCGTCGGGTTCTCGGGCGACGATGGCCGCCTCCATGGCGGCAAAGAGCGGAGATTCGATGGGCTCGGTGACGGTTGGCGGCTCGGATTTGATGACCTCGAGCTCGACATCCGGCCCCAGCACGACCTGAAGCTCGCGCAACAGGTCATCGTCGCTCTGCCCGGGCAACGTGCGGCCGTCGAGATGAAACTCGGCCTCCGCCGGAATCACGTTGAGCTTGTCGCCGGCCCGGACCACCGTTGGCGAAACGGTGTTGCTCAGCAGCGCCATCAGTCCGCGCGACAACGTCGCATCGGGCACCTTGGGCAAGACCTTTGCGAGCAGTGCTGGTTTGGACAGCACCCGCAAAAGAGGCCGAACCAGCGCAGGCTGTTTGCGACCCACGGCTTCGATGAAGTTGCGCACCCACGGGGTTTCGTGAACGGGCAGCGGGCGCGAGAGCTTTTCGAGGGCCTCGCCGAGCTTCGCGATCGCGCTGTCGGGGATGGGCATGGAGCCGTGACCCGGCTGCCCCTTGATACGAGCCCGGATCCAGCAAAGGCCCTTCTCGGCCACCTGGACGGGATAGAACGTCGACCCGGCGATGTGCATGGAAAAGCCGCCGCTTTCGCCGATGGCGTACTCGGCTTCGACGAGGTCGCGGTGGTTTTCAACCAGCCACTTCGAGCCGTAGTTGCACCCGGCCTCTTCGTCGGCCACGGCCGCAAAGATCACGTCTCGCTCGAGCGAGACGTCGTCGCGAGCCAGCCTGCGCAGCACGGCCGAGCACATGGCGGCCATGTTCTTCATGTCGATGGCGCCGCGCCCCCACAGGCAGCCCTCGGCGAGCTCGCCGGAAAACGGCGGGTATTTCCAGTGCTCGGGGTAAGCCTCGACCACGTCCAGGTGAGCCGTGAGCAGAAGCGGCGGCCGGGTGCCTCGGCCCTTGCGTCGGACGACCAGGTTGGTGCGCTGCGGTCCGGCGTCGAGCAGCACGGGCCGATAGCCAACCTCCTCGAACCGAGCCTGCAGGTACTCGGCGGCCGGGCGTTCGTTGCCGGGTGGATTGGTGGTGTCCATGCGCAACAGCGCCTGACACATGGTTTGCGCATCGAGCCCAATCGTCGGTTGGTCGGCCATGCCGGGCCATCGTAGTGAAAACTTGCCGTCGAGGACACCGGGCGGCGCCGCCATCGCCGGCAAGACGACGGCGGCGCGCCAGAGTTCTCTACCGGATCTTCTTCAGCGTCGTTGCGCCGCTGAGCCGCAGATACGGCTCGAGCTTTGACACCGACTTTTTGCCAAAGCCTTTGACTCGGCGCAGGTCCTTGACCCGCTTGAAGGGGCCGTGCTGCTTGCGCCACGCGACAATGCGCTGCGCTTTGGCTTCGCCGATTCCGGGCAGTACCTGAAGCTCGGTGGACGACGCGGTGTTGATGTTGATGACGCCGGTGACCGGGGTTGCCGGGGGCACGGCACGCGCGTTGGTTTTCGTCGCTGCGGGAGCCTTCTTCTTTACTGCGCTGGGTGCGGGGGCTCGCGCCCGCGGTGGTTTGGGTGCCGGCGCGGCCACGGCGAGGGTTGCGCTGACCAGGCAGGCGACGAGGGCAGCAAAGCCGGTGGCGATTCGTGTGTGACGGAGGGTGGGGTGTTGCATTGGTTGGTTCTTTCTTCGGCTGAGTGGTTTGAGAAACGTGGGAGGAACAGGGGGCTTAGAACGGGAGGTCGGCTCCGGATCGGCGCTCGGAGCCGGCCTCGTCGCGGGGGGCGAAGTCGCGCTCGTCCATCTCGCGGACCTGCAGCTTGCCGTTGGCGGGGTAGGCGTCGAGAAACACGTTCATCGAGCCGTCCTTGTTGTCGAAGGCGCGCCCCATCTTGAGCCAGAAGGTCTTGCCGTTTTTGCCCTCTACCGGGCACAGGACTTTCTTCATTGCGGTTCTCCTTTCCAGGCGCTCCAGCGCGCCGTGTCTACCTCCCCACTACAAGGACCGCGCCAGATGCAGATCCTTGATTTTTCGTCGAAAGCGTCCGGTTTCTCGGACGCGTCCCGGACACTCCCGTCCACCCGCGGACGGCTCGACGGCGGGTTGCGCGGCAATTCCTGCGTCGTCGCCCTCAAGGCGGCCTGTGGGTAGCCGATTACCCACAAGGGCCGCGAACGCCAGGAGCGCGGCACTCCGAGGACCACTGATGGCAAAACTACTTGCGGCGCACGAACTCGCGCGACTCGTCTCCAACGTGACGGAGACAATGTTTGGGTTCACGGTAGAACCCTGTGGCGAGGAGACTACGTTGGCTCCCGCGAACTCTTCGCCGACCGAGGTCGCGAAGCAGCTGTCCCTCGAGGGCGCGAACGACTACAGCTTTGCGCTGTCGACCGACATCGCCGGCGGCAACTCGCTGGGGTCGGTGATGTTCGCCATCGAGCCCTCTGAAGTCGACGACGAGACGCGTATCGACTCCCTGTCCGAGCTGGTCAACATCACGGCGGGGCAGATCAAGAACGCGCTCGGCGTCGATGCGGCTCTGGGGCTGCCCGCCGAGGTAGACGAAGAGGAACTCCAGGCGTGGCACTGCGTTCGACTGCGGGCGGGTGCCGTTGTGTTGTGCGTGTGGCAGAAGCCCCGCTAGTTGTGGACCCCATTCTTCACGGATCGAAGGAACATGCCGAAGCTCTTGACTGTAGATGATAGCAAGGCGATTCGCCTGATCGTTACGCGTCACATGAAGCCGCTCAACGTCGAGGTCGACCAGGCCGAAGACGGCGCGGTAGGCCTCGAGAAGCTGGCGAGCAGCTCGTACGACCTCGTCTTGCTCGACGTCACGATGCCGAACCTCGACGGCCCGGGCATGCTCCGGCAGATGCGCGAGCGCGGCGACAAGACGCCGGTGCTGATGCTCACGTCGGAATCGAAGAAATCGATCATGGTCGAAGTGATGAAGCTCGGCATCGAGGACTACATCCTCAAGCCCTTCAAGGCTCCCGAGATCCAGGCAAAGGTAAAGAAGATCCTCGGCCTCGACGGCGGTGCCGCCGCGGCAGAAGCGCCGGCCGCTGCGGCTCCCGCTGCCGCTCCGTCGGCCGCTCCCGCGGCCGGAGAGGTAGAAGCCGCGGACATCCTGGTCATCGACGACATGGTCAACGTCGAAAAGAAATTCCGCAAGCTGGTCCCACAACGGCTCGCCGTGCACGGTGCGGTCGATCAGAACGGCGCGCTCGCTCTGTGCAAGCAGTACACGTTCAAGACGATCCTGCTCGACACCGACATGCCCGATACCGACGACAAGGCTCTGATTGCGCAGCTGCGCGGTCTGCAGCCGAAGGCGAACGTCACCGCGCTGTGCATGCGCACGCGCAACGGCGCCGAGCGCTGGGCGAAGGGCCGCGGCTACGACGATGCGCTCTACAAACCGTTCACCCAGGAAGACGTCACGACCTGGCTGTCCCGCTACTTCGACGACCCGGACCTGGTGGTGGCCAACGAGAACCTGGTTCGCGTGGGCGCCTACGCCGGCTCCGACAAGGGCGTGGAGAAGTACTACACGCGAGTCACCGGCATGCTGAACTCGACCTTCGAAAAGCTCGCGGCGGCCTGCTTCGACGAAGCCATCGTCGATATCACCGATTTGCCGCTGTCGCCCGAGCGCACGCCCAAGTTTGTGCTCGACGTGCACAAGCGCACGGCCAAGTTCGGCCTCGACCTGCGAATCGTCGGCACCGCCGAGGGTGAGCGAATCCTGAAGCAGTTCACCGACACGGGCTCGCTGCCTTACTACAACTCTGTCGCCGAGGCGCGAAGCGCCGCGAGCTAAGCGAACGCTGCGATGGCTGTTCACGCTGCGGCCGACAAGTTGGGCCGCGAGATCGAGAACATCGTTCTCAACCGAATCGAGACGGGGCGGCTCTCGGTGCCGCCCCTTCCCGAGGTTGCGACCCGCTGCACGGCGGCGATCGATGACCCCGACTTCTCGCTGCGCAAGTCCGTCGAGCTCATCGAGCAAGACCCTGTGGTCGCGGGGCGCGTCCTGCAGCGCGCCAACAGCGCCGCCAATGGCGGAGGCCCGCCCGCGGGCACGATTCTCGAGGCCGTGACCCGTCTGGGTCTCGACGAACTCAAGAACACGCTGGTCGAGACCGCGGCGCGCGAGCTATTCGAGTCGAAGGACCCTCGCATCGCCGAGGCGACTCGTGGCTTGTGGCACCACTCGGTCGCCGTGGGCATCATCGCCCGCGATCTGGTTGCTCTCGGGGAGAACGCCGGGGCGGCCGACGCGACCTACCTCGCGGGCTTGCTCCACGATATCGGCAAGCCCGTGGTAGCGGCGATGATGCTCGAGGCCGAACGAGTGATCGGGCAGGAGACCGGCGGGCAGCTGGTTGCAGCCGATGGCTGGGTTTCGATCATCGAGCGAACCCACCGCAAAGTCGGCGTAGCGCTGGCTGAGAAATGGGCCCTGCCAGCGGAGGTTGCGGCGGCCATTGCCGACAACAGCGAGTACGACACCACCGAACGAGGCGCGGCGTCCAACTACGTTCGGTTTGCCAACGCGGTGGCCAAGCAGGAAGGCATTTGCGTCGGTTCGTTCGACGAAGACGACGTCGAAGCGCTCATTATGATCGGCCGCTCGATGCTGGGGGTGGACGACGACATCCTCGCCCAGCTCACCGACAACCTGCACGCACGGGTGCAGGACCAGGCCGCTTAACGGCGCTCGACGCCAGGCGAACCCGCTACGGTTTGCCCGGGGCCTGATTGCCGCCGGTGCTCTGGCCGTCGGCTCGGCGGGCCCGGCCCCCTCGGTTTTCGAAGAAAGCGCGGGTCCACTCGGCCATCTGGTCGAGTAGCGACCGGGTGTCGGCGATGCTCATGGCGGCCGCGAAGGCCACGGTTTTTCCCTGGCGCCGCAGGTCGAAGTTCTTGGCGGCGTTGTACAGCCCCGCGCGCTTGAGGCGCGGCTTGAGAAACAGGCTGTCGACCCAGCGCTCGCGCGCCTTGTCCATGCCTTCGACGAACCGAGTGGCGTCGGCGACCGAATCGAAGAGCGCGGTTCCGCGAATGACGAAACCGGTTTCGGCCATGTCGATGGTGGTGGTGACGGTGGTCGCCGTGGGGATGGTACCGACGCCCGGAACGTTGGCCTCGGCCCGTCTGCCGCGCACCGTCGTGACGACGACGGGGCCGGCGGCACCGGTGCCCGCGGCAGTCTCCACCGCGTCGAGACTTGCCAGCCAGGCGGCCTCGTTCTTTCCGGCCGTTCCACCGGCCTTTGGCGGCAGGGTCTCGCGGTGCGTAAGCACGAGCCACTCCGGCGACGGCGTGTAGAGCACGCGGCGGTCGGTGGCCGACGTCGGCCGCGCGCGCACGCCCAGCTGTCCGCGGCCGACATCGGTCCAGGTGACCGCGACGCCCGCGCTGTCGAGGAACGCCTGCACGGGGGGGCCGTCGCGCCGGCCGCGGGCCGCCAGGAACGTGGCGTCGACGTCGTTGGGCCGCGGCGACGAGATCACCAGAATGTCGTAGAACTCGAAGAACGAAGCCGCGGCAGGCACCGCCGGAGCTCCGCCGGGCGGAGGTGACGCCGTGGCCGCTGGCGTCGGCGCGTCCGGCGATGGCCCGGCGGACGAGCCGGCCGGCGCGTCCGTCGTCGGGGTGGGCCCGGCCGGCGGCGCTGTCGGCCGGGCGTTGCCGACGATGGCGCGGTAGTCGGGCATCGGGCTCATGACGGCCTCCGCGCGCTCGGCCCAGGTGGAGCCGCGCAGCCGGTCGAGGCGAAACAGCATGCTGACAACCGGCGTTGCCGGCAGCAGCGCGTTGAGATCGACGCCGATGCCCGGAGGCGCATCGGGCCCGGGCGGCTCGGCGGTGGCTGTCGGGGTTGTGCCCAGGGCGGCGAGTCCCGCGGTGAGGTCCTCGTCGCTGGGAGCCGGCCCGCTCAGGTCGGGGCGGGTCGGCCGGTCGGGCCGCGCGGGCACCGGGGCAGAGGAGCCCGGCTCGCCCAGCCCACTCGCGTCCGGATCGGTCTCGGTCTCGGTCTCCGGCTCGGTCTCGGGTTCCGGTTCGGGTTCCGGCTCGGGTTCGGGTTCGGGTTCGGGTTCGGGTTCCGGCTCGGTCTCGGGTTCCGGCTCGGGCTCCGGCTCCGGCTCCGGCTCCGGTTCGGGTTCCGGCACCGGCGCTGCAACAATGGGCGGCGCCTCGACCGGCTCGACGCGTTCGATGTCGACCATCTCCACCGACACCAGCTGTGGCTCTGCCGGCGGCGGCGCGCCTCCCAGCATCAGAGCCGCAGCCAGCGCGCCGTGGACCGCCACCGACGCCAGGACCGAGGTCCACGGGCTCGCACTATCTTGGGTCGGCGCCACTCCCGCACAATCTTGACGCCCCGGCGCCCCGCGGTCCAGGCCCGGTGACGCCTCGCACGGTCCGCCGTGCGGCGCCGCCTCTGCTAGGCTCGCGGTATGGCGGGGCAACTCAGTGACGCTCACGGCGAGCTCATCGAACGGGCCCGGCGCAAAGCCCACTACTTGTACGAGGGTGTCGCCACGCCGCACCGCAGCTGCGGCATCGCCCTGGCCGAGACGTTCGGTCTTGCCACGCCCGCCTACCAGTCCCTGCGCCGCGGTGGAATTACGGGGCGCGGTACGTGCGGCGCGGTGCGTGCGGGCGAGCTCGTGCTCGGCGAACTCCTCGGCGATCCCGACCCCACCGGGGCCGTGACCGAGGCGCTGCGCGACGCGGTGGTCTGGTACCAGGACGCGGTCGATACCCAGCTCGACCGCGGGGCGTCGCCAGACCTGGTGTGCCTCAACCTCACCCGTCCTCACGGCGAGTTTCACGGCGCCGCGCGCCACCAGTTTTGTACCAGTCTTGTCGCCAGCGTTGCCGGACTCATCGCCGAGGCGTTGGTCCGCGTTGGCGCGGCCGACGCCATCAACGTAACCGAACCCCCCGGAGACAGCACGTGAAGATTCCGAAGGAGACCGTTGCCGCCGTGGTCGAGGAAGCCTCGATCAAGATGAAAGACCCGAACTACTCGGCGGTCATGGTCGGCGGTTTCGTCCAGGAGCAGCCCCAGGCCGCGCAGTACATCAGCTCCTACGCCGACGAGCTGGGAGGTGGTGAAGCGGTCGCCGGCGCCGTGTTTCACGCGGCCATCCTCGGGCTTTGCTTTCAGCGCGCCAACAATCGCAGCGTGCGCGCGCTGGCTTTCGAAGACCTGGACCGCGCCTCCGAAGGCGAGCGAAAAGAGCGCCTCGAAAAGGGGCAGCCGGCGCTGCTCGGCTACATCGAGGCCAACGTAGAGGGCGAGGTCAACCAGCGCGTTCTCATGCTGCTCGCCCTGGCCATGGACGACGTGACCTAGTGCGCGGTCCAGAAAGACCCACCGCGTTCGCCCGAAAATCCATCCGCGACTAGTCGAGAGGGTCGGGAACGCGGGGGCGGCCGCGGCGGGCCTGCCAGGCTCGCACCGCCTGGACTTCGCTGTGCCACCGGGGGCCCAGTGACTCGTAGGCGCGGCGCGCCTGGCTGGCAAGGCGTTGGGCCAGCTCGAGCTCCTCGGGTCGGCGGGCCGCAAGAAGCTCCGCCAGCAGAAATCTCGGCTCGGCGGCCAGGCGGTCCATCTCGCTGCCCATTCCGTCGAATATCGCGACGGCTCGGCGGGCCGTTTCGACGGCGGCGTCCGCTCGGCCCGCAGTTCGCTGGCAGCGGGCCATGGCCGTGAGCAGGGGGGCCTTGCCCACGCCTCGAAGCGATTCGCTGGCAAGGGCTTGCTCGTAGAGAGAAAGCGCGTCCTGGCAGCGACCCTCGGCCCGCAGGAGGTTGGCCTCGACCGCCCGGATCTCGAGGACGATCGGGTGATTGGCTGCGAGGGCCGCGGACCCGATGCGCACCGCACTGTCGACATCGGCCCGCGCGAGCTGCAGTTGACCGGCTTCGATACGGCGCTGCGCGCGTTGCGCCAGGGCCTGGGCGTATTCGTAGTGGTTTTCGCCCCGGGCCCCGGCAATCTTGAGCGCGGCAGAGTCGAGCAGAGGCAACGCCTCCGCCAGCTCGCGGCCCTGGGCGAGGGCCTGGGCGAGGTTGAACTCGCTCTGGGCGACCCAAATGTGGTCGGCGCCGAGGGCGGCGCGGTCGAGCTCCAGCGCGCGGGCCAGGGATGACTTTGCGGTGTCGAGGTCGAACATCTGCGTGGCGAGGTTGCCCAGATTGGTCAGCGGGGTCGACAGCGCCGGATGGTCGGGGTCGAGGGTTTGCTCGTAGATGGCGAGGGTCTTTTCGATGTACTCGCGCCCCTCGCGGTACTGGGTCAGCGCCTGGTGCTGGGTGCCCACGCTGTTGTAGTAGTTCGCGAGCAATAGCTTGTCGGTGGTCTCGTGCTTCTTGGCCCAGTCGAGGGCAAGCTCGAAGGCTTCGAGGGCCTCGACGGGTTTGCCAATGCCGTTGAGCGCGACCCCACGGGCCTTGTGGTGCTGGGCCATCAGTCCGGGTGGGTTGTTGACCCGCGCCAGGGCGCCCTCGATCCACACGCGATGGGCGAGCGCCTGCTCGTGGGCGCGCTGCCAGAAGGCGAGCAGCCAGGCGACCCGCATCGCGGCGTCGGCGGCGGCGCGGTCGTTGCCGATTTTGCTCGCGAGCACGTACGCCTCTTCCGAGGTTTCGATCGACAGGTCGATGTCTCCCTTTTCTTCGTACGCGCGGCTCATGGAGATCAGTGCCTGGGCGAGGAGCGGTTCGCGGCCGAGGTTTCGAGCTCGCGCGAGAGCCTGCTGATTTGCCTTAACGCCGGCGTCGTAGTCGCCCGCGGCGACCTGCACGACGGCCTCATCGAGCAGGGTCTTGACGCCGTCGACCGCGGCTCGGGTTTCGGGGGGCAGGGGTTCTTGCTCGGTCACGTCGGCGTCGCCGCACTCGGACAGGTTGTCGAGGGCGGAGACCGCCGTACCTGCCCGGTCCGACAGGGGAATCGTCGCGGAGGTTTGAAAGATGTCCAGCAGCGCATTCAAGCGCCCCTTGCTGCGCCGCAAGCAGGCCATGCGCGCGTCCATCATGGCCTCGGATTGATCGCCGCGAACGTGGGTGGCCTCGCACGTCTGCTGGTGGGCGTTCCTCCAGCGATCGCCGTAACTCTGCACCTGCTGGTCGAGGCGCGTCACGATGGCGTCGGCGCGAACCTGGCCCGCCGCGACGAACGCGTCCTCAATGGCGGCCCGCCGCGCGTCGGTCCAGGTCTGTCCCCACGCGGCCGCAGCCCCGGTGCATTTGTCGTTCGAAACCCCGCTCGCAATCGCCGCCGTACCGGCGATGAGGCCGACGGCTATCGCGACCAGGCCCGCCTTTTTTTTGGCCGTTCGCTCGCGGGAAAGCTCTTGCAGCAGGGCCTCCATGGTCGGCCACCGGTCGTCGGGATACACGGCCAGCCCGCGGCGAGCCGCCGCGACGAGCCATCGCGGTGCGTCCGACTCGGCCGGCAGGTCGACGACGCGTCCGTTGAGCAGGTTTGCCTTGTACTGCTTGAGCGTGTCGCCGGCAAAGACTCGGTCCGCGCCCAGGGCCTCGTACAGCGAGACGCAAAATGAGAACTGGTCGGCGGCCGGCGTCACGTCGCCGCCGGCGTGCTGCTCGGGCGCCATGTAGCGCGGGGTGCCGATGGCGGCACCTAGCAGCGTTAGCGGCGTACTGAGCAGCTGCGGGCGGTCGCTTTGCGATTCGTCGACGGGCGTCTCGGTTGCGCCGAGGCCGCGCCCGCGCCCCGGCGTCAGCGCCGAGTCGCCGGTTCGGGGCTCGGCATCGTCGGAACCCGAGGAACCCGAGGAACCCGAGGAATCGGACGAATCCGAGGAATCCGCCGGCGCGCCCCCGGTCTGGCTGTCGAAGTCAGCATCGGTGCCCCCGGCGGCTCGGGCCAGCCCGAAATCGAGCACGCGCACCCGGCCGTCGTGGCCGACAATGACGTTGGCCGGCTTGAAGTCGCGGTGGACCAGGCCGCGGGCGTGAGCGGCGGCGAGACCGCGCCCGGCCGCGGCGAACACGCGCACGATCTCGCGCCAGTCGCGCTTGTCGCTTCGCAGCCACTGCTTGAGCTCAACGCCGTCCACCAGCTCCATGGCGATGAAGACGGCACCCTCGACGCTGCCGACGTCGTGAACGCTGACGACGTTGGGGTGCGATAGCTGAGCGAGGGCCTGCGCCTCTCGCAGAAGGCGCGTCTGCGCGCTCTTTCCCGCGCTGCGCCGGAACACCTTCAGAGCGACGTCGCGACCCAGCTGCGGATCGCGGGCGCGATAGACCACGCCCATGCCGCCCTCGCCGAGAAACTCCACCACCTCGTAGCGACCGACGCTCGCCCCGACGGCAAAGCGCTCGCTGCGCGACCGGGCGCGCTTGCCGCCCTCGTTAGCGGTCGTACCGGTCGCCCCAGGCACGGCGTTCTCGGCCGTGCGAGTCTCCTGACTGGCATCCCCCAAGCTGGTCTAGGCTAGCAAGGATCGGGGAACTGGCGACCCGCCGCGTGAGATGAGCGCCTCGGGGCCGTTTCGCGACGGAGCGGGTGCGCTGTTGTGCGTCCTGCAACAGCTGCCGGTCGCGCTACCCGGCGTTGCGCCGGGCGCTGGCGTCGCCGTCGAGCTGAGCTCGCATGGAGTCCACTCGGTCGAGCACGGCGCGCCTGGCCTCGGCGGGACCGATGACTTCGGCGTGGCGGCCAAAGCCCAGGACCCAGCCAGACAGCCACTCGAACCCCTCGCAGTCGATGACGATTTCGGCGCTTCCGTCGGGAAAGCGCGTGACGTCGCCGGCCGGCCACGTGGCGCCCACGCGGGCCGTAGCAACGGCGTCGAGCTTGACGCGCACGGCGACGGCGTCGGCGGAGGGCACGTACAGGCGTTCCCGCCGGTAGGTCTCCAGGTCGAAGTCGGCGGGCACGTCGAAGTGAGTGTCGGTGGCCGCGCACGACGCGATGCGATCGATGCGAAAGGTGCGCAGGTCGCCGCGCTTGTGGCAGTGACCAACGACGTACCAGTAGCCGGCGTGGTGAACCACGCCGTAGGGATCGAGGGCCCGCGTGGCGCTCTGGTGGCTCGACGCGGCCCCGTACTGCATTTCGACCCGGGTGCGCTTGCGCGCGGCGGTAATGAGGTCGCGCAGGTGCCGGGCGACCGCTTCGTCGGGCTCGGTCACGACGGTACCGCCGGCCAGCTGCTCGGCTTCGCGCGCGTCTTTGCCGAGGGCTTCGAGCAGCTTGCGCTCGGCCGAGAACAGGGCGTCGTCGAACGGGGCGATGCCGCTTTCGCGCAGGGTCTTGATGCCGAGGAGCAACGAGCAGCCTTCGGCGGGGGTGAGGCGCAGGGGCCGGGTGAGGCGCTGGGGCAAGTCGACGTAGACGTTGCCGTCTTCGACCGACACCAGCAGGTATTCGCCCGGGTCGCCGTCGGGCGGGCCGACCTGGCTCAGCAGGTCGAGGTCCTTGATGAGCTGCTCGCGATCGACGCCCAGCTGAGCGGCCAGGTCGTCGACCGGAACCCCGTCGGGTTCGCGCGCCACGTAGGGCACCAGGAACAGCAGCCGGCGGAGTTTCTGCGACACGTCCCTCATCTCAGGCCGAGCCTCCGTCGCCGGCGTACAGCGCCCGCACGGCCGCGAGTTCGTCCTCGAGGCGCTTGCGCACTTGCTCGCCGCTGCGCACGGTGATGCTTCCTTTGCCGCTCAGTACGCGCGACACGGCAAAGTCGGGATTGGTGCAGTGAAACTCCACGCGCACCGCGCCGGAAGGGAGCTCCCGGCGCTGAGCGGCCGGTCCGAAGTCTTCGTTGGCCACGCTGGCGACCTCGGGCCCGAGCTCGAGCTCGGCGGTTTCGCCGGCCTCGCTGGCGAAGGTCCAGGGCGAGCGGCTGGCGTAAGACCTGACGTCGAAGTCGGCCGGTCGCTCGAAGTCGGGCGACTTGGGCTTCGGGGCGATTTTCATGTCGAGGATGCGGTCGATGCGAAACGAGCGCACATCCTTGCGCAGGTGGCAGTAGCCGACCAGCAGCCAGGTGCCCTGGCGGTAGGCCAGCCCGTAGGGATCGATTTGCCGCTCGCGGGTGACGCCCTGGGACGCCGACTTGTACTTGAGCGTGACGCGCTTGCGGTTGCGCGTGGCGGCCTCCAGGTTGGAGAACCGGTCCGACAGCTCGCGGGCACTGCGGCCCTTTTCCGACGGAAAGTGCACGACTACGGGCTCGGTGCGCGAAACCGCGGACGGCGGCGGCGGAAACTCCAGCGGGGTATCCGGGGTCTCGGGCGCGTCGAAGGCGAGCTTTTGCAGAGCGAGGTCGACGATGTCGCCGTAGCTGCCGCCCGGCACCGCCCGGGCGACCGATGCTGCCAGCACCAGGGCCGACACCTCGTCGGCGTTGAGCTCGACTTCGGGCAGCCGGTAGCGGTGCAGCTCGATGACGTAGCCACCCTCCTCGAGGCCGTCGTCTTCGTCGGGTGTGACGTAGCGAATCGGCACGCCGAGCTCGAGCAAGTCGGCCTTGTCCCGTTCGAAGGCGCGCAGGCCCGCTTCGACGTTGGCGGTCTTGTAGGACGTGAACTGCTCGCGAATGTCGCGAAAGGTGACGGGCTGGCTGGCCCGCAGCAGCAACATCACCAGGTCGAGCAGCCGCTTGCTGCGATCGGCGCGAGGTTTTTTCGTCGGCGCCGCCTTCTGCCCGGCCTTGCCGTCCGCGGCGTTGCTTTTGCTCTTGCCCTTACTCATTCGTAACGGATGCACCGGCGCTGCCCCCAGGCACCGAGCACGACCTCGATCTCTACCGCATCGGTCCCATCGTGTCGCGGCCCGCCGGAAAAAAGCCCCGGAAAAAAATCGATCCCCGGGTCGACAATCCGGACCGGTGGGCCGCGTCCTGCCGAAAGCCGATGACTTGCTCGCCCTGGCGCGGGGAGGCTACGGTGGCTCCATGTTGCCCTTGGTTCGTTTGACGGTCGCGCTGGCGGCCCTCGCCGCCGTTGCGGCGGTCGCTCCGCGCGACGCCGCCGCTCAGGTTGAAAAGGGTTCTTTCGGCCTGGGCCTCATCGTGGGTGACCCGTCCGGCGTGTCCGGCAAACTCTATTTCACCGACGACACGGCCATCGATTTCGCTCTGGGCGTCGGGGTGGTCGAGGGCGGCCTCACGGCCCACTCGGACTTTCTGTGGCACCCGATGGTGCTCATCAACGAGGACAAGTTCGTGATGCCGGTCTACGTCGGGCCGGGGCTGCGCCTGCTGGACCGCAGCAACGACGCCTCCGACGATGATTTCCTCATCGGCATTCGCGGCGCCGGCGGCATTCTGTTCGATTTTCGAGAGATTCCGCTCGACGTCTTCGTCGAGTTTGCCCTGGTGCTCGACCTGGTCGTGTCCGACGGCGGCGACGACAACGGGGCCGTCGAGCTCAACATCAGTCCGGCGCTCGGCGCCCGCTACTACTTTTAGGGCGCCGTGGAGCGGCACGACGCGCTCACCGCCGATGGCGTCAGGCTGGCGCTGGCGCGCTGGCCGGCCGCGGGCGAGCGGCGCGGGGTGCTTCTGTGCACCCACGCCATGATGGCCGACGCGCGCTACTTTTCCCGGGACTTTGCGCCGTTTTTGGCCCGGCGCGGGCTCGAGGTCTTCACCCTGGACTGGCGCGGCCACGGCGATAGCGTGCCGCCGTCGCCGCGCGCGGACCGATGGCAGTTCGAGGACTACGTGCAGCTCGACCTGCCGGCGGCCATGGCAGCCGTGTGCCGGATCGCCGACGTGGCGCCGTCCGACATTGCCTATCTGGGGCACTCCCTCGGCGGCCTGGTGGGGCTGGCCGCTTTCGGCACCCGCGCGGCGCCGCTGCCCGGCCGGCTGACTCTGTGGGCGACCTCGGTCTGGCTGCCCGGCCCGGGCGGCTCGCGCCGGCGACGGGCGCTGATGCGGCTGTTTTCACTGGCGGCGCGCCCGCGCGGCTATGCGCCGGCGCGGCTTTTGCGGGTCGGCTCCAACGACGAGCCGCGCGCCTACGTCGACCAGCTCGCGGGCTGGGCGCACACCGGCGCGTGGACGGCTCCGGGCGGCTTTGATTATCGCGACCGGCTGCCGTCAGTGGCCGCGCCGGTGTGGGGCGTGTGCGGCGCTCGCGACCGGCTCTGCTCACCCGGCGACGCGGCGGCGCTGCTCGACCCGCTGCCCGGGGCCCGACCGCTTCGCATCGTGGGGCCGTCGTTCGGCGATCCGTGTTCGCCCGACCACTTCGGTTTGTTTACCGACAGCCGCCTCGCCGGACTGTGGACCGAGCTCGTCGACTTCGCGGCCTCGGCCGCGCGCTGAGCGGCGGCGCCGTTGTAGAAGAAGTTGCCCAGGCCGATGGTGAACATCAGGCACCCGTACAGGGCGTGCTCGCCGCACACGTGCCACAGGCTGCGCGTGCGCTCGTAGGTGAGAGCGAACAGCGCGCCGCCGGCGGCAGTCAGCGCCACGGCGACCCAGCTGTAGAACACGATGTGCATGAAGCCAAAGGCGATCGCGCTGCCGGCGACCAGAGCCGCGCGCGAGCGAAACAGCGGCCGGTAGCGGTGGTGAAAGAAGGTCCGCCAGATGAGTTCCTGGGGGACAACCGACACCAGCGGGTAGAACACCATGATCAGGGCCCAAAGCCCCGGTCGCTGGCGGGGTAGGTCCAGGAACTGCTCGGGCAAGACGACGGCGACGACCGCGGCCACCGCCACCGCGCCCAGGGCGAAGCGGCGCAGCCAGGGGCCGGCGCGATGGTGCCGGGCGGCGGCGCGCGACAGCTCGGCCCGGTCGAACGTCGCGTCGCGCCGCAGTGAGGCAAACGCCAGCAGCGCGGCGCCGCAAAGAAGCGGCAGCGGCGGAATGGCGCCGAGGCCCCACACGGCGTAGGCGGCCGGCACGGCGCCGAAAACGGTGAGCAGCTCGACCCCTAGCCACAATCGCCGCATCGGCCACAGGTGTAGCGCGGTATCGCCGAACGACCAGGGGCGCTAGGCCCTGTCGGCCAGCCGGGCGCAGAGGTCGGGCAGGGCGGCGCAGGCCGTTTGCTCGATGGCCGCGCCGACCGGGACGGAGCGCGCCAGGGCCGCGAACGGATTGTCGCTGGAGTTGACGTCGATGATGGCGGCGCCCGTCGTCGCGGCCAGGCGCATGACCTGGTTGGGCAGGTTGGTGGCCCCGGACGTGCCGACGCTCACGACCAGGTCCGCCTCGGCCGCCCGGCGGAGCGAGCTTTCGAAACGAAACAGCGGCTCGTCGTAGCACTCGTCGAACCACAGCACGTGGGGGCGGGTGGGCCCGCCGCAGGGCGGACAAACGAGCGCGGCCCGGTCGTCGTCGGTGAGGGCTTGCTCGGCGTCGAAGCCATCGAAGCGAGCGGGGATCGGAAACAGGTCGTTGCAGCACTGGCTGGCGCAGCGCATGAAGTCGATGTTGCCGTGAATCTGGTACGTGCGACCGAGGCTGTTGCCAGCGCGGATATGGAGCCCGTCGACGTTTTGCGTGAGCAAGACGAAGCGCTCGCCGAGTTCGGTTTCGAGGCGGGCGATGGCCTCGTGGGCCGGGTTGGGGCCGGCGTCGAGACACACGCCCCGGCGCCACAAGTACCAGGCCCACACCTCGTCGGGCATGCGCGAAAACGCCGACTGCGTCGCCATTTGCTGCGGGTGATAGACCTCGGAGCCCACGGTCCAATAGCCCTCGGGGCCGCGAAAGGTGGGAATGCCGCTCTCGGCCGACACGCCCGCTCCCGTGAGAACCACGACGTTGCCGGCGCGCCCGCGTTCCACGGCTTGCTCGAGCCTGCCCATGACGCCGATGGTGCCACACGAAAGCGCCGCCCACGCCAAGACTCGCCTCGGCCTCGGCCTCGGCCTCGGTCTCGGATTCGGTCTCGGCCTCGGATTCGGCCTCGGATTCGGATTCGGTCTCGGATTCGGGTTCGGCCTCGGTTTCGGATTCGGCTTCGGTCTCGGATTCGGTCTCGGACGCGGTCCCGGCTCGCTCGGCGTGACGTGCGCCGCAAACACGCCGCTCGTGGGCGCCGGCGGCGGTGGTACCGTCGCTGGCAATGCCGGAACGCTGGGGGATAGACGAAGAGTTCGAGTCGCGGCCCGTGGGACCGCCGGCCGACGTTCGGCCGGGGGAGGATCTCGACGACGACAAGCGCGAGTCGGCGATGGCGTACTGGCGCACCCTCACCGCCGAGGCGAGGCGCTGCTGCACCCTCGAGGCGGGCGAGCCGACCGACGACGACGTGCGCGCGACCAAGATGGGAGGCACCCCGCTGTGGTCGCGCGCGGAGCTCGGAGACTGGCCGCTGTGCCAGGAGTGCGGCGATGAGATGCGGCTTCGCTACCAGCTGCGAAAGGCCGACGTGCGCGGGCTCATCTGCCGACCCGATACCGACATGCTCCAGCTGTTCTGGTGCATCAACGACGATTGCGGCGAAGAAGAGGCGTGCTTCTTTCACCGCTGGCTGGCTGAGTCGAGCGTCGTTGATCCCATCGACCCGGTCGAAGAAGGACTCAGCGTTCCCGAGCCGGCGCGGCCGCTGGTCGTCACCGAGCGGGTCGACTATGCCAACGTCTCGGAACACAGCGACAACCACCAGTGGGTCTCGTCGGGCGTGTCCGACCTGGTCGTTGCCGGCCACGAAGACGAAGAGTTTCTCGACGCCTGGGACAAGTTTCACGCCAGCGGCGAAAAGGTGGGCGGCTTCGTTAGCTGGGTACAGTGGGGCTGGAAGTGCTGCGAGCAGCCGCTGCACCCCATCGTTCAGACCGGCTGGGCCGAGGGCTACCAGTACCTGCTCGCCTGCGGCGACTGCGGCAAGTACTTCAGCGAGTACCAGGGCACCTGATCATGACGTCAGAAACGCTTGTAGCGACGGCCTCGATGACGGCGCTCGCGGAGCGAGTTGCCGCTGCGCTGACGACGCTGGTCGACGGCGGCGACCGGCCCGACTGGATTCGCCTGGAAACTCGACGCCCCGATGGCCACCTGGCGGTCGTTCCCCAGGATGGCGAAGCGCTCACCTTCGACTACGCGGACTGGCACGACGACCTCGGCACCTTGCCGCGGCGCAAGCTGGTGCTTTGGAGCAAGGCGCTGTGCGCGGCTCTGTTCGAGCGACTCACCCACCGCGGCTTTTCCGAGGCGCTCACGTCGTTCGTGTGGCTCGGCCGGCCCATCGCCTGCCACCACGATCCGCACTGGTCCAGCGCGCAGCGGGAGGTGATCGGTGACGTGGAGTCGGTCGTTCACGTGCGGTCGGGAACCGTGGTGTTCGGGCACAGCGGGGTCGGTATTCTCGGTCGGGACGGGACCGCAGTGGCCCACCGGTACAGCGACGTGCGCCACGCCAAGCTCTCCACCAACAAGCTGTCTCTGACGGTCGGCGGCGACACGTACGCGTTCGACCAGGTCGTCGTGTACGAAAGCGACCCCGATCGACGCAACGACTTTGACTGGCGGCTGCTCGTGGACCGGCTGCCGGCCTTCGAGGTCGATCGCTACGACGCCGACCAGCTGAGGATTCCCGAGGACGTGGTCGCATCGCTCCGGGAAAAGGCCGATCCGGTTCAGGCCATCGGCCACTACGTCGCGCACAAGCAAGACCGCGCCGCCGCCGCGCGCGTCGCGGCCGACGCCCTGACCCGCGAACCCCACGATCTCATGGTGATTGAGGCGATCGTTCCATCGCTTTTGCGCCTTGGCCGGGCCGAGGAAGTGCTGACCATGTTCGAGCCCGTGCGCCAGCGATGTCTCGGCACCGACAGTCGCTACATCGGCAACCTGGTTGGCCATGTCGTCGTGGCGTACGCCTATCTCGGTCGCGCTGACGAAGGCGGCCAGCTGGTGCGGGATAGCTGGGTGGACGATGCGTCCCACGTGCCGCGCATCTACTACTTCAACGGGGCGTGCCTGAGCGCCCTGGCCGGGGACTACGAGATGGCCCAGCGCGCGGTCGAGGGGGCGTTTGCCCGGGGCAATGCCCTGGACGACTTCGAAAACGAGTCCGACCTCGACGCGTTGCGCGCGCGCCCCGAGTACCAGGAGTTCGCCCGGCGAGTCGCCGGCGCCGAACCCGGGCCCGAGCCTGAGAGTTTTGGCCCCGACGACGGCCGCGTGTATGTGGAAGACTATCGCCGGCGGCCGAACCCCAAGCGCCTGTACGACATCGCGGTCACGGGCCCCCCCGACGCCCGCGCGCTCTTCGAGTCTCTCATCGAGGGGCCCCACGTCGACGGCGACACCGTGCAGTCGGCGTTCTACTCGCTGATTGCCCTCGGCGACGAGCAGTCCCTGGCGCGAGCGGCGGCCCTGCACAGTACCGCTGACGAGCGCTGCAACATGCTCGATTTCTTTCTCGACGGCAAAGGCCTGGCGCGCCGGTTGCCCGACCCGGACAAGTTTCGCCGCGACGTCGCCCGCATCACGGGCGAGGAGCTCGACGACTAAGCCCAGCCCCCGGGGGCGGGTTTCGATCGCGAACTCAGTCTCGGCGTCGGCCTCGGATTCGGTCTCGGCCTCGGTCTCGGATTCGGTCTCGGACTCGGTCTCGGACTCGGTCTCGAACTCGGCCTCGGGTTCGGCCTCGGTCTCGGGTTCGGCCTCGGTCTCGGTCTCGGATTCGGCCTCGGTCTCGAACTCGGCCTCGGCCCCTACGACCAGCCGGGTAGCAGCATGTTGGTCATCCGCTCGGGCACGGTGACTCCCTCGTCGGCGTACCAGCGCGCCGCCTCGAGGCACTGCTCGTCGCCGGTGGCTCCGCCGAGCAACACGCCGATTCGGTGGGCGCAGGCCGCTCGGTACAGGCCGGTGTGGGTTTCGTTGGCCAGGGCCAGAGCGTCGCGCAGCTGCTCGAGGGCCTGGTAGTCGTTGTGTTCGATATGGGAGATCGCCGCGGCCAGCGAAAGACCCAGCATGCGCGGCAGTCGTCGCGATCGCCGGCGCAGTCGCCTGGCCGCGCGCCTGGCGATGGCCAGGTGCTGGCGCTGGTCACTGTCGTGCAGCAGCGCCGCGCTGATGTGCGCCCGCCCGACCAGGTGCCAGTACTCGGCCTCGATGGATACGGCGCGCAAAAGGAGCGATCGCTTGAGCAGCGGCCAGTCGGCGGCCAGGCGGGCGAGGGCGCGCCGAGGCCGCCCGGCGTAGAGCTCGGTTTCGACCGCTCGAAGCAGGCCGAAGAAATGCTGGACCTGATAGCCGAGGGCCGGATCCGACCACTGGCCCAGGGCGTCTTCGATTTCGCCCAGAGCCTCGTCGGGACGGTCGCGAATCAGGGCCAGCGGGCTCCAAAACGCTCGCAGCGACACCTGCAGGTACGTGTTGCCGTTTTGCCGGGCGCGGTCGATCTCGCGCGGGATCTCGTGAGCGGCGTCGCGCAGGTTGCCGAGGTAGTAGTGAGACCAGCCGCGCATTATGGCGGCGGTGACCATTTCGATGCCCCAGCCGCGCTGCGCGACGGTCCACTTGTACCGGGCCCGCGACATCAAGCCGATGGCGCTTCGCCAGTCGTTGTCGATGTAGTAGGCGTAGAACGACCGGGCCGAGTAGACGTACGCGTCGCCGGTCGGGCTGCCCTCGCCGCCGTTGGCGCGCGCCGACGCCTCCTGGGAAATCTCGCGCAGGCGGTTTGCGATGCGCGCCGAGCCCTGCACCGCGCTGGAGATCGACAGCAGAGCGACGCTGCGCGCGAACTGTTCGGCATCGCCACAGCGTCGCGCTTCGCGCACGAAGCGCTGGATGAACAAAAAGCCGCGCAGCGGGTCGATGACGGCCAGCCCCTTGCCGACCGAGTAGGCGACATTGGCGCGCACCCGGTGGCGCTCGGCCCGGCGCGATCCGCGGCCGAGCCGAGGCGCCCGCAGGCGCAGGGCGATTTCGTGCCCGACCAGCCGAGCGAGCGTGCGCACGCTCGAGCCCGGGACGCCCATGCCGACCTGGCGGGCCACCGTGCGGGCGATGGATTCGCCGGTTTCGAGGTCGCCGGCAAAAAACCTCGTTTCGCTGGCGCGGCGCAGCAGGTCGATGGCCTCGGCTTCGGGGGCCGAGGTCGCGGCTTGTTCGAAGGCTTCGGCAGCGGCCCGGGGCGCGCCGGCTTCAGAGCGGGCGTTGCCGATCGCGACCAGCAGCCGGCGGCGCTGCTCGCTGTCGCCGGAGCCGAGGTCGTAGGCGATCTGAAACAGCTCCGCGGCGCGCGAAAAGTTGAGGCTGCGGGCCGACTCGTGTCCGGCGCGCTCGGCCCACTGGGCCGCCTGGTCAGTCAGCCCGGCGGCCCGGTAGTGGCGCGCGAGCCGGTCGGCAACCGCCGACCCCATGGGCTCGAGTGCCGATGCGAGCGCCAGGTGAATGGCGCGCCGGCGCTCGGGGCCAACGGCTTGTACCACCGCCTCGCGAATGCGGTCGTGGTACGGCTCGACCTCGTCGTGCTCGCGGCCCATGGCGGCCCGCACGAGGTGCCCCAACCGCAGCGGCTTGAGCGCCTCGGCGAACGCTTCGTCGGTCATGTTGGAGGCGGCCTCGGCAACCTCGCGCGACAGCGGCTCGCCGGCGACGCACACCACTTCGAGCAGTCCGCGCGAGCGCGGGTCGACCGCCTCCAGTCGGGCGCGAATCAAGTCGTCCACCGAGGCGTGAGGCTCGAGGTCGCCGGCTCGCTGGCCGCGCAAAAAGCGCCCGAGCTCGGTAATGAAAAACGGGCTGCCGCGACCCTCGACGGCGATCTGCTGGGCCAGTTCGTCGATGGCGCGCTGCTCGGCTGCGCAGGGTTCGTCGCCGCCGCCGGGCGCCGCCGCGGGCCCGAGGGAGTAGCGCGCCAGAGCGACGGCGTTGGCCGCGTCCAGGGCGTCGAGCTCCACGGTCTCGGCAATGGCGCCCAGGCGGACTAGCAACGCGCTGAGCCCGGTGTCGCCGTCGAGGGCCTCGGGGCGGGTCCCGAGTACCAGCAGCATCGCCGGCGCGTCGGGGCGCTCGACGAGCGTGCCCAGCAGGCGGATCGACTCCGGGTCGGCCCACTGCATGTCGTCGACGAACATCACGACCGGAGCGCCGTCGGACAGCTTGACGAGCGTATCGCGCAGCGCCGCGAACGCCTTGTCGCGCCGGGTGAAGACTTCGTCGGTTTGGTGGCGAAGGCGGGCGGCCGCGACGGGAGCCACGCGGCCCAGCACTGGAAAGGCAACCGGCAAGAGGTGGGCGTCCACGGGAACCAGGCGCTCGGCTTCGACCGGGTCGAGCTTGCGCCACACCCGGGACAGCTCGTCGACCACCCCGTCAATGGCGTTGTAGGCGATGTCTTCCCACTCGTAGCAGCGACCGCGCAGGACGACCACGCCGGGCGACTCCGAGCGCGCTCGCGCGATGAACTCTGAGACCAGGGTGCTTTTGCCCATGCCCGAGGCCCCGGCGACCACCACGGCGCGCGGCTGGCGATCGAACTGAACGTCGCGCAGGGCGCCCACCAGGCGGCCCAGCTCTCGATCGCGCCCGGTAAACGGCACCAGGTGGGTGGGTGAGGTGTTCGCAGTGCGCGACGACGCCGGCACCAGGTCGATTCGCAGGGCTTCGAGCACCTGGGCGCCGCTGAGACGCCGGTGCGGGTCGGGGTGCAGCAGGCCTTCCACCAGCTGGTCGAGGTCGCGGGGCACGTCGGGAACGCTCTGGCGCGGCGGCGCCGGTGAGCCCTGGGTCTTTTTCGCGATGAGCTCCATGGGGCCGCCCGTAAATGGCGGCAACCCCGTGATGGCTTCGTAGGCGAGGGCGCCGAACGCGTACCAGTCCGTGGCTGGCGTGACGGCGTCGGCGGCCGCCTGTTCGGGCGACATGTACAGGACCGTGCCGACCACGCCGCCGCGCAGGGTTTCGTCCTCGACCTCGTGAATGTCGACCGCCAGGCCGAAGTCGAGAATCTTCACGCGGCCATCGGGCGTGACCCGCACGTTCGACGGCTTGATGTCGCGGTGGATCTTGCCGGCGTCGTGCAGGGCCGCCAGGCCGGCGGCAATCTGGGGCAGCACGGCACGCAGGCGCTCTTCGACGCACTGCATGGGTCGCTGGCCCGGCGGCAAGGTCTCGATGTGCTGGCTGTCGTCGACGCCGTGGCACACGTAGTCGAGCACGTTCTGGCCCTCGACCAGCTCCATGGTGAAGAACACCCACTCCTCGGTGGTGTGCAGGTCGTAGAGCGTGGCGAGGTTCGGGTGGCTGATGCCGGCCAGGGCGCGAAACTCGCGCTTGAGCCGAAAGATGGCGTCGTAGCTGGATCGGCGAAAGGTCTTGAGCGCGACCTCCTGGCCCCGGTCGCGATCCTCGACCAGGTAGACGACCCCGAGGCCGCCCTCGCCGAGCTCGCGAATGACGCGGTATCGGTCGTGGTCGGCCAGCTCGCGCGGAACGCTCACCCCGCGGCTATTGTAAGCCCTGGGCGGTCGGCAGCGGGGCGTACATCCTCGCTGAGCTTATCAACAGCGGCCCGCCGGCCCGGGCGTTCACGCGAGCTCGAGGGCGTCGGCAATGCGGTGGGCGAGCCAGGTCCAGCGAGTTCGCGTGCTGTCGTTTTTGATCGCCATCTGCACGGCGCGGCGGGTGCCGACCAGGCAGACGAGCTTCTTGCCGCGAGTGATGCCCGTGTAGAGCAGGTTGCGCTGCAGCATCATGTAGTGCTGGGTAGCAAGCGGCATGACAACCGCCGGGTACTCGCTGCCCTGGGACTTGTGAACGCTCACCGCGTACGCGTGCACGAGCTGGTCGATCTCTTCTTTGCCGTACTCGGCCCGGCGACCGTCGATCATTTCCACCCAGAGAGCTTTGCCTCCGCCGGACATGTCCTTGATGACCCCGACGTCGCCGTTGAAGACTTCTTTGTCGTAGTCGTTGCGGATCTGCATGACCTTGTCGCCAATGCGAAACACTCGCTCGCCGCGGCGGATCGACGGCTCGCCTTTGCGCTCGGGGTTGAGGCGGGTTTGCAGGGCCAGGTTGATGGCCTGCGTACCGAGCTCGCCGCGGTGCATCGGCGTGAGAACCTGAACCCCCTGCATCGGATCGAAGCCGAAGCGGCGCGGAATGCGCTCGGCGCACAGCTCGACGACGACGTCGCGGGCGGCGGCCGGTTCGGTGCGTTCGATGAAGAAGAAGTCGCTTTCGTCGGGCGAGCCGCCGAGATCGAGGGGCTCGCCGGCGTTGACCCGGTGGGCGTTGATCACGATGCGGCTCGACGCCGCCTGGCGAAAGATCTCGGTGAGGCGGACAACCGTCGCCGCGTCGCTGGCGATGACGTCGGCCAGCACGGCGCCGGGGCCGACCGAAGGTAGCTGGTCGATGTCGCCGACCAGCACCAGCTGGGCGTCCGGGCGAATCGCGGTGACCAGGGCGCGAAACAGCGCGATGTCCATCATCGAGCTTTCATCGACGATGACCACGTCGGCATCGAGGGGGCGCTCGGCCCCGCGCTCGAACGAGCCGGTCTGCGGCTGGTACTCGAGCAGGCGGTGCAGGGTGCGAGCCCCGGCGCCGGTGGTTTCCGTGAGGCGTTTGGCGGCGCGGCCGGTCGGCGCCGCCAGGGCGACCAGCCGGTCGCGGGCCTGAAAGATCGCCAGAATCGACCGCACGATGGTGGTCTTGCCGACGCCGGGACCGCCCGTTATGACCACGCATTTGTCGCTCACGGCGGCGCCGATGGCGCGCCGCTGCTGGCTGGCGAGGCCCAGGCCGGTCTCGCGCTCGATGGTTTCGATGGCGACCTCGAGGTCGATGTCGAGGGCGCGCATGGGCGTGTTGACCAGCTCGGCAAAGGCCTGGGCCGCCTCGTGTTCGTGTTCCCAGGTGGCTGCGAGCGAGTAGCAGGCTCCGCGGTCGCCCAGGGTCTCGACGATCAGCAGATTGCGGTCCACCAGGGTTTGCAGCGGCCCGGCGATTCGGTCGCGGGCAACCTGCAGCAGTTCCGCGGCGGCGTTTTCGAGCTCGGCCTGCGGGGCGTGCAGGTGGCCGTCGCCGGTCATCTCGCCGAGGACGTGAACCAGGCCCGCTTCGAGGCGCTCGGGCGAGTCGGCTGCCAGTCCCAGGCTGCGGGCGATGCCGTCGGCGGTGCGAAAGCCGATGCCCCAAATGTCGATCGACAGTCGGTACGGGTTTTCCCGGATCATGGCCACGGCGTCGGTGCCGTAGCGTTTAAAGATGCGCGCCGCGTAGGCGCTCGACACGCCGTGGCCGCGCAAGAACACCATGACGTTCTGCACGTCGCGCTGCTCTTCCCAGGCGTCGGCGATCTTGCTGGCCTTGGCCCGACCGATGCCCTCGACCTCGAGCAGCCGCCGCGGATCCTTGTTGATGACGTCGAGGGTCTCGAGGCCAAAGCGCGCGACGATGCGCTTGGCCAGCTCGGGGCCGATGCCCGGCACCAGGCCCGAGCCCAGGTACCGTTCGATGCCAACCAGGGTTTCCGGCGCCCGGGTCTGGTAGGTCTCGACCTTGAACTGGCGGCCGTACTTGCGGTCGTCGACCCAGCTGCCGCTGAGCTTGAGCGCGGTGCCCGGCGTTACGCCCAGCAGGGAGCCGACCACGGTGACCTCGTCGCCGCCGCCCTCGGGGACCAGGCGCGCCACCGTCCAGTGGCTCTCCGGGTTCTGGAACACGATGCGTTCCAGGGTTCCCGAAATCTGGCGGGCCTCGGCCATCCGCGCATTCAACCACGCCCGGCCCACGCCTGCGGGGGCCGGCGAGGTCCGAGCATGGACAGAGAGATATCGGGGACTTGCTGCAGACCGTCGCGGCCGTGGCCGAAACCGCCGGGCCAGGCGAATGGCAAGCGAGCTGCGCGTGGCCAGGTCCGACCTGCTGCTCGCGTGAGCAGCAGGTTTGGGCCTATTGGGGTCGATTGTCCGCGACGCGCCGTGGGATTGCGAGGCGCTCCGTCGGCCCGGTTGCTGCAATGAACAAGGGCCATGCCCCGTCGCTTTCCAACGCGCGAAACACCCACCTCGCCTCAGCTCGAATCGGCAACTCCGTTGGCGGGCACGCCCGCGCCGTTGGCAACGCGACCGGACGATCGGGCCGCGTCGGGTGGGCGTTCGCGCTTGCCGTCGCCGCCGCTGCAGTGAGCGCGTGCTCCGATCAGGCGAACGCCAACGGCGAAACGACGCTTTCGTGCGACGCAGTCACGAACTGGTCCTACGACCCGGTCGATTTCTACACCATGGACACCGTGTTCGTGCTCGACCGGTCGGCGGGCGCTTCCGGCTATGGCGACGCCGTCGCTACCCACCTGGGCCAGTTCGGTCGCCTGCTCGAGGTCCAAAACGACATCGGTGTTCACCTGGGCATCGTGGCCGCTGACGGCGGGGAGATGCGGGCCGTGCCGGGCAGCGATGACTGCGTGGCGCCCGCCGACCCGTTTGTCGAGCACGTCTACGAACCCTGGTTTCGCTGCGACAGCGAGCCGGGTTTTCCGTGCGCTTCGCGCAACTTCGAAGGCTCCCTCGAGAGCGTGCTGCCGTGCCTCGGAACTCTGCCGACCCTGGAGTCAGCGGCACCAAGGCCGCTCGAAGCCGCCGTCAACGCGCTTGACGCGGCGCCGTCGAGGTTCGGCCAGGACAACGCCGGCAGTCTCGGACTTCTCATCATCAGCGTCGGCGACGACTCGTCGCCCCTCCGCGTCGAGGACTACGTCGACCGGCTCGCGGCTCGGGCCGGGGACCTCGACCAGTTGCTCCTGGCCGTGGTCGCTCCCGCCGGGGCCGAGCGGCTCCAGCGCCTGACCGAGCAAGTGCCCAACGCGGTGTTCGTCGATATCGAGCAGGCCGATTGGAGTCTCGCCCACGACCCGCTGCTATCGCGGCACGTGTTGCTCCCCTATACGTGCCTCGAAAAGACCGGCCGCGATGCGGACCCGCAAAATCCGGGGCTGCAGCCGCGGTGCGAGGTCGTGGCGGATCCAGACGAATCGTCGGAGCCCGTGCCCGCCTGCAAGATGGAAACGCCGACCCGCCCGGCCGCCGATAGTCCCTGGCCTTGCTGGTGGATCGGCCCGGACTCGGGCGGATGCTCGACGTACCCGCACGTGGAAGGTCTGACCTCGACCACGTGGGAGTGCGTCGTCCCCTGCGAGGACGTAGTTGCCCCTTAGTGACCTGGAACAGGGATTCAGCCCGCGATTCTCCGGACCCTCCACCCCACGGCAGCGCCGCGCTAAAACAGAGTCTCGCCCGGGAGGGCCGCGGCCTGGCGAATCCAGCTGTCGAGGGTCGGCGCGAGGGGGTCGCCCTCGCGCAGGTTCGACTCCGACGAGCCTCTGCGGGGTCTGGTTTGAAACCTGCCGCCCAAGGGTCACCTCGTTGCCAGCAAAAGCGGGGCGAGGCATCCGCGGTGGACGCCTCGCCCCTGAAGACGCGTTTTCGAGGGAGCGCTACATCGTGACGCCGCCGTCGATGTCGACGACGCGGCCGGTGAAGTAGTCGCACTCGATGATGAACTTCACGCCCAGCCAGATGTCCTCGGGCACGCCGATGCGGCCGACCGGCACCATGCCCACGAGGGCCTCTTTGGCCTTCGGGTTCATGCCCTGGGTCATCGGCGTTTCGATCATGCCCGGCGCGATGGCGCCGACGCGAATGCCGAACTTCGCGAACTCGCGGGCCCAGGTGACCGTGTTGGAAGCCAGGGCGGCCTTGGCCGAGACGTAGTTGCTCTGGCCGCGGTTGCCGTGGCGCGCCAGCGACGACATGTTGACGATGACGCCCGGGGTCTGGTCGGTCTCGATCATCTTGGCGACGGTGTCGCGCACCATCCAGGTGGCGCCGGTGAGGTTGACGCCGATGACCGAGTCCCACTGCTCCTTGCTCATCTTGACCACGTCGCCGGTCTTGCGGTCTTTTTTGACCAGCAGGCCGTCGCGCAGGATGCCGGCGTTGTTGATGAGGCCGTTGAGGCCGCCCATCGACTCCGAGGCAAAGTCGACGAAGGCCGCCGTGTCGGCGTCGTCGGCGACGTTGAGCTTTCTGGTAAAGAGCTTGCCCGGCAGGCTCTCGCACTCCTTGGCCAGGGCGGCGAGGCCCTCCTCGTTGACGTCGCCCGCGGCGACCTGGCCGCCGGCCTCGACGACCTTCTTGCTGAAGTAGGCGCCCATCCCGGCGGCTCCGCCGGTGATGATGATTTTCAAATCAGAAAGCTGCATGTGCGATAACTCCGTTGTCCGAACCCGATGAAGGGGATTTCGCCCCGGTCGTATCGCGCCCGGCCGGGTCATTTCAACCGCCGGCGGCACCCGGGCGAGCACCCCGGCTCGGCTTTCATGCGCGCCCCACGCCGGGCCCGGCCCGGTGTTGAGGCTCCAGGGCGAGGTGGCCCGGGCGTGCCCGGTCCCGCTGAAGCGCCAGACGTCCCCGGGGGCGAGCCCGATGAGCTCTTTCGGGGCAACTCGACCGTCGCTTCCGTGTCCTCGCTTCGTGACGCGTTGGCTGTTTGCAGTTGTCCTGGTCGCCGCTGGCTCTCGCGGCGCTGAAGCCAGCGGCTTTGCGACGACCTCGTACGACCAGGCCCTGATCGTTCGATTCGACGATCGCGTCGGTTGGGGCGGCCAGACGAGAATCGAGTGGGCGTCGGGCACCGCAGTGTGGACGTTCAATGACCGCCCGCACGTCGTGGAGGCCGACGATGGACGCATTGCCATCATCAACTCCTATGCGCGGGCACAAAGCTCGATCGTAGTTGTGGTGTACGACGGCAGGCAGACTGCCACCCCCGTGGCGCTCGACGACTTGGACGAGAACTGGTCCTTGCTTCGAGACGCTGAAGACACACCGCCCGGACGGCGCTGGTTTGCAACCGCGACCTGGCAGACGGAGGGGCTCCTCGTGCGCACCGCGACCGGTGCCGCGTTGTTGATCGGCGGCACCGGAGCTGTCCAATGGACAACGCCAGCCGATGTCTGGTTTCCCTGGCGGCCATCGAGGTTGTTGGCCGTGTCGTCGGAGTCGCCGCCCGGGCAGCGCTTCAGCGATATCGGCGTCGGCCTGGCCGTATGCCTGGCCCTGGCGCTGGTCCTCGGTTGCCGCGCTCGCCGCCGGCGGCCGTGGCGGCGGACTCGCGTGGCCGACGCCGTTGTGCAACCGATCGGCTCGGGGCGTGTCTTTCGTGAGGCCATGAAGCTCGTCTTGGGAGCCCTGTTCGTCGCGGGCCTGCTGGCCCTCGGGGCGTACGTCGAGGATCGCATGTACGTTCCCAAGTCCTATACCGAGACCTCGCCGGGGGGAACGGCGGTCGCGCAGTCGAGTCCCTATCCCTGGCCGGGCGTGACCCACGTGCGGTGCCCCTCGTGCGAGGAACCCGAGCGCACGCTGCCCCGTTACTTCGAAGAGATTTCGGTCTCGGACAGCGGTGAGATCGTGGGGGTTAACCGCCTGCGCCGCGAGCCGGACTGGCACGGGTATCGCCTGAAACCGCTCCTCGCCCTCGAGGTGTTTCTTGTGGCGATTCCCTGTCTCGGGATTTTCGCGCTGCTGTTTTTGGGCTATCGAGCCAGGCGGCGGCGGCCGTGGCAGCAGGGGCCCCGGGTCGAGCTGCCCTCGGCCCGCCTTATGTCCTAGCTACACCCCTGGGTTCCGCCAGATCGTTTCGGCGGCGCGCGCGTTGAAACGAAAGGCGCCGAATAATCGGCGCCTTTCCGCTGTTGTCGCTTGCATGCGCGCCCCGCCGGCGCGGCTGGAGGTTGCCCATGAGCTCGTCATTTCGCCGCCCTGGAGAGTCTGAACCGTTTCGCGACGCCGATCCGGGGGCCCGGGCCCGGCGGCGCGACTTGCTCACCCGGCGGCGCGATGACCTGGCGACCATGCCCCACACGGTGCGAGGTGTGTACGTCGGTCGCTTTGCGCGCATCGGCGCGTCGGTGGCGACCATTGCCGTCGGCATCTTGCTGCTGGCGGCCGCCAACGTTCCGGCCGTGCACGCGGTGTTGGTGATGTTCGGGCCGCCGCCCGAGCCGGCCATGCTGCTCACGTGCCTGATGGGCGCCTGGCTGGCTGGCGCCATGGCGTATCTGCTCGTCCGCTGCTACGCCGAGCATCGGTTCTCGCTGACGATGGCGCGGGCGGTCCTGCCGACCAGCAACCTCTACGACGACGTCGAGCGCCTCACCCACGTGTGGCCGCACCGCGTGGCGCGTTTCATGGCCCACCGGCTCGAGACGCCGGCGGCGGCCCTGCCGGTGTTCGCGTTTGCCGTGGTCGGTCCGGCGTCCGCGTACTACCTGGTCGAGGCGCTGATGGTGGGGGGCTACCCGGACCCCAACTGGATCGAGTTTGTGCTGGTCGACGATGGGCCGCTGGCGCTCGCTCTCGCCTGTCTCGGCGGACTGAGCGCCGTCGGGCTGAGCGTGCTGGGTGCCCGCCGGCGGGCGGTGCTCGCCGGCGGTGGGCTCGCCGCGCTCGCGGCGCCATTTGCCGGCCTGGGCTTTGCCCTGTGGGCTGCCGTGCTGTGCGTCGCGGTGGTCGGCGCCGCGGTGTGGCTCACCGGTCGCGAGCGCGAGCGCATTGACTCCGAAGACCTGGCGGTCGAGCCCTTCGACCTGTCGGCGTTTCTTCGAGACGGCGCGCGCCGGGCCTGGTCGGTGGTCGTGCTGGTCGCGCGCACCGACTATCCGGCTCTCGTCCGCCGAGGCCTGCGCGCGGTGCGGGTGCACTGGCGCGAGTCGATCGTGCTGGCCGTGTCTGCCGCGGTCATTGCCGCGTTTACGGTGGGGCCGCGCATCGGGCGCTCCGCCGAATCGCCGCACTCGGACCCGTGGCTTCCGCCGGCGACCGCGGTCACCGCCCCGGCGGCCACCGCGACCGGTGGTCCCGACATGTCCGGTCCATCGCTTGTTGGCGACGACGCTGGCGTGGTGACGCGGTTCGTCGCGACGACTCCGGTGACGAATCGCAACCGCACGATGTTTGGCCTGGCCGAAACTGATGCGGCAATCGCCTCGGACGTTGGCTACTCGGGCGCGGTGACGATCACCCTTCTGTCCGGCGACGGCGACGGCGATCTGCTGGTCCGGCCCGAGGGCGACGTGTACTCCCTGCGGCGCTTCACGGCGACCGAGCGCGAGGTCGTCTGGCAGTTCGACTGCGCCCCGTCGTTTCCGTCCCGGTTTACCGCCGAGCGCACCGACGACGCGTCGCCCCACGAGATCGCCGTGCACATCGAGCCGTCGATTCGCCTCGAGGCGTGCGAGCGCTAAGGGCTGCCGAGTCCAGCGAGTTCGCGACAGCGGGCAATCGCCGGTCGCGTGGTCCAGATGCGGTACGACGCGCTCGACGTTCGCACCACCATGCGTTGCGGCCACGGCTGGCGCTGCGACAGGTACGTTTCCCAGATCTCATCGACCCGCGACCACGGCACCAGCTCGGGCTCGAGGCCGACCAGCCCATCTCGATCGGCGATCACCTTGTTCCAGCGCACCGCCGCGCGGGCGAACAGCGCGCCAACCAGGGCTAGAGCGACGGCCGTGGCGAGCACGCCCGTGCCGGCGCTCTGTGATGCCGCGCGATAAAAAAGAGCCACGCCGCCGGCCACGGTTCCAAAGCCGATAGCTCCAACACAGGCTCGGGCTAGCGCAGAATCGACGCGGAACGAGGTTGGGCCCATGGTCTAGATCTCGATGCAGGTGCCGAGGGTGAGAAAGCCCACCGACGCCCGCACACAGTATTCGGTGTCGCCGTCGTTGTCGATGTCGCGAGTTCCGAGGCTGCCTTCGAGGCCCAGGCTCAGCGCGACGCCTGCCGTGACCTCCGAGGCACCGATGCTCTTGGTGCCCTCCACGCCTACGAGGTTGGCCACCGCGCCGGCGTTGACGCCGCGACTTTGGTCTTTGTTGCGGGTGCCGGCGCCGGCGTCGACGCTGAAAACATCGAGATCGGCGTTGTTGCGACCATCGTCACTGCGCCAGCCAACCCTGGCCATACCGGCACGAGCTCGGGTGTTCGAAAACCCAACCTCGCCCCCGCCGCGCAGCAGATCGATTGTGATGCCGGTGGCGGGGTCGCGGCCCGCTAGCGCGGAGAACCCGGCGCGATGGCCGTCGCAATGTTCGTTGTCTCCGGCATACGCACGCGGCGCAAAGGCGGGCGCGTCGTCGGCGGGGGCGCGGCGAGAGTCGTCGGCGGTTGCGATGGTCGGTGGCTGGCGGGCATCGAGGCCGTCGCCGAGGCGACGAGCGACGGCGGCGCGGCCGGCGGCGGTGGTTTGGTCGGGGATCTCGACCAGGCCAAACAGCCGTACGGTTGGGACCGGGGATTCACTGGAAATACTGGACATCGTGTGCTTTCTCCTGACGTGCCTGGGGCGGTTCAGAAGCGATATCGGTCCCGGCCGGCCGCGGTTGCGGACCGTTTTGAAGAAAAAGGCCGCTGCCGCGGCGGCGGGTCAGTCGTCGAGCTGCTGCAGGGGCTGCAGGGCGGGCGCCGCGGGGTAGGCGGCGAGCTCCCGGCGCAGGGGGTAGTCCCGGCGCAGGGCCTCGAACCGCGGGGGGCGGGCATCGGGTTTGAGGGTGAGCAGCTGCTGCAGCGCGGCGGTGTCGCGCTCGATCTCGGCGATGGCAACCAGCAGGTCGCGACGGACGTCGTCCGGGCTGTCTCCCATGGAGAACGGAAGCTTGGCGACGCTGGGCAGGTGTTCGGCACCGGTCCAGGTGGGCTCGACGCCGGCGAGCTGGCAGACCGCGTCGCAGATCATGCGGGTGCCGCGCACCTTGGCGTCCAGGCTGTAGCCCGCGATGTGCGCCGTGGTCTGCAAGATGCGCGGGTCGTTGAGCAGATCCCAGGGAATGGACGGCTCGCCCTCCCAGGTGTCGAGGGCCAGGCGTCCCTCGTGGCCCGGACCGAGTCGAACGAGGGCGGCGTTGTCGATCACCGCCCCGCGCGCGGCGTTGATGAGCAGGGTCTTGCGCCGCAAGAAGCGCTCGAGCCGAGCCTGGTCGAGCAGGTGCCGGGTCGGGTTGGGGCCGTCGGTGGTCAGCGGTACGTGCAGGGTCAGCACGTCGCACTCGTCGATGAGCCGGTCGAGGTCGAGCAGCGGCCGGTCGCCGGCGCCCGCGTCGGACACCGGTGGATCGCACGCTCGAACCTCGCAGCCGAGCAGCTCGAGCCGTCGGGTCAGGCGTCGGCCGACGTTGCCGTAGCCGACGATGCCAACGACCGGGCGGCCGGGGCGGGCCGGCTTGCTCCACCAGTACCGCCAGATGCAGGCGATGACCCATTCGGCGACCGCCCGCGCATTGCAGCCGGGAGCGTGGGCGAAGGCGATGTCGGAGCGGGTCAGGGCGGCGGTGTCGACGTGGTCGGTGCCGGCGGTGGCGCTGGCGACCAGTCGCAGGGAAGAGCCCTCGACCAGAGTGGCGGTGACCGGAGTCACGCTGCGAGTCAGCAGGACCTCCGCACCGTCCAGGTGCGGTGGCGCGATGTCGGCGCCGGGCACGAGAACCACCTCCCCCACATTGGCGAAGGCCTCCTCGACGTACGGAATGGCGTTGTCTGCGACGATGCGCACGGGGGCAAGCTAGCACCGCTTTGGCGGGCTGCGTCCCGAGCGGCCGGCCCATTCACCGGTCGCCCGCGACGAAGGGGTGGTTGCCTTGTCTACTTGGCCCGCCCGGGCGTTTTGCGGTGGCCGGCCCGCGCGCGCTTTGCTTGACGGCGGCCGGCGGGTGCCTCACCGTTACCGAATGCGAGTCGCACTGGTAGTGGGGGCGCTCCTGGGGCTTGCCGGCTGCGTGTCGTCGGCCCAGATTCGCCGTCACCCGGGGCTCGCCCAGGGGACCTGCGACGCCGCTTGCGCCCACTACGTGGACTGCAAAGGCCAGTCGACCAACGACGACCTGCACGGCGCCTGCGTCGCCGAATGCCGGCAGGTCTTCGCCATCGACGACCGCGCGTCCCTGCGCGCCTACGAAAGCCTGGAGTGCGGCGACGCCGTCTCCTTCATCGAAGGCACCAGCGGCCGCGAACCCGGCGAACCCACCACCCCCTCGACCACCGCCGCCATCACCGACGGCTAGCCCCCAGGCCGCACCGGCCATCCGCCCCGGCACCAGCTCTGGTCCCCAAAGCTAGACGCGGTACCGGCGACCACGTCCGACGTTCAGGCCGCTCGCCGCCCGCCCGCGCTCGCACCGCCGGCAACCACGTCCCACGTTCAGGCTGCTCGACACCCGCCCACGCCCGCACCCACCCGTTCAACAATCTGCCGGCCACGGGCCGGCACCTCCAGTATCCCCCAATCCCAACACCGGCCGAGCGCACCGATCCTGACGTGGCCAAGGGGCGGAGACGATGGGGGCCGCCCGCGCGCAGTTCGGACCGCACGCTCCGGACTCGACGCTCGGCACAACGCTTCACGCACTACGACCACTCGACAGCGGACCGTATGCCTGAGCACGGGCGGCCCCCATCGCGTAGCCCCGCTATACCAGTGCGTCCTTCCGCAAGCCGCAAGCCGCAAGCCGCGGCCGCAAGCAAAGCCCCCCTACTCGAAATCCTCAAAGGTCCCGCCGCGCCCAGCCCCGCCAGCAAACCGCGCCGCCCCGCTCACCGCCTCGGCCAGCGCCCGCTTGCCGTGCTCGAACTCGTTTTTCATCGCCGCTTCGAAGTCGAGGTCGAACTGCTCGTAGGCGCTCTGCCGGTCGCCGAGCATGCAGGTCTGGGGAAAGCGAGCGACAAGCAGCGCCAGCGCCTCGGCTTCGCGCCGCGCCGTGCCGTCGGCCACGACCCGGTTGGCCAGGCCCATGGAGAGGGCCTCCGGGGCGTCCACCGGACGGCCCGTGAGAATCAAGTCCAGGGCTCGGGACAGGCCGATCATGCGCGGCAACCGAACCGTGCCGCCATCGATGAGGGGCACGCCCCAGCGCCGGCAAAACACGCCCATCACGGCGCTTTGTTCGACGACTCGCAAGTCGCACCACAGGGCCAGCTCGAGGCCGCCGGCCACGGCGTGCCCGGCGATGGCGGCGATCACCGGCTTTCGGGTGCGCAGCCGCGATGGGCCCATCGGACCGTCGCCGTCGTCCTGCATGCGGTTGCCGCGGCCGTCGGCGATCGCCTTGAGGTCGGCGCCGGCGCAAAAGGTCTCGCCCGCGCCCCACAGCACGCCCACCCGGGCGTTGTCGTCGGCCTCGAAGGCGCGCACCGCGGCCACCAGGGCCTCGGCGGTCGGCCGGTCCACGGCGTTGCGCACGGCCGGCCGGTCGAGGATGAAGGTCGTTACCGGGCCGGAGGTTTCCGTGTGGACGGACATGGCGGGGTTATACCGCCGCGCGTTGGGGCGGGGGCTTGGCCCCCCGGGCAACCCGCCGTCGAGGCCCGGATCCCCAGTGCGACATGTACCCGCAGCCACCTAAATCGGTCAGTTAGCGTGGCCTGGGTAATGCAAAGACCGTACACCCGTGCAGATTTTTGTAGACGTCATCGCAGCTGATGGAGCCTACGTCGCCTGCGAACAGCCGGTGCCGGCGGCCGTGGGTGTCGGCAAGGTCGTGCCGGTGGCCTGTCGCTTTGCCCTCGAGCTCGGGCGCGAGGTGAACGACCGAATGGCCGTCTATCACGTCGAGGAGATGCGATTTCTCGAGTGGCCGGGCTTCACCGAAACGGCGGTCCGCGACCTCGACACGCTCATCGTCGTGGCATCGGCGGACCCGTCGTTCGAAAGCGGCAAGAACCTCGAAGGCCTGTGGCTGGTGGCCGCGGGTCTCGGCCGCCGGGCCCGGGTTGAAGCCGAGCGGCGCGCTGTCGAGATCGACGCCGCCGGCGATGACGGGCGCCCGGTGAACAACCACGTGGTCGAGCGACTGGAGTCGCCCGCGTCCCGGCCCGCGCGCCTGTTGCGCCACGGCCGCAGCGCGACCGAGATCGCGTTCGAGGCGGCTCTCGACGAGGCGCTCGATGATCTCGCCGACGACATCCCCGACCTGCAGCCGCGCGTCGGTCTCGAAGAGGTCACGCGAGTCGAGGCCGAAGACGACGGCGACCCGTTGGACTCAGTTTTGTGGGACCTGGGCGATACCGCCGACGTGCCGGCGCTCGGCGATACCGGCACCGCGTCGGCGGTTGGCAGCTCCGTGCGCTCGCGCGACGAGATTTCGCGGTCGTCGACGGCCGGCTCGTTTCGCGCCCACGGCAGCTCGCCCAATATTCGAGGCCCGGCCACCCTCGACGACTCGGCGACCGCGCCGCACGATTCCCTCGGCGCTATCGAACCCCACGATTCGATGAAGGCGACCGAGGCCCACCAGGCTCTAGACGACGCGGCCATGGGCGATCCGGTGGACGACGCGGCGACGCGCAACTCGATCGCCGACGCAACCGCGACGCGCAACTCGATTGCCGACGCAACCGCGACGCGCGACTCGATCGCCGACGCGACCGCGACGCGCCGCATGAACGACGACGCAGCGGCGCGCCGCGATTCGATGGCCGACGCGACGGTAGCGCGCGACGCGATCGACGATGCCATCGACCAGGCGATCTCCCGTCGCCCGTCGACTGGCGTCCCGTCGATGGCCGGCGTTCGCGCGCCCCGGCGCGGGCTCGATGCGGCGGCGTGCCTGTCCGCGGTGCCCGAGCCGGGCGACGTATCGGCTCCGCAGCGGCCGCGCCGTTTGCGCACCCTCGAGCGCGAGATCGACGCCGCCATCGAGTCCGCGATCAGCGGGCTGGCCAGCCCTGCCGAACTGGTCCGTCCGCGGCCCGCCGAGGCCCGTCGGTCGGGGCGAGCTCCGACGTTCATCGATGCCGCCGCCGCCGCCCGGGCCGAGACCGAACTTGTCCAGTCCCCGGAGCCGGCGCCGGCGCCCCGGCGCAAACCGCGTACCCGCCCGCCCAAGCCGCCTCCCGGGCGCCGTCGGCGCGCGGCCCGCAGCAATCCGCCGACGCCTCCCCGGGGACGGCGGGCTCGCGGTCCCGCCCGGGCACCGACCCACCTGTAGTCCGGGACTGGCGCAACTGAGCGAAAACCGGCCTCACCGGCCGCTCCTGGCGAAATTCGCAGCCTCGCGCTCCTCGCGTTCTACAATGAGGGCGTGCCAGCGCTCGTGCGAGACGACCGCGCCAACCGGCCACGGGCTCGGGGCGCGCACCGTTGCGTTCGGCAACCGAACCCACCGGCAAGTGCCTGGTTTCGCGCGAATCCGGGCCGGCACGGCGCTTGAAGCGTTGCCTCGAGGAGTTTATCGATGAGCAAGCGACGCACCCCCAAGATGGCGATTCTCACCAGCGGCGGCGACGCGCCCGGCATGAACGGAGCGATTCGCGCGGCCGCCATGCGCGGGGCCGCGGCGGGCTGGGACGTTCTCGGCGTGAGCCAGGGCTATCGCGGCTTGCTCGAAGGCAAGTTCGCGCCGCTTTCGTCCAGTCAGGTTCGCGGCATTGCCAATCGCGGCGGCACGATCCTGGGCTCGGCGCGGTGCAAGGCCTTTCACCGCCCCGAGGTGCGCGACCAGGCCCGCGAGCGGCTGCGCTCGGCGGGCATTCAGGCGCTCATCGTCATCGGCGGCAACGGCTCGCTCACCGGGGCCCTGGCCCTGTCCGATCCCGAGGAGGCCGGCGACGACGCCATTCGGGTCATCGGCATTCCGGGTTCCATCGACAACGACATCGCTCTCACCGCCATGTCCATCGGCGTCGACACGGCGCTCAACACCATCGTCGACAGCTGTGACCGCATCGCCGATACGGCGGACTCGCACAGCCGAACGTTCATCGTCGAGGTCATGGGCCGCGACTGCGGCTACCTGGCTCGCCGCGCCGGACTTGCGGCGGGGGCGGATCTGGTGCTGTACCCCGAGGCGGGTCTGTCCGAGGACGAGGTCGTGCGGGCGGTGGCCAACACCGTGCGTCGCGTGCACGACCGGCGCGACCGCTCCCACCGCGTGCTGGCGCTCAAGGCCGAGGGCGTGCCCGTGCCGGTCGATCTCATCAAGGCGCGGGTCGAAGCGCTTCTGAGCGACGGCGGCGCCGAGTCAGACGCCGAGATCCGGGTGACCGTGCTCGGGCACCTGGTTCGCGGGGGGCGCCCGAGCGCGTTCGATCGCTTGCTGTCCGCCCGCCTTGGGCACGGCGCCGCGGCCGCCATCGACGCCGGCGAGACCCGCAAGATGGTCGCCTGGATGCCGCCCGCCGACCTGCCGCCGGCCATCGCGGCGCCCAGCGACGAAGACCCGCGGTGCTGGCTGGTGGATCTCAACACCGTTCTCGAAGAGACCCGGCGCCGCCTGCAGGAAACCGAGGCCGAAAAGCCCCGGCTCAAGCCGTCGATCGAGATGGTCCTGTCGGCCTAGCGGTCGAGAAACGCGGTCCAGCCGTAGAGTTTGGGCGGTCCGTTGGTTACCCCCGAGGGCAGGCGGCCCTGGGCGTGGGCCTTGCGGAATGCCTCGCTCTTGGTCCAGGCGACGAACGCGTCCTCGGAGTCCCACACGGTGTGGGAGGCGTACAGCACGGCGCCGTCTTCTTCGGGGCCGCGCAGCATGTGAAAGCTGACGAATCCCGGCACCTCGTCGAGAAAGGTCTCGCGCTCGCGCCAGGCGGTCTCGAAGTCGGCGGCGCGGTCCGGGGTGACGCGAAAATGGTTCATGGCGAGGTACATGGTCAGGCTCCGGCGGCAGTTGGGTCGTCAGAGGCAATCGCGGCCGGGGCCGCATCGACGTCGGTATCGGCGCGGCCGGGCGGCGCGTCGCCGATGGCGTCGTGCGCGTCGTCGTGCGCGTCGACCTCGGTGTCCGCTCGCTCGCGGGTTCCCGCGGAAACGATCTCGGCGACCACGCCACCAATGGCGTCGGCGCTGTTGGGGAACCGAAGGCTCCAGCCGAGCTCCTTGAGCTTGGCGTTGCTCGAGCGCGCGCTCCGGGTGGCCGCGGTCACCGGAGAGCTCGATTTGACCTTCTGTAGCCACGACGGCACGTGGCCGAAGGGTTTGCGGCCGCCGGCGTCGGCAACCAGGGCAAAGAACTGCTTCATGGTAACCGGGTAGTCGTCGCAGACGTGGTAGGCCTCGCCGGCCTCGCCGCGCTCGAGCAGCAGGGCGCAGGCGCTGGCGACGTCTTCGACGTGCACGAGGTCCCACCAGTTGCCCCCGTCGCCCGGCAGGCGAAACCCCTTTTCCGCGAGGGTTCGGCGCAGCCAACCGCCCGCGCCGTAGACCCGCGACGGGCGCAGGATAACGCCCGGAAAGCCGTGTTCGGCGAAGGCGTCCACGACCATGCGGTCGCCGGCCTCTTTCGAGCGGCCCAGCGCGGTCGTGGCCGGGATGTGATCGGTTTCGGTGAAGGTTTCGCCCGCCGCCTGGCCGCGCAGCACCGAGGAGACGAACAAAAAGCGCTCGAGCCCGAGGGGCAGGCAGGTGTCGATCAGGGCGCGGGTGCCGTCGACGTTGACTTCTTTGCAGGCCTTTTCGCTTTTTTCGAGGGACGTGGCGGCCAGGTGGGCCACGTGGGTCGGCGCGGCTTCCCGCAGGCAGCGCTCGAGGGCCACGCTGTCGGTCAGGTCGCCACCCACGACACCCGCGCCCAGCGCTGCGAGGCGCGCGCTCGCTTCCCCCGAGCGGGACATGCACACCACCTCGTGGCCGCGGTCGAGCAGCGCGCGGACGACGTGCTCGCCAATGAAGCCGGAGCCGCCGGTAACGAAGACCCGCATGAGCCAACAGTAGCGCGCGCATGGCCGCGCGTCGTCCGGGGGACCGGCCGAAGTTCGGACGGGCGTCCAGGTGTGTGTCCGGCCCACCGGACGTCGCGACCTCGTATCTGGGTACTTGGCGCTGGCCCGTCCCTTGCCAGTGTGGGCGCGTATGCGAGACCTGCCGCGAGAACGACTGCTGTCGCTTGGCCCCTGTGCCCTGTCCGCCGACGAGCTGTTGGCCGTGATACTTGGCCGCGGGGTGCGTGGACGTCCAGCGCGCAAGCTGGCGCACGCTATGATGGAGGATGCGGGCTCTTTGGCGCGACTCGCGCGTACGTCGGCCCACGAGCTCGCCCGGCAGTGTGGCGTGGGCGACGCGCAAGGGGCTCGGGTCGTGGCTGCGTTCGAGCTCGGGCGCCGCGCGGTCTACGCGGGCGTGGTCCGCCAGCCGGCGGTTTCGTGCGCCGCCGACGTGTTCGCCCGGCTTCAGCCCCGGCTCGCCGGCCTGGAACAAGAAGTGTTCGTGGCGCTGGCTCTCGACGTCCGCCACCAGATTCGCGAAGAGATCGAAGTCTCACGAGGCACGCTCACCGGGGTGGACGTGCACCCGCGCGAGGTCTTTCGACCGCTGGTCCGCCAGGGGGCCGCCGCGGTGGTCGTGGCCCACAACCACCCGTCGGGCGACCCAACGCCGAGCCCCGAGGACCTCGTGCTCACGGAGCGTCTCCGCAAGGTGGGCGATTTGCTGGGAATTCCCTTGCTCGACCACCTCATCGTCGCCGGCGACCGCTATTGCTCCCTCGCCGAACACTCCTGCGTATGAGTGAGGTGGATTTCTTGATGCTGCCGGTGGGGTCACTAGAATCAGCGGAGGGCACGACCCCGATCCGCACTGCTGTCCGCGCCGGGCGGCGGGTTTCCGCGGGGCGAAACGAAGGCCGGAGAAACAGCAATGAACATCGGTTCCAGGACACTGGTCGTCGCGACGGTCGCCGGGGCGCTGGCCATGACCACGGCCGCCCACGCCGACGCCAACTCGCTTATCGACTACTTTGGCCCGCGGGCTATCGCGGTTGGCGACGCCATGCGGGCCGATGCCAAGGGCGCGTCGTCGATTGCGCTCAACCCGGCGGGGCTGTCGCTCACCCGGGAGCTCGTGCTCGAAGCGCACTACGGCCTGCGGCCCGACGACAGCGCCAACTCGGTCAACGCGTCGGTGTGCGACTCGACCACGCCGGTGGCCGGGTGCATCTACTACCGGTTTTTCAGCGCGTCGCCGGAGCTGGGCGACACCGACGAGTTCGACCGCCGCGCCCACGAAGTCGGCTTTAGCGCGTCGCGGGCGCTCAGCCAGCGGCTGATGTTCGGCCTCACCACCAAGTACTTCGACTACAACAGCGACCTGGTCAACGAGGAAGACTCGTCGGGGGTCGCCTGGGACGCTGGCATCACGTTTCTCGCGTCGAGCAAGTTCAGCGTCGGCGTGGCCGGCTACAACCTGGTGACAACCGAAGAGTCGGCCCAGTACCCGCGCGGCGTGGGCTCGGGCATCACGCTGCGGCCGGCGACGCAGCTGGCGGTCTCGATCGACGGCCTGTGGAACCTCGATCTGCCCGAGGGCCAGAGCATTGGCCGCTACGGCGGCGGAGCGGAGTACTTCTTCGTCTCGGGAGACCGCCAGTCCGGGTTTCCCATTCGGCTCGGCGCCGTTCACGATCGGGCTCTCGAGGGCACCTACGTGACAGGCGGACTGGGCTACCGCACGGACCGGGTCGGCGTCGACATCGGCGTTCGCCAGCAGGTCGACGGCGGCGAGCAGTTCATGGGGCTCGTGAGCCTGCGGCTGTTTTCGCCGTCCGGCGCCCTTCGCTAACCGTCCGGCGCCCTTCGCTACCCCCCCGCCGAAAAGACCGCCCGTGGGGCGGGTCAGCCGCCGGGCGCAGGCAAAACCGGAGCGCGCCGGTGGTAGATTCGCGCTCCTATGTCGCTGAGGGAACGCCTTCTCGTGCGCAAGCTGCGCGAGCGAGACGAGCGGGCGTTTCGACAGATGATGGAGCTGTACGGCGACCGGGTCTTCAACCTGACGTTTCGCATGCTCGGCAATCGGGCCGAGGCCGAAGACGTTGCCCAGGAAGTCTTCATCACCGTGTTCAAGTCCATCGACTCGTTTCGCGGTGACTCGAAGCTGTCGACCTGGCTGTACCGCATTGCGGTCAACCACTGCAAAAACCGCATCAAGTATCTGGCGCGCCGGCACGACCGCGACCGCACCGACTACGACGAAGGAGTGGCCCGCAAGGCGGACGCCGCCGGCGTGACCGGGCCGACTCAGCTGCCCCGGCCGGATGCCCACCTCGAGGGAGTCGAGCTCGAGCAGCAGGTGGCGGCTGCCATTGCCGCCCTCGACGAGGATTATCGGACCGTGGTGGTCCTGCGAGACATCGAGGAACTCGCCTACGACGAGATTTGCGCCATTACCGGGCTGCCGGAAGGCACCGTAAAGTCTCGACTTCACCGGGGGCGGGTGGCGCTGCGCAAGAAACTGCAGAAGCATAGAAAGAGCGAAGGGACGCCGTGACGCAAAGCGAGCTGACAGACAAAGAGCTCGAGGAGCTCGAGGGGGCGTTTGCGGCGTTCGTGGACGGCGAGCTCGACGGCGCCGAAGCGGCCGCGCTACAGGCCCGGATCGAGGCGGAACCGGCGGTTCGCGCTGCGTTCGAGGAGTTTCAGCAAACGCTCTCCGCGCTCGGCGGGCTGCACAAAATCGGCGCTCCGCCGGCGTTTGGCGACGGCGTGACCGAGACGATTCACCGTCGGTCGTCCGGCTTGTTCTTTGGCCGCCGCGCCTTTGGCGACCGCGTGCCGTTCGAATTGCTGGCACTTGTCGCGCTCGCGATCATTCTTGTGGTGGCGCTACTCGTGCGCCGGTCCAGCACCGGCTCCATTGGTGCACCGCAAACCCCCGACGTCGAAGCTCCGGCGCCCGAGGTGAGAGAGGTCATTCCCAAGCCATGAAAACGACCACTGCACTGCTGTCCATCGCCTTTGCGGCGAGTGTTTCGGGCGCGAGCGGATGCGCAAAAGAGCAGCCAGCGCCGCAGGATCCCGCCAGCGATCCGCGGCCCGCGTCACCGGCAGCCACGGAGGCCGCGCCGGCTGCCTCCGGTGTCGAGGCCCCTGCGGCCGCTCGGGCCGCCCCGGTCGAACCCGGCCTGCTCGCGGCGGGGACTCGGGCGCCGGCGTTCGAAGCCGCGGCCCACAACGGCACGTCGGTGTCACTCGCGAGTCTGGCGGGGCAAACCGTGGTCCTGTACTTCTATCCCAAGGACGAGACCGCGGGCTGCACCGTGCAGGCGCAGAAGTTCCGAGACGACAACGACGAGTACGAAAAGCGCGGCGCCGTGGTCCTGGGCGTTTCCCTGGACGACCTCGAGTCGCACAAGTCGTTCGCGTCGAACCACGACCTGCCGTTCTTGCTGCTGGCCGACACCGACGGCGCCCTGGCGCGCGCGTTCGGCGTGAGCACCGAAGGCGGCTACGCGCGCCGCGTCACCTACGTGATCGGGCCCGACGGCACCATCACCCACGTCTTTCCCCGGGTGGACGTGCGCGAGCACAGCGGAAAAGTTCTGGCCGCCATAGACTCCATCGCAAACTAGGGGGCTGTCCCTCGTCGCGATGCCGCGCCCGCGCACGCTCGCGCGACAGCCCCGGCCCCACACCGGGGAGCGTCTGGCGCAGAGCGGCTACTCGACGCCGTCTTCCCAGTAGAAGACGGTAATGGCGATGCAGTGAAACGACTCGTCGCTGGACTGGGTGACGAACGCGTCCGTCGTTCGGATGTGCGGGTTTCGGCGCAGCCACTCGGTCACGCGCTCGCCGAGGCGATCGCGCTCGTTCATCATCGTCGCGGAAAAGACCTTCACCCCGTTGAAGGGGAGGTCGGTGAGTTCTTCGGTCAATCGGCCGACGCCGCTGCCGAAATGCTGCGCTTTGGACATGTACTTCTTCTCGAACCTGGCAAAGCGATCGTCGCCAAGCCCGAAGGCAAGGGGCGTCGCTGCTAGTTGGGGGATCGCTCTTTGATGACTTGCTTGATTTCCTCGTCGGTGAGGACCCGGTTGCCCTGCTTGGCCGTGGCCATGATTTCGCGAACGAGCTCCGGGGCGGCCTCAATGCCGCGCTTTTCGAGCCAGTAGACTACATTGCTTTCGCCCGAGTAGTGGCCGATCTCGATCTCCTGCTCCTTGCCGAACTCGGACGCGGGCACCCCAGAGTAAATGCGATCGGCCAGCCAGGCGTGACCTTTTTTCTCCGCCTTGATGATGGCCGCCGCGTGAACGCCGGTTGCCGTGCGGAAGGCGTCGGAGCCGGCCAGGGGGTACTGGCACGGGATATCGACCCGTGTGGCCTGCGACACCACCTTGCACCAGAGCAGAAGCTTGCTCAGATCGTGGTGGGGCAGCTCGCCGAGCAACTTCAGATTCAGCAGAATCTGGTCGAGGGCGGCGTTTCCGACCCGCTCGCCGACGCCCATGGCGGTGCCGTGAATGCGGTCCGCGCCGTGCTCAATGGCGAAAATGGCGTTCGCGACGCCGAGCCCGCGGTCGTTGTGCCCGTGCCAGTCGATGCCGACGTGGGGGCTGCCCATGCCGTCGAGCAGGTGGCGGGTCCACTTGATCAGGTTGCGAACGCCCTCGGGAGTCGAGTGGCCGACGGTGTCGCAGAGGCAAAGCCGGGTCGCGCCATGGTCGACCGCGTTGCGGAACAGCTTGTCGAGCACCTCGGGCCGGGAGCGGGTGGTGTCCTCGGTGACGTAGGTGACCGGCAGGTCGTGGTCGGCTGCCAGCTTGATGGCTTCGCGGGTGCGCTGAAGCATCAGGTCGAGATCCCAGTTTTCGGCGTACTGCCGAATGGGCGACGAGCCGATAAAGGTGAGCACCTCGATCGGAAAGCCGGCCGCCTGCGATACGTCGATGATCGCCTGGATGTCGTTGACGTGGGTGCGGGCGGCGCACGCCACCTTGACGTTGAGTTTGTTGTCGCGCACGTACCGCGCGATGGTGATGCAATCTTCGACCGCTCGCTTACCGGCGCCCGGCAGACCGATGTCCATGAAGTCGATGCCGAGGTCGTTGGCGAGCGCGACGATCTTCAGCTTGTCGTCGATGTCGGGGTCGACCACTGACGGCGACTGAATGCCGTCGCGCAGGGTCTCGTCGAGGAACGTGACCTTGCGGTTCGGGGCCAGGGTGGTGAGCTTCTCGACCGAGTTCCAGTCGTAGATCAGCTCCGTTTCGCTCAGTGCCTCTTGGTCCGCCATCGAATGCTCCTGCCGCTTTCGCCTACTCGAATCTCGTTAACATGTGAGTTCAAACGGCGAAAGGCGCCGGCGGCAAACCGCTGATCTCTGTCGCACTATGACGTGGTGCGTTATCGCGGAACGCCGTGCGGGGAAGCACCTCGCGGCGGTCGAGCAATGGCCGTTCGACAACCATTCGACAACCGGCCAACGACCGGCCAACGACCGATCAACGACCGGCCAACGACCGGTCAACGACCGGTCAGTTCGACGATCAACCGTCGGGTCAGACGTCGATCGACAGGCCCAGGGCCACGCGTGCCGCCAGGTAGTCCGGGCTCAGAGCGAAGTCGATGAGGTCGTCGACGGCCGCCGAGTTGCCCGCCTCGCGCACGAAGCGGGCGGCCGACGGCAGATCGCCGCACAGAAGCAGGCCCACCCGATCGGCGGTTCGCGACAGGCCTCGCGCCCACTCCGAGAGGTTAATCGACCTGCTTCGGCGCGCGACCTGCGTTACCAGATTGGCGGCGCTTTGCTGGGTTTGGGCCGGCAGTCGCGCCACGGCGTCGCGCATCTGGGCCACCCCACCGGCCGGGTCGTCGACCTGAGTTTCCGGAAGCACGTGGGTAAGCGCACCGAGCATGGCGGCCTTGAGCACCCGCGCCGGTCGGGAGGCGCCCAGCGCTCGTCCCGGCCGCACGTACGTCATTGCGCGCGCCAGGCGAAAGGACAGCTCGAGGCGCTCGGCTCCGAGGAGGGCCTCGTCGCCGGCGAGAAGCACCGGTGGCGCCACGGCGCCGACGTGAATCTGGTGGCCGAAGTCCGAGCGCACGTACAGCGCCGGCGGCGCGACTCCGGTGACGTGGGCAATGTAGCGCCGCACGCGATCGAAGTTGGGCGGCATTTCCTCGTCGGGCACCCGCATCTGCGGGTCGATCTCGAGGTCGTCGAAGGTCATGGGCATGACCTCGGCAATGGCCGGAGCGATGAGATCGAACAGCGTGCCGATTTGATCGTCTTCGCTCGGGTGGCGAACGCGGGCGAAGAGCTCAGCGTCGATGCCGCGCTGAGCGCGGACCAAAAAGCGCGGCCGGTAGCGCCGGTAGAACTCGACGGCGACTTCCGAGTCGACTTCTCGAGTGACCAGGGCCGACGCAACGGCGAACTGGGCGTCGGGCTGCCCGGCGGCCAGCGCCTGGTCGAACATCGCGAGGGCCGGCGCCGGGTCGGCCGGCACCTGGCGCCACGAGTCGCGCAGCCGCGCCGACGCCTCGGCAAACCCCTCGGCGCTGCCGCGGGACACCTCGTCGAGCCCGCGCGCAATGGCCTCGTCGTCGGGGGCCAGGCGCTGGGCGGTGCCGTAGGCGATTCGCGCGTTGTCGAGCTCGTCGAGCTCTTTGTAGAGCTCGGCCAGGGTGAGCCACAGGCGCAGCTCGTGACCGCCGGTCTTCGTGCTGGCCCGGTGCAGCAGGCGCCGGTAGATGCGCTCGAGCGGGCGCAGCTCGCCGCGGCGTCGGTGAATGCTCTCGAGCACGGCGAGGGGTTCGAGTCGCCCCGGGTCGGCCTCGAGGGCCCGTTCCAGGTGAAAAATGGCCTCGACGTCGTCGTTGCCGAGGGCCGCGGTAATCGCGCCCTTGTACTCGTGGGCCCGGGCGTGGTCGGGGTTGATGCGCAGCGCTTCGTTGATGTGCGGTCGGGCGGCGTCGGCGGCCCGGGCGTTGCGCCCACCACCGGAGAACCGGGCCCAGCCGAGCTCGGCGTGGTAATCGGGCTCGTTGGGCGCCAGCTCCAGGGCCTTTTCGAACTTGAGCACCGCGTCGCGGGCCCGGCCGCGGTCGAGCAGCCCCACCGCCGCGCGAAACAGAATCTCGGCGTCCATGGCCGGCGCCGTCGGGCCCAGCTGGCCGCCTGCGAGTTCGGCGTCGTACTCGGCTCGGGCTTCGTCGTCGAGCAGGACTTTGCGCGCCTGCTCGTAGCGCCGGCGGATTTCCTCGAGCTTGGGATAGTCGCGGCCCAGGTCGAAGCGCGAGTAGTACTCGAGGGAGAACCTGGAGTTGGCCTCGACGAGGGCCCCCGAGATCTCGCCCGGCGTGGCCTGGCGCTCAACGCGAAGCACGTCGTAGAGGTCGATGCCCTGGGTGCGAAGGTACTCTTCGAGCAGCGCCCGGCGCGCCTGGTCGTCTTCGCTGGTGCGCGGAATCGGCACCTTGACCATGACGCTGTCGGCGTAGGCGCCCAGGTCCATCTCCGACACGTCGATGACCCCCGATTCGCCGCCGACGACTTCTTCGGGCACCGGCTCGTGGATGTCGAGGGGATCGGCCCCGGTGTAGCCGGATTTGGTGTTGTCGCCGAAGAGCAGGCCGTACAGGGCGCCCTCGTCCTGTTCGACGTCGGGGGTCGGGCTCGGGTCGGTGGTCTTTTCCGACAGGGCGGCCACGCCCATGGGCTCGTCGTCGCCGTCGCTGAACTTGACGACCGCCGCGCCGGCTTGTTTGGCGCGAGACGACGCCAGGGGGGCCGTCAGGATCCCGCAGGTGAGCAGCACGTCGATGGTCGTGAGAGCCTCGGTGCGGTCCACCCCTCGCTCGACGAGCTCGGCCACGGTGCAGTCGTCGAGAAAGGCGTCGGTAAACGTCGCGCCAAAGAAGGTTTCGACGCGGGTCCACATGCGCTCGCCGCGTTCGGTTCGTTTGAGCACGTGGCCGTGCAGCGCCGAGCCGCGGGCAATCGCGTCTTCCGTGTCGAGGGTGTCGCGCAGGCCGGTGAGAACCACGCGCTCGATGTCGAGCGGATCGCCTTGCCCCGGCGGCGTGTCGCGAGGCTCGAACTTCCACTCGCCGTCGGGCCATCGCAGGAGGCTGGTGATCTTGCTCTGGGTCTGAGCGGCCAGCATCGTGACGAGCTGCTCGCCATCGAGCTTGCCCATCTCGATGAGCGCTCGCCCGAGGCGAATCTTGTCGGCCGCGGCTTGCTCCAGGGCCGCCTGGTGAGTCTCGTCGTCGATGATGCCGCGCGACACCAAAAAGTAGCCGAGGGTTTCTTCGCGCACGTTGGACTGAACCCAGATGGGGTGGCCCAGCTCGAAGGCGATGACTTTGCTGATGCGGCCGCGCTTGAAGGTGAGGCGCCCGGTTGCGCCTTTTTCCTGCAGGTCGAAAAGCACCCGGGGGACCGGGGTGTCGCTCAGGGCGCCCGACGCCTCGGGCGATGGCGCCGGCATGGTTTCGGTGCCGGCGTCGTCGGTGCCGGTAAAGCGGCCCGGCGCGATGTACTGGCCGACCTCTTCGGCCAGTTGCTTGAGCTGATAGGGCTTGGCGTACAGCTTGGCGTTGTATTCGGAGCGAACTCGTTGAGCGATGGCCGAGTCGCGGTACACGCCGCTGGCGACGAGCAGGCGAACGTCCTTGCCGCGCTCGTCGGCCCGAATGCGTTGGCACAGCTCGAAGCCGTCGACCCGCGGCATGAGGAGGTCGGTGATGACCACGTCCGGCGCGTGTTGTTGAAATGCCTCGTAGCCTTCTTCGCCATCGCCCGCGACCACGACCGTCACGTCCAGCCCCCGGTACCCTTTGCTCTTGGTGAACAGGGTCTCCAGGACGGCGCGCGTGTGCTTGTCGTCGTCTACGATGAGAACCGTTGGCATTTCGCCCCCCAGGCGTGATCTTAACACCGGACGGTGCTCGGGCCGGCCTTCGTGGCGCCGCGAGGTGCCGGGCGCCGCGGCCCCTACTCGGCGACGTGGCAGGCGGCGACGTGGCCCGAGGCCAGCTCGCGCAGTTCGGGCGGGGTGTCAAAGCAGGCTTGCGGCTTGTCCTTGACCGGACACCGGGGATGGAACGGGCAGCCGCTCGGCGGATTCATGGGGCTCGGTACGTCGCCCTCGAGCAGGATGCGCTTGCGCTTGAGCTTCGGGTCGGGCACCGGGACTGCCGACAGCAGGGCCTGGGTGTAGGGATGTCGCGGCTTGCTGTAGAGGTCTTCGGCGGCGGCGAGCTCGACCACCCGCCCCAGGTACATCACGGCCACGCGGTCGCAGATGTACTGGACGATCTTCAAGTCGTGGGAGATGAACAGATAGGTGAGCCGGTGCTCTTCCTGGAGGTCCTGCAGGAGGTTGACGATCTGCGCCTGGATCGAAACGTCGAGCGCACTGATGGGCTCGTCGCACACGATGAACCGCGGCTCGACCGCGAGGGCGCGGGCAATGCCGATTCTCTGGCGCTGGCCGCCGGAAAACTCGTGGGGGTAGCGGTCGGCGGCGTCGCGGCGCAGGCCCACGCGCTCGAGCAGCTCGGCGACCCGCTCGCGGCGCTTGCCGGGCGGTAGCAGGTCGTGGATTTCCATGGGCTCGGCGACGGTCTTGCCCACGGTCATGCGCGGGTTGAGCGACGCGTACGGATCCTGGAAGATCATCTGCATCTGGCGGCGCCGGTCGCGCAGCGTGCGCGGCGGCAGGGCGGTAAAGTCGGCGCCGTCGAAGCGGATCGTGCCGGCCGTGGGTTCGAGCAGTCGCAACAGGGTGCGGCCGAGAGTCGACTTGCCGCAGCCCGACTCGCCGACCAGCCCGAGGGTCTCGCCGGCCACGACGTCGAGATCGACACCGTCGACCGCTTTGACCACGGCGTTTCGCCGGATGAACGCGTGTGCGATGCGCGTCGCGATGGGTTTGTCGGGTTCGCGCGGGTACGGCACTTTCTGTGGAAAGTGCTTCTTGAGGCCGCGAATCTGGACGAGCGCCTCGGCGCCCGCGGGCGCGTTGGAGGCCTCCGAAGAGGACGGCGTTGTCGGGGATGCGCTCACGACGGCACCTCGACCGGGTAGTGGCAGCGGACCTTCGAGTCTCCCAGGGGCACCAGATCGGGCTCGACGTCGCGGCACTTTTGCTGGACCGCGTCGCAGCGGTCCTGGAACTTGCAGCCCCTGGGCAGCTCGTGGAGGGCCGGCACCATGCCGCGGATTTCCTGCAGGCGCCCCTTCGGACTACCGGGATCGCGGTACGGGCCGCCGCCGGGCGTGGTCGAGTAACTCGGCACCGAGCGCAGGAGCCCGGCGGTGTAGTGGTGCCGGGGAGACTCGAACAAGGTTTGCTTGTCCGCCTGTTCGACGATGCGACCCGCGTACATGACCACGACGTCCCGGCAGGTTTCCGCGACCACGCCGAGGTCGTGGGTGATGAGCATGATGCTCATGCCCAGCTCGTCCTGGAGGCCGCGCAAAAGGTCGAGAATCTGCGCCTGAATCGTGACGTCGAGGGCCGTTGTCGGCTCGTCGGCGATGAGCAGATCTGGTTTGCAGGCGAGGGCCATGGCGATCATCACGCGCTGGCGCATGCCGCCCGACATTTGGTGCGGATAGTTGTGGACGCGCTCGCCGGGCGACGGGATGCCCACGAGGTGGAACATCTCGACCGCGACCTCGAGGGCTTCTTTGCGCGACTTGCCCTGGTGCAGCCGCACCGCCTCGGCGACCTGTTCGCCGGTGGTGAAGACCGGGTTGAGGGAGGTCATCGGCTCCTGAAAGATCATCGAGATCTTGTTGCCGCGCATGGCGCGCATTTGCGCCTCGGGCAGTTCGAGCAGGTTGGTGCCGTCGTAGGCGATGGTTCCGTCGACGATCTTGCCGGGCGGGTCGGGGATCAGGCGCATCACCGAGAGGGCGGTGACGGACTTGCCGCACCCCGATTCGCCGACGACGCCGAGGGTTTCGCCGCGCGGGATCGAAAACGACACGCCATCGACCGCCGTGATGGTGCCGTTCTCGGTCGAAAACTGGGTGCGCAGGTTTTCGATGCGCAAAAGCGGCGCGTCGCTCGGCGTTCGGTTGGGTTCGGCTGCGGGCTCGGCTGACACTGCCGAGACGTTAACTCACTGGCAGACGGGGAGGCCACCCGGGATGTCGAAGGTGAACATGGCCGGGTTGGTTTCGATGTTGGCGTCGCGTTCGTTCCACCGAATCACCAGGTCGGCCTCTTGCCCGGGCTGCACGAAGCGCGTGCGTTTGGGGACGCGTACGCTAGCGTCGCCCGGGCTTGTCGAGTTCTCGTCGTCGTCGCTGTCCGCGGGGCCGTCGAGGGCGACGAAGTCTTTGTTCTCGAGCTTCCAGACCACGTCTTCACCGTCGTAGAGCGTGCTTTGCAAGACATCCCAGCGGCGTTCGCGCCCGTCGAGCTCGACGATTTGGGTCCGGCTGCCGGCCGAGAGCTCCAGTCGCTCGACGCCGCGTTTCGCGTCCCAGGTGGTCTTTGCCGTGGCTCCCTCGAGCACCGGGGTGCCTCCCACCGCCATGGCGATGAAATCATCGGGCGCCAGGGTGACGCGAAAAAACGCCGCGATGGCCGCTTCGTCGCAGGGGCCCACCAGCTGGCAGTTGTTGTTGTAGTCGATGAAGCGGTACATCTCTCCATCGCACGCCATGTCCGCCGCGACCGTGCCGCCGGTGGGGTTCTCGGCGTTGAAGCGCAGTCGCGCGCCCCAGGCGCCAAGCAGCAGTACGGTGCCCTTGACTCGATTCGACCCGAGCCAGTAGTCCATGGTGCTGTCGGCGCGAAACGACGTCACCCGGTCGTCGAGGGCCGCCAGGTGGGCCAATAGCTCCTCGGCGCGAGGCTCGGGGTAGGGGCGCGGCTTGGCGCCCGGGCCGCAGGCGGTCGTTAGGCACGTGGCCACGGCCACGGCGGCGGCAACCGCGGGGGCGGCCGGACGCGGCGCTGATGGTCGCGAGCCGGTCCGGCCGATGGTTCGGCTCATCGAAGCTGCTCGAGCAAGAACGCGTACTGGTCGGCGTACCGGGCGACCGACTGTTTGACCAGGTCCGCGCCGCCGTGACCCGCGTTTTTCTCGATGCGAATCAGGGCGGGCGCCTGGCTCGACGTCGCCCACTGAATGGCCGCCGTGAACTTGCGGGCGTGCATCGGGTCGACCCGGTCGTCGCTGTCGGCCGACATCATGAGCATCGGCGGGTACGCGACGCCACGCTCGATCCGGTGGTAGGGCGAGTACGCGTGGAGCGTGCGGAACTGGGCCTCGTCTTCGGCCGAGCCGTACTCGGCGATCCACGTTTTGCCGCTGCCAAACTTGTGGTAGCGGACCATGTCGAGAAGCGGCACCGAACACACCACGGCGCCGAACAGTTCGGGGCGCTGGGTCATGGCGGCGCCGACGAGCAAGCCGCCGTTCGAACCGCCGGCGATGCCCAGATGCGTCGGTGCCGTGTAGCCCTCGCGGATGAGGTGCTCGGCGGCGCCGATGAAGTCGTCGAACACGTTTTGCTTGTTGGCGAGCATGCCGGCCTGGTGCCAGCTCTCACCGAACTCCCCGCCACCGCGCAGGTTAGCCATGGCGTAGACGCCGCCCTGCTCGAGCCAGGCGACGGCGGTGGCGCGAAACGAGGGGCGAAGGCTGACGTTGAAGCCGCCGTAGCCGTACAGCAAGGTCGGGTTCTTGCCGTTTTTTTCGATGTTCGTTTTGTGAACCAGGAACATCGGGATCGCGGTGCCGTCCTTGCTGGGAAAGCGCACCTGTTCGACGGTGACGTCGGACATGTCGGCGGCCAGGGTGTCTTTGGCCCAAAGGGCGGTCTTGCCGCTTTTGACCGAGGTTGAGTAGATCTGTTTGGGCGTTACGAACGAGGAAAAGACGACGTACGCGGTGTCCTGGTCGCTCAGGCCGGAGATGCTGGCGCTGCCGATGCCGGGCAACTCGACCTTGCGCACGAGCTTGCCGTCGAGCGAGCGCAGCTCGATGGCGCTGTGCACGTCGCGCAGGTACGACAGCGCGAGCCGGCCCCCGATGATCGACAGGGACTCGAGGGTGTCTGCCGTTTCGGGGACGACCTCTTTCCAGGACGGGCGGTCGAGCTTGGTCGCGCGGGTCTTGAAGACGCGGTAGTTGGGCGCGCCCTCGTTGGTGCGGATGTAGAGCCAGCCTTTGTGGGCGGTCACGCGGTAGAGGGCGTCGTTGCCGACCGCCAGGGGCGCAAAGCCGCGCTCTTTGGTGTTCCAGTCGATCAGGGCCTGGCCGGCGAGGTCCGCGGGGGCGGCCTTTGCGCGCTTGGATGCGCGGGCCTCTTTGCGGGCGTCGGCCACGTACACGTCGGTCGCTCTCCATCCGCGCTGGACGACGAGCATGAGGTGGCGGCCGTCCCGGCTGAGGCCGGTGCCGAGGAACGCGCGCGGGTCGCCGATGCTGGGAAACACCAGGCGGTCTTTGTCTTGCGGGTCGCCGAGCCGGTGAAAGCGAACCTCGGCCAGGCCGGGCCTGTCGGCGATGGCGACGCCCTCGGGCTTGGGCAGGTGCACGTAGTAAAAGCCCTTGCTGTCGGGCGTCCAGGCCGGGTTGGCGTACTTGACGCCGGTGATCGCGTCGGTTTTCGAATCGGTGCCGGTAGCGACGTCGCGGACGTACAGGACGGACTCGTCGCTGTTGTTCTCGGACAGGGCGTAGGCGACCCGTTTGCCGTCCCAGCTCGGCCACCAGCCCTTGAGTGACGTGCTGCCGTCTTCGCTCATGGCGTTGGGATCGAGCAGGACCTTCTCGGCGCCCTTGTCGCCGGCCTTCCAGTAGAGGATGGCCTTTTCCTTGTCGGCGTGGCGCCGCGTGTAGAACAGACGGCCGCGCCGGTTCGTCGGTACGCCGATGCTGTCGCGGTACAAAAGCTCGCGAAAGCGGTTGGCCAGCGGCTCGCGCTGCGGCAGCTGGCTCAGGGCGGTGCGGGCGAGCTGGTCCTGGGCGGACATCCACTGCTGCACCCCGGCGTCGCTGGCGTCCTCGAGCCAGCGGTACGGGTCGGGCACAGAGACGCCGAAGATCTCGTCGGCGTCGCCGCCGCGCGGGCTCGGCGGATACGGGGAAGAGCCGACGATCTCTTCGGCCTCCATGTCCACCGTCTTGGGCTGGGTGTCGGCCGAGGGAAACGGATCGCCGGCGGGCTTGGCGGGCCCGGTCGCGCGCGGCGGGCTCGATCCGCAAGCAGCTACCGCAATTCCGGCCACAAGAGCGAGAACAAGTCGCATACGCGGGACGCTAGCACGCCCCGCACCCCCGCGACCCACCCGGTACCTCCCCTCACATTCGGGGACGGTCTTGCCAAGTTGCCGTTCGGGGACGGTCTTGCCACGTTGCCAGCCCGCCCGGTGCCCCCGCTCACGTTCGGGGACGGTCTTGCCACGTTGCCAGCCCGCCCGGTGCCCCCGCTCACGTTCGGGGACGGTCTTGCCAGGTTGCCGGCCACGTTGCCGAACACCCGAGTGTGGGCGTCGTTGCGCGGCGCCCGCTCCGAGTTGTTGGCGTCGGCGAGCTGGCTGCCGAGCTCCGGGCGCCTGGTTGCCGGCGGGCCCCCGGCGGCCCGGCTAGGAGCGGCGGCGGATGACGACGTTGCCGATGGAGTAGCCGGCGCCGAAGGAGCAGATGATTCCCATGGAGCCGACGTCGAGTCCATCGCGGTGGTCGTGAAAGGCGAGGATGGACCCGGCTGACGCGGTGTTGGCGTACTTGTGCAGCACGGTCGGCATCTCTTCCTCGGTCGGCGGCCGACCCAGCAGCCGCTTGGCGATGAGCTGGTCCATGTTGATGTTGGCCTGGTGCAGCCACAGCCGGTCGAGGTCCTCGGTTTTGAGCCCCAGCTCGTCGAGGTGGGTGCTCACGAACTGCGGCACCAGCGGCACGATGTCCTTGAACACGCGGCGCCCCTGCTGGGTAAACAGCTTGTCGCGGGCGTTGGCCTGGTCCGGCGCGCTCCGGTTCACGAACCCGCGGTTGTTGCGGATGTTCGACGAAAACTGCGACCACAGCTTGGTGCCCAGCACGTCCCAGGTGTCTTCGCCCTGGGCGCGCCCCACGGGCTCGATGACCATCGCGCTGGCGCCGTCGCCAAAGATGAAGTGGCTATCGCGGTCGCGGTACTCGATCTGCGGGCACATGAGCTCGGGGTTGACGAGCAAGGCACACGTGGCGTGGCCCGCGGCAATCGTATCGACCGCGAGCTGCACGGGGAACGTGGCCGACGAGCAGCCCACGGTCATGTCCATGGCAAAGCCCGACGCACCCAGCGCCTGCTGAAGCTCCATGGAGACCGCCGGGTACATGCGCTGCAGGTTCGAGCCCGCCAGCACGATCATGTCGACTTCTTCGCCCGACCGCCCCGCCGCTTCGAGGGCGGGGCGCGCCGCGTTGAGCGCCATCTCGCACTGAATGGACATCTCGTCGTCGGGCCGCTCGGGAATGACCGGGTACATCCGCTCGGGATCGAGGATGCCTTCGCGCGTCCACACGTGCCGCTGCGTGATGCCCGAGGCCTTCTCGATGAACTCCGGGCTCGACTCGCGCAGGGGCTCCACGTCGCCGGCGGCGATCGCCTCGGCGTTTCGCTCGTTCTCGGCGCGCACCCACTCGTTGAGCACCGCGCACAGCTCTGCGTTCGTAATGACGGGGTCAGGGAACCAGGAGCCGGTTGCTGTGATACTGGCGACCGGATTCATTCGTTGGACCATACTTGCATCGGCGTTGGCGCGACAAACGGAAAACCATCTTTACGCCTTTACAACTGGGCGTTTACCACGACTTCGCGCAGCTTCCGAGTGTGCCCGAAAGCCGTTGGGCGAGGCAGTCGCCCGCGCCGCCCGCGACGCGATTTACCGGGCTTTGCCGGCGCGGATTTCGGCCAGCTTCGACTTCAGCAGCGCGCTGTCCGGCGCCGCCCGCAGGGCCATTCGCAGATTCAGCAACGCGCTGGCGTGGTCGCCGGTTCGCAGAGCCGCCTGAGCGCGGCGGTACAGGCGCTGGGCCTTGGGCGAAAGCAGGTCGACGGCGGCGTCTCCGCCTCGGGCGGCCGCCGCGGGAGCCTCGTTTTGTGTGGCAAGCTGCTCTTCGTACGCCTGCCGTTCGCGCGGGTTTCGCAAGCACCGGTACGCTTCGGTGATCCGGCCGTACACGATGTTGAGCCGCTCGTATTGCTCGGCGGTGAGGTGCGCTCTGTGGTGATCTGGGTGCATTCGCGCCGCAACCACGTGATACGCGCGCTGAATGTCGTCGGCGCTGGCGCCGGGCGCAATGTCGAGCATCTCGAAATGGGAGAGCTCCTGAAGGCGCGGCTCGACCCGGTCGAGGTACGCAAGCAAGTCTCGGGTGCGCCGGTCCATGATCGCGCCTACTGGTCGGCGGCCGGAAAGGTCTCGTGCGCCCCCGTGCCGGTGGTCGGCGCGCCCAGCACGTTGAGCTTGGCCTGCTGTTCCTGGCCGGTATTGGCGTCCACGGCGCGGACGTGAAGGATTCCGTCGGTATCCACCCGAAACGTGACGTCGATGCTCACCTCGCCCCGGGGCTTGGCGGGCAGGTCGTCGAGCACCAGGGCTCCCAGAGGCTCGTTGTCGGCAAACCGGCGGTCTTCGCCGCGGCAGCACTCGATCACGACCCGGGTCTGCTCGTTGTGCGCCGTGGTGAACGACTTGGTGCGTTCGATGGGAATGGGGGAGTTCTTCTCGAGGAGCCGATCCGTGTAGCCGCCGGCAACGCCGAGGCCGAGCGTCGCCGGCGTGACGTCGAGCAGCAGGGCGCCCGCGGGCATGTTGGACGGCGGTGGCGGCGGCGGCGGCATGCCGCCGGTATGCGTATCGACCACCGGCGTCGGTTGCGATGACCGCGGCGGCAGCTCGCCGGCCTGACCCGCGAGGATCGCCGCCTGAATGGCTGCGCCGTGAGCCACGACTTCGTCGGGGTTGATGTCGATGGCCGGCTCGCGGCCGAAGAGCTCCGCCACGCGCCGGCGCACGTACGGGATTCGGGTACTGCCGCCCACGCAGATAACGTCGCTAATGGCCGCCTTGTCGATGCCCGTCGCGGTCAGGGTTTGCCGGCACACCTCGACGCAGCGCTCGACGTAGCCGTCGATCATGCGCTCGAACTGCTGCCGGTTGATGGAAAACGGCAGGGACAGGGCCGGTTTGTGGTCGTCCACGATCAGCCCGCCGATTTCTCCCTCGGCGATCTCGACCGACGACAGGTGGCGCTTCACTTCCTCGGCGGCCATGCGCAGCCGCGTCATCGCGCCCGAGTGATTGCGCGGGTCGATCGCCATCGTCCGGTTCATCTCGGACGCCAGGTATTCGGCCACGGCATTGTCGACGTCGTCGCCGCCGAGAAAGAAGTCGCCGCCGGTGCCGAGCACCTCGAAGATCTCGTTGCTGATCTTGAGGATGCTCACGTCGAAGGTGCCGCCGCCGAAGTCGAACACCACGACGTGCTCGTCGAGGCGCTGGGCGTAACCGTAGGCGAGGGCGGCTGCAGTCGGCTCGTTGACGAGACGCAGCACTTCGAGACCGGCCACCACCCCGGCTTCGCGCGTCGCCTTGCGCTGGGCGTCCGAGAAGTTGGCGGGCACCGTAATGACCGCTTGCTTGACCTCGTCGCCCTGGGTTCGCTCGGTGAGCTTACGCAGGTGGCCGAGCACCAGGGCCGATATCTCCGGCACGGTCATTCGGCGGCCTCGCGCCATGATGATCGGCTGCTGGTTGGGCCCTTCTTCGATGGCGTAGGGCAGCGACGCCAGCGCCAGCTGCACCAGCGGCGAGCGCATGTTCTGCCCGATCAGCCGCTTGGCTGAGTAAATGGTGTGCTCCGGATCCGACGCGCGCTGCGGGCGGGCGTCGTGGCCCACCAGCACGCCACCCTCCGCGGGAAACGCGACGATGGACGGGTGGATGCGCACGCCCGGCGGCGATTCGATGACCTCGACGTCGCCCCCCCGCGCCACGGCTGCCACCGAGTTGGTGGTCCCCAGGTCGATGCCGATGGCCAGGCTCATTCCGCCGGATCATATCCCCGCGGCTCGGCCCGGGCAAAACTCTGGGGCCCGCCGCCGATGTAGGTGCGCCAACAGCTCCCCGGGCCCGAGTCAGGTCGCGTTCACGCCCAGCAGCCCCTTGGCGATGATGCGGCGCTGAATCTGGCCGGTGCCCTCGAAAATGTCGTAGATCTTGGCGTCCCGGTACCATTTCTCCACCGGGTGGCCGGGCTCGAGGGCCTCCTCGCCGAGCAGCGTCATGGCTTCGGTGGTTACCCGCTGCGCCGTGCGCGCCGCGTGGGCCTTGCTCATGGACGCCCAGGCGACGTTTTCCTGGTGGTGGTCGGCCATCCAGGCGGCTTTGTGGGTGAGCAGCCGCGACGACTCGATTTCCATGGCCATGTCGGCCAGGGCAAACGCGATGTGCTGGTGGCCGCCGGGTGGCTTGCCGTAGAGGCGCTCTCCGGTGCGGACGCGCTCGAGCAAAAACTCGTAGGCGGCGCGCGCAATGCCAACGGCCTGAGCGGCCACCACCGGGCGCGTCGAGTCGAGCATCTTCTTGGTGTCGCCCAGTCCGCGCGAGGTTTTGCCGCCGAGCATCATGTCTGCGTGCACGCGACAGTCCTCGAAGTGGACCTGCGCGGTTTCGGAGGCGCGAATGCCGAGCTTCGTCTCCTTTTTGCCCGGGACCAGTCCCGGCGTATCGCGGGTGATGATGAAGCCGCGCACGCCGGCGCGCCCGAGGTCCGGGTTGGTCTGCGCCCAAACGACGAAAACGTTGGCCGACTGCCCGTTGGTAATCCACTGCTTGCTGCCGTTTAGCACCCAGTGGTTGCCGTCTTGCCGCGCGCTGGTCGATAGCGATGAGATATCGCTGCCGGTCGACGGTTCGGACAGCGCCATGGCGGCGACGCGAATGCGGCCCTGCTCGTCTTCGCCGGTGAGCGCGTCGAGAAAGACCTGCTTTTGCTCGTCGGTGCCCTGTGCCGATACGGGCGCCGCGGCAAGGCCCGACCCGCCGAGCGCGAGGGTAATGCCGGTGCAGCCCCAGGCGAGCTCCTCGGCGGCGACCGCCGAGATGCGGTTCGACTTGCGCGGCTTGCGTTTGCCGTCGTCGGCCGCGCCGTCTTCGTCGCCCGACATGCCGGGAATGGCGCCTTTTTTGCTGTCGATGAACGCGGTCTGCTTGAAGCCGAAGCCCTGGGCGGCCTTCATCAGGTCCCACGGCATGGTCTCTTCGGCGTCGTGGCGCGGGGCGATGGGGCGAATCTGCGACTTGGCAAACGCCCCCATCATTTGGCGCACGCCCTGAAGCATCGGGTTTTTGTCGAAGATATCCATGAGGGGCTCCCTTAGGCGGCCTGGGGGCCGCGGGCCAGAACGCGTTCGAACGACTCGACGCCCGACACGATTTCGAAGGCGCGCGCATCGCGCATGCTCTTTTCCGCCGGGTAGTCGTTGACGAACCCGTAGCCGCCGTAGATCTGCACCGCGTCAATGGTCGCGTCTTTGACGGTTTCGGCGGCGAAGTCGCGCGCCCGCGAGCACGTGTCGCGGGCGTCGGCCGCGTTGCGCTGCAGCGACCAGGCGGCGTGCAGGGTCAACAGGCGGGCCGCCTGGTTGCGCGTCTCGTGTCGGTCCTGCATGCGGGCGAGCGACTGGAACGAGCCGATCGACTGGCCGAACTGGACCCGCTCGCTCGCGTAACCGGCCGCGTTGGCCATGGCGCTGGTCGTCACGCCGACGGCGCGCGCGGCGAGGTTGAGTCGGTACCCGGCGAGCACGATGGCGCGGACTTCGGCGGCGCGGTTGCCGCGCGCCAGGACGAGCTCGTCGGGGATGGCGGTCGCTTCGCACGCGAGCGTGCCCCAGCGCGCCGCGCGCCAGCCCGACGGGGTCACCGGCTCCACTCGGGCCGAGGCGGTTGGCAACAGCGCCACCACCGGATGGCCGGCGTCGCCGTTTTCATCCAGGTTGCCGGCAATGACGAGGGCGTGGGAGGCGGCTCCCAGGACCGGCACCGGTCCAACCTTGCCGTCCAGGATCAGGCCGCCGCCGCCGTTGTCGGTCACGCGCAGCTTGCCGCGCCAGTCGTTGATGAGGGCGGCCAGGCCGCCGTCGGCCAGCGACGAGTACAGTGCCTTTTGCGCCGCGTCCGAGCCCCAGCGTCCGACCGCCAGCGCCGGCTCGACGTTGCTTTCGAGCAGCGCGGCAAAGCCCGCACATGCCCGGCCAAGCTCGATGCTGCGCACCGTGCGAGCGACGTGGTCGTAGTCGGCGGCCGCGCCCTCGAGCATGCCGCCCGCCGACTCGGGAACCGCGTCGAGGAGAAGGCCCAGCTCGCCCGCCGCCGCGAGAAGTCGCGCCGGTGGCTGGCCGGCGCGATCCGCATCGGCAGCCCAGCCCGCCAGTTCTTTGTCGGCGAACCGGCCGACCATGCCCGCAATCAGTTCCTGGTCGTCGTCGAAAGAGAAATCCATGCAGTTGCCCTCGGCGTTGAGTGTGCCCGCATCGGCGAGCGTACAGCATTCGCCCATCGAAGTATCGGTGAGATGCACAGTGGACGCCCTCTGCGGCGGTCCCGCGTCAACTTGGCAAGACCGTCCCCAAGTGCGGTGATCGTTACTTTCGGGGACGGTGTTGCCACGTTGACGCCTGGGGCCGGGGGCCACGCCCCTGTTTTTCCAGAGCGCGGCGCGTCGGGTTCGTCTCCGCGCACTACAGTTGCTCGCATGGCCGACACCGATCGCGCTGCTTTTTGGTCCGAGAAATATCAAACAGGTGGCGACGGCTGGGAGCTGGGCCAGGCCGCGCCTCCGCTGGCGGCCTACTTCGCCGGTGCCGCGGAGCCCGCCGGCGTCGCGGCGGTTCTGGGCTGCGGCCGCGGCCACGAGGTGCTTTTGCTCGCCGAGCGCGGCTATCGCGCCGTGGGCTTCGACTTTGCTCCCGAGGCCATCGCCGCCGGCCGGGCCGCCGCCGCCCGCGCTGGTCTCGTGGATGCCGCTCAGTTCGTCGAAGCCGACATTTTCGCCCTGGCCGACTCCGAGCGCGCCGGAACCTTCGACCTGCTGGTTGAGCACACCTGCTACTGCGCGATCGACCCCGGCCGGCGGGCGGACTACGCGGCAGTCGCCAGCGCGCTGTTGCGCCCGGGAGGTCGGCTCGTCGGCTTGTTTTGGGACCACGGACGGCCCGGCGGCCCGCCGTTTTCGACCTCGCCAGACGACGTGCGCGCCCGGTTCGGCCGGGCGCTCACCATCGAGTCTCTCGACCCGGCCGTCGGCTCAGTGTCGTCGAGAGCGAACCAGGAGTGGCTGCTCGTGGCATCCAAGCCCGTGCGGTGACTGGCTTTTGCAAGTTTTCCACTTGCGCGGCGGCGGGCGTTTCTCTATCTTCCGTGCCCGTTTCCCGAGGTGGGGTAGCTCAGTCGGTAGAGCAGGGGTCTCATAATCCCCGTGTCGGCGGTTCAAATCCGCCCCTCACCACCACAAATTTGGCAGCACTAATCGGGGATCGTCTAATGGTAGGACATCGGCTTTTGGTGCCGACTATGAGGGTTCGAATCCTTCTCCCCGAACCACGAAAGACGACATGGCCCTAAACATCGACAAAGAGCGCCAGCTGTTCTTCGGCTGCAAGATCGACAGCAAAATGCGCGAAGCCCTGGGGCAGGCTTCGCCCTCCGCCCGGCACTACTTCGAAGACGACAACCCCGACTACCTGCGCATCTGCCTGGTAGGCGAGGAAAAGTGGATCGGCAAGGTGCTCAAGTCCGGCATGAGCTGCCAGGACGTCGAGGACATTCAGCGCAACGTCGTTTCGATCCTGCGCCGCATCTCGCCGGAGATCCGCATCTCGGCCAGCGCGCTGAAGCTGTTCTCGGTCTACGAGGCGGAAGCCGCCGAACCGGCACCGCCGCCGCGGGACTCAGGTCCCTACATCGCGTAGGCGGACCGCTGCGGGGGCGTTTGGCTCCGCGGCCGGTTGCGCGCGTCACCAGGCGGGTGGCGCGGTAGGGTTCGAGTTGTGAAAAGTTTGTCGGCGAACGAGGCGAGCCGGCTCTACGTCGCCGAGGTGTTTTGCTCGGTCCAGGGCGAGGGAGTGCTCACCGGCGTGCCGTCGGCCTTCGTTCGCACGAGTGGTTGCAACCTGCGGTGCCACTTTTGCGATACGCCGTATACGTCGTGGAAGGCCGAGGGCGAGCACCTCGACATCGGCCAGCTCATCGAGCAGATCGACGGCTTCGGCGTGCGCCACCTGGTGGTTACCGGCGGCGAGCCGACCATCGCGGTGAACGTCGACGCGTTGTGCCGGGCGGCGTCGGCGCGCGGCTATCACATCACCGTGGAAACCGCGGCAACGGGGTTCGTCGACATGCCGGTGGATCTGTACTCCATCAGCCCCAAGCTGGCGAGCTCGACCCCGACCGGTGAGTGGGCAGCCCGGCACGATCGCGACCGGCTGCAGTTCGACGTAATCCGCACGATGATGGCCGCCGCCGAGTACCAGCTGAAGTTCGTGGTCGGGGCGCCCGCCGATCTCGACGAGGTCGCGGACATCGTCGGCCGCGTTGGCGCGTCGGCCTCGCGGGTTCTGTTGATGCCCGAGGGAACGACCACCGAGGCGCTGGACCGCGTCGCGGCCTGGCTGGTCCCGGAGGCCATTGGGCGCGGCTGGCGGTTTTGCGACCGGCTGCAAATCCGGCTCTTCGGCGACACCCGGGGAACCTGAGCCGCCGGCCGCGAGCTCGGCCGCGTCGCCGCGCGTTCACGCCCTCTCGCCGACAGGCGCGGCGGGTGCGCGCCTGCGGTTACTCGGGGCACCCGGTCGCACAGTTGACCCTGTCAAAAATGACGTCAAGCGCCCGACGCGGGGGTCCAACGGGCTCGAAACGCAGGCCGTTCGTCATGGCCCCGTTTTCGCAATGGACTGCATCCATGTCGGTCGTCGCCATCATCGAAGCCAGCCTCGCGGGCCGGTCCTTGCCCCGCAGCGTCTTGCTTCCCCTCGGCGATGGCACCGTGCTCGACCAGGCTGTCGCTCGAGCTCGCGCTGTCGCTCGCTCTGTCGCCGTTTGCACGACCAGCGGCTCCGCCGATGACGCGGTCGCCATCCATTGCGCGGAGCGGGGAATTCCCTGCGTTCGGGGCCCCGAGGTCGACTGGTTTCGGACCGTGCGTCGGGCCCTCGACAGCCGGCGCCTTGCCGACAGCCAGTGGTTCTTTCACGTCCCGGCGACCTCGCCGCTGTTCTCTCTTCGCCTGGCCCGGGCGCTCTTGCAGCGCGGCGACGCGCTCGAAGCCGAAGGCCGGCGCGTTCACCTGGTCACCGCCGACGAGTCCCAGATGGTCGCCGGCGGGAGCGTTCGCCTGGTTCGGCGCTCGTCGTTCGAGGCGATCGACCAGACCTCGCTGTCGCCGGCCGACAAGCACGCCATCGCCCTGCCGCTTTTGCGCGCGCCGTTTCAATGCGCCGTCGTCGAGGCGCCGGCGGCTCTGCGCCATCCAAGTTTGCGGCTCACCCTCGAAACCCCGGCCGACTACGCGGTTCTGTCGGCCCTCTTCGGTTTGCACGAGCGACCGACGGCCGAGGCCGTCATCCCGACGTTGCTCGGCAATCCCGATCTGGCCGGACTCAACAACGGCGCGTCGTCGTCGCGGCGCCCGCGCCTGTAGTCCGAGGGCGCGCCCGTCGTCGCTCCGACCGGCGGCTACCGGGCCATCTCGTAGGCGACGCCCCAGCGAACGCCGCGGTCGCTGACGATGAGCTCGTCGGCACCGAGCTTGCGCATGAGGCACAGGAAGATGGCCGTACCGGCGGGAATGACGTCGGCGCGCTCAGGTTCGAGGCCCGGCATCTTTTGCCGCTCGGCGACCGTTTGCTCCAGGTAGCGAGCGAGCTGTCGCTCGACCACGGCCTGGTCGAGTCGCAGGCCCTGGATGCGGTCCGGGTCGTATTCGGCGAGCTTGAGCTCGACGGTCGCCAGGGTCGTGGCGGTGCCCGCGGTCGCCACCAGCGGAACGCCCGACGGCAGGTCGAGCGGAGCCAGAGCGGCGGCCGCCGCTTCGACCAGGGCGGTTGCGTCCTCGGGGCTCGGCGGGTCGTGCTTCAAGTGGCGCTCCGCCAGTCGGACCGAGCCGATCGGGGTGCTGTGGCGAAACGTGACCGAGCCCGCCGTGCCGACGATGGTCTCGGTCGAGCCACCGCCGACGTCGGCCACGACCATGGTGTCGGCCGCCATGTCGGGAAACGACTTGGCCGAGGCCAGGTACACCAGCTCCGCTTCGCGCTCACCGCTGATGATCTCGATCTCGCAGCCGAACATCTCTTCGGCGGGGCCGACGAAGTCGGCGCGGTTGCCGGCCTCGCGCAGCGCCTGGGTGCCGACGGCGTGCACCCGCTCGACGCCGTGGGCCTGCATGGCCGATCGGTACCGGCGAGCGACGTCGAGCGAGCGCTCGACCGCCGACGGGTCGAGATTGCCGCTGGCGTCGAGGTTCTTGCCCAGTCGGCCGAACTGGCAGTCTTCGTGGACGGCCATGAGACCGCCATCGTCGCTTCGCTCCGCCACCAGCAGAAGCAGCGTGTTGGTGCCGATGTCGATCGCCGCGATTCGTTCGCCCATAGACGAACGTTGTAGCAGACTCCGCCCCTACCGCCGGGCTAGGGGCTGTCCCTATTGGGAACGCCCGGCAGGACGCTGCGCGCACGATGCATCGCTGCCGCGGGACGCTCCGTATACGCCGGCGGGCCTTC